>SXGU01060965.1_pt1 | contig 25386 bp, 13 predicted proteins | sample 3174531 | NCBI WGS metagenome assembly SXGU01 (sample SAMN11356863, study PRJNA531348) | freshwater metagenome | isolation source: freshwater sample F1-140 | place: China: Fuxian Lake, Yuxi | collected 2017-12-25
GGGGGGGGGGGGGGGGGGGGGGGGGCAGCTTGGTCGGGTACTATTCTTGCTTCGCATCCTCACGTGACGATTTCAGCCGTAGCGCGGTGGAATGCGCCAGCGCATTTAAACTCCTTATGAAACCAAAAATCCTCCTCTGCCCGTTCGTCGCGCTCCTCCTACTCGCCACGACCCCGCTGAGTGCGCAATCAAACGTCCCCGCCACCGTTCCCGCGGGCGGCACGGCTGCTCCCCGGGGCGTCTTCATTCAACTCAAACGCGGCGACGTCGCGCCCGAGTTCACCGTCACCGGCCCGAAGGGCGAGGCGATCAAGCTCTCCGACTTCAAAGGCAAAATTGTCATCGTCGACGTCTCCGCCACTTGGTGCGGACCTTGCCAGGCCGCGATGCCAAACAACGATCGCGTGGCCCGCAAGTACGCCGACCAGGGCGTCGTGCTGCTCGGCATCACCGCCAGCGACACCCGCGCCGCCTACGACGGCTGGATCGCGCGCAACGCCGGCAAATACAAGTTCACCATGGCCTTTGATCCCGCCGGCAAGGACGGCTGGGAAAAGTCGGTCTTCAATCAGGGCTATCATGTGACCGGTTTCCCCACGATGTTCGTCATAGGCCGCGATGGAAAAATCTCCGAGACGGTCAGCGGTGGCGGCGCCGGCGACGACTACCGGCTCGAATACGCACTGGCCCGCACCGGCGCGAAGGTCGACCTCGCGAGCATCCCGCCCGAACCGAAGAAGGATCCCAATGCGCCGAAGTCCATTCCCGCCGTGGGCAAGACCCCCGCGATGGCCGCGGCTCCCGGTGCGAAGATGATCGGCATGGGCGCGCCCGCGCCCGCGGGCGGCGGCAGCGGTTTCACGCCGGATAAGTTCGGCAGCGTGGCGCGTGGCGCGGTGGTGCCTGACTTCACTGTGACCGGCGCCGACGGCAAGCCGGTCAAACTCTCGTCCTTCCGGGGTAAGCCGCTGCTGCTGCAGTTCTGCACCTCCAACGGACCGCAGCCGTGGTTGCCCAAGATCGCGGCCACTTACAAGGAGCAGGGGCTTGCGACCTACGTGGTGTTTTCCGCCTCCGAGCGCGAGGCCTTCGACCAGTGGGTGGCGGCCAATCCCAACCCCGGCTTCGCCGTAGCCTGGGACCCGGCCGGCAAGGCCTGGGGCGAAAACGTCACCAACACCGTGTTCGGCGTGGGCATGTATCCCGCCACGGCCGTAATCAAATCCGACGGCACGCTCTGGAGCGGTTTCATCGGCATGGGAGACAAGATTGTGGCGATGATCTACTCGTCGCTCCTGCGCGCCGACATCAAGATCACCGCGGAGCATGCGGAGGCGCTCATTGCCGCCGGCGGAGGCTTCCGGGCCCGCGGAGTGGGTGGCGGCGGACCAGCGGCTGCGGCTGGTGCCGCGGCGGCACCGCCTCCTCCGGCAACTCTCGCGGCCGGAGCCACGGCGCCGGACTTCGTCAGCGTCGATGTCGACGGCAAAGAGGTCCGCCTGACGGACTTCAAGGACAAGATCGTCATCCTCGATTTCTGGGCCACGTGGTGCGGCCCGTGCATCGCGTCGTTCCCGCACACGCAGAAGGTCGCGGCGAAATACAAGGACCAGGGTGTCGTGGTGCTGGCCGCCGGCACGAGCGACACGATCAAGGCCTTCAAGGAGTGGATCCCGAAACACCAGCCGAAGTACCCGGACTTGGTATTTGTCTTCGATCGCAACGAGCGCGGCGCCGCCACCTTCGAGGAGCGCGCTTCGGCCAAGCACTACCGGGTGCAGGGCATCCCCACGCAGTTTGTCATCGGCCGCGATCGGAAGATCGTGGCCGCCATCGTGGGCAATGGCGGCGAGGGTGACGCCCGCACCGAAGCGGCGCTCGCGAAACTCGGCGTGAAGGTCGACGCCGATATCGTCGCCAAGGGCAACGAGCAGTTGAAAAAGGCGGCCGAAGATGAGGTGCGGCGGGCTGCGGCGGCCAGGTCCGAGGCGGCCAATCCGCGTCCGCCGTTCATGGAGGACTACGCCAAACTCAAGAAGGGCGAAGCGGTGCCGGATCTCGACCTGCAGGATGCCGCGGGCCAGGCGGTGAAGCTCTCGGCGATCGGCAAGGGCAAGACGGTCATCCTCTCCATCAGCGGTGGGGGCGGATTGATGCCCGACGGCCTGGCCTACTACGAACCCCTGTCGCGCAGGTACGCCGACCAGGGCGTGGTGGTCGTCGCGCTTTCCGCCTACACGACGCGCGCGGACTTCGACGCCTGGCGCAAGACCAACGCCGGCAAGTTCAGTTTCACGGCGTTGTTCGATCCGGTCGGCCGCGGCCCGCAACCGGCCAAGCCGTTCGATGAGATGACCCCCGAGGAGAAGAGGGAGTTCGGCAAGTTGCAGGGCGATCACATGGCCAAGGCCGCGCCGCTTGTTTTCACCGGAGGCGCCATGGCCCCCGTGCCGCATGCCTATGTCATCGACAAGCAGGGTAACATGGTCGGCATCTGCGTCGGCGGCGGCGCGCATGTGGCCCAGGGCATCGGCAACATGCTGCTGCGTGCCGGGATCAAGCTCGCGCCGGAAGACAGGCCGACCAAGGTCTTCACGGCCGAGGAAACCAAGCCGCCGGCGCCGGAGCCGAAGCGCGAGATGATCAAGATCGGCGCGTCCGCGCCGGACTTCCCCATGACGGATCTTGCGGGCAAGCCAGTGAAGATCTCCGACTATCGCGGTAAGGTAATCGTGCTGGATTTCTGGGCCACCTGGTGCGGGCCCTGCATTGCCTCGATGCCGCACACGCAGGAGGTCGCCAAGCAATACCGGGACCAGGGCGTGATCGTGATCGGGGCCTGCACGAGCGACGAGCGGGCGAAGTTCGACTCCTGGGTAGCGGCCAATCGGGAAAAATATCCCGATTTCATCTTTGCCCACGATCCGCTCGAAAAGAGTCCCGACCGCGCCTCGGCCAAGCTTTACGGGGTCGGCGGCATTCCCCAGCAGTTCATCATCGATCGCGAGGGCCGGATCGCGGCGGCGGTAACTGGGTATCTGAAGGGCGAGGTCCTGCTCGACGCTGCGCTGGCCAATGCCGGCATCAAGGTCGCCCCGGAAATTCTCGCCAAGGCCGAGAAAGACCGGAAGAACCGCGATGCGATGCGGTGAGAACCGATCCCACGGGGTCTGAGGACATGGGGTCAGGTTGCTTTTTGTTGATTTCATGAGGATAATTTCCTCATTCGAGCTGATAATCAACAAAAAGCAACCTGACCCCATTTTAACCCCCTTTCGACGAGCTCAAGGGCCCGAGCGGAGTCGAAGGGCAACCCGATGTGGGTCGGTTTTTCAACCGCCCATATACGGTCGGCCGACGGTTCTTCGGCGGTTGGGAAACCCCCGCTCCTTGGGGAACGATCTAAATCGTCGCGAACTTGATCTAAATAGATCCATCGCAGGCAACCGCGGCCTGAGGCCCCAATCAAGGGAGCAGACCCCACCACAAAACCGCGCGGTGGTTTTGGAGCAGGCCGGAGCAAAACCGCCGCGGCGCCCAACCTCAGCAATGCTTGACCAGCATCAAGGCGCCGGGCGGCGGCGGGTGGCATGATGCTGGCCACAGCCGAATATTTCACCATGAGTTCCACCGCCCTTTCCACCGTCGCAAGCGCCGCCGCACCCGAAGCCCACCCCGTCTTCGATGTGCGCCCAATTCCGTGCCGCGTGAAACACGGCCTCATCTTCCAGCGCTGGCTTGATTTGCCCGTGGGCGGTCACTTCGTCCTGCTCAACGATCACGATCCGGTGCCGCTCCGCTACCAGTTCGACGCGGAGTTTCCCGGCGCCTTGTCGTGGGAGTATCTCGAGCGTGGTCCGGAAGATTTTCGGGTGAAGATCACCAAGCTGCGGGCGACCGCCGCCACCGCCACAATTCCCGCGGGATGTGTGCCGCCGCCAGCGACCGCCGTACCCGCGACGGCCGGTGGCGTGGCCGAAGTCGATGCGCGCGGCTTGGAGCCGCCAGAGCCGCTCATCCGGATTCTCAACGCGCTGGAGTCCCTGCCCGCCGGAACAACGCTGCGCGCCCACACCGATCGCGAACCTTGCCACCTTTTCGGTGAGGCCACCCAACGCGGATTCCGCCACGAAAGCCGGGTTCAGCCCGATGGCAGCTGGCTCACCGTCCTCACGCGGGCTTGAACCGCGGCCGACGCCGGCGGGCCCACCCGCGCGCCCGCCGATGTCGGCGAGTTGGCTCGCCGCCCAAGGCCGCCTGCCGTTGGCGTTCATGGGACTCGCCCTCGCGTGGCTCGTGTTCGCAACCGGTTGGCTCGTGTTCGAACCGGGGTTGCTCGCCTTGCCGCACCCGCACCCGCACGTCGTCGCGCTCACGCATGCGTGGGTGCTTGGCTTCTTTGTCTCGGTGGCGTGCGGCGCCGTCTACCAGCTCGCTCCGGTCGCGCTCGGCACGACGCTGGCGAACGAACGCCACGGGTGGTGGCATTTCGGCCTGCATGCGACCGGCGTGCCCGGGATGGTATATTCACTTCGGGTCTGGGATCTCACCCTGCTGGGTCACCTGGGCTTCGTGGTCGGTCTCGGGGTGCTCCTCTTTACCATCAACACGTGGACGACCGTGCGGCGGTCCGGTCGGGGCGGCACCGTCGCCTGGTCCCTTGCGCTCGCGGCGAGCTGGCTCCTGCTCACAGTTCTGCTCGGGCTCTTGCTGGCGGCGAACCGCTTCTGGGCATTCCTGCCGATCAATCCGCTCGCACTGCTGCGGGCGCACGCGCATCTCGGGCTGGTCGGTTTCTTCGTCACCCTCCTGCAGGGCGTCGGCTTTCAACTCGTGCCCATGTTCACCCTCGGCGAGGTGCGCGACTGGCGAATCGCGAACGTGGGACTCGCGTTCTCCCAGGGCGGATTGCTCGTGCTCACGTTTGGCCTCGCGTGGCAGCTCAGCTGGCTCGCTTTGCCTGGCGCCCTGGCGATTGCGACCGGCCTGGGCTGCTCCGGCGTCGGACTGCGGCGGGCGTTGACGTCGCGCAAGAAACGCGCGCTCGATCCGGGCATACGCGCGTTTCTCGGTGGTTGCGTTGGCGTTTTCGCGGCGAGCCTCGCCGCGGTTGCGCTGGTCGTGCCGGGTTCCCCGTGGGGCTCCGCTCCGGGTGGCTTCGGCGCGATGGTCTACGCCGTCCTTGGCCTCGCGGGCGGGCTCCTACCCTGCCTCGCCGGCATGATGTGCAAAATTGTGCCGTTCCTCACCTGGATGCGCGCGGATGGGCCACGCGTCGGCCGCGGACCGACTCCGCCAGCCAGCGGCCTGACACGCCCGCGCCTCGAACGTTGGGGCCTCACGCTGCAACTCGCCGCCGTGGCGCCGCTGCTGGCGGGCACCTGGCGGTTGAGCGAACCCTGGCTTCGCGCCGGCACCTGGCTGCTGGCCATTGGCGTGGCGCTCTTCGTCGCCGACATGCTCGGTGTCCTGTGGCACCTCCGGTTCGCCTCCTTGCCGGGGTCGACGTCGGCGTCCGTGCCAACAACCACTCCAGACCATTCCCGCATCTCATGAACGCCACACCTGACTCCGCCGCCGTCTGGGAGCTGCTGCGCAGCATCCCCGATCCAGAATTCGACATCAACATCGTCGATCTCGGGCTCATCTACAGCGTGGAATGCAACGACGGCGACATCTCCGTGGTGATGACGCTGACGACGCCGAGCTGTCCCTCGGGCGGCTGGATCCACGCAGGGATCAAGCAGGCGCTGGCGGGAATGCCGGGCGCGAAAAAAGTAAACGTCGAGATGGTCTTCGAGCCGCAATGGAACCCGGAGATGTTGAGCGAGTCCGCGCGGCGTCGTCTCGCCGGTGGGGAATGATCCCAACGAGGCGGCGCCTCAGACCAACGGACCACGGGACTTTTCGGTCACCACAAAACCTCGCAGCGGTTTTATTTTAACCCGCATGAACTCGCGGCGTGCGCCGGAGCGCCGCCGGGTTGGCGGGCGGACTGTGGCGAAGGCCCATCAAGACGTGAATCATGCGGGCTCAAAACTCGAACGAGTTCGTGATCGTCCACTTGTTCGGCTGCGGGATGCGGGCGCTCGCGATCGTGCCGTTGGGCTGGGCGGTGACGGCGATCAGATCCTCGCTGCCGAAAATATCCCGCACGTTGAGCTGCACGCTCCAGCGGATCTTGTCCCGCAGGATGCGCCGGCCATAGCGGAACCAGAGATCGTAATTGATCTCCGTGCTGCCGTAAAACGGCCTGCTCACGTCGTAGACCCACGCCCCGCCGGCGTTTTGTTTCGCGGGGAAACCCACCGCCACCCGATCCTGCCAGCGCGCGGCGCCCCCCACGCTCCAACCCTTCAACCGGCCCGAGCGGAAATCGTAATTGGTCACGGCGTTGAAACGCCAGCGCCGCAGTTCCTGCACGGGCGAGCCATTCGCCGCGAGCGCGTTCAGGTACGGCACATACATGTTGATGATCGCAAGATTGCCGAGCTGGGACGTGCCGAAGGAGTTGAAGTACGTGATGTCCTCGAGCCCTTCCATCGCGCGAATGTTGGTGGCGAGGCTGCCGTTGCCATCCTTCCAGAGCGGCAGGTTCTTGGCGATGAACTCGGTGAAGTCGGCGCCCACGTTGGATTTTCTCGCCTCCTGCATCGCGGCGTTGAAGGTGATGCGCCAGTTGCTCAGCGGGTTGAACGTGCCTTCAAACTCCCAACCCTCGGAGACCGTGTCGGCGACGTTGCCGACGTTGGGCGGGCGGGTGGAACTCCAGGTGCCCCCGTTGGGCGCCTGCGTGAAATTCCAACTCGAGGCGAGCAGCGGATCGACCGGGCGCAGCCACTCCGCGGCGGTGCGCTGGGTAAACCAGAGGTTGCGCGCGGTCGTCTCGGCGGCGGTGAGGGCCGGATTGAGATTGGCCGCTAGCGCGGGGTCGGTGAGGCCGGCACGCAACGGAAGGTAGCGCGCATCGGTCGGCGCGAAACCGAACCACTTGTTGATCACGACCTCGCTGACATTGGACATCCGGAGGCCGTTCATCGCGCGCGTGACGTCGTTGCCGGGCCAGAAGGTGTTGTAGAAAGTGGCGTTGTCGTTCGCCTGCGTCGTGCGGTAGCGGTTGATGCGCAGCGTGAGCTTCTGCTCGAGCGCGGAAAGGGTCACACCGTAGTCCTTGGTCTTGCCCGAGGGCGGACTGAACGGCCGGCCATAGACATCGGCGATGGTCGACGACGGACGGAAATTTTGCGCCTGGTTGATGGAGACACTGAGATCGGCGCCGCGCGGGAACCAGCGCTTCACGAAATTGGGCGCATGCAGCACCCCGCTCCAACTGACGGTGGCGTCCTTGGCGTAAATGGTCGGCTTCGACGGCAGCATCCAGACGGGATTGTAGGGATCGGTCTCGCCGGTGCCGGACGCGAGACGGGCGGGGCCGGCGTCGCGCAGATCAAACTCATCTTCGCGCCAGCCGACCAGGCCGACGAGTTTGTCGGAAAACAAATAACTCTGCCAGACGGCCGACTTGCTCTTGGTCCGGTTGGAGTTCTTCGAGGCGCCGGAGTAAAGTTTGCTGATGTCGCGGTCGTTCGCGCTGATGGTGGTGACAGGGGCGCGGACCATCTGGTTGGTGCGGGCATCGAAGATCAGCGCGGTGCCGCCGGCCTGCGGGGTATGCACGGCGGTGATACCGGAGAGGTTGGCGCCGGCGGGAGAGCTCAGGTTGGCGATCGACGGCCCGAGGTAGTGGATGGCGGCGTAGGCGGGATAGGTGGTCGCGGTCGGGTTGTTGGCATAGACGTTGAGATCGAGTCCGTAGGAATAGCCGTTGATGCTGCGGTTGAAGCTGGCGCTGTTTTGGTCGGTGGACGTGCCGGTGAAGACATGGCGGCCGAGATGCCGGAGCAGTCCGTCCTTCCGCCGAAGGTCGAGGGTGGCGTAGGCCGTGGCGCGTTTGGCCTCGCGGGTGACCTCGGCGAAATTATTGCCAATCGAATCGGAGGCGACGTACGGGCGGCCGAAGTTGGGATTCGGCGCGCCGTCGACGAGCTTGTTGTTGATGTCGACGAAGATCGTGTAGGCGTCGAAGCCGAACACGCCAAAATTATCCCGGTTGTGCGTCTGCCGGTCGTAGGCGAGTTCGAAGCCGACGAGGTCGCGGAAAAACGTCTGGCGAAACGTGGCATTGAGCGCGCGGAAATCGGAGCCTTCGCGCTTGTTGGGGCCGTCGAGCAAGATGTCGCGGAAGTTGAAGACGGAGGGGTCGCGGAGTTCCTGATAGCGCCAGAGTCCGGTGTAGGCCTGGCCGGCGGGGGCGAATTGCTGGTTGAGGTAGAAGTTCGGATTGTTGCCCTGCGCGCCAAAGGCCCCGACCGCATACCACGAGGTGAAGGGTGTGCCGCCGCGGCTGATCATGAACGGTGGCACGCCGTTGCCACCCTGCACGGCCGAGGCCGGATCGGTGAAGACCGCGCCCACCTGGCCAAACCAGCGACCGGCGGAGCCGAGATGCGCGAAGAGAAACGGATTGCCGGTGACGGCCGTGGGGTTGGTGGGATCGACCGCGACCTTGTTGAGCACGTGGTACCAGACCGAGAGGCCGTCCTGCGGCGGCGTGGGGCGCGGGCGGTTCGAGGTCGTGCCGCCGCCTTCGTAGCTCACTTGAAACTGCGTCAGGCCGGTCTTGATCAGGCGGGGCTCCCACTTGAGCGCGGCGAAGAGGCGCCGGTCGTCCTCAAAGGCGGGCTTCTGCTGGTAATTTTCCCCCTTGTTCAGCGCGATCACGCGGAGGCCGAGCGCACCCTTCACGATGGCCTGGTTGACGTCGAGCACCTCGCGGTGCGAGTCGAAGCGCCCGAAGGTCTGCTGAAACGAGAACGTGTTCTTGTGGAGGCTGGCGGCCTTGAGCTGGTTGTTGATGATGCCGGCGGGGCTGCCGAGGCCGAAGAGAATCGCGTTGGCGCCGCGCGAGATGTCGACCCGCTCGGTGTTGTACGAATCCATCGGGATGTTCGTCAGGAAAAAATCCCGCGTGAGATCGGCGCCGGCGAGGCCGCGGACGCGCGTCGAGTTTTGCGGGCTCTGCAGCGTGCCCTCGGCGCTGGAAAATTTGTTGCCGGTTTCGACGCCGGAGAAGTTGCCCTCAAAACCGCCGGCCTCGGTGTTGGTGGTGTAGATGAGGAGGTCGCGGATGTTGGTCGACGCGGTGTCGGCCATGAACTGGGCCGTCACGACCGAGATGGCCGCACCCACATCGCGGAGATCGGTGCGCAGGCGCGTGCCGGCGAGGGTCGAAGTGGCGGCATAGCCGCGGTCCTCGGACTCCTCGACGACGAAGGGCGTGAGCTTCACGGGTTGGTCGGGTGCGGCGGTCGAGACGGGTCGCAGGGCGGAGGTGGCGGGAGCGATTTGCGCAGGGAGCGACGGCCCCAGGAGGGCGGCGGCGGCAAAAGCCGCAAGGCGGGAGCGGACGGGGTTTTTCATGGTTTTAGTTCCGCTGAGGATTTGGCCGGCTCCCGCCGCGGTGAAAGCGAGGCCGATGGAGAATCCTACGGCTCTGACGGCCGGTTTGGCCAGCCCGAGTTCTGCGTGGAGTCGGTGCCATAGAAGATATTCCAGTTGTCAGATTCGGTGTGGCAGCGAGCGCCAGTGAGTGGAGATTTGGCTGCGGTAGCCCAGACCACTCGCTGGCGCTCGCTGCCCCTGGCCGGCCTCGTGGCGGTTGGTCGCTGAAGAACCAGCCGAATCCATTTTCACGTATTACGTGAAAATACCTCTGGGAACTGCGCCGAAAAAGCGGTCGCGCGCAACCTCGCGGGGTGATCGGAGGAGCCCTCGTCGCGGTCGATCACCGGACCGGCGCGCCCGCACCCTACTCCGCGTGGCGCTTCGCCTTCGAGCGTCCGCCTTTCCAAATGTCATATTGCGGGTCGGCGTAGCGGACGAAAAAATCGTCGAGGCGCCGGGCGAGCTCGGTGCGCTTTTCCTCCGTGCCCGGCTGGCCGAAGAGGTTGAAGCGTTCCCGCGGGTCGCGCTTCAGGTCGTAAAGTTCGAAGGGTCCCTTGGGAAAGCGCGCCACATACTTCCAATCGTCCGTGCGGACCGCGCGGGTCGCTTCCATTTCGTAGAACACGACGTTCTCCCACGCCGGCCGGCCGCCGCTCAGCGCCGCGGTGAAATCGCGGCCGGGTGACTTGGGAGCCGACGGCATCTTCGCGCCGAGGCCCAGCTGGCCGAGAATCGTGGGCAGGAAATCATAGTTGCTCACGAGCAGATCGCTGGTGCGCCCCGCGGGAATCTTGCCGGGTTGGCGAAAAATCAACGGAATTTGCATCATCAGCTCGTGCGCGCCGATCGGCCGGAAATGATCGCCCATGCCCCACATGCCGTTCTGGCCGCCCATCCAGCCCTGATCCGAGGCGTAGACGACCACGGTGTTCTCTTCGAGGCCGAGGCGCTTGAGCGTAGCCGTGATTTCGCCCACGCCGTCGTCGACTCCGCTGACCTCGGCGGCGGTGCGCTCAATCGCGACCTGTTGATTGTGGAACTGCTTGTTCGCGTGCTGCCAAGGGTGCATCGCGTCGACTGGAAAACTCGCGAAGTGTTTTCCGCGATAGGATTCCGCGTGGCGGTTGCGCGCCCGGTTGTTCATCATTCCGCCGAGCACGTACGGGCCGTTGTAGGCGAGAAACAGGAAAAACGGCCGCTCCTGGTTTTGCTCGATGAACTCGATGCCCTTGCGCGTCCAGAGATCCGTGGTGTAGCCGGCCTCCTTCCGCACCGCGCCGTTTTCGATGACCTCCTGGTCGTAGAATTCGCGCGTGTGGCCGTCGGGTTTGGTGGTCCAGGTGGTGAAGCCTTCGGAGGGCGTGAGGTTGGCGCCGAGATGCCACTTGCCGCTCAGGCCGCAGGTGTAGCCGGCGTCGCGCAGCACTTCGCCGAGCGACGTGAATTCGCGCAGCGTGTTGTACGCCTCCGGTCCCATCATGAACTTTGGGTCGAGGAACGAGTGCACGCCGTGTTGCGACGGGATCAGCCCGGTGAGAAACGTGGCGCGCGTGGGCGAGCACACGGGGTTGCTGCTCAGCGCCCGAGTGAAGCGGATGCCCTCGCCCGCGAGCCGGTCGATGTGCGGCGTGCGGATGTCGGGGTTGCCGTAGCAGCCGAGGGTCCACGCGCCCTGGTTGTCGGTGAGAATGAAGACGAGATTGGGCCGGGCCGGCGTGGCCCTGGCGGAGGCGGGCGGGCGTTCGGCGGCAGAGGCGGGAAACGCGAGCGAGAGAACGGCAAGGCCAAGCAGAGGGTGGAGGGCGAGTTGCATGGGGAAAACGTGGCCGCCAGCGGGTGTGGGGTCTCCTCGGAAGAGAAAGCGAGAATATAGAATCGGTCATCTAAAATCCGCCGGTGAATCAGAGCGACGCGGCGGCTTGTCATCTCTGGCGTGGTTTGCCCGCCGCAGGAGGGTTGCGGTTGCCGCGTTGGGCCAATCTCGGTTCGGATCGGGCAGCTTTGCGATGCTTTCCAAACATTTGAAACGCGGAGCTCGCAGAGGGCGCGGAGAAATCGAATGCCCTCCTCCGCGAGCTCCGCGTTTCAATACTGGTCTTTGGTTGCGGCCCCAGGCCGCGGTGCGAAATGCTCGGGCTAACTTTCGCGGTGGACCGCGACGCCCGGTGGCGTCGTCGCCCCACCCTCGACCGGCGCCTCCTCGCGCGCGCCGAACGCCGCGCGCCAAACGCGCGCCGCGTGCTCCCGCAGATCATCGAGCAGAGTGTAAAAGAGCGGCACCACCACCAGGGTCAGGAGCGTCGCCATGAGCAGCCCGCCGATCATCGTGCGGCCGAGCGGCGCATAGGGCATGCCGATCACCTTCGAGTTGCCGACCGCCATCGGGATCATCCCCGTCACCGTCGTGAGCGTGGTCATCATGATCGGGCGGAAGCGATGGCGACCGGCCTCCATCAGCGCGTCAAAGCGGGCCTTGCCCTCGGCGCGGAGGCGGTTCGCCATGTCGATCAGCACGATCGCGTTGTTCACCACCACGCCGACGAGAATCACGACGCCGATCATGGCCATCATGTCGAGCGGGGTCGTGGTAAGGTAGAGCATCCAGTACACCCCCAGCATCGAGAACGGCACCGCGATAATGACCGCGAGCGGGAGCACAAACGACTCGAAGAGCAGCCCCATCAGCAGAAAGACAAAGATGACGGAGAGCCCCAGCGCGAACCCCATCGCCTGCTGCGACTCGTCCGTCTGGGAGAAGTACCCGCCCTTGTCGAAACGGTAGCCCCGCGGCAAATCGAAGCCTTCCATCGCCTTGTCGATCGCCACGAACAGCATCCGTGAATCCTGCCGCGGGGCCCGGGCGGTGATGCGCATGATGGTCTGCCGCGATTCGCGCTGAATCTGCGCCATCGCCTTTGAAACATTGAGGGTCGAGATCGCCTCGAGCGGCACCTCGACCCCGTTGTCGGTGAGGAACGTCATGCCGCGCACGTCGTCGATCCCGGCCCGGTCCGCCTCGCCCAACTGCGCGTAAATGCGCATCTCGCGACCGTCGGGGACGGGCATCCGCCCGAGTTCGAGTCCGCGCATCGTCTGGCTGATCGTGCCCGAAATCGCCTGCGGATTGATGCCCAGGCGACGCGACCGATCGCGATCGAGGATGACCTGCAGCTCCTGGCCGCCACGTTCCATGTCGGTGTCGACGGAGAGGAGCCCGGGGATCGTGCGGAGGCGGCGCACGGCCTCCTCGGCGAGGGCGATCAGGGTGGTCGTGTCCTCGCCATAGAGACTGAACGAGAGGACGGAGTCCTGCCCTGCGCCGCTGTTGCGCTGGATCGAACGGGAGACGACGCCCGGGGGCACCGGGAAATTGTCGCGGAAATGCGCCTCGATGGCGTGCCGGTCCATGGGCGGCTTGGCGAGATCCAGGTTGAGCAAGATCGATTCCCACGCCGCCACATACCAGGCCGAGTTAACATCCTCCCGAAACTTGAGCTGGATCCGGCCGTTGTTGTTGCGAAAGCGCGACTCGGTGCGCTGGACGTTGTAGCGGGCGGCGTTGGTCCGGACAAAGGCCTCGACGCTGCTGAAAAACTCCTCCGCCTGCTCCAGCGTGCTGCCGCTGGGCAGATCAAAATAGAGATACATCGAGCTGCCGCCACCGCCGCCGTGCCCGTGCCCCCCGCCTCCGATGCCACTGCCGCCGGCCCGCGGGAGATTGTTATAGGGATACCACATCGTCGCCACGGCGAGGGTAACGATAATCGCCGCATCCAGGCGGTGGGTGAGCACCCAATGCAAGGCCCGGCAGTATCGCTCGCGGATCCAGACAATCACCCGCAGCTCCCCATGGTGCTGACCGCGCGAGAGGCGTTGCGCCGCCAGCGGCACGAACACCAGCGCGATGAACAGCGACGCGAGCAGCGACACCACGACCGGGATACCGATCCGGAACATCCAGAAGGAGAAATCCTGGGTCTTCCCCATCAAGATCAGCGGGAGAAACACGACGATGCTCGTGCACGTTGACATAATCACCGCGAGCCCGACCTCGCCCGCGCCCCGCACCGACGCCGCGCGCGCCTCCACTCCATCCTGGCGCAGCCGATAAATATTTTCGACGATCACGATGGCGTTGTCGACGACCATGCCGACGGCGAGGAGCAGGCCCATCATGGTCGCCATGTTGAGCGACCAGCCCATGAAGAAGAGGACGACGACGGTGCAAAGCAGCGAGAGGGGAATCGCCAGGGTGAGGATGCCCGTCATCCGGGGCGCCCGCAGGAAAAGGTAGATTACCAGCGCCGCGAACAATCCGCCCCACAGGCCGGCCTCCTGCAATTGGTCGATGGCGTTGCGCACCTCCTTGCCCTGATCGTGGAAGACCTCGAAATTCACGCCGGCCAGTTGCGGCGACTTCGAAAGCCCCTGGAGGGTCGCGCGCACCTCCCGGCTGATGCGATCGATGTTGCCGCTCGACTCCCGGGTGACCTGCAGACCGATCGCGGGTTTGCCATCCACGCGATACACGTACTCGCGCCGCGGGAGGCGCAGGGAGACATTGGCCACGTCGGCCAGGCGCAGGCCCCGCACCGGATCGATGACGAGCGAGCTGATTTGCTCGACCGAACCAAACCGGCCGAGCGAGCGCACGTAGATTTTTCGGCCGCCCTCGAAAACGTAGCCGCCGGACAGGGCGATATTCTGGCTGCGCAATGTATTCGTCATGGCCGTCACGTCGATCCGGTGGCTGCGCAGCCGTTCGGCGAGCAACTCCACGGTGATCTCGCGCGACTGCACGCCCCAGATGTCGACGCTGCCCACTCCATCGATGCGCTGCAGCGCGGGCTTGACGAAATTCTCCAGACGATAGGCCGCGTCGTCCATGCTGGGCGGCACCCGCGCCAGGAGGTTCATCATCGGCTCGTTGGTCTGGTCATAGCGCCGGATGGAGATGCGGTCGACGTCGTCCGGCAGCAACGGCTTGACGCGATCCATGCGATCGCTGAGTGCGGCGTAGGCCGCGCGGAGACTGGTGCCGGTGTGAAATTCGATGCGGGTGTAGGAGTAGCCGGCGCCCGCGGTGCTGGTGACGCGCTTCACATCCGGCACGGTGCCGATGATGTCCTCAATCTTGCGGGTGATCTTCTCCTCGATGTCGCGCGGCGAGGCGTTGGGATAGGAGACGCTGACGTGAAGCTGCTTGCCCTCGAAGCCCTCGGGGTAGAGCGCCAGCGGGACGCGCGTGTACGCGATGTAGCCGACCACGACGATCGCCAGCAGCAGCATCAGAACCGTCACCGGCCGGGTAACGGAAAAACGCGGGATGGCGATGGTGAGAGGCTCGCGCTTCATTTGGCCATGGGCTCGGGCTGCGGTTCGCCCGAGGTTTCGGCGTCATCGGAATCCGGCACGACCACCGGGCGGTTCGAGGTGAATTGATAATACAGGGTCGGGATGACCACGAGCGTCAGCAGGGTCGCGGTCGAGAGCCCGACGATGACGGTGATGGCCATCGGGGCGCGGATTTCGGCGCCCTCGCCAATGCCGAGGGCCATGGGGATCAGGCCGACGACGGTGGTCAGCGCGGTCATCAGGATGGGGCGGAGCCGGGCCCGGCCGGCTTCGACGATCGCCTCGCCCTTCGGCACACCGCGGCCGCGCAGCAGATTGATGTAGTCGACGAGCACGATCGCGTTGTTGACGACGATCCCGACCAGCAGGATCAGGCCGAGGAACACCATGATCGTCAGGGGAATCGCCGCGAGCCACAGGACCAGCACGACGCCAATCATCGCCAGCGGGACCGTTGTCATGATGAGCAGCGGCTGCACCAGCGATTCGAACTGGCTCGCCATCACGATGTACACGAGAAACACCGCGAGGCCGAACGCGAGCAGGAGACTGTTCAGCGAGGTCTGCATCTCCTTGTTCTGGCCGGCCAGCCCGTAGGAGAATCCGGGCGGGAAGGCCATGGACTCCAGCGCTGTCACGATGTCGCGCGAGACGCTGGAGAGATCGCTGCCGCGGATGTTGCCGGTGATGAGTGCGGTGCGCTGCTGGTCGACGCGGCGGATCTCGCTCGGCCCCTCGTTGACGGTGAGATCGGCGACGGTGGAGAGCGCAACCGGGACCAAGCCACCGGGGTTGACGACGAGCCCGCGGAGTTCCTCCAGGCCGAACCGATCCTGCTCCCGGAGGCGCACGACGATGTCGATCATTTGATCCTCCTGGCGAAACTCGGTGGCGATGCGGCCCTGGACCTTGTTGCGCACGAGGTCGGCCACGCTGCGGAGGCCGAGGTTGAGCTCGGCGAGGCGGTCGCGGTTGTAGACGACCTGGATTTCCGGGTGGCCGGACTGCAGGCTCGACCGGAGGTCCACCAGGCCCGGCACGGCGGTCGCGAGCAACTCCTCGGCCTCGCGGCTGACGCGTTTGAGGGTGGCGATTTCATGGCCGCGAATTTCGATCTCGATCGGGCTCTTGAAGCTGAACAGCGAGGGGTAGGAAACCTCCATCTTCACGTCGGGCACCTGGCTGAACTCCCGGCGGATCCTGTCGATGAGGGCAATTTCGTCGGTCGCGACCAGACCGGCCTTCAGGCGCACGGTGAGCCTGGCCGTATGTTCGCCCGCCTCGATGGACGTGCTGGCGCCCTCCTCGGCACCGACGACGAGGGAGGTCCGCGCCACCTCGGGTTGGGCGCGCACCACCTCATCAATCCGGCCGGCGGCCTCTCCGGTACGCTTGAGTGGGGTGCCGATGGGCAGCACGATATCAAGGTTGAATTCGCCCTGGTGCACCTGCGGGATGAGATCGCTGCCGATCCGGGGCAGCACCAGCACGCCGCTCAAGATCACCGCGGCAAACGAACCTCCGAGCACGGCGAACCGGTGACGCAACGACGCTCCGAGCAATCGCGGATAGTTGTTCTGCAGCCACGTATTGCCGCGCTCAAACCAATGCAGCCCGGCGGCCGTCATGGGCGAAAGCACCAGGACGGCCGCGCGAAATCCGGCGATCAGCCCCTGCCCGAGGACCAGTACGAGCGCCTGCAGCACGGTGCCCAACAGCCGAACCACCGCCTCCACGACAAAACGCCCCGCGAGGACGATCAACGCCACGATCGCCGGGGCCAGTCGCGGGACGATCCGCCAGCGCGGGCGCAGGATGAACCACGCCCCAACCTTCGCGACACTGTTCGAAAAATGGCCGAGCGCGTTGAACGCGAGCAGCCCCGGCCAGACGCGCGCCCCGGTGATCGGCCCGAGCCGATCCGCGGCGGCCCATTCCGCCGCACGCGTCCACCATCCCGGGCTCGCGACCGGGCCGCGACGGCGCAGCAGGAGACTGACCGGCCAGCCGATTGGCCAGAGCACGGCGAATGCGACCATGATTGCTCCCTTGACGACGGCGGCGAGCACCACGCCCAAGCCGAGGCCGAGCCGGACCAGGACCAGCCGAACGAGTTGGACGGGGTGGGTGAACCGCGCCATGCCCCGCGCCGGAGCCGGGGGAAAATGCAGGAAGTCGCTGGCGTACCACATCGCTCCCGCTCCCGCCAAACCGGCGGCACCGCCGGCGGCGAGCGAGGCGAGCATCGGGATCAGGTACAGCGCGGCAATCAGCGACGCGATCTGCGAGAAGACGACGGCGAGGGCCATGTCGCCAAACATCTGGCCCGCCACGCCCTCCACGAAGACGATCGGAAAAAACACCGCCACGGTCGTGAGGGTCGAGGCCACGACGGGCATCGCCACCTCGCTCGTGCCGCGCACCACGGCGGTCACCGCGTCATCACCCTCCTCGCGACAGCGAAAGACGCTCTCGAGCACCACGATCGCATTGTCGACGAGATTGCCGACTCCGAGCGCCAGGCCGCCGAGCGAAATGATGTTCAGCGTGATGCCCGACAGGTGCATCGGCGCAAAGGTCGCGAGGATCGAAAGGGGAATGCAGAGGCTCACGATGAGCGTCTGCGTGACGTTGCGCAGGAAAAGATAGAGGACGACGATGGCGATGAGCCCGCCGAAAATCGCGTTGTCCTTCACTTCATCGATCGAGTTCTTGATGAACACCGATTGATCGGAGAGGAGCTGTAAGTTCGCGCCCGGCGGCAGCTGGTAGGCGAGGAAGTCGGTGAGCCGGCGGCGGTCGATGACCCGCTGCGCCTGGCTGCGGGCCGCCGTGGCCATTTCCATCGGCGTCGGCCGCCGCTTCGAGCCCGCGACCGACTGGTCCTTGCCCTTGACCTTGGAGAGCACCGGGCCCGCCGGTGGAATCCCGGTCTTCTTGAAATTTTCCACGTAGGCCTGCTGCTCGGCCGTGCCAAAGAGCGCGTCCTTCACCGTCGCGGCAACGACCAGCACGTTGGCATCGGCCTCCTTGTAGATCTCGATCTCGACGCTCTCCTGGCCGTTGACGCGCGTAATAACCTGCTGGTCCTCGTGAAACCGCGAAATGGTCGCGATGTCGCGCAGCCGGAGGTCGACGTTGTTCTGCCGCCCGACGATCAGCTGGCCGATTTCCTCCAGCGAGCGGAATTCGTTGAGCGTGCGGATGAGATATTCCGTCTGGCCCTCGCGGAGATTGCCGCCGGAGAGGTTGACGTTGCCCTGTTGGAGGCGCGCCGCGATCTGGCCGATGTCGAGCTTGAGGGTCGAGAGCTTGCCCTCCTCCAGCGCGACCAGGAACTGCTCCTCGAGCCCGCCCTTGATCTGAATGGCGGCGACTCCCGGAAGCGCCTCGATCTTGCGCTTCACGTCGTGCTCGGCGAGATGGCGCAGTTCGTAAAGCGACTGCGAGCCGGCGAGCCCGACGCGCAAGATGGGATCCAGCGACGGATCGTAGTGCAGGAGCAACGGGCGCTGCGCCCCGTCGGGCAGGCGGATGCGATCGATTTTTTCCCGCACCTCCTGGGCCACGAGATCCATGTCGGTCTTCCACTGGAACTCGAGCATCACGTCGCACTGCGACGCCTTGGAGACGGAGCTGATGGAGACCAGTTTGGGGATGATGCCGAGTTGCTGCTCCAGCGGGCGCGCGATAATATTCTCCATGTCCTCGGGCGCGGCGCCGGGATAAACCGTGCGCACCGTGAGCGTCGGGTAACTCATGTTGGGCATGAGCGTGAGCGCGAGGCGCTGGTACGACACCCAGCCGAACACCCCGACCGCCAGGGTGGCCATGAGGATGGCGACCGGGCGGCGCACGACGACGGCGTAGTGCGAGTCGTCGAGGCGGAACGCGACGCGTTTGCTCATGCTCGCCCGCCTTTTTCGCGCTCAATCCGCCATTCAATCATGTCCGACTTCCGTCGCTTCCATTCTTCGGCGTTGGCGTCAGGTTCCTGTGGGCCAAGAGCAAAAGCGCGGCGGTATTGCCAATCGCCAGGATGCTCCAGACGGTTGAGGCCGCGGCCAAGATTTTCGAGCACGCTGTGGCTGCGCATGAGAGAAGAGTGAGAAGTCCGGCCTACGACTTGCCGGGCGCCGCCGGCATCGCCGCCGCGGGAGGCTGGGCCGGCCCCGCGGTGGCCGCCGGTGCCGGCGTGATGGGAGGAGTGTTCACGGAGCGGACGAGTGAGCCGTCCTTGAGGCTGCTCTGGCCCAGGACGATCACCGTCGCGCCCACGTCGAAGCCGGAGATCGCCTCGATATTTTGCGGGTCCTCGAAGCCCGCCGCGAGTTTCCGTTTGACGGCGCGGTCGTTGACGATCGTGAAGACATAACGCTCGCCGCCCTCGTAGACCACGGCGCGCTTCGGGATCAGCACGGCCGCGGGACGGGTGTCGGTGATCACGCGGACGTGGACAAAGAGGCCCGGCGGCAAATCGCCCGGCTGGTTCCCGCGCACGCCCACGGTGACCTTGAAGGTGCCGCTCTTCGGGTCGATGACCGGGCTGATGCGTTTGACCCAGCCGGTGAAGGCACGATCGGGCAGAAACTCCGAAGTGACGACGGCAGGTTGGTTGTTCGCCACGATCGGAAGATAGCGGCCCGGGACGAACACGCGGGCGACCGTCTCGTCGAGCTTTACCATCGAAAAAAGCTTGGTGCCGGCGCTCACGCGGGCACCCACCTGGGCCTCGCGCGCGGAAATCACGCCGGCGAACGGCGCCCGCACGGTGGTGTAGGCGAGCCGGATTTTCGCCCGTTCGAGCCGGAGGCGGGCCTGGTCGAGTTGGTAGGCCTGGGTCTCGTGATCCTGCTGGTTGATCAACTTGCGGGCAAAGAGATCCTCGGTGCGCGCAAAATTCCGTTTCAGTTGCTCGTAGTTGGCCGTGCTCTCTTCGGTATCCACCCGCAGTTCGCGGTCCTCAATCTTGAGCAACGGGTCGCCCTCCTTGACGATCCGCCCCTCCTCGACGAGGAGCGCCTCGACCTGGCCCGTGGTCTGAGGGTAGATGTCGACCATCGCCTCCGTCTCGAGGGTGGAATTGAAGGCGAGGAACGCCGAAATCGGGCCGCGGACGATGAGAGCCGTCTCGACCGGGATCATCTCGGCGGCGGATTGACGGGCCTTTTCCCGCTCGACCTCCGCGGTGCGGCGCGCTGGTTCCGCCGAACCTGGAGTACCGCCGGGTTTGGCCGGAGGAACCGTGGCGGACTTCGTGGGAGGCGATGGTGAGGGTGGCGGAGTGCGGCCGCAGCCCGTGAGCCAAGCGGCGGCAGAGAGACTGGCGGCGGCAAACCAAACGGAGCCGGGAGCAGATGGGCGAAGAAAGTTAATCAACACAAGGAAGGGGATTCTGGGTTCGGGAGTCGCGGCACGCGCCGCCGCGAAAGAAACGATTTCAGGCAACCGGCAGGATAGGTCAAAGACTTCCCGTCGTCTGCGCGAATCTTGCGCTTTCCTGTTCGGAGAAAGCGGATCCGTCTGAGGCCGGCCAAGTGGCATGGGCATCTTGCCCATGGTGGGGGATATTCGCGGGCCCACGGGCGAGGCGCCCATGCCGCGCCCGAGCACGGACCGCAGGCGGAGCCCGACGGGGTAATTAGCCGCGAGCAAGCTACGGTCTTAACCGAGCCCCGCGAGCATCACGGCCTGGATGTCGGCACCGGCCCGGACTTCGCTCGGTCGCATTCGAGGTTTCGACTGCCGGGTTTCGGGTTCAGCCACCATTTCAGCCCGAAATAACTGGAGTAGCTCGGACTGCTGTCGGTGTTAACATCCATTCTAAGCCGGGCGTGTCTCCCGTCGGCGGTGCGCAGAAAAAACTGCTTATCCAGGCCCTTGTTGTATCTCGGTTCCGCGCCCGCCTGGCCAAAGATGAAGACATCCCGATAACCGTTTTCCGGGGCAAGATACATGACTTGAGAGTGCCGTGCTCCGAGAACCCGGCACTCTCAATGCTCAGAGGTAATGTAACGTAATACGTTACATTCAAGATTTCGCTTTTTCGACGAGAGACTTGCTGCCGCCGCCCGCCGCCGGACCAACCCGCCGGCGGGATCGGACGCCACCTCCTTCCGGCCCGGCCGGCTCAGTTCTCGCGCAGGAAATTCGTCTGCGGCTTTTCCAACACCAGCTCCTTGATCCAGATATTGCGGAAGCGCACATCGTGGCCCTCGCATTGCAGCTTCAGGCCGCCGGGGGTGTCGGTGATGCCGCGGCCACCGTCGTTGCCGCCGTCGAGGCCGGAATTCGCGCCGCCCCACACCTGGTTGATCTCCTGGTTCGCGTGAATCTTGGCCCCGTTGAAGTACAGCGTGACGCGCGCCTTCTCGACCAGCTTGCCGTCCTTGAACCGGGCCGCGCGGAACACGAGGTCGTAGGCGTTCCACTGGCGCAGCCCCTTGTAGAGATAATATGGCGACGGGGTCTCGTTGATCACCGACCCCATGCCGTGCTTCGTCGCGTCGCCGTCCTGAATCTGGATCTCGTACCGATTTTGCAGATACACCCCGCTGTTGCCGCCCTCTTTCATCACGAGGAACTCGACGTGCAGCCGGAAGTCTCGGTAGGCCTGCTTGGTCACGATGTCGGCCGAGCCGTACTTGCCCTTGGCGGCGGCGGGATCGTCGGACATCAGCACCGTGCCCTGGCCCGCCGGGTCCTCGACGATCTGCCACTTGATCGGCAGCGAGGAAGCGAAGCGCGGACCCTGCCAGTAGGTCCACTTCGCGTCGAGCATCGCGCGGGTGCCGTCGAAGAGCACCTCGGCGCCGGGCAGCGGCTTCGCGCCGAGCCCGACGTCGGCCCGGGCCGGGAGCGCCAGCGCCGCCAGGGCGGGCGCGAGGAACAGGAGCGAGCGAAACGGAGACAGGAAGAAACGGTTCATGGAGGGGGAGGAAGGAAGGTATGCGACCACCGCAGGATGCGAACGGGCGGCGGCGGGTCGAGGCAAACCGCCGCGACCGCACGTGACAGCGGGAGGTTCTTCCGCCAATGTCCCGCGTTATGCCAGAAGACCCTCGCCCTGCTCCACCGGTCAACCCGCCCCCGGCTCAGCCCCCCACCCCGCCGCCAGCAGCGAACGGCGGCGTGCCGGCGCCCGTCAATCAGCTCACCCCGGAAGAACAGATGGCGCTGTTCGAAAGAGACCTGAAGGAAAACGACTGGGGCCACCAGCCGTGTTAGCCCGGATAGCAGCACAGCCGAATGCGGCCAGCCCGCATTTTCCCCAACGCGGCAACCGCAACCGAAGGAGGGGCGGTTGCCCAACCGCCCAAATACGGTCGGCCGACGGTTCTTCGGCGGTTGGGGAACCGCCGCTCCCGGTGGAACGATCAAGATCGTCGCGGAAATGCAACATGCGGACGGATCGCAGCACACTTTCCGAGAAATTCTCCCAGTGCTCGACGACTTTTGGGCGGCGAGAGCCTGCCGCAACGGCAAGACAGGGTGGTAGCCTTCGGGAACTCTGTGACCGACCTCGGCGCGCTCCGTGACATGAAGATCTTCACGGAAAGTGTGCATTATTCGAGTTGGAATCAGTAGCCGCGCTTGCGCCGACGGCAAAAGCGCTGCCACGCGCACTGACTTTCGGCCCCTGGTCCGCCGGAGTCGCCGCCGCGCGGCGATTTAAGAAGTTTGTCGGACCGGCCGGATCGCTTCGCGGCGCGACCTCCGAATCTTCCTCCGCCCACGAATCCACGCCCGGCAAATTCCTATTCCTTGCCGAAACTGATCAGCTCCATCTCGAAGACCAAAGTCGCGTTGCGCCCAATCTTCGGCGGCTGACCGCGAGTGCCATAGGCCAGCTCCGGCGGAATGATCACGAGGCGCTTCTCGCCGCGTTTCATCAGCTGTAGCACCTGGTCCCAGCCTTCGATCACCATGTCGCGACGAACGCGGAAGGTGAACGGCTTGTCCGGCTCCGTGGCCTGATCGAAGACGTTGCCGTTGAGCAGCCGGCCCACGTAGAGCACGTTGACCTTGTCGCCCGGCTTCGGCGAATCCCCCTGCCCCGCGCTCAGGACCAGATACCGGATGCCTGTGACGGTCTTCTTCGCGTCCGGCCAATTCTTCTCCACAAACGCGAGATCGTCGGGGGGAAGCTTTTCGCGTTGCGCGTGCAGCGCCGGTGCGGCGAGCGCCACGGCAAACGAGAGACACAGAAAATACTTGGTGGGAAATTTCACGGGAAACATCGATAAGGCTTCCCGGCATCCGTGTCATCCGTGTAATCGGTGGTCAAAGCGATTTTCATGTCCCGCCCTTCCGTCGTCATCCTCTGCCCCAGGGAATTCAAGTTCACCGACCTCGACGCCTCCGTCGAACGGCCCTTTCTGGCCGACGTCGCCGGCCTCAGCACCGTCTGGCTGGAGTACAACTCCCCCTTCCCGGCCGAGGTGATCGACGCCCATGCGCTCATCCTCTGGCACGGCCCGCTCGTCACCGCCGAAATCATCGGGCGCCTGAAAAACTGCCGCGCCATCATCCGCAACGGCGTCGGGTTCGACAGCGTCGACGTTGCCGCCGCCGCCCGGGCCGGCATCCCGGTCTGCAATGTGCCCGACTATGGCACCGAGGAGGTCGCGGACCACGCCCTCGCCCTCGCCCTCGCGCTCTACCGCCAGCTCTTTCCCCTCGACGTCGAGGCGAAGAAGCTCGGCTGGAAGATCGAGACGCAGCACAAGATGCGCCGGCTCAACACGCAGACCTTTGGTATCGTCGGCCTCGGCCGGATCGGCACCGCGACCGCACTGCGCGCAAAGGCGTTTGGGTTTCGCGTTGTCTTCTACGATCCGTACGTGCCCAACGGCGTACACAAGGCGATTGGCATCGAGCGCGTCGGCTCCCTGGCGGAGCTGCTGACGCGGTCCGACCTCGTGTCGGTGCACTGCCCTTCCAACACCGAAACCCGCGGGATGATCGGCGCGCGTGAAATTGCGTTGCTGAAGCCGACGTCGTTTCTCGTGAACACCGCGCGCGGCGACATCGTGCAAAAGGCGCCGCTGTTCGCCGCGTTGCGCGAAGGCCGGCTCTCGGGCGCGGGCCTCGACGTCGTGGAAAACGAGCCGTTGCGCACGCCCGAGGAGGCGGCGACACCGAACCTGATCTGCACCTGCCACGCCGCCTTCTGCAGCCCCGAAGGCATGGTGGAGATGCGCAGCTCCTCCGCGAAGATCGCCCGCGCCGCCGTCACCGGGCAGCCGATCTGGAACCGGGTGAACTGAGCCCGCCTCGCTCTTGGGCGCCCCGCTGTTTTCAGGCGGGCGGCGCCTTTCGGCAAGAAAGGCGTCCGGCCCGCACGGGCCATGCGGGCCAACCGCAAAATCGCCAAGCGATTTTTCTCCAAGCCAACCCTGCGCTTGCAAGGTAGGTCGAGGCGTCCTCGCCGCGCCGTAACCAGTGGTGGCTCACGGAGGACTTGTTCGCCCTACTCTCGAAGCGATCGCACCACCTCGTGCCTCGCCACCAAGCGCAGCGCCCGGCCGAGCAGTGTTTTTCCCGGCTCCATGCGATGCCACGGCGAGGCGCCCGAGGGATGCGGCAGCGGGATGCAGTCCACCGCGTGACCGCGGTACGTGATGGAAAATTTCCGTCCAATCGTCTCGAGCAGCGGCCGCTCGCCGAGGAATTGCGCGATCGCGAGCTTGCCCACCGGCAGCACGAGCGCGGGCTGAAGCAACGCAAACTCCCGCTCGAGCCAGGCCGCGCATTCCGCAATCTCGTCCGGCGCCGGCACGCGATCGCCGCCCTCGGGCCGCTTGCCCGGGAAACAACGACACACCGCCGCGAAATAGATGCGGTCACGCACCTCGTCCTCGCTCCAGCCGAGCGCACCGTGAAACCACTTGAAGAGGGTCTTGCCGGCGGTCCAGGCGAAGGGCCGCCCCAGCTTCGGTTCCTTGTCGCCCGGCGCCTGGCCCACGAGAATCACGCGGCTGACCACCGGCCGTCCGACCACTGCGGGCCGGTGCATGCGCGGGCAGCGTTCGCACGCGCGCAGGGCGGCGAGGTGTTTTTGGACGGCGGCGAAGGAAGGCATGTGGTGGCGGCCGTTATCCCGAGGGCCGTTAGACTCCAAAGTGCCGGCTCGGACGAACACCGCCAACAATTTCTCATGACGGGCTGCCGCCAGGGCGCATCTCCCAATCTTCGGTGCGCCTCAGGGAGCCGGCTTGTCATCTGATGGATGACAAAAGCCGTCCGACCAGCGCGGGTGGGGGGATGCTTAACGCCGGCTCTTGAAACGCCGGAATCCGCCGCGGGGGCGAAGGGTGCCCGCCATGCCGCCGTGCGGCCGGTGCTCCGTCATCTGCGGCGGTCGCGGCGCGAGCGGCTTGTAGTCGAAACCTGCCAGCCGCAGCTCCGGGATCTTCTGCCCGATGAAGCGCTCGATGTCGCGGACGTCGCTCGCGTTTTCCAGCGTCGCGAGCGTGCACGCGTCGCCCACCGCCTGCGCCCGGCCGGTGCGGCCGCTGCGGTGCA
>SXGU01251032.1_pt1 | contig 25377 bp, 26 predicted proteins | sample 3174531 | NCBI WGS metagenome assembly SXGU01 (sample SAMN11356863, study PRJNA531348) | freshwater metagenome | isolation source: freshwater sample F1-140 | place: China: Fuxian Lake, Yuxi | collected 2017-12-25
GACATCTGCACCGGCAATCGCACCCGCGCGCTCACCACCGGTGGAGGTGAATGCACAGCAGCTGATTGCTCCAGAAGCGGTTAGGCAATCCGCGAACTGGAGTTTGACCAGACGGCAAACCTGACAGCGGAAGCCGGGGATTATCAGTGGACGTCCCTTGTGGATGCGGATACAGAGCCGGTCCCGGAGTTGGAGTTTGATCAGACAGTGGGTTGGTAATTCTGCGCTGTAGTAATGGCACACGCGGCGCGGCGTGAGTAGGCGTGGTGCAGCCGCCGGCAGAGCGCACTGAATATTTAGGGCTGCCAATGCTGGTCTGTAGAAGTTGTGTGATATCCGCTTGTTGAATGAGCGTACCTCTCGGAATGTCATACCAAAGTGATCATTGACTACTAGGTAGTGGCGGGGTGCAGTTCAAGCCAAATTGGTACTTGACGAGTGCGGGGCTAGCGCTTACCATTTTTAGGTGCTTGTCTGCCTGAATTTCCTATCCACCATACAATAGGTGTGGTCACTTTTTTTGCCCTACACTCGAGCATCACGACACCTCTAAGGGAAAACAATTGTGAATAACTATCAACCACTTGTTGAAGTCCGTGAAACACTCAAAGTGAAATGGTATCGGACTAAAATTGACCGTAAAATCATGAAGGAGTTGTCAAAGCGCAGCGATGCACAAGGGTGGTTTCAAGCCGGCGGACATTTTGGCTTATTTATTCTGACAGGAGTCTTGTCGTTCTACTTTTGGTCACAGCAAATCTGGCTGGCCATGCCCATCGCACTCTTTTGTCATGGTACGGTTGCCAGCTTTTTTGTTGGCGTGGCCCCGCACGAACTGGGGCATGGCAGTGTCTTTGAAAACAAGTGGCTCAATAAGATATTCCTATATTTGTTCAGCCTCTTGTCATGGTGGGATCCCTTTGATTATGCCAGCAGCCATACCTATCACCATCGTTATACACTGCATCCAGAGGGTGACCGTGAAAACTTGCTGCCTCTTACACCGAGCCTGCGTTCTTCCTTCGTATTTCAGCTATTGACCATCAATCTGTTAACACAACGTGGGCGCACACTGGGTAAAGGTGGGCTGCTTTCAACCAGTTACCTGACAGCTCTTGGCGCAATGGGTCGGGTAGGTGATCTGGATGTTCCCGGCAACGAATGGATTCAAGCGCTTCATGAAGATCAACCGGAAGAATACCGCAAGTCAATCTGGTGGTCGCGGCTGCTGCTTCTGTTTCATGGTGGGGTAACGGTGGTTTCCCTGCTGACAGGCTACTGGATCTTCATCCTGCTGATCCCTGTTGCGCCATTTACCGCCAATTTACTTTCTTATCTTGTTGGTTTACCACAGCATTGCGGACTTCGGGAAAACACGCTGGACTTCCGCAAGAGTGTTCGCTCAATGAAGTTGAACCCTTTGTTTGAGTTTCTGTACTGGCGCATGAACTGGCATCTGGAACATCATATGTATGTCGGTATACCTTGCTACAACCTCAAAGCACTCTATAGAGAAATTGCCTGGGATATGCCAGAGCCACGAACACTGGTTGGTGCCTGGAAAGAAATGCGTGAGGTATGGCAGAAACAAAAAGAAGATCCTGACTATGCTTTAGATACCCCCCTGCCCCCCTCAGCAACGCCTGAGTATAAGGGCGACACAGCACCAACATCAACCGGGGAAGAACATGATGAGGCAATGTCGCTAGGGGATATAGTGCCAGAAGGGTTAAACTAGCAGCAGTATTGATCTTTAGCATTTCTGTTGAATGACTATTATGCCTATCACATTCAATGGCCTGGGATTAAACCTGGGGAATTTATCGACACTCTCCAATGCCGAAACTCGCTCGATCTGTGCGAAAAATTTCACGGGCGCTGTAGGAATGGCACACGCGGCGCAGCGAGGGTAGGCGTGGTCCCACTGCTGGCGGATCGCACTGAATATTTAGGACTGCTAATGCTACTTTGAATAAATAGTGCAACTTGCTTTGGAGACGCGGCTCAAACTTTGGCAACAAAAAAGTGACTTTAGTTGTATATGGACATGAGATGATGGGGGGCGCCGTCATGCGGAAAGTTGCACTTGATTTTCTTAAGAGTAGCGTGTATAATGTCGAGGTCGAGGGCGGTTGAATTTCTTGCCCGTTTTTATTTGGAGAAAATGAAAAGATCTACTGTTAATCAGACAATTGAAGTTGCCAAGGAGGCCTTCGCATCGATCGGGCTGAACCTGCCACCTTTTGCGACTTGGACGGTCGAAGACTGGAAAACCAAAGGGCCCGAAGCCGATGAGATTCGCGCCTGCATGTTGGGTTGGGATGTCACGGACTTTGGCCAGGGTGTGTTCGATGAGCTCGGCCGTACCTTGTTGACTTTGCGCAACGGTTCGTCCAATTTCGATTCTGGTAAGGATTACGCGGAAAAGTTTATCCTCGATCCCGAGAACCAAAAGCCGCCATTGCATTTTCACCGCCACAAGATGGAAGACATTATCAACCGTGGCGGGGGTAAGCTGATGGTGCGGCTGTTCAAAGCGAATGACGAAGGGCAGTGCTCTGACCAAGCCTTTACCATGCAGGTTGATGGCGTCACGCGCCAGGTCAAAGCCGGAGTGGTACTCCGATTGGAGCCCGGACAGAGCCTTTGCATACCGCCTCGCATCATCCATCAGTTCTGGGGAGAAGAAGGTACGGGTGTAGCAATTGGCGGTAAGCGATACACGGTCAGTGGAGAGGTTAGCCGTGTTTGCGATGACTGGAACGATAATTGCTGGCTTGAGCAGTGCGATCGTTTTATCCAGATTGAGAACGATGAGGCGCCCCGTCACTACCTCGTTCACGAATATCCCGCTGCCGGCGCGTAGGAACATTCGTGAGTTTCAAGTAGTTTAAGTGCCGGGCTTGCCCCAGCATTTTTTGTGGACATGTGCAATAGGAGGCGGCCAAACCAAGTGGTTCGTGACAGTTCATTTCTTAGTGTCACCTGCCCGTACTCGTGTGATTACTTGTCATAAAGTTGTATCTTAAAGTGCACACACTGTCAGGTAGGGCGATGCGAGGGTGTGGGACTCACTCATTGTTTCTGCTACAAGGTTGGTAATAAGCACGACGATACTTCAAGGTACAATGAGTGGGTATGACAAACGCGTCTACACCTTCTTGCTCCAAAGAATGCGCCTGAAACGAAAATGGTTTGAGATCAACTTGCTACCGGCAGCCGCCTTGTCGTCCGGAACCTGCCCAAGGAGCCTGCCATTAGTCCAACTCCCATTCTGCTCGCTTTGCGCATGGTGGAGCGAGACGGCCTAGTTGTGAACATTTCCGAGCCTGGCGCGCGAGTTCGACAGCGGAACCGCCAAGAGGTCATCGATAATTCCCAGATGCGCAAGTTCCACGAATGGCTGGCTTGCCAGCGCTGTGCCGAATGGGGGACGCCGGCCAGTACGAAGGCTATAGAAGAAATTCACGAAGATTTCGTAGTTTCGGCCCTGTCTAACGACATAGACACGAACCTTCAAGCTGACATAGCTTTGATATCGCTTTTGTTCACGGTGCGCACTGCCCCGACCTCGAGCGGGTCGTCGAAAATTTCGCCATCATGCAGTGCTGGATGAGGGCCTACCGTGTCAGTCTCGACATACTGGCTCTTGTTGAACCGCAGATGTATGACGTGCGTTACGGTATCATGGGTGCCATTCGCAACCGCGATTCCAAAGCTGCGTTCAACGCCGGTAAGGAACAAGTCGAGCTTTCGCTGGAGGATCACCACAGGATGATCGAGTATTTATCCCTCTTTGATTGAGACTACAAGCGCCGGGCGATGGCCCGCGACGGTGGTCAGAGAATGCTTGGATGGTCGGGATTGGTTGAAGCGGGCCGCGGTGTATCAACGGCGGCGGCCGGAGCGGAGTGCGGCGTATCAAGTGGTGCGTGAGAATTTGAAGACGTGGGTGGTGCAGCGGCGCGCGGGTAAGCTGGTTGTAGGCGAAAATTGGGTGGTAGCCTCGGTGCCGGGATACGTGGAGCGCGACTTGCGCAAGTTTTTAGAGTGCGGCATTCTTGCGCACGGCTTTGCGCGGGCGCGGTGTGAGAAGTGCGGCCAGGACTTTTTGGTAGCGTATTCGTGCAAGGGACGCGGGATGTGCCCGGGCTGCAACACACGGCGCATGGTAGAGACGGCGGCGCACATGGTGGAGCATGTAATTCCAGCAGTGGCAGTGCGGCAGTGGGTGGTGGTATTTCCACAGCGCCTGAGCTACTTTTTGGACCGTGATGCAGACTGATGGAAGCGGGTGATGGGGATCGCGATGCGCGAAGTGCAGCGCGCGACAGCGGGAGCGAGCACAAGCACGGCGGCGGCAGGCCGCAGCGGCGGGGTGTTGTTTGGGCACCGCTTTGGCGCGACGCTGAACGCACACGTGCATTTGCATGTGTGCATGCTGGACGGGGTGGTGGCGCAGGGGCGGCAGGGGCTGGTGTTTCGCGGGGCTCGGGTGGATGAAGCATGTGTTGAGCGGGTGCTGGGGCTGTTTGAGCGGCGCGGGATGCTGAGCAGGGAGACGGTAGGGGTAATGCAGGGGTGGGGGCACAGGGGCGGATTTTCAGTGCATGCGGGTGAGCGGGTGGCAGCGCAGGATAGCGCCGGGCGCGAGCGGCTGTTGCGTTATCGGAGTCCGACCAGACATTGGGTCGGTAATTCTGCGCTGCACTAATGGCACACGCGGCGGAGCATAGGTAGGCGTGGTGCAGCCGGCGGCAGAGTGCACTGAATGTTTAGGGCTGCCAATTCTGGTCTGTCCAAGTCGGGTAAATTTCGCGTTGCGCTGAGCGTGCCTCTCAGAATAGCGAACAAAAGCGATCAATGACCGTTAAGTAATGGCGGGGTTGAAAATCGGGCAAAATGGTACTTGACAAACTCAGGGCCAGCGCTTATCCTACGCGGGTGGCTGATGCCTTGACTTTCCTATCAGTACAATCACTATGATGATTGACATTCGGGTGGGATTTGCTTTGCTTGCCCCACTTCGTAGCTGCAAGCGTGAGCGCGCGGATGGTCGGGGTTCAAGCTTTAGCTTGCCTCCTGTCCGATGAGGCCAAGCACACTAGAGCGTCGACTCCAAATTCAACTCTACTCGCTCACGCTCGTAGCTACATAGGAAACTCTGATGAAAAAGCCCACCTCCAACAAAATCCGCGTCGCCATCATCGGCGCAGGCGGCATCTCGCACGCGCACGCGCTCGGCATCCTTGCGCACCGGGACAAAATCGAATGCGTGGCGCTGTGCGATGTGTCGGAGGACAATCTCAAGGTGCGCGGCGCGCAGCTCGGCGGCTTTGCGGCGCATTTCAAAGACTGGAAAGTGATGCTCGACGAATTCGGAGATCACATGGACGCGGTCATCATCTGTCTGCCGCACCATTTGCACGCGCCAGCGATTCTCGACGCAACCGCCGCGGGCAAACACATCCTCTGCGAAAAGCCGATGTGCATTTCTCTCAAGGAAGCCGACACCATCGCGAGAGCCGTGAAAAATTCCGGCGTCACTTACATGAGCGCGCACAACCAGCTGTTCATGCCCGTCGTGCAAGAGGCGAAACGGCTCATCGCCTCGGGCGTCATTGGCAAAATTCGATGGCTTCGCTCGCAGGATTGTTTTATTGCAGACACTTCGGTTTTCAAAGACCAGTGGCGCGCCAACTACAAATTGCAGGGCGGCGGTGAACTTATCGACACGGGTTATCACCCTTCGTATCGGCTGCTCTATCTCGCGGGGGCGCCTGTCGTCGGCATCCGCGGCAGTATGGCGCGATTTCTTCAGCCGATTGAGGGCGAGGACACTGCGAGCGTGCAAGTGCGCTTTGCCAACGGCGTCATCGGAGAAATTTTCACGTCGTGGGCGATGCCATTGCCGCACGGCACACACCAAATCCACGTCATCGGCGACAGCGGCCAGATTTTCGGCTCAGAAAACGTCTTGTATCACTTGCCGAACGGCTACACCGAACCAGCAAAAAAGGTTTTTGCGTCATCCAACACGATGCCCGCGCAAATCGAGCATTTCGCCGATTGCCTGCTCAAAGGAAAGCGCCCGCTGCATTCCGTCGAAGAAGGCCGCGCAGTACTCGAACTGATTTTGAAAGCCGCTGAAGACGCGAGAGGTTGGGAGAAATACGCGGCGAAGTAGAACTGACTTAATCGCGGAGGAAAGGGGGACTCAGAGTTTTAAATATGTAATGTAGGAATGCAGGACTGAGCGCAAGCGAGTTTCTGGATCAGGTTGCGTTATCGATACCGCCACCGCGCAAGCATCGGCACCGGTACTTTGGGGTGCTGGCGCCGAACTCGCCGTGGCGGGCGCTGGTGACGGCGCAGGCGGGGCGTAAGCCACCGCGGCCAAAGGCAGCGGATGCAGACAGCGGATGCAGACAGCGGTGCTCTGCGGAGCGGACACCCGGCGCGATATTTGTGGGCGCAGTTGCTGGCGCGCATCTACGGGGTGTTTGCGCTAAAGTGCAGAGGGTGTGGCGGTTGGGTGCGCCTGATTGGCTTCATCACAGTGCCGGCGACGGTGCGACAGATACTGGTGCATGTCGGCGCGCCCACAACTGCACCGGCAATCGCACCCGCGCGCTCACCACCGGTGGAGGTAAATGCACAGCAGCTGATTGCTCCAGAAGCATTAGAGGCAATCCCCGAACTGGAGTTTGATCAGACAGTAGGTTGGTAATTCTGCGCTGTAGGAATGGCACACGCAGCGCAGCGTGAGTAGGCGTGGTGTGGCTGCTGGCAGAACGCACTGAGTGTTCAGGACTGCTGATGCTGTTTTGAATAAATCGAGCAATTTGTATTGGTTTCCCAGCTCATACCTTTGTAAACTTAAAAGTGACATTAGTTGTCTATGGCCAAGAGTTGGGGTGGGGGTGAAGTCTTGCACCAAGTGGTGCTTGACTTTTGGAAGTACAAGGTGTAAAATTTAGATGCTCGGGAAAGCTTGAATTTCCAATCCGTCCTAAGTTGCAAGGAGGTGTTCAATAGCGAGTCTCAACGTATTTGTTTACCAAGTAAGTGGCTTTAGTTGCAAGGAGGTGTTCGATAGCGAGTCTCAACGTATTTGTTTACCAACAAATTAAATCTAACTCTCTTATATCAATGGAGGAGATACTCATGCAGAAAAGAATCAACATCGCAACTGCTGTCGTTATGATTTTAGCGACAGTGCTCACCGCTTGCGGTGGCGCGGCCACGACCGCCGCCCCCCAAGCCACCGAAGCCCCGGTCGCGGGCTCCAGCGTCAAAGAACTGACCATCATTTGGGCTGAATGGGATCCAGCGAACTACCTGCAACAATTGGGTAATGACTACGAGAAAGAAACTGGTGTCAAAATTACTGTTGTGCAAGAACCTTGGCCGACTTTTGGTAACCGCTTTGGTACCGAGATGGCTGGCAAAGGTTCTTCCTATGATTTAGTCGTGGGCGATAGCCAGTGGTTGGGTCAAGGCTCGTCGGACGGTGATGGCTGGTATGTCGAACTGACTCCGTATTGGGCCGAACTCAATGGCCCCGGCTTGTCTCCGGCAACGGTGACGGCCTATGCCGAATATCCCAAAGGCTCCGGCAAGTATTGGGCCTATCCCACCGAAGGTGATGCTCCCGGTTGGGCCTATCGCAAAGACCTGTTTGAAGATCCAAAAGAGAAAGATGCTTTCAAAGCCAAGTATGGCTATGACTTGGCTGTACCGACCACTTGGGCGCAACTAGGCGACATCGCCGAATTCTTCACCCGCCCCGATGCGAACCTGTATGGCGTTGGTATCTACACCCAAAAAGGTGGCGATGCGATCACCATGGGTTACGAGAATGTGTTGTTTAGCTGGGGTGCTGACTGGGGTGATCAAAAGACCTACAAAGTGGATGGTGTTTTGAATTCGCCCGAAGGCGTTGAGGCGTTGGAGTATTACAAGAAACTGTATTCGTTTGCGCCTCCTGGCAGTAGCAATGACTTCTTCCAAGAAGTGAACAACCACTTCACCAGTGGGCAAGTGGCGATGGGCATGAACTACTTCGCCTTCTTCCCGGCTGTGGCTAACCCGGCCTCCAATCCGCTTGCTGATAAGACTGGTTTCTTTGCTAACCCAGCTGGCCCCAGTGGCAAGCGCCACGCCGCCCTCGGCGGTCAAGGCATTAGCATTGTTAAATACATCAGCCCCGAACGACAAGCCGCGGCTCAGGACTTCATCAAGTGGTTCGGCAAGAACTCCACTCAGGAGCGTTGGGCTGAACTAGGTGGCTACACCTGCAACACCAGCGTACTCGAGTCGGATAAATTCTTAAGCGCCACTCCCTACAACCGAGCCTTTAGCGAGACGATGACCTTCGTTAAGGACTTCTGGGCGGTGCCGGTGTATGGCGAGATGATGACTGACTCGCAAGAAGCGCTCCATACTTATGTTGTGGCTGGCGAAGGCACAGCCAAAGAAACTTTGGATGCGCTGACGGTCAAGCATGAAGCCACGCTCAAAAAGGCTGGTTTCTTAAAGTGATTTAGTTTGGTTAGTTTCGAGTCAGGAGGCGGTCTGACCGCCTCCTGACTAATGAGTGAGTTGCAGAGTAAGGTAACTACTCAGGCCGTGCGTTTACCCCCCTTCCTTCGGTTGCCGGCCCATACCCTGATGATGAAAACCAAAGGTATTCTCAGGGGAGGGTGCACCCCTTCGTTTTTAAGGATGAGGCTGAGTGGGTACAAATCACGAAGAAAATAGAAAGGTTTTCTTTGCGTCTCTGTGTTGAATCGAATAACTATTCACCTTTGAACTTCAAGGTCTGAGTAGTCACGGAGTAGTCACAAAGAAAGAAACAATTGCATGAAAGTTACTAATACTCAACCCCCGCGACGCCATGCACCCGGCTTAAGTGATACCGCTTTGCAACGGCTGTTTCTTTGGCCGACGCTTTTCTTGCTCATCACGATTAATATATTTCCATTGTTCTATAGTCTTTATTTAAGTTTTACCGATTATCGAGCGACCAGCGATGATGCGCCGGTGTGGGTGGGGCTGCAAAACTACAGCGATATTTTGAATGATCCTGAACTATGGCTTTATTTTCAAAACACCGGTCGCTATGTGGTGTTGTCGGTTGGGTTGCAAACAGTGGCGGGTTTCGGGATAGCCTTGTTGTTGCGCAAACAATTTAAGGGCAGTGGGCTAATCACAACCTTAATCTTAATTCCGATGATGTGTTCGCCAATTGTCGTGGGATTGTTTTGGAAACTCATGTACAACCCGGGCTTTGGGTTGTTTAATTTTTTGCTTGGCTATGGCCCCGGCAAAGGCCCCGGCTGGTTAGCGTCTCAGTCACTGGCAATGTGGGCAGTGGTCATTGTAGATGTTTGGATGTGGAGCCCGTATGTCATGCTCTTGTGTCTGGCCGGGTTAAGCGCCATTCCCGATTATTTATATGAAGCGGCCGAGATTGATCGAGCCAATTGGTTTTACACCTTTTGGCGCATCACCCTGCCACAGGTTGCGCCCTTGCTGTTGATCGCGGTGTTGTTCCGCACCATTGAGGCGTTTAAAACTTTCGATCTGGTGCAAGGGCTTACGGGGGGTGGACCCGGTCACGCCACCGAACTGGTAGCCATCACCCTATTCCGGTTAGCCTTTGAAGGCCAATTCAATACTGGCAAGTCAAGCGCCCTGGCCTACATCGTGTTAGTGATTATCACTGGTGTTAGCAATGTGTACGTCAAATATCTGAATCAAATCAAGGAGCGCTAAGCCATGCCAAAAGTCGTTCACTCTGGTCGTGAGCGCACCCTACTGTATTTCCGGATTGTCTCGTCAGTTGCTATCTGTGCTATCTTCCTACTTCCTTTGGTTTGGATGTTAGCCACCGCCTTCAAAGACCAAAAAGACGTTATCACTGTTCCACCCCGAGTGTTTTTCGTGCCAAGTCTGCAAGGCTTGGTCAACCGCTTTACGCAACGCAGTTTGCTTTCGCAAGCGGCGATGGAAGAATATGCTGCCAAAACCGACTTGGCTTGGTACGAGCGAATTGCAATTGAAGAAGGGCAAGCGGTCATTGGCCCCAGCCAATTTGTTGGTCGCCTCATAAATTCGGTGGTCATCGCGGGCGGGTCCACCATTTTTGCGGTAGTGTTGGGCGTATTAGCCGCCTATGCCTTCAGTCGCTTCACGGTGCCCGGTCAAGCGGATCTGGAATTCTTCATTCTTAGCACGCGCATGTTGCCTCCGGTGGTTGTGACCATCCCGATATTTTTGATGTATCGGCAGTTGGGTTTATTTGACACGCATCTTGGCATGATCATCCTCTATACCGTCTTCAACTTATCGCTCTCTGTCTGGCTACTCAAAGGGTTTATGGATGAAATTCCTCGTGAGTATGAAGAGGCGGCCTTGGTGGATGGCTATAGCCGTTGGCAAGCCTTCACCAAGATCGTCTTGCCCCAATCCGTCACCGGCATCGCGGCCACCATTGTCTTTTGCATGATCTTCGCCTGGAACGAATATGCTTTCGCCCTTATGCTCACCAGCGAGAAAGCCCGCACTGCCCCGCCCAGCATTCCTTCGGCACTTGGCACTGGCGGCATTGAATGGAACACGATTGCCGCTGGTTCACTCCTATTCCTAATCCCAGTTGTGGTGATTACGTTTGCTTTGCGCAAATACCTTTTGCGCGGCATTACCTTTGGAGCTATCCGCAAATGAAGGTTCCCGAACGTCCCACTCCACTACCCGTAACAGGTTTTCGCCTGTCGCGGCGGTGGCTCGAACCCACCGGCATGGCCCTAATGGCCATTGGGCTGGCGATGATGTTTCAGCCCTTTGCCCTCATTTTGTTCACCTACAGCTTTCTAGTCATTCTTATTGGCACACTCACCTTTATTGTGGCCGTACACTTGTCGGACTAACGCATGGCGACTATTGAACTCAAACAAGTCGAGAAAAAATTCAACGACCTCTACGCCGTTAAGCCACTGGACTTAACGATTCGAGCGGGCGAATTTTTGGTGCTATTAGGCCCGTCGGGCTGTGGCAAGACAACCACACTGCGAATGATCGCGGGTTTAGAAACGGTGACAGCCGGCACTATCTTGTTCGATGGCTTAGACATGACCCGCAAACTGCCGCGTGAACGCGACATCGCGATGGTGTTCCAGTTTTTCGCTCTCTACCCGCACATGACCGTGCGCGAAAATATTGTCTTCCCCTTACAAGCCGAGGGCGCGAGCCGCACCACAATTGATCAACGCGCGGCCGACGTGGTCAAAATTTTGGATATCGAGTCGTTACTCAAACTCCGGCCCAGTGCGCTGAGTGGGGGCGATCGTCAACGGGTAGCCCTTGCTCGCGCTTTGGTGCGCCGCCCGGCCGCCTTCATGATGGATGAGCCGCTCGGCGCATTAGATGCCGAGTTCCGCGAATCGATGCGGGCCGAAATTAAAAAATTGCATCTTGCCCAAAAAGCAACTTCAGTTTATGTCACTCACGATCAAATTGAAGCAATGGCCATGGGCGACCGGATCGTGGTCATGTCTGATGCGGTGGTACAACAAGTCGGCCGCCCCCATGAAATTTATTGCGACCCGGCCAATTTGTTTGTTGCCCGCTTCATTGGAAGTCCTGGCATGAATCTCATCAATGGGTTATACGCCAATGGCTTTGTTACCTTGCCGGGTGGCATCCAGTATCAAGTCCCCGATCAGTGGCGGCCGGCCCTGAAAAAATTATCAAGTAATGCAGTTGTTGTCGGCTTCCGACCCGAAGCGGCTATTGTGGGTAATGGTCAAACAGGCGTACTCAAATCTCAAGTGTACGCCAGCGAACTGCACGGCGCATATTCAATTTTGCATTTGTCTTTTGATGAAGCTGGTCAAATCATGCACGCTCGGGCTGGACGCGAAACCAACTATGCCATTGGTGCACCGCTCCGATTTGATTTGGATCCCATGTTGGTACGCTTCTTTGATCCGCAAACTGAACTGGCCTTAACCTCCGAGGTGAAACGTGGCTGAAGTTGAATTACGAGGCATCACCAAACGTTTTGGAAATATTACTGCTCTCGATACCGTTTCGTTTGAGATTAAAGACGGCGAGTTTTTCGTTTTACTCGGGCCCACTGGTGCTGGCAAAACTACCAGCCTGCGGGTTATTGCCGGGCTAGAAAAACAAGGGTCGGGCAACATACTTTTTAACGGTCAAGTTGCAGATGCGCTAACGCCCGCTGACCGGGATGTTGCCTTTGTCTTTCAGCAATACTCGCTTTATCCCACCATGACGGTCTACGACAACCTCGCGTTTCCGTTACGCTCACCGCTCCGCAAAACGCCCGAACCCGAAATCAAAACCCTTGTTGGATCAACTGCCGAAAAATTACGCATCACGCATTTGCTCACCCGCAAAACTGGCCATCTCTCTGGTGGCGAAATGCAACGTGTATCTATTGGCCGCGCCATTGTGCGTAGTCCGCAAGTCTTCTTAATGGATGAGCCGCTCTCAAACCTCGATGCCAAATTGCGCGAGACCTTGCGCGTTGAACTTAAACATATCCAAAAAACCCAACATTCCACCACCCTCTTTGTCACCCACGATCAAGTAGAAGCCTTAACGATGGCTGATCGCATTGCCGTGTTACGCGAAGGCCAAGTGGTGCAAGTCGGCACACCCCATGATATTTATAATCGCCCTAGCAACACCTTTGTCGCCCAACTGGTCGGCTCACCGCGCATCAACTTATTCAAGGCCGATATTGTGTCGGGGTCTTTAGTAGTGCCACAAACACCTATTCGTTTGCCAGTTAACAACCAACTCGCCGATCAGATTTTAGTGGGCTTGCGCCCCGAAGACCTTGTTCTGCACGCCCAAGGCGAGTTCAAAGGTGAGGTAGCGTTGGTCGAACCGTTGGGCGTTGAAACAGTTGTTCATATTCAAACCGGCACGCAGACATTAGTTTGCGTCATTGCTGGCCTCACTCATTATCAACGCGGAAGCACAATTCAGTTCAATATCAATTGTGAGCAATTGCACTTCTTCGATTTAGCGGGTCAACGGATAGGATAGGTTCCCTTTATGCGTTTTGGAGTAAACACTTGGGTGTGGGTCTCACCCCTAACCGATGCCGACCTTATAAGACTAGTACTCCAAATTTGACGAATGGGATTTGATTGGATCGAAGTCCCCATCGGGGGGCTTAGCGATTTTAACTATGTGGAGGCGGGGAAACTGATTCGAGAGCACGAACTGCGTGTGAACTTGGTTGCCGCCATGGGTCCCGACCGCGATTTTATTCATCCCGACGCCGCCATCCGCGAAAATGCTACCTACTATCTTCGGCATTGCATTCATGCCGCCCAAACGCTTGGCGTACCGGGTGTGGTTGGTCCCCCTATTCGTCGGTGGGCCGCTCTTGGCAACAAACCCCTGCCAAGCGGGTGACCGACCTGACAACCTTGGTGAGCGGCCTCCGCGCCCTGTCCGAATACGTTGGCCTGCTAGCTGTGACGCTGTGCCTCGAAACACTGATACGGTTTGAAATCAGATTTATTGGTTTGGCTTCTCAAGCCATCGAAGAGATTGATCGTGTCAATGACACGGCTTGTCAAACTATGGTCGATACATTTCACATGAACATTGAACAACGTTCGTTGGGCGATGCTATTCGAGCAGTTTGCCCGTTCCTCAAGCACGTTCACGCTTGCGAAAATGATCGTGGTGCTCCCGGTTCGGGTCATGTGCCTTGGGCCGAAGTAGCTCATGCCCTTTACGAAATTCATTATGATGGCCCAGTTATACTTGAGTTGTTTACCGACAAAGTTAGAAGCATCGCCCGCGCCGCCGCCATTTGGCGCTCATTTGCCACCAGCCAAGACGCGCTGTTGAGTGAAGGCGGAAAAAATTTGAGGCGGCTACTGCAACAAAGTGGATTAGAGGAGTAGAGAATTATCCAAACCTCTACCTCTCTGGTTTTGCTCATGCCCACAACCATTTTACTCATCGGCACATTCGACACCAAAGGCGCAGAGTTTGCCTATGTGCGCAATTTGATTGTGGCGCGAGGACATGAGGTGATGACGATTGATGTGGGTGTGTTGGGTGAACCCAGTTTGCTTCCAGATATAAGTGCCACTACAGTGGCCGAAGCGGGGGGGCGTTCTTTGACTGAATTACGTTTGGGCAGTGATCGGGCCGCCGCGTTAGATGTGATGATAAAGGGAGCGATCAAGGTTGTGCTCCAGTTACACGGTGAGGGCCGGTGTGGCGGCATGTTGGGGCTAGGCGGGTCGGGCGGCACGGCGGCCGCCACAGCGGTGATGCGAGCCTTGCCAATCGGGTTACCTAAGATCATGGTTTCAACCTTGGCCTCAGGTGACACTCGTCCGTATGTAGGCGTGAGCGACATTACCTTGATGTATTCAGTGGTGGATGTTGCTGGTTTGAACCGACTCTCGCGCCAAATTTTGACGAATGCGGCTGGCGCGGTGTGCGGCATGGTGGAACAACCGTTGCCGGTGGCTGAAGACAAACCGCTGTTGGCCGCGACGATGTTTGGCGTGACGACACCGTGTGTAACCAGAATGCGTGAACAACTGGAGCAAGCGGGTTATGAAGTTTTAGTTTTTCATGCGACTGGTTCGGGCGGGCAAGCGCTGGAAAGTTTGATCGCTGCTAGTTTTGTTGCTGGTGTTGCAGATGTAACTACGACGGAATGGGGCGATGAATTAGTAGGTGGCGTGTTGAGTGCTGGGCCGCACCGTTTAGAGGCTGCCGGGCGACAAGGGTTGCCGCAAGTTGTGTCGGTGGGCGCGTTGGATATGGTGAATTTTTGGGCTTTCGAGACTGTGCCAGAAAAATTTGTGCAAGCGGGGCGGCGCTTTCATCGCCACAATGAAAATGTGACCTTGATGCGAACCACGCCTGAAGAGTGTGCGGTGTTGGGCCGCATCGTGGCCGAGAAATTAAATGTTGCCAAAGGGCCGGTCACTGTTTTTATTCCACTACGCGGAGTCAGTGCTTTAGATCGTGAGGGTCAAGCCTTTCACTGGCCCGAAGCTGACACCGCTTTGTTTGACTCGGTACGCCAAAATCTTAAGCCGCCAGTTCAGTTAGTTGAACTTGACTTACATATTAATGACCCAGCCTTTGCCAAAGCAATGGCGGATAAATTGTTGGAGATGTTGAACTAAGATGCCTTTTATCTCTCGTGAAGAAGCCCTGCGCAGATTGCGCTCCCAAGTTGCCAATGGCATCCCGATTATTGGAGCGGGGGCCGGTACTGGCATTTCGGCCAAGTTCGCCGAGCGCGGCGGCGTGGACATCATCATCATCTACAACTCAGGCCGTTACCGCATGGCTGGTCGGGGTTCGTTGGCGGGCATGTTGCCGTATGGCGATGCCAATGCGGTGATGATGGACATGGCCAGTGAAGTGTTGCCAGTAGTGAAGAATACGCCAGTGGTGGCAGGTGTGTGTGGCACTGACCCGTTTCGATTGATGCCGCTTTTCTTGCGCGAGGTTAAAGCCAAAGGTTTTGATGGTGTGCAAAACTTTCCAACGGTCGGTTTGTTTGAAGGCAAGCTGCGGTATAATTTAGAAGAGACCGGCATGGGTTATGGCTTAGAAGTTGAGATGATTCGGTTGGCCCACGAATTGGATTTGTTGACTTTCCCGTATGTCTTTACGCCTGACGATGCAATGGCAATGGCGCGGGCTGGGGCCGATGTATTGGTGCCACACATGGGCTTGACGATGAAAGGCGACATCGGCGGTTTCACTGCACCCACGCTGGCCGAGTCGGCTCGGCAAGTACAAGCCATGCGCGATGCGGCCATAACGGTCAACCCTGAAATTTTGGTGCTTTGCCATGGTGGCCCGATTGCTGAACCCGAAGATGCGCAATATATTTTGGATCACACGCATGGCATTGCCGGATTTTTTGGAGCCAGTAGTATCGAACGGTTGGCAGTTGAGCCAGCCATTACAGAACAAGCACGACGATTCAAGAGTTTGACAGTTAGAGTAGAGAGTTAGATTTACAGAGCAGACACTCGGGCGATGACATTTACGCTAACTGAATACTCTAACTCTAACTTTATGCGCGGTTACGCTTTTGATATGGTGTTGAGCGAGTTGGTAGATATTGTTGGTGAACAATATGTTTCGACCCGCGAGACTGATAAACTTTCGTACTCAACCGATTGGTCGTGGATGCCGCAGGTGTGGCTGGATCGGGGCGAGAACCCGGTGACACCGGATGTGATCGTTCACCCCGCTTCGGCAGAAGAAATTTCTAAAGTTCTAAAATTCGCCAATGCCTATCGCATGCCGGTGGTGCCTTGGGGTGGTGGGTCGGGTACACAAGGCGGTGCCCTTCCAATTTTTGGCGGCATCTTGCTAGATGTTAAGCGCTTGGATCAGATCATCAGCATTGATGAAAAATCGCTCACCGTCACCGCACAAGCCGGAATCGTTGGGACGCAGTTGGAATGGATGTTGAATGAAAAGAATCTCACCTTGCCGCATTACCCGGCATCGGCCAACATGGCTACATTAGGTGGCTACTTGGCGGCGCGGGGGTCGGGCGTGATCTCAACCAAGTATGGCAAGGCTGAAGACTTGGTGCTTTCTATTGAAGCTGTGATGCCTAATGGCGACATCATTCGCACGCCCAGCGTTCGCAGTCATGCCAGCGGACCGGGTCTAATGAATTTCTTGGTTGGCTCGGAAGGCACGATGGGTGTTATTACCGAAGCCACGATGCAGATCGAACACATGCCAGAGACACGCTTGTTTAGGGCTGTGTTGTTTGAAGATTTAGCTAAAGCCCTTGAAGCCGGGCGACGGATTATGACCGCCCGTTTGCAACCGACTGTCTTGCGCCTATACGATCAGGCTTCAACTGCTTCGCTCATCAAGCGAGTTCTCAACCTTGATCTACAAGGCGCATACTTGATTCTTTGCTTCGATGGCTTTGCTGAAATTGCCGCCGCCCAAGAGAAGCGAGCATTAGATATTTGTGCTGAATTGGGTGCGCGTGATTTAGGCCGCGAGTCGGGCGAACATTGGTGGAAGCATCGGTACGATTTTTATTACCCGCCATTGGCACTCGGCTTGCCGCGCATGTTTGGCACGATTGAAACCGTTTGCACGTTTGCCAACATCGAAAAATTATATTGGGCAAAGAAGAAAGCCATCGAGAAAGGCTACGCCGATTGGAAAGTGAGTTATATCGCCCACTTCTCGCATTGGTTTCCGTGGGGAGTCATGGTTTATGACCGCTTCTTGATTGATCAGCCGCCCCAAGACCCGCACGAGGCCTTGCGCTTGCATAACCAAGTGTGGACAACTGCCGCCCGCACGTCGTTAGCCAATGGAGGCGTGTTGAACGAACATCATGGCATTGGGCTTAAGCTTGGCCGCCTCATGCGCGAACAATATGGATCGGGTTGGGATACGCTCGATCTGATCAAACAAACGCTAGACCCACGCGGCATTATGAATCCGGGCAAGCAGGGGTTCAGCATATGAATTGTGCGTATCAGGAGTCGCATCGTCGGATTAATTCTAGTAGTAGGCGGTCTGCTTTTGGGAAGCACGGTTGGTGGCTGGTTCGGTTTAGTGATGATCGTAAATTTTACAAACCGGGTCTCGGGATCTACAACACCAGTTTCTTGGTTGAGGATGAGCAAGCCCAGCGTTTGGGTGCCGAATGGAATTCAAATGACCGCAAAGTGGCAACCCGTTATATTCATGCCGAAAATTACTTCTAAGTTCGAAGTGTACGCACCTTTGCCACCGATCCGGGTCAGTCTGTTTGGATTATTGAAGAGGAATGTGTCTCTGGAATGTTTACCGTAAAAAATCGCCGGGTCGAATTGACCCAAGGTAATGGCTTTTGGTTGGTGACTTGCGCCGGCATTAAGTATGTATGCGCCCGCGCCTCCAACGACTTGCGTAATCAAATAATATTTCGCAACCCTTTACGAACGTTGCGCTGGCCGGGTGCAAGGGTAGCAACTAACTCCATCCAGAGCACTGCCACCACCTTAGTCTCTTGGCACACTCAGTTCCCTTAACTACCAATGCTTCTCACTGAATCGTCAGGTACTTACAACCTTTGTCGGTTCTGCCTCATGTGCCGCCATGTGTGTCCGGTTGGGCGCACCACCAAACGCGAAGCCAACACACCGCACGGTTGGGCCTTGCTGTTGGCTTCCGTTGATCGTGGTCAAATGCAATGGAATTCAGATTCGATAGACACACTTTATGAATGTGCCGATTGTGGTCTCTGCCAATCGTTTTGCGTCACCGATCAGCCGCTGCCGTTGGCCATTGTCTCAGGCCGAACCGATCTTGCCGCTCGTGGTGCCGCCCCCGAGTCGGTTGTCAACCTTGAGGCTAAATTGAAACGTTGGAGCAACCCCTATGCCGAAATTGCTCCAGCCCTGACCAGGGGCACCACCCCGACCGTTTTGTTTGTGGGAGCCGCCGCCCAACACTTGCGCCCGCAAACCATAATCGCCGCTCGTAAATTGCTCGATGCATTAGGCCACAAACACAGTTTGATCGGGGTAGGGCGCTCATCGGCGTATTTACCCTACACACTTGGCCTGCGCGAAACCGCCACCGAATTAGCCCTAGCAACCTTGTCTGAAATTCGCGCCAGTTCTTGCCAACGTGTTGTCGTACTCTCGCCCGAAGACTTACACTCTTTCACAACTGTTAATCAAACTCTTGGCCTCCGATTGCCCGATGGCGTTGAAGTGATTGATCTAATGACCCTCATCGCCGAGGCATTGACACGCTTAAAGATCAGGCCGCTGGCCCAAACACTTACCTATCACGATCCCGCTCACACCGCCCGAATGCCCGCTCGGGCCGCAACTGTTCGGCGCGTGTTGGCTGGGTTGAGTCAACACCCCCTGCGCGAACTGTTTTGGCGCGAACAACGGGCCGCCCCCGGTGGCACGGCCGGCGGGCTAGAGTTTACGCACCCGCACTTGGCTACCCAGATGACCCAAGATCGGTTAACCGAGGCGGCCAGCACTGGGGCCGATCTGTTCGTTACTGAAGACCCGCTGGCACTGGCACATCTATCTGCTCGCGCCAACGGCCAGATCCAAATTGCCGGGCTGTACGAATTATTGGCTCAACAAATTTCATAAGAGATCAACGGAGGCGAAAAACTATATCTCTAATTCTCTAATACTCTAATACTCATTCCAAGTTATCAATTACTTTCTATAAGGAGACCTACCCAATGTTTTTATCAATGCACAACTGGATGCGGGCTGAACCGATTGAGATAACCGTGCGGCGGTTAGCCAAGTATGGTTACGAATCAATCGAGATTAGCGGTGAGCCAGAAAAGTATGACACCAAAGCTGTTGGTAAGTTGTTGAAAGAAAATAGTATTAAGTGTTTCGGCTCCATTAGTTTGATGTTTGCCGGACGCGATCTTATTCACGCTGATCCTGCGGTACGGACCAGTTCCGTTCAATATATTAAGGATTGCATCACGATGATCCACGAACTTGAAGGCCGCAATATGTCTATCGTGCCATCGCAAGTAGGCAAGGTGGTGCCGATGGATTCGCCCGAACAGGAATGGAAGTGGGCGGTGGAAGGCTTGCGGGAAGTTTATTCCCACTCCGAACCCTTGGGTATCTCGCTCGCCCTTGAACCGCTTAACCGCTTTGAAACCAACTTCCTCAATCGCCACGATCAAGCCCTCAAGTTGGCCGAATCCGTTGGTCCCAACTGCGGCGTGTGCCTCGATGCTTTCCATATCAACATCGAAGAAGCCGATTTGCACTTGGCGATTCTGAACACCGGTAAGAAACTTTTTGACTTCCATGTGGCCGATAACAACCGCATGGGCTGCGGACAAGGTGATTACGATTGGACGAAGTTGGTTCGCACACTTAAGGCCGCCGGTTACGATGGCGGCTTGACGGTGGAGTTTGTGGCCCCGTTGGATCGCACCCCTGCCAACCAATATCCCGAAGCTCTGGCCACCGAAGCCGATCCCGAATTGACACCTGAACAACTCAAGTTCATTCAGGATCATGGGTCGGGTGTGTTGACCGAAAATTTCTACTCGTGGTTAGTCGAAGTGTCGGCTAAGACGTTGCGACACGCGATTGCGATGGCGTAGTGTCATTAGTCTAATAGTCAAGTAATTGGGTAGTCATTTGGTTGACTACCTGGCTACCCGACCACATGACCTCCATCCTTCTCATAGGCACACTTGATACCAAAGGTATCGAGATCGCCTACTGCCGCGACAAGTTGAAAGAGTTTGGTGCGACTGCGCTCGTACTCGATTCGGGCATCTTGGGTGAACCGCTTGGCTGTGTGGCTGACTTTTCCTGCGAAGTAGTGGCCGAAGCCGCTGGTAGCACGCTCGAGGCCTTGCGTAATGCTGGCTCACGCGGCGCGGCGGTGGATCGAATGAAAGAGGGAGTCAAGCACGTTACGCTCGATCTTTTGAAGCAAGGCCGACTCGATGCTGCGATGTGTTTGGGTGGAGCCGAAGGTGCGATCATGGGTGCAACCGCCATGCGGGCCTTGCCACTTGGCGTGCCAAAAATAATTGTCACCCCCATTGCTTCGGGCAAACGCCATTTTGGTATTTTGGTTGGTGATCGTGACATGCTGGTGATGCACTCGGTCGTGGATATTTTGGGGCTTAATCCGGTCAGCGTTGCCGTTTACGACAACGCTTGCGCCGCCGCTTATGGCATGGCGTGTTATGGTTCGCGCCTCAAGCCGCCGCAACCGGGAAGCAAATTCGTCGGGGTCACGATGCTCGGTCAATCTACCACCGGCGTGATGCGAATGCGTGATCAACTCGCCGAACGTGGTTATGAGTGTGTGATTTTTCATGCCAACGGTGTCGGCGGCCCGGCGATGGAAGAGTTTGCTGAACTAGGTACGTTTGTGGGTGTGGTGGATTACACCACCAATGAACTGGCCTGTTTGCAAGTGGGCGGCTTTCACACGCCGCCCCCAAACCGGCTGGAAAGAGTGGGGGCCGTAGGCCTTCCCCAAGTTATCGTGCCGGGTAACGTTGATCTCACCACGCACGGAGTTTCCGATGCGGTGCCGTTCAATTTACGCAATCGGCCAACCTATCACCACAATCCCGAAATGACTTTGGTGCGAACGCTAAAAGATGAGATGGCGGCCATTGGGCGGATGATGGTTCGCAAGTTGAATGCGGCCACCGGCCCGGTGGTGGTCGTCATCCCCACCCAGGGCTTGTCGAATCCCAATCGCCCCGGGGCTGTGTTTTGGGACCCCGAAGCCGATGCCGCCCTCACCGCCGAACTGCAAGCCGGACTCCGATCCGACATCCCTGTTGTCACCGTTGATGCACATTTGAACGATGCCATTTTTGCTGACCGAGTGGCCGAAGAATTTTTGAAACTTATGGATACTTGAATTTATGACCGACCTTCGCTCTTACAACATTGCCGATTTACCTTGTCCTGATATTCAAGAGTATTTAAAAACTAAAGACATTGTGCTAGTGCCAATGGCCAGCACCGAACAACACGGCCCACACTTGCCGATCAAAACCGACACTGTGACTGCCGAGGAAATCTCAAGACGCGTTTCCAAGCAAATTCAAATTTTACATACACCCTGTTTGTGGACAGGTTACTCGCCGCAACACATGCACGAACCCGGCAACGGGCGCGGCACGATCACCATTCGTGCTCAAACCTTGCTCAACCTTATGTATGATGTTGCCCGCAGTCTGATCCATCATGGCTTCAATCGCATCATCTTTGTTAATGGGCATGGCTCGAACATCAAAGTTGTTGATCCGGTTTTGCGAAAACTGCGCTATGAGACGGGGGCGTTAATTGGTTTCGCCAAACCCTACATGGAAAATTATGTTGGTATTATGGAGGGCGTGATGGAAAACCCGCCCGAAGAAACACCCGGTTGGCATGCCAGCGAACTCGAAACTTCGCAAATGTTGGCCGACGATGTTCTTCACGGTACGAATTATGTTCGCATGGAACGCGCTGAAAAAACATTAGTGCACATTCCGGCCTTCTTGCCCGACACCTTCCGCAAAAATGATGGCATGCCGGATGTGAAATTTGAAGGCTATAAGTATTTTAGTTTTCCAATGGATCATCACGAGTTCATCGAGTCTGGCACCATCGGCAACCCGCTCCGCGCCACAGCCGCCAAAGGCGAAGAAGCCTTCAAGCGCTACTCGGAACATTTGGCGCGCGGCATTTTAGAATTAATGAAAGTGCCAGTTACGGTTCAGAACCGCGAGTTTGTTGATCGAGTTTGACGAGGTTGTGGCTTCACTGAGGTATTTTGCGGTTCATCTCTCCGACCAGTGATTTGATGTGAATTACAAGCTGGAATTGCTGCCGGAACTGGAGTTGGATCAGACATTGGGTTGGTTATCCTGCGCTGCAATAATGGCACACGCGGCGCAGCATGAGTAGGCGTGGTCCAGCTGCAGGGTGAGCATCCTGAATGTTTAGGGTTGCCAATGCTGGTTGGTCCAAGTAGGGTAAATTATGCTTGTTGCGCTGGGCGTATCTCTCGGAATGTCATACAAATATCACAATTATTTCATACAAATGTGATCATTGAGCATTAAGTAGTGGCGGGGAGTGTTAGCGCAAATTGGGCTTGACAAGTCAGGGTGTAGCGGTTACAGTTCGATAGGGCTTTCAACCATGATTTTCCTGCGCGTCTGGGGACGCACTCGACCCGATCGGCAACAACCGCGAGGCAACGCGCTTCTCCGGTATCGACTTCAAGCGCACAATCTTTGGTGTCTTGGTCGCGTTGGGCGCGATCGCCGCAATCGTGCTCACTGCTATCTGGCGAGCGCCCGCTCCGACACGGCAACGGACTGGAACTCCCGGTGATCACCGGCGTCGTGCTCGGCGGCGTCAACATATTCCGCGGTAGCGGCACGCTGGCCGGCGTGCTTGTGGCGGTTCTGGTGCTGGCCTTCGTGCAGAACTCGCTGGGCCTCGGCGGGGTCACGCCCGAGAAGCAGCATATCGTGACCGGAGCGGTTCTGGTGGTGACGCTGATTCTGTTTAGTGAACCGGGCATCAGGAAACTCCGCGATACTTTTTTGCGGCACCGCGCGACCGGGTCGGCTCAGCACTTAGATTGAGGAGAAAACGATATGCTCTTGGGCTTCAATCTGCTTTTGTGGGCGAGCCAGGTCACGGAAGAGCATTTCCCGCTTTTCGCGAAGATCAAGGCGACCGGCTTTGACGGTGTCGAGCTGCCGCTGTTCGGTGGCAAGCCGGAAGACTACGTCCATGTGGGCCGCGAACTGAAGAACCAGGGCCTAAGCGCGACGGCCGTCTGCGTCATTCCCGACAAGGCGCACGACTGCACGAGCAGTGATCCAAAGGTCCGTGCTGCTGGCTTTGATCATCTCAAGTGGGCGCTCGATTGCCTCGAGGCCGCGGGCGGCGAATTGCTTTGCGGGCCGTTCTACCAGCCGCTCGGGATCTTCTCTGGTGACCCACCGACGGCCGAGGAGCGGGCGGGTATCGTTGAGGTCCACAAGGCCGCCGCACAATACGCCGCGAAGACCGGGATCAAGGTGGCGGTCGAGCCGCTCAACCGCTTTGAGTGCTACGCGCTCAACACCGTCGCCGACGCTGCCGACATCGTGCGGCGGGTGAACGAGCCGAACTACGGGCTGCTCTACGACACCTTCCACACCAACATCGAGGAGAAGTACCCGGTCGGCGTGATTGCCCCCAATATCGAGCACATCATGCACGTCCATGCCTCGGAGAACGACCGCGGCACGCCGGGCAAGGGCCATGTACCGTGGGCCGAGACCTTCAAGGCGCTCAAGGGCAACGGCTATGACGGCTGGTACGTGATCGAGGCGTTCGGACGCGCGCTTCCCGGCATTGCCGAGGCGACCCGCGTGTGGCGCGACTTCTTCCCCCACACCGACGAGGTCTACCAGTTCGGCCACGACTTCCTCCGCTCGGAATGGGCGAAGGCCTGACCACGATCTGACAAGGAGGTCAAGCGGAAATATGAAGAATATCAAGGGACCGGCGATCTTCCTCGCGCAGTTCGTCGGTGACGAACCGCCCTTCAACACCTTCGATGGCATTTGTGGCTGGGCTGCCTCGCTGGGTTACAAGGGCGTGCAGATCGCCGCCTGGGACGGGCGGCTGATCGATCTCAAGAAGGCTGCGCAGAGCAAGACCTACTGCGACGAGCTGAAGGGTGTCGCAGCCAAGAACGGCGTCGAGATCACCGAGCTGGCGACGCACCTCCAGGGCCAGTGCGTCGCGGTCAATCCGGTGTTCGACGATGCGCTCGACGCCTTCGCCGCACCTGAAGTGCGGGGCAATCCGAAAAAGCGTCAGGCATGGGCAGTCGAGCAGGTGAAGCTCGCGGCGCGGGCGAGCCGCAATCTCGGCCTCGACGCGCACGTCACCTTCTCGGGCGCGCTCGCTTGGCCGTACCTCTATCCGTGGCCGCCGCGGCCCGCCGGCCTTGTGGACGAGGCGTTCAACGAACTCGCCAGGCGCTGGCGTCCGATCCTCGACCTCCACGACGAGCTCGGCGTCGATGTCTGCTTCGAGCTCCACCCGGGCGAGGACCTGTTCGATGGCACGACCTACGAGCGCTTCCTCGACAAGCTCGGCGGCCACAAGCGCTGCTGCATCAACTACGACCCGTCGCACTTCCGGCTGCAGAACCTCGACTATGTCGGGTTCATCGACGTCTATCACGAGCGGATCAAGGCGTGTCACGTCAAGGATGCCGAGCTTCGCTCGCCGCCGACGCAGGGCGTCTACTCCGGTTTCTCCGACTGGCCGGACCGTGCCGGGCGCTTCCGGTCGCTGGGCGACGGCGATGTCGACTTCCGATCGATCTTCGCGCAGCTCTCGGTTCACAACTACGACAGCTGGGCGGTACTCGAGTGGGAATGTGCGATCAAGCACCGCGACCAGGGGGCGCGGGAGGGCGCCGCGTTCATCGTCAGGCACCTCATCGACGTCAGCACCAGCACCTTTGACGACTTCATCGACCAGGGCGCGGACAAGAGCGCCGTCAATCGTGCATTGGGGCTGGGACGTTAGGCGTCTCTGGACAAATAGCTACGGGCGTCTGGGCTTGATTGTGTAGTTCCATTCAGGATGGAACGGGTCGCCGGTGATGTCTAGGTCGACCATCTTGGCGTCGTAGTTGTTTACAACAATGTGCTGGCACGCTTCCGTCGTATGCAGGCGTCGCAAATCGAAGCCTCGATGGATTTGGGCGCGAACTCGTTTCAAACCTTTCGCTACGTGGTGTTGCCCAACATCGCCACCGCCTTGC
>SXGU01555291.1_pt1 | contig 25357 bp, 23 predicted proteins | sample 3174531 | NCBI WGS metagenome assembly SXGU01 (sample SAMN11356863, study PRJNA531348) | freshwater metagenome | isolation source: freshwater sample F1-140 | place: China: Fuxian Lake, Yuxi | collected 2017-12-25
CGCTCATCCTAACGCCGACCGACTTCGCGTGTGCCAAGTAGATGTCGGTGGTCGTTCAACCCAGATTGTGTGTGGAGGAACGAATGTTGCAGAAGGAATGAAAGTCGCCGTTGCCCTGCCAGGAGCTCGTGTGAAGTGGCATGGGGAAGGAGAGCCTATTGAACTCACAAAAACGAAAATTCGTGGGGAGGAATCGGAAGGGATGATCTGCTCGAGTAACGAGATCGGACTTTCACCGATTGAAGGAGATCATGAGATTCGCGATTTAGGAACCCTCAAGGCAAAGGCGGGTACGTCACTTGCAAGTGCACTTGGTTTCGACGACGTCATTTTTGATATCGAACATAAGTCGCTCACGAATCGTCCTGATCTCATGGGACACTATGGGATGGCGCGAGAAGTAGCGGCGCTCACACAGTCGAGGTTGAAGAGCTACGAACCAAAGAAGATCACCACAGGGAAGGGAATCGACATTACGGTCGATGTAGAAGACAAAGATGGCTGTCCGCGGTACATGGCCGTGGCCATGGAAGGGATTCTTGTGCATGAGTCCCCAGATTGGGTTAAGCATCGACTTGAAGCGTGTGGGGTACGTTCGATCAACAACGTTGTGGATGTGACGAACTTGGTGATGCTCGAACTCGGACAACCCATGCATGCCTTCGATGCCGATGTTCTTGGGAAGAAAATTGTCGTGCGGCCTGCCAAGGAGAAGGAAAAAATCACGGCGCTTGATAAAAAGACATATCCACTCGATTCCACGATACTGTTAATTACCGACGGTCAAAAACCAATGGCGATTGCGGGTGTGATGGGAGGCGAGGGAAGCGGGGTGAGTGAACGAACGACACACATCGTTTTTGAGTCGGCAAATTTTGATCCTGTGAGCGTGCGAAAGACCTCGACCAAATTAGGACTGCGTTCTGAGTCTTCTGCGCGATTCGAAAAGTCACTAGATCCAAACCTTTGTGAGCTTGCCCTGCGTCGTGCTGTCGAGTTGATGACGCAACTCAGTCCTGGATCTCGTATCGCGTCCAAAGTGGTTGATGTATTTCCTCGTCCGCCAAAACCAACCGTCGTCATGCTCTCGCCGCAACTTGTGAACGATCGACTCGGGACTGATATTCCGGCTGCTGAAATGGTCGATATTCTTGAGAGACTAGGATTCGCTGTGAAGGTGGCACGCAGGCTGAAGCCTGCGGCTACCAAGCAGATGAGGATGCAAGTGACGATTCCAAGCTGGCGTGCCACAAAGGACGTTCAGATTGTTGAGGATGTGATCGAGGAAATTGCACGTGTGTGGGGGTATGAACGAATCGAAGGAATTTTGCCAACGTTTGAGATCGTTCCACCGACCTACGAGCCCGTTCGATATCTCGCTGGATGTCTGCGCAACACGATGAGTGTGGGATTGGGTGCGACCGAGGTGTATCGATATGCCTTTGTGGCACCAGAGCCGCTCCGAGTTCTTGGCTTTGATGTTGAGGATCACCTCAAGCTCGCGAATCCACTTGCGCAGGATCAGCCGTACCTGGTCCAATCACTTGTACCAAATCTTTTCGACACCGTTGCCATGAACCATCGCTCATTTCCCGTTGTGTCGGTATTCGAGATTGCGCGAGTTTTTTTTGGAAAGGAAAAAGAGAACGAGGACGGCCAGGGTGGGATGATACCTGCACAGCCCTATCATTTTGGCATCGCCTACACCGCGCAAGGGGATGAGTCACCGATTCTTGAGTTGCGACGTCAAGTAGAGACGTCTCTTACAACAGCTGGGTTTCATGTGGAATTTGTCGAGATGACTCAACCAGCTTGCTGGATGCATCCGGCCCGTGCGGCAGAGATCCATGTCGATGGGAAAAAATATGGCATTCTCGCGGAGGCACGATCTGATATCGCACAGAAGTTTGGGATCGATCGTGTGGCCATCGCAGAGGTGAATCTGACGCTGTTGGCAGGCCTGAAACACGCAGAGGCGACATTCTCACCGATCCCAGCCTATCCAGATGCTAAGCGAGACCTGGCCTTTACCGTCGCCGATCGAACGACCGCTGCAGTGCTCGAGAAAACCGTTCGTCATGCATCCGGATTGTTGGTCGAATATGAGCTCTTCGATGTGTATCGCGGGAAGGGAGTGGAGGAAGGACAGAAATCCATGGCCGTGCACCTTACGTTCCGATCCTTGGAGAAGACTCTCGAGTCCAATGTGGTTGATGAAGAGATGAAACAGATTCGATCCGTGCTTGAAAAAGAATTCGGTGCTACAATGAGATCGTAAGTCATCAACAAGGAGGTATGTTTACGCCTTTGGAAATTCTCTATATTGTTCTCGCGTTCAGTGTGCTCTGGATTTCGGCTGTGGTGTTCTGGCTGTTATGGCAAGTCGCTAGCATCATGAGACGGGCCAACGACACCATCGGTCTTGTTCAAGAGACTCTCGCCAAAATGGAGTCAGCGATTGATGGGATTCGGAAGAAGTTTGATTCAACGGGAGCGGCACTGGGCGCTGTGGTCCATACCACAGGGAAGGCGGTGGAGTATCTGATTGACAGGAAAATGGACAAACCAGCTCCTCCACAAAAGAAGGCAAGCAAGAAGAAAAAGGTCGTGACAGACGATGAAACCTAGAAGAAAAAGCGGGGCTCAGGCCCCGCTTTTAGATTCGCCTTGGGGATGATAAGCTCATGCGAGTATGTCCCGATTTGTTCACCTTCACACCCACAGTCACTACTCGCTTCTTGAAGCCCTTCCAAAAGTGAAGGAGCTTTTGAAGCATGTGGGGGCGTTGGAACAAAAGGCGGTGGCGCTTACTGATAATGGAACGATGTACGGGGCGATTGAGTTTTATCAGAAAGCCATCGACGCTGGAGTGAAGCCTATCATCGGCGTCGATTTCTATGTGGCTCAGGAGGGTCGTCATCTCAAGCGTGCGCGCATCGACACGCGGCCAAATCGTTTAGTCTGTCTGGCGCAAAACAATGAAGGGTACAAGAATTTGTTACAGCTATCGAGTCTAGGATTCCTCGAAGGGTTTTACTACAAGCCGCGCATCGACAAGGAATTGTTGAAGCGTTTCAGCAAGGGACTGATCGTGCTGTCGGGTGGTCATATGGGGGAGATTGATGAATTGTTGAAACTCGAGAAGGTTGAGGAAGCCAAAGAGGCAATCAGGTGGTATGTCGAGGTATTTGGTGAGGGGAATTTTTATCTCGAACTGGTCGATCGTCCAGAGATTGCGGAGCAAGAGGCCGCGAACACGCGCCTCATGGCGCTTGGAAAGGAACTGGGTGTTCCTGTTGTCGCAACGAAGAATACCTTTTATCTCAAGCCACAGGACACGGAGGCCTGGAAGATTTTGAGCTGCATTAAGGGAGGGAAAACACTCGAGCAATTTGAGCGAATGAATCAGTACGAATACGACGCGTCGATGGTCACGGGCCAGTACATGGAAGAGCGTTTTCGTGATTGCCCCGAGGCGATTGAAAACACACGACGCATCGCCGACCGATGTGATGTCCAGTTGGAACTTGGGAAATGGAATTTTCCGAAGTTTGAGATTGAGGAAGGGAAGACATTCCGGCAGGTGCTCACAGAACGCGCCTTTACCAAACTTAAAGAACGTCGTGCGCGAGAACTCGATGAGCTGGAGGTAAAGCGTCTCAATTACGAGCTCGATATTATTGATCAAAAAGGATTCTGTCCGTACTTGCTTATCGTCTCTGACTTTCTTACCTGGGCAAGTGATAACGGAATTGTTACCACCACGCGTGGATCGGCTGCTGGATCGCTTGTGGGGTATTCGATTGGGATTTCATCGATCGATCCACTTTTGTACCAACTTCCATTTGAACGATTCTTGAATCCAGAACGACCTAGTGCGCCGGATATCGACGCCGACTTTGCCGATAACCGCCGTGATGAGGTGTTGGATTATGTGCGTGGCAAGTATGGACATGAGAAGGTCGCACAGATTTGTACATTTGGAACGATGCTTGCACGTGGCTCTGTTCGTGATGTTGGTCGAGCACTGGGGTTTCTCTACGGCATGATTGATGAAGTAGCCAAACTTGTACCCATGGGGTCCCAAGGATTTCCTATGACCCTGGAGCGTGCCTTGAAGGAAGCGCCAGATCTCAAAAAGAAGTACGATACCGATGCGAATGTTCGTCGGGTGATTGATTTGGCGCAGCGCATTGAAGGCTGTGCGCGTCACGTATCCATTCACGCGGCTGGGACGGTTATCTCTCCCACAGATCTCACTGATTTTACCCCGCTTCAAATTGATACACGCGAAGGCAAGATGATCACGCAGTATGAAATGCACGCGGTGGAATCGGCCGGACTCGTGAAGATGGACTTTCTTGGGATTCGCAACCTCTCGATTTTGGGAGATGCGGTCGATCTCGTGCGTGCCGTGAAAGGCGTTGATATCGACCCCAAAGACATCCCCGTCGATGACAAACGGACATTCGAGTTCCTTGCAGCAGGTCATACCATGGGGGTGTTCCAATTGAACGGCGACGGCATGACGAAATATCTCATGGACCTGCGGCCGGAGCGTGTGGAGGACATCATGGCCATGGTGGCGTTGTACCGTCCGGGACCGATCGAAGTGATTCCTGAGTACATCCGTCGAAAGCACGATCCGAGCCTTGTGAAGTTTATGGATCCGCGCATGGAGTCGATTTTGCAAAAGTCGTACGGACTCCTTGTGTATCAAGACGACGTCATGTTGACGGCCATCCATATGGCCGGTTATTCGTGGCTGGAGGCGGACAAATTGCGTAAGGCCATGGGAAAAAAGATTCCTGAGGAGATGGCATTGCAAAAAGTGAAACTGGTCGATGGGTTTGTGGAACACGGTATGACCAAGGCGCAGGCGACGGAACTTTGGAAGTTAATCGAGCCGTTTGCTGCGTATGGATTCAATAAAGCGCACGCAGCGAGTTACGGCATGGTGGCGTACCAGACGGCGTACATGAAGGCGAACTATCCGGCCGAATACATGACGGCGCTCATGACGGCTGAGTCCGCTGACCTCGAGAAAATTGCGGAAGCCGTCAAGGAATGTGCGCGTATGGGGATTGCGGTTCTCTCTCCTGATATCAACGAGAGTCGCAAGGACTTTACCTTCATCACCGACACGCAGATTCGTTTTGGTTTGTTGGTGATCAAGAACCTTGGCGAGGAAGTGATTGAATCGATTATTGCCGAGCGAAAAGCACATGGCCCATTCAAAGATCTTGCGGACATGGCAGGACGCATTTCACATCGGGCGTTCAACAAGAAGTCTCTTGAGGCGCTTATTAAGGTCGGAGCGTTAGACCGTTTTGGTGAGCGTAGGCAATTGTTGGAGAATCTTGATCGTATCTTGTTACACAACAAAGCGATTCAGAAAGAGAAAGCGACAAATCAACAAAGTCTGTTCTCTTCATCCCCCGTGGCGATAAGCCAGGGGATCGTGTTGCGAGAAACACCGCCGGCAACCACGCGTGAGTTGCTTGCCTGGGAGAAAGAATTGCTTGGACTGTATGTGAGTGCGCACCCGTATGATCCCTGTGCTGTGGCATTTCAGGGACAGTTGTTGGATTGCGTCCAGGTTGTGAATCAGCAGGATGGGGAATTTGTTCGTTGTGGGGGCATCATCACAACCGTAAAGGAGATCATTACCAAGAAAGGGGACCCCATGGCGTTCGTGGGACTAGAGGATCTTACGGGTTCTACAGAAGTGATTGTTTTTCCCAGAACGTATAAGGAAGCCAAACCAATGCTCCTACCGGATCATCTCGTGATTGTCTCGGCCAAAGTGTCAGCTCGTGATGGGGAAGAGAAGAAGTTGCTTGCGAATTCTTTCATCGCGGTGGACGAGGAAGAGATAGAAGGAATCGCGCAGATGCTGAAGACAGGACAATGGGTGACCTCGGCGATGCGAGAGGATCTGGCGCCGGAGCGGGAGGAGCCGCCAGCGATTTTACACCGGGGGAGTCTGTCGATCGCGCTCAAAGGCAAACCCACTCAGGAGATGGTGGCGCGCCTGCGAGAAATTCTCACGTCGACCCCAGGGCCCAAGCCCGTGTGTCTGATGGTCGAATCAGGTGGCCAAATGCGTCGCATTCAAACGGACTACTCGGTTGCCGCCACGGAGCACATTGTCTCCCAGATCGCCGCGCTTGTTGGGAGGCAAAATGTGAGTGTGGAGTAATTACTAACTGATCAAGCTATGCCATCACTACCAGATGAGAACTCAAAAAGATTCATCGCTGTACTCAACAAAAAAGTTGAGCCCGGACGAGTGATGAGCGCCCTTGGCCACATGACCGCTGGTTTAGTCGGTGGCCACGGTCATACTGAGGAGATGTGTTTTTTGCGGTACGTGGATAGGGATGGAGGAGTTCATCCAAATATTTCTCACTTTCCGTTTATCGTTTTGAAGGCCGACAATTCAAACAAGATTCGACAGGTTCGAAATGAGTGTCTTGCACGCCATATTCCATTTTCAGATTTTACGAGCACCATGATCGTCGGAACCTCAGACGAACAACTTGCCGCAACTCGAGCGACAACAGAAGCTGATCTCGAATATTTTGGGATCGTGATGTTCGGGTCGACGGATGTTTTGAGAGAGTTTACGGGAAAGTTTTCGTTGTATTCGTGACATCTACTTGGGTGTCTGTTATTGTTTATCCATATGCAATGCACTGCCGTTTATCAAAAACATGGGGATTGGTATCTTGGTTGGGTCGAAGAGGTTCCGGGTGTAAATACCCAAGGGAAGAGCATGAAAGAGGTCAAAGAGAATCTCAAAGAGGCGCTTGAGATGGTTTTGGAGGTGAATCGGATGATCGTCGAAAAGGACAGGCCTCGAGGGAGGGTGACTCGCCAGAAGATTGTCGTCTAGGGATGTGAAACGGATTGATCTGGTCCGACATATCCGAAAACAAGGATGCGTGTTTCTCCGCGAGGGCGGAAACCACAGCATCTTTTTTAATCCTGCTTTAGGTCGAGTATCGTCTGTTCCACGGCACACCGAAATCAACGACTTCCTCGCGAAGAAGATTTGTAAGGATCTCGGCGTCGGTGCCCCGTAGAGATATGAGCATATTCAACCCTGAGCTCAAAGAAGACCGCGAGTCGTTTTTTGAGGCGAAGCATTTTTCGCCGGATTTTGAGAAGCGGCTGTTGACGGCACTCGATCAGGGGAAGGAGACGTTTCCCGACATCGTGCTGTGTCCGAACAAGTCATGCGGGTGCCCGCTTAAGATTCAGTTCCTCGAGGACGCTGTGTTGGCGTGGTGTCCACAATGTGGGTGGGAGCAGATGTTGTCTCGAGATCCCTCGACAAGCTCGGGATGACACAGACCAAAATCCCGACACTGAGTGACGGTGTTTTGGCTAAACTCAGCGGATGATTTATAATGGACCTATATGCCCACCAAGAAAGTTGTTCCAAAGAAGCGGGTGGCTGTCAAATCCGGCGGAGCCGGACCCGGCTCCGCCGGGAAGGGAGGAGCCAAGAAGATTGAGGTCACTGATATCGAGGATCTTGAGATCACCCAGCCGGCAGCCGTGCCACTTATCATGTATAGACGCATTGCGTTGACGTTTATCGTCCTCGTGGCCGCGGCACTGTTGGCGGTGTTGTACCTCTCGACCGTGCAGGCGGTCATTCACGTCGATTCAACCGAAGCGCCGATTTCGACCGAATTTGTCGCCAATGTGTACGAGGTCCCAACACGTACAACGGATGTCCGTGGGGTGGTTGTCTCTGGAACACTCGGACGCACACAAACATTTGAGCCCACAGGCGACTCGTCTAAGACGGTCGAAGATATCGCTCGTGGCACCGTGACCATCACCAACAATCTTACGTTCGCCCAGTCGCTCGTCGCCACGACTCGATTTTTGTCTGAGTCAGGTGTGCTGTTCCGACTCGAGTCAGCCGTCACGGTTCCAGCTGGTGGCTCTGTCGACGCAGAAGTGTATGCTGATGTTGCTGGCGAGAGCGGAAACGTTCCACCGACACGCTTCACGATTCCTGGACTTTCCGCCCAGCGACAGGAGTTGGTCTATGCGACGAGTGCTGAAGCATTTACGGGAGGCATCTATTCTGTGGCTATTGTTTCTCAAGCAGAGCTTGATGCCGCTGTAACACAGTTGGAAGCTGCGCTCCTTGCAGATGCAAAGGCGATGTTAATCACCGAGGCTAGAGAGACGTTTAGTGGACAGTCGTATGATGTAGAGATCGTTGAGAAGACGTTCTCTATTGAACCAGACACGGAGGCACAAAGTTTCGAAGTCGCGCTCACACTCAAGGTGACGGCCGTATTTTTCGACCAAGAGGCGTTAGGCAAGATTGCCGTGGCGAAGCTGTATGAAGGACTCGGACAGGGACAGGAATTCATTAACGCTGATGCGAGCAACATGGTCGTGAGCGTGGAGGACGTGGATGAAGAGAGCGGCCAGGCGAATATTCTCGTCTCGTTGGCTGTCCCAGCGATCACATCTCGCACGAGTGAAGCGCTCCAAGTTGGTCGGTTTGTCGGCATGAGTGAAGAGGAGGTACACGCGCTCCTGCTGGGCGAGGGTGTGGCCACCGATGTGACCGTCGAATTCTTCCCATTTTGGGTGAATACGGTTCCCAGACTCAAGGATCATATTTATATTGAAATTGAATAGAATACAGGGTAGAGTAAAGCGGTCATAAACGACCGCTTTTATTATGGAAAATGTGAAGCTACATGCCATGCGGCATACGGCCGCGCACGTCTTAGCTGCTGCGGCACAGCGTCTGTACCCAGGGGTCAAACTCGGAGTCGGCCCAGTGGTCGAGAACGGTTTTTTCTACGATATTCTGTTTACGACGCCGATTACAGAGGATGATCTGGGAAAGATTGAGTCCGAGATGCATAAGCTCGTCAAAGAGGGCCATGACATGGTCCGAGAGGAGATCAGCATTGACGAAGCGGTTGAGAAGTTTGGACAGATGCATCAGGACTTCAAAGTCGAGCTTCTTACCGATCTGAAGGAAAAGGGGACAACGAAAGTAAACGCAGAGGAGGCACAGGACATCGATGTCGCTCGCCCAGACGTGGCGAGTCTGTATCGCACAGGAGAGTTTGTCGACCTCTGTCGCGGCCCTCATGTGGGGAACGTGAAAGAGGTTGGTGCGTTCAAGCTTTGGAAGCTTGCGGGTGCCTATTGGCGTGGAAAAGAAGAGAATCCACAGATGCAACGTATTTACGGTCTGTGTTTTGAAACACAGCAGGAGCTTGACCAGTATCTGGACATGCTGGAAGAAGCCAAGAAACGCGATCACCGAAAGCTTGGTGCAGAACTCGGATTATTTGCGTTCTCGCCATTGGTTGGTCCGGGATTGCCATTGTTTACTCCAAAAGGAACCATTGTTCGTCGCATACTCGACGAATTCGTCTGGTCACTCATGAAGCCCTATGGCTATGAGAAAGTTTGGATTCCTCACCTCGCCAAGTCAGATCTTTACAAGACAAGTGGTCACTGGGACAAGTTTGCGGATGATATTTTTCACGTCTCCAGCAAGAAGTCGGATGAGGAATTTGTGCTCAAGCCGATGAACTGTCCGCACCACACACAGATCTATGCCTCCGAGTCTCGTTCGTATCGAGATCTCCCTCTACGTCTTTCCGAAGTCACAACCGTCTATCGCGATGAGAATACCGGCCAACTTGCCGGGCTTACTCGTGTGCGATCCATCACCCAGGACGATGCACACATCTTCTGCCGCATGGACCAGGTGAAAGACGAAGCGCGCGCCATCTACGAGATCATCACCAAGTTTTACCAGGCCTTCAACATGCCTCTTTCGATTCGACTTTCCGTGAATGATCCCGATGCTCCAGAGAAATACCTTGGCGGGGCGGATGTGTGGGAGAATGCCGTTGGAACCCTCAAGGGATTACTTGAGGAGCTCGGAAAGGAATATGAACTTGGGGTAGGGGAGGCAGCGTTCTACGGGCCCAAGATCGATTTCATGGCACATGACGCGATCGGTCGCACCTGGCAGCTAGCCACCATCCAACTTGATTTCAATCAACCAGAACGGTTCGGGCTTGAATATGCTGATTCTGATGGAACAAAGAAGCGTCCGGTTATGGTTCACCGTGCCATTTCTGGATCGCTAGAACGATTTACCGCTGTTCTTATCGAGCACTACGCCGGTGCATTCCCATTCTGGATTGCTCCTGTGCAGATTCGTCTCGCGACCGTGAGCGATGAGTTTATTCCGTTTGCGAAGGAGCTGCAGAGTAAACTTCTTGTTGCTGACATTCGCGTAGGTCTCGACGATTCAAACGAAAAAGTCGGCAAAAAGATTCGCAATGCAGCAACGCATAAGATTCCTTGGACGATTGTGATCGGCCAGAAGGAAGTCGAGGGAGGAGATTTCAAGGTTAATGTGTTCGGCCAAGAGGAAGACCTCATGATCCCAGTCGCCGAGCTGCTCGACCGCGCCAAACAAGCAAGTCAGTTTCCACAATAGATAAAACAAAACCACCCTTCGACTCCCCAGCTCAGCTGGGTCGCTCAGGGTGGTTTTAACTTTATTGAGAGATCTTGTCCTTAATGACCTGTGCCTGCAGATCGTCCAGTTGCTTGGCTGTGTCCTTTTGGACCTGAGCCATTTCAGATTCGATCTGAGCCATATCGGAATCAAGTTGAGCCTTGGCTGTTTCAGCGGCCGCAGCGAATTCGGCAGAAGCTGCCTTAAATTCCTCGGTCTGAGTGATATCAACACCCCCAGCTTTCATGGTGGAGATGACAGCGTTGTCAAAGGTTTCCTTGATGGAGTCAACAACCTCACGTGTGAGACCCTTTTCAATGATCATGTTGAGGAGGTCTCTCTTTGTTTGATCGTCAAGTTGTGAGTTCTCGACGAGCTTCACAATGTCTTGTCGGTTCATAGTGTTTGAAGTCGATTAAGTTGATTTAACGAGCTGACTCAGCGACTTCCTCGAGTTCCTCCTCTTCAATCTCTATAGGTCCACTGAGAGCCTCGCGATCTCGCAGAAGCTCCTCCGCCTTTTCTTTGATGAGCTTATCAATCTCAGGTCGAAGCGATTCAATGACTGCCTGCTTCAAGCGTGAAGAGAATCGGTCACGAGCGGCTGTAAGACGTCCAAAGAATCCATCCTTTGCTTCACGAGCTCGTCCTCGCAATGCATCCATTTTTTCCTTTGCCATTCCGACGATCTCACGTCCTTTCTCAAGGGTGGCACCAGCAGCGCCTTCAATGGCTACTGCCATAGAGATACCAGCTTCAACAGCCGCTACGAGTGAGTTCAAGGCGAATTCACCGCCACGTTTCTTAAGGTCGACTCCAGCGGCTTTAGCATTCTTAGCTACTTCTACAGCCTTATCGATTTTTTCTGCTCCGTAGTCGACGGTTGCGACAACTACGTCAATGCCAAGCTCTTGGAGAGCAGCAAGACCCTCAGCTAGTTTTTGTCCAGCTGCGGACTTGAGTTCAACACCACGTTCCTTCATGGCGTGGGCGATGGCTACACCCCGCTCACCAGTCATGATAGCCAATGCGACGCCTGTGTAGCCGGCGTCCACAACGGCCTCTTTTGTGCGTGTTGCGCTATCTTTGGCAGCCTCTACCGCAAGTTGGCCGATCTCCATACCCTCGCGACCAGTTTCTTTTGTATATTCAACAGCAGCCTTCCCGCCTTCGACGGTGGCTTTTGCTCCCTTCTCCATTGTTCCTACAATAGCGAAGGCACCTTCAACAGCCATTTCCTTACCCTTTGCAAGAGCACCAAGGGAGGCAGAGTAAGCTTCCATGGCTTTATTCTTTGCCATGTCTTTGAGGCTTGAAGCACCGTTTTTGAACCGTTCCCAAAGGCTTGAAGCACCAGTCCTGATGGCGTCGATGCGTTCCATTGCGCCAGCCTTCATGGTTTCAACGCGTTCGCGACCTACGTCAGCGGAAGACTTATCTTTCGTTTCTGCTCTTGGAGCTTCTGCGGATCCACCCTCCTTTTTACCGAATCCGAGGGATTTAAATAGTCCCATAGTTGTTTGAGTTTTGTTAATTATGCATGGGAATTATGGCTAAATAGTAACAGAAAAATTGCTCGGTGTCAACGGAACTGTTGACAAATATCACAGAAAGTGGGAATGTTTTTGGCCACTCTCACCCAAGAAAGGAGGATGCTACCATGCGTCCAACGCTACGACTTGTCCAACCAGAGGAGTTGGCTCCCGAGAACACCTGTCTTCGTGAGGCTCTTGACAGGGTCACGCGCGGGAGTCCGACCTGTGTCGGACTGAACATCCTGGACAAACATGAGGCCGAGGCGCTCTATCGCGTCCTCGCATCGTGCAGCTTTACCCCGGCTCAGCTCGACGCATGGATCGATCGCCTCCGTGCCGACCATCCCTACGATCGGACTTCGAGGCGCAGGAGTCCAAGTCGATGGGCCATCATCAAGTGGACCTTCTTCGGGGGTGTGAAGCCTTGGAGCGACGATTCCGCCGAGTCAGTCATCGACTGGGCAAAACGCACAGAACAATGGATTCGGGATCAGATTGCCTCGCTGGACGAGCCATCCTGGCTCGAGAGACCGCTCCAAGTTCTCGATCGGTCATGTCAAGAGGTCGCCAATGAGACTGGTGAGCCCGAGTGGCACCCACCTGTCCTACGTTGGGCACTCCTCCAGCTTCTCACGACCCCTGCGGCCTCCAAGCTCCAACACGCCACCGGCTGACACGATCGGCCGGCATCTGCCCGCCAACACATCTGCGTAACGGCGGGTTTTCTATTCGTAGCTTGACGGTTAGAAGATCTTCTGGCAAGTTTGTTTATCCGGTTGTCTCCAGATGGAGGTGAAGCACATGTTCACATTGAGACTGGTACGAGCTGATGAGCCCCAGGAGGCTCTCGAGAACGTGAACTTGCGTCGGATGCTCGAGTGTCTGACCCGAGGGACCCACGATCAGCAGAGGGGATTCGTCCTTCTGCCGTCCGAAGCGCAGGCGCTCTACAGCGTGCTCGCACTTCGAACGTTCTCGCTCGAACAGCTTGACCAGGTTGAGGAGGTTATTCGAGAGCTCGATCCACAGAAGGACGGCTCAAGATGGAATGACCACACCCTAATGTCGTTCGTGGATGGCATGCGCCAACACCTTGACCGGCCGCATTGGGTCGACCAGCCGATCCGATCCCTGCACCGAGAGATGCGCTCCCAGGGGTCTGATGCTCGGTTCCGACTCTGGTTATGCCGCGCTGCGCTCGTCGCGTTTCTCACAGTCGACCACCTTTTTATCGATTCCGAAGAGTTCTCCCGTCTCACCGGCTGATGCCACACCTCCAGGCTCGCCGGCCTCGCCCGCCATAGCTTCACAGCGACGGCGGGTTTTCATTTTTTAAAACCTACATGCTAGGATTCTCCAGGTATGTTTCCAAAAGTTATCGCGATCGTTGGACCTACTGCGAGCGGGAAGACCGCGCTTAGCATTGAGATTGCCAAACAGTGGAATGGGGAAATTATTTCGGTTGATTCTCGGCAAGTGTATCGCGGGATGGACATTGGGACCGCGAAGCCAAACGTGAAGGTGGAGAGGTGGGAAGGTGGAGAGGCGGGGATTCAAGCTCTGTTCGGGGCATCGAGGGTTCTCCTAGTGGAAGGTGTACCGCATTGGGGGATTGATCTTATCGACCCTGATGAACCGTACTCGGCGGCGGACTATAAGACGTATGCGACGAATAAGATCAACGAAATCCTCGAACGAGGGAGATTGCCTGTTCTCGTCGGTGGAACGGGATTTTGGCTTAAGACCCTGATCGATAATCTTGATCTCACATCAACGCCTGGCTATCTTGGGCTTCGCACGCAGCTTGAGGCACGAACGCTCGGGGATCTCTGTCACGAGTTCAAACAACTCGATCCCGTAGGCGCAGAGCTCATCGATAAGCAAAACAAACGTCGCGTGGTTCGAGCCCTTGAGGTGACGAAGCTCACAGGTAAACCATGGAGTGAGCAGCAAACAGCAGGGGAGTCGATGTACGATGTTCTACAGATTGGGCTGTTCGTCCCGCGAGACGAACTCAATGAACGGATCGACGCACGTGTGGATGAGATGATCGCGCAGGGACTCGTCAATGAGGTGCGCCGACTGAAAGATCACTATGGCTGTGAGATCGAGTCGATGACAGGAATCGGCTACCGACAAGTTTGTCGATTTTTGTCGGGTGAGGAAAAACTCAAGGACGCCATCGAAGACGTTAAACGTGACACCCGCGCTTATGCCAAGCGTCAGATGACTTGGTTCAAGCGCGATTCTCGGATCGTTTGGATCAAGCCAGGCGAGCCGATCGATGGCATTGTTGAGGAATTTCTCAGAAAAAAATCCGCCTCGTAAGGCGGATTTTTTATCGGGAGAGCTGTGTAAGGACTTCCAGCGGGTATTTCGAGCCGGAGAAGTAGGTGTTGAATCGCGCAGTGGTTGTTTTGGATCGATGTTCATCAGCTCGTGCCATGATTTCATCTTGGGTAAGCCAGAGAGTTTCTACGATTTCCGTGGCTTCAATGGGACCTTGTGTTTCGTCTTTGAGTTCGCACCGGAACAGGAAGGCTAGGCTGGTTCGCTCCTCGCTTGTGACGATGACTTGGTGCACACCGACAAGTTCGACAGCACGTACATGATAGCCGGTTTCCTCGAGTACCTCCCGAATGACAGCATCGGTGAGCGTTTCGTTCTTTTCGACATGCCCAGCCGGTTGGTTGATAACCGGTTCGTGGTCGGTGGGTAATTCGGCGGGACGTTCACGGATGACCAACAACTTTCCATCATGTTCTACAAATCCAGCAACAATCATGCGGGCGGTGTGTCGCTCCATAGTTCGAAGGGGTCATTACAAGTATTATTCGTTCTTGAGTTCAACCAGGAGCATGTTCTTGATAATCCCTGGGTCAGCCGTGCCTTCGGATGCTTTCATGACCATGCCGATGAGGTACTTCAACAACTGATCCTCACCAGCCTGGTAGCGTGCGACTTCAGCGGGGTAGCTTTCGATAGTTTGCCTCACAAGCTCTGCTAGAGCTCCCTCATCATCCATGCGTCCAAGTTGACGATCTTCCATAACGTGGGTCGGATCGCTGCCATCATCGAGCATGGCTCCAAGAACTTCTAGACCAGCTGTGTTGTTGAGTTTTTTGGTGGCTATGAGTGTGATAAACTCGGCAAAATTTTCGGCCGTGATTTTCATCGTGCGCACGTCGATGCCACGCTCCACCATGAGTCCCCCAAGCTTGGAGAGGAGCCATCCAGCGACAAGGCGACCGAGCTTTTCTTTTTCGTGGTTGAGGACACTCTCTTCTGTTTCTTGTAACTCGGGGAGCGCTAAGAGCCACGCATGAAGTTCGGAGAAGACGTGCTCCACAAAGTCCGCAAGCGCGGGGTCGTCACAGATTTGTCGTGCATCGCTGGATTTGAGACCGTAATCGGAAACAAATCGTGCACGACGAGCAACGGGGAGCTCAGGGAGTTTGGATCGCATTTCTTGCGCAAGTTCTGTGAGTGCTAGTGGTGGAATATCTGGCTCGGGGAAGTAACGATAATCCGCCGCTTCTTCTTTAGAGCGTTGCTCTTCGGTTCGATTTTGTGTGTCGTTCCAACCGCGCGTGGTTGATTCCATCGGTGGTGTGCCGGCCTCCCAGAGCTTGGTTTGGCGCTTGATCTCGTACTCGAGTGCGTTTTGAACGTGCTTGAAGGAGTTGAGGTTCTTCACCTCGGTCTTTGGGTTGAATCGTGCTCCAACAATGCCACCCTGGTCATCAATCGTGCGTAACGAGATGTTGGCGTCACAACGCAGATGGCCTTTTTCCATGTCAGCGTCTGAGATTCCGAGATAACGTGCAATAAGACGGAGTTCTTGTAGAAACGTTTTTGCTTCTTGTGGAGAACGGAAGTCTGGTTCCGTGACGATTTCAATGAGCGGTGTTCCGCCTCGGTTGAAATCGACGTAGGTGGCCGCGCCTCCCGAGTGCAGGTTCTTCGCAGCGTCTTCCTCCAAGTGAGCACGGGTGATTCCGATGCGAGCTGCTGTCCGATCTTTACCGGTTGCTGGGATCTCAATATCAAGATGACCGTTCACGGCAATGGGCAGATCGTATTGGGAAATTTGATAGGCCTTGGGAAGGTCTGGGTAGAAATAGTTTTTACGGTCGAACTTGGAGTGCGCAGCGATCTCGCAGTTAAGTGCAAGTCCCATGAGAACGCCGTAGCGGACGGCTGTTCCGTTTACAACAGGAAGCACGCCTGGATGCCCTAGGCAGATCGGACACACTTGTTCGTTGGGGGTAACAGCCGAATCGTGCGTCGGACACCCACAGAACATCTTTGTTTTTGTTTTGAGCTGAACGTGAATTTCAAGCCCAATGACCGGTTCATACATCATACGCATTGAGCTTACGCGACGGAGGGAACCTTTTCAAGCGCAGAGGCTTTGAGATTTTGGTAGAGCAAGACAGAGTAAATGATGAAAAGCGGGATGACGAATACATCCGCGACAGCCTCGATCAATTGTGCCCACAAAGGAGGATGATCGCTAAACAATACGGAAGAGTCTACCCCGAACATGTTTGAAAGAAAGAGGAGGACGAAGCCAAGGACGAACGCATAAAGCACTCCAATCACGACAGGACCTGCAAAGATCCTCCACAGTGCAGGAAAGAACCGACCCTGAACCAATGCGCGACTGGCTCCCAATGCGGCAACGGGGCGCTGGTCGTCAATGGCGGCAGCTAACTGAGCGAGGCCGTACCAGACCCAAAAGAGGACGGCCGGAACAATGAACAGAAGAAGTCCGCCTAGGATAATGAGTGCCTGAAGTAGGCCCGTTAGCAAAACTGGTTGGATACGACGAACGGATTCTTGTGAGAGTGTTTGTGGGTCAAGTTTCTGTCCTGAGGAGAGGGTATTTGTTGCTCGCATGAGGCAGATGGCCATCCAAAGCGAGATAAAAATTTGGGCGAGGACCGTGATGACGATCAGGATGGTTGTCGCGACTCCTTTGGGAAGGGTGGAGGAAAAATAAAAGGCAGCCGTGGGAACAACAAGCCAGGCTGTGTATCCCACGTACAACCAAAACTCAGCATGATACAGTCGGACGGTCTCACGCAACAGCTCCCATGGGCTTCTCAACATACATTAGCTTCGCAGCGATCGAAGGAGCAAAATGTCGGAAATAACGATAAGAGGATTGATCAGCACGGCAATCAAGATCGGAACCAGTGTGGTTGTCATGGTTGAGATACGGAGTTGGATATCGATGTTTAATCCCGCAGAGAAATCAATCAGAATTCCCACAAGATAGGCAATGATCGACATGGCAAAGGCTCCAAAGATGAGGAAGACAAGTTTTGGAACCAGAATTCGGATGAGCACAGCCCAGAAACGTCCTTCAATCAGTTGTCGGCTGGTAGCAAGAGCGAGTTTTGCAGGAGCAGCATCGAGCATTGTTACGTATGGGGCCATGAAGTAATACACGATCCACTTGATGCTTAAAAACAGTGAGACAAAAATTCCTGCGACGAGGACAAGATTTGCGAAGATTACGAGGAAGGAGAGATTAGTCAGAAATCCAAGAGAGCCGATGATCGCTGGTGGCGCAAATCCGATTACGATTGCAAGGAGCACCATGAGCATGACCATGATAGACGTGAGAAGGGTTGGAAAGAAAGCAGATTTTACTTCGCGCATGACCGCTTTTGGTACTACGGCTTTTCGGTCGAAGTGGGCTTGGAGGGCCTTTGTCAGGGCGATATAAATCCAGAAGCTCAGGATGGGAGTTATAACCAGACTTGTGAAGGAGAACAACAGAACACCTGCGGTTTCTATTCCTGACAGGTCAGCGCCAAGAGAAAGTTTGGAGGCTGAGGGATAAAACGCTAGAGCAATCGCAAAAAGGATGGCTGTTGCAAGGAACCACCCAGAGATGCTGAGAAGCTCAGACATGCGTGAGCGAAATACGTCCCAGGATTGGTCGATCAGTTCGCCAACGGAAAGGAGCGGTTTTGGCATAAGCTCGCGAAGTTAACAGGTTGTCAAAATATGATTGATAAGGCTGGTTGCGTTCTGTTGGGTTTCCTCCCGTGTTCCGCTCGTATCTAGTTCCAACACACGTGTTCCACGGTTTTCGAACAATTCTCGGAACCAGGGTGAAGCAAATCGTTCCTCCTGTTGTTTCAAGAATGCGAGATCCGCAAAGACTCCTTTGCTTTCATCGTTTCGTGACGCAATACGTTCATACGCCGTTTCAGCCGAGAGTTTGGTCAAGATGAGCGCATGAGGCGCGTAGGCAAGAGAGAGCTTGTTCCCTGGAAGCGAAAGGATGGTCTCAAGTGGTACGGAGTTTGGCATGACCGGTTGGTACACAATCGAGGAAGAGACACCTCGATCCTGGATAACCGTCTTTCCCGCCTCAAGCGCGGGGATGATCAACCGGCGGTACTGGAGCTGGCGATCAAGCGCGAACGCATGAGCGAGTTCTTCGCCTCCATAGGGAAGATCTGTCCGTGAGAGTTCATAGCGAATCGCCGCACCGACCCATGACCGCGTAGGTTCATAGGTGAAATACACGTCGTAGTCGGGGATGTTATCGAATGTTGGCGGAGCCGGATCCTTCCAATCTTGTAGACGGAAGATGCGGTGGCCGCATTCAACAGACCACGCATGGACAGCTTGAAGGACGGTTGATTTTCCCGATCCTGTCAGTCCATCGACAATGATAAATTTTCCTTTGGTCTGCATAAAGTATACCAGAGTTTGTCCACAGGAGGAATCAGAACAGAGTCATTTTAGCCAAAAAGAGCCGCGATGGAAACACGGGGTCTGCTCTGTTACAGTAGAGGGTGCTATGACGACCTTCGATCACCTTTATCTAGATACCCTCGGTCGTATTTATCGGCAGGGAGAAACCGTCCAGAGCGAGCGGACGGGTTTTTCAACCAAAGCTCTTCCGGGAGTAACGTATGAGCTGTTTCCTGGACAAGGGTTTCCGCTTTTGACGGTTCGTAAGATGTTTCCCAAGTTTTTTTGTGCCGAAACGGTATGGTTTATCGCTGGGCACAAGCATGCCGGGTTCCTCCAGAAGTTCACGAAAGGGTGGGATAGTTTTTTGGAGGATGACGGGACGGTGGAGACCGCCTATGGCTATCGATGGCGGCATCACTTCGGTCGTGACCAACTTTTGGATCTGGTCGAGCATCTTCGTGAAGAACCATCAAGTCGTCAGGGCGTGGTCGTGATGTGGGATCCTCGAGATGATGGTCTCCGTGCGCCTAAGAAAAAAAACGTTCCGTGTCCGTTTACTTGGACCGCAAATATCATTGGTGGGAAGTTGAACGTCCACTTGGTGGTACGTTCAAACGATATGGTCCTAGGGAATCCTAATGATGTCGCGGACTTCGCTCTCTTGCAGGCGATGATTGCGCAGGAGCTTGGGTTGGTGGTAGGAAAGTTTACGGTGTCCATTTCGCATGCCCATATTTATGAGAATCAATTTGAGACGGTTGAGGAAATTCTTTTGCGCGAGGTTGCTCCGCATCCAGAAATCGAGTGCCGTCTGCCCGATCGAGCATTCCAGCGTGCTCTTGAGGCAGATGCGTCGCTCGTTGAGGAACTCGTTGAGATGTTCCAGTCGCAATATACTCCAGGTGCTTCTATGAAAAAGGTTCAAATTGCCCTATGAATGTCTGGCTCATTGCGGCGATGTCCGCTGACGGAAAAATCGCACAATCTGCGGATCAGTGCTCGCTTGATTGGACCAGCAAAGAAGATACCCGTTTTTTTATCGACAAAACAAAAGAGGCAGGCACGGTCATCATGGGTCGCAAGACGTTTGACACGATTGGAAAACCATTGAAAGGGAGAAGAATCATTGTGATGAGTCGGGGAGGTGGGAAGGTGGAGAAGTGGGAAGGTGGAGAAGTGAAAGAGAGAGGGACGGTTGAATATACATCGCTCTCACCTCGGGAGATTCTCGACTGGCTCGTTTCAGAGGGCGTGACGACTATAGCGCTTGCCGGCGGCTCCTCCATCTACAGCCAGTTCCTTCACGATTGCCTCGTGACCGACTTATTCCTTACCATTGAGCCATGTCTGTTTGGAACCGGGGTTCCACTTGCCACAGATTTTGACCGACTAGATTTACGACTTGAGAATGTGACAAGGTTGAACGATCAGGCCGTGCTTCTGCACTACAAAACGTAGATTGTCGTAAACACAAAAACGCCATATGGCGTTTTTGTGTTTGGCGACCGACTAGATCAGGCGCTCCTGGATGTTGAATTGTCTCTTCATAGTACCGGCAACGTATTTTTCCAGTGTGTCTGTTTCCATTTTGACCCTGGCGTATTCAGGCGTTCGTGCGTAGCCCATTTCTTCCATTTCTAATAAGAGAGATTCTTGACGGCTCAATCGTTCCGCGTCGCGGGTGAATTGTCGGTAATCATTCTCTGGCGACTGGATGGGGAATCCAGAACGATCATCGCCTGGATAGTGTCCAGAATGCGATGTGTCGATCGCTGTTCCATCTATGTGAGTACGAGAGGCCCCCTCGAAGAAGTGAGCCTTGACCACTTTGGTTGTGAGTCCCCATTCGCTGAGTGAGTCTTCAATATCCTGCGGCCGTGGGGTGTACGCAGGCATGAATGCGTCCTTCACCGCGCCCGTTTCTTTGTCATAGACGAATTTTAGTTTTCCGGCTTCGCCCTTAAATTTTCGAAGGGGTTCGTCATCTGTACCAGCTTCGATTGACTCTGCGGCATCTTGTGCACGAACTTCTTCTACTCCATGTTCCGCTGCTTCCGCTGGCGGAAGACCAGTAGGAGACGGGTCAGCTCCCTCAGAGACGAGAAGGATTTGCATCTGTTGCCAGATGAATCGTGCTTCAGGACTGTCACCATACCCGAGCCGATCGAGTTCTTGAATAGCTTCGTTCATTCGTCTGAGAGCATCACCATTACCCACATCGATACTGTGTAGGTTCCCACTTTCACCGTTCCAAATGATAAATGTGTCTCCAAGAAGATAATTCGGAGCGTCTGAATTAGAGAAGATTTCAGTTTTTTCCACTGGTTCTGGGACATATTCTGCGATCTCCTTGTCTGTTGGAATTTCACCTGGCACGGTACCGGACTCATAGGTGAATCCTGCCTCACGTGCTTCAGCGAGTGTGATGACCTTATCCGTTTCCGCATCGAAGAATTTGATTTCGATTCCACCTTCAGGCTTTGCTTCTGCAAACACGGAAAGTCGACCGATGGCTTCTGTGGTCAGTCGAGTATCACCAGCCGCCCGAACAATGCCGGCTTCACGAGCAGCCTCAATGGCGGATTTGGCTTCGATGCCCTGGCGCTCGAGAATCTTCAAAATACCATCACCCTTTTTGACCACACCTGTCTCAATTGTCGCCTCTGGAACTTCAACATGAGGAGTGCCTTCAGCAGCAGCCACACCGGTCGCCCCAGTCGTTGCGGCGGCCGCAGCGGCTTCAGCGGAATCCGGTGCACCGCCAACCGTTCCCGCTCCACCTGGGGTTTCAACGGTCCCCCCATCTGCTGGTTCAGATCCCGTAACGGTGGATTTTGCGTATTCCCCAAGATGTCCAAGTCGTTCCCATGGAGCCTTGATATTCTCCCAGGTCGCTGTTGCTAGACCCTTTTCTTCAAAAGCTTTCAGGCTTGTTTCAATGATACTGCTCACGCTCCGTCCCTCGCTCGTCCATTCCGCGATAGCGAGGTCAGCAAAACCTGCCGCACGCAGAATATTGGTTGCGCCTTTTACGAAGTTCATGCCTTTTCCGGTCCACGTATCGGCTTTGCCACCAAGGAGGTTATGAGCGGTTTCAGTGAAGCCTCGGTACGTCATCTCCTTCCAGTACTGCATGCGACGTTCTGGGCTCGCCATGACTTCTTGATGGCGCTCGTACACAGCAACTGCTCCGTAAGCCACGCCGCGCATAGCGGAGAGTCCTGTGACCATGAGTGCAGAGTTGAGAGCTTCCTTGAGGACTTGGGTATTTTTGACGCGCGTTTCGATGGCTTGATCGAGGAGTTTGGCGATTTCTTGATTGCGATGCTCGCGAGCGGTTTCCTCAGCGGTTTTGTATCCCTCGACAGAGGTCTGAAGTTTGGCAAGTAACTCAGCACGTTTTTCCGTTGAGAGGAATTTTGATTCGTTGATCGCTTGTTCGAGTCGTGCCTTGCGTTGATCAATCGCCGTTGTGTGCTCGACACCAGTCTCGGTGTCTTTGGAGGCAAACGCGGCCCTCAGTCGCTCTCGCTCAGCAGGGTTGGTCCAGTATTTTTGGTACAGCCACTGTGGAAGATCGGCGAGGAGTTTTACACCGGTATAGCTTGCCGTGACACTCAAAAATCCCGTGGCCGCATTCTTGGCAACATCTCCCCAGGAGGCTTTGTATGCTTTTTCGTCCTCCGGTTGCACCTCACCCTTGAATTTCGAAATAAACCGCTCGTACGCACGGCGGAGGAAATTTTTTCCATCCTCTGGGGCTTCAGGTGTTGAAGGTGAAATTGGCTCTTCCTCGGAAGCGGTGGGAGGAGTTTCTGGTGGAGGTGGTCCTGGTGGGGCTTCGGCTGGTTCGGGTTCGGTAGGAGTTGGTTCTTCTGGCGAAGGAATAGGCTCCACAGGTTCGACCTCCGGTGGCCATGTGCTGACAAGGATCTCGCGAGATTTGCCTGCTCGAGGAGCTGGACCAATCGCACCTTTAGCCTCCATTTCAGCTAGAAGCGCGGTTGCACGCCCTGCCGAAATTTTGAGAGCTTTCTGCAACCCTGCTTTTGTTGCCTTTCCTTCGGCAATAACAACGGCGACGGCCTGGGCTAGTTCATCATCCGAAATAGTTTCCATTGAAGCTGGCGCTGACTCTGCTGTGGGAGGAGGTGTTGGATCGGCTGCGGCCGGTGCTACGGCCGCAGCCTCTACGGGAGGGGGAGTTGGATCAGCTACAGGTGGCTCACCGCCGCGGAGTCTATCTGGGAGAGCGAGTTTTCGTGCGGTCATAGTGATGTGATTCGAGTTCTTAAGTCGTCAATGCGTTTTTGGCGGCCGAGATCGTCGGCAATTGAGAGCGCGGCCTTTTGACTTCCCGTATCTAGAGCAGCGAGGGTCATCTCGTATTCGTTGTTGATGCGTTTGATTCCTTCTACAAGTTCACGTTGCGTTTGTGCTTCAGCCTCTTCCCACGCAAACACGAAGGAGAAAATTTCCTCCTCCAGTTTTGGATTGTCCACTGCCGCCAAGAGATCAATCAGCATGAGCTTTGTTTCTCGATCCAACGGTTTGGTTTGCAGGATACTCGCAAAACGCGACCAACTCATACTAGCCTTGTTTGAGAAGACTCTCGATTTCGTCGAGTTCGGCCATTGCCTTCTGTTCCGCTGCCTGGCGGGACGATTCGTATTGAGCCTGTGCACCTTGAATCGCTTTTCCCAGTTCCGCCTCCTGTGCAGCGGCGGTGTCAGACACATTTGCCTCAAGGATCTTGATGAGGCGATCCAGCTGTTCCGGCGTCATCTCTGGAATCATGGCCGCGAATCCGGCTTTTGTGTCGTCGGGAAGATCGGCAGCGACAAGGAGCATCGCTAATCGTTCTCCAACAGCTCTTGCTTCTTTTTCAAATTCTTCTTGTGAAGGCATAGGAACATATGTTAGCTTTGTAAAAAGTATAACATGAATTTATGGATATTCAGTACCCCTACATGCCCCCAGATCGACATCTCAAGTATGTTTCCGTTGACCATCCGTTTATGATCGAGGCGGTCAAGGCGCGAGCGGAGTGCGCCGGCGATCCGTTGTATCCGGTCGGTATTGTGCTCGTGAGAGATGGACAGGTGGTAGCGCGAGCGGGGAATGGATTCAATCGCGGGCCGGGACAGGTACATATTTGTCCTCGAGTCGTGCTTGAGTGTCCCAGCGGTACGGGCTATGACCTGTGTATGCTCCATGATGCGCCAGGACATTCAGAGCCAATGCTGGTTGAAGAGGCGCGACGACTTGGGGTCGAAACAAACGGAGCAGATGCGTACATGTTTGGTCATTGGTGGGCATGTGAGCCATGTTGGAAGGCGCTCATCGACGCCGGGATTCGGGACTTGTATGTGACAGATGATGCCCACGAACGGTTCAGTCGAGACAAGGTATACGCGCAGACGTTGAGTCCGAGTATCAAGACCGTGTCGCTTGAGGGGTTTGAGGGAGAGTTGCTCGATGATGTTGTGCGCGAGCTTGCCGAGATGGGACTTGTTGTTGTGGAAGGAAGGGGAGACGCGCATTGTGTGCTGACGGATCAGGGAGCGGAATGTTTCCTGGCCCAAGAGTCGGTGTATCGAGTCGATCACGGTGAGGCGATGGCCAGGCAGTTGAGAAATGTGTTTAGACAGTTGTAAAAAAAACGACCCACCAGGGTCGGTTTTTTATAGGTGGGGCAAAGGTCCAGTCTCCTAGAGAGTTGTGAAATGAAAAACAGGCCGTTGGCCTGTGCGTGTGTAGATTAGAGTCCTTCGACGGTGATAGAGATCCGTTTCTTGCCAGCGACCTCGATGGTCATCGTTCCGCGCCAGCTTGGGCTGATGTGAAGGTTGGTTCCCTCGTCGACCTCTACCTCGACACCCTCGTCGACCACCGGACTGGATGGTGTGGATTTGGCCCGTTGCCGTGCGCTTAGTGCATCGAGGAATGCATCTTCAGCATTGGGACAGACGAGCCGAGCGAGTTTGATGTAGCGAGGATCTTCACTGGCGAGGAGACGCTTGCCCGGAGCGCTTCCTTTAGGAGGTGCTAGTCCACGCCTGAGACCGCGAAGGTAGTGCCGAGGAATTTTGGTTTCCCGATACAGGTATGCGTCCGTCATGCATGAGACTTCCAGAGCTGCAGAGATGTTCAATGAACCTCCGGAGATTACAAATCTTTCACATGTTTATTCTGATGTCAACAAGCAAGATTGCGAGTTTTTGAATATCCCAAAAATAGAATACCCGCCGCGGCAGAACCACATTGGGGTATCTGCTACGACGGGGAGTCGTGAGTGACCAGCCGCGCCGATCGGGGCGGGGTCGTGGGTCAGGCACGGGTACCGGCACGCTTGAGGGCGTCGGCCAGCGTCCCGAACCGGCTGGTGGGTTCGGCCAGGCGGCTGGTCGGTCGGCGATCCGGGAAGAGCTCAGTCACGGTGCTCTCCCGGAAGTCGCCGACGGGCGGCAGGTCGTCCTGGTAGGTCGGGTCGACCACCACCACGAGGCCGTTGATCGTGCCGATCTCTCCCTCCTCGAGGTGGCGGTTCTGGTCGCCGACCGTC
>SXGU01280953.1_pt1 | contig 25341 bp, 23 predicted proteins | sample 3174531 | NCBI WGS metagenome assembly SXGU01 (sample SAMN11356863, study PRJNA531348) | freshwater metagenome | isolation source: freshwater sample F1-140 | place: China: Fuxian Lake, Yuxi | collected 2017-12-25
CAAGATATTGGTTTAAAGAAACTTATGGCAATAGAAGGTCTTGGCTTAATACCTGCCGCAATTCATACAGTGAACAGGCAAGTGCTTAGTGGTGAGCTTTTTGAGATTGGTAAACTTACTTCAATGTATGAAGAACTACACTTAGTTTCTGCTCAGAGAAAAATTGAAAACCCCATAGCAAAAATTTTATTCAAGACTTTTGAAGTATAATTTTTCAACCCCTTGAAATTACTACTGTTTCAGAATCGATTTAATAAATTCAAATAACAATATTTATCTATTTTAATTATGTATAAAAATTCCGTAAAGTAATCAAGTCAGCATTTAATGCAGACAAAACAAAATAACGGAGGTTTTATGATTAATTCCAAAAACAAGACTCTCAATACAATTCTTGATTCTAAAAACGGGCTTCATTTAACTGCGTACATAAAGTTTGATGGCAACATTGTTAGGTTCAGAAAAAAGTTAAACACTATTCTTCTAACATCTGAAAAATATTTATCACCCGTCTTAAACGCTGAAGACAAAAAAAGATTTTTGAGTCCAGTGAAAGCATTAGGTTTAGAATCTGAAACTTTAAAGCAAATTAAAGGAAACATTGCAATTTTTAGAAAAGATAATTTCTTTCGATATATGAGCTTACCAATTGAAGTAGAGGAAACCTGTGTGGTCGCAAATACTTTTCATATAAAGCCTATGATTAAATGGGCGCAGCAAGATCAAGATTTTCTAATTGTAGGACTGTCGTTTGATGGCGCTATTCTATACAAAGGAAATCAATCTGAATTCAAAAAAATAGATACTGAAGTTTACCCAGAGTATTTGAGAAATCAAAAGTATCTGCTGCAAAAAGCTGTGCCTCTGCATACAATGGAATGGCTATCATGGAGGGTTAGTGAATTAGTTAAAGGTAATAAAACAACTGTTTTTGTTGCTGGAAACAAGGACTACGTTAGTGCTTTTATTAAAAATTTTAAATCAGATAAACTCTACCCTGAGACCATAGCTCCACACTTTTCTATCGAAAATATTTATGAGATCTGCCAAAATGTGAGGGCACTTTTAAGAATGGATTCTCGCACTAAATTTATTGAAGCCTTGAAAGAGTTTGAAATTGCTCAAAGTACGAATACAGCTAAAACAAATATATATCAAATTGCAAAGGCTGCAATTAAAGGAAACGTCAAAAAACTTGTCATTGCTGAAGACCTTAATGTCTTTGGAAGACTTGATCCATCGACGGGTGGCGTATCCATTCATCCAATAGATATGGATCATGAGGATGACTGTCTGCTCGATGATTTGGCTCAAACAGTATTACTTGGAGGCGGGGAAGTTATAGTAGCAAAGCGCTGTGAAATACCCAAAGGAAGACCAATTGTTGCTGTTTTGAATAATCAACAGTCAGAGTTACATGCGTTAGTGCCCAAACGACTTCTTGAGATTGCTGTATGAAAAAAGTAATGGACAAAGCATTAAAGAAAAAGATTCTTATAGGCCTTGGAGTGTTAGGCTTGATACTTGTTATAGGTGTTACGCTAACTGCCTATGTTGGTTTTAAAACAGTTGGGTATTTAGCTTCAAAGACTCCAACTCAAGAACAGGTTGGAGTGATTACACAGAACCTGGTCGATCAAGGTAAAGCATTGGTAGGCACATCAACATCTATGTCTTGCATAGCAGAAGTAAAGTCTCACATGAACTTAAGTGTTTGGTTATCAAGAGCAATTTCAGAGAACTTAAATAATATTATTAAAGCATGTTTTGAAACTCAAAAACTTCAAAGGGAGGTTTAAATGGTAAAAGTAACTTTTAAGAATTTAGAAAAATCCAATTTAGCAAAAGATGTTGTTTTAGAGAAAATGAATTTACTGAACGATAAATTTCCAGAACTTAAAGGGCACTCAATAAGATTGACTCTTTCAATGGATAATTCTTCAAGTCAAGCTGGCCCTGATGAGTTTGGTGTAAAAATACAAATCAAGGGTAAAAAGTTTGATGGACTTATCGTCGAAAAAAAAGCCAGAACTTTATATTTAGCTTTAGCAGATGTAAATGAGGTTTTATTAGAGCTACTCAATAGACGAACAGATAAATTGCGAGTGAAAAGTCGTACCCAGTTAAGAAAGGTAAAGTATTTAAATGATTCACAAGGTGAACAAGATACAATTTAACTTTTTAATTCTGGAAAATTACACCCATAACCAGCATTGATCTTTGAAAGATTTTTTCACAATTCAGAAATAGCAAAAAGCTATGATCTTACTACTTAGAAAAAACAAATTGAAGTCGCTGGTAATGATTATGTATATCCGCTATAGAAAATGCACTTGAAAAAAGAAAAAAGGAAGGAGAAGTCATTTTAAAAACGATGGAAGAGTACTCGTTAATAAAAATTAAAAAAGGCAATCAGCCACTATATGTCAAAGCGGAAGAAATTGCGTGAACACCACAGCCATCAATGATCCATAAAATCAGTCTTCAAAAGTTTTTCCAATATTTGCTTTCATTCAGTGCTGATGAAAATTCTTTTTTAAAATTTTCTAACCCATCTTTATTTTTTGGCCACACATCATCAGCAAATTTTAAAGCTTCATTAAAATGACCTGAGTAACTTAAAATTATCATTGCTTCTAAAAACGAAAAGGGAAGCTCTGATATATTATTTTTATCTTCGAATTCATAATTGGAATTTTTATACATTGCCTTCAATACGCTTAATTTTGGCAAAGGTTTTCTCATTAAATGCGTAGCTAATTCATATTTGCCATTTTGAAATTTCAGAATAACTTTACCTTTGGGTGAGGAGGCAAAACTTGCAAATTGATAATCAATTGAACTATCCCAAAATACAATCTCAGGTATGTTATCGTGATCAATGTCCTTAAGTTTTATATCTGAACTACCTACATCAATTTTTCCGATGACTTTAAAATCTATGCCTAATTCAAAAATATATAAGAAATGGCAACAATGTGAGCCGCCAGTCCAATGGGATATAACCAGATTTGGTATGCCATTATTGTTTAAACTTCGACCTGAATAAATATCTTTCCCATTAAGTGAATCATCGAAATTATTTCCTAAATAAAAGTATTCACCAAATCCTTCCTCGTGAAAAAGGATCATTTTTTCTTTTTTTATATTTACATACTGAAAACTTTTCTCATGATCATTAAAGATTGAAATTTGATAATTTCCTATTTTTTTATGATAAACCAAGGAATCCTTAGCCCATAAATCTGTATTAAAAAATAAAATCCATGCAACAAGAAGTAAAAATAAAAAGATATTTTTATTTCTTTTCACAAGTGTTCAACTTTCTAAGGTAATCGTTAAAAATCTTCATCTGTTTTATTGTTTCAGGATCATTTGAAGGTTTTTTTAATTTACCTTTATAGTTTTTGATTGCTTCTTCCCATGTAGAATCTCTTTCTAAATAAGATGAAGCTAATCTTTGTTTTTCAAACAGCCAACGTATGCCAGAGCAAATATTGATGCTTGGATCATCCAAGTCTGATTTTGTAACTGTGAGGTAATGATCTTTGAGATCACCTTTTTCGTCACCCAACGCCTTTCGAGTTGTATTTAAAAGTTGCATAAGACCGCGAGCACTATTTGAATTTTTCTTATTTGCTAATCTATTGGGGTTAAATCCAGATTCTGATGCAATAAGAGCTTTAACAATATTAGGGGTGAGAAGAGCTTTAGGCTTAAAAATATCGTTCCAATATTGAGTCCATCCAGCAATTAAATGATCAAATTGATTTCCAGTGTCTTTAAAGCTAAGATCCAAGGAGCAAGGCTGCTGTTTGATATCATTAAAATTTTTTCCTGACATTTCCAAAATTTCATCTGAATAGAGTTGATCTTTGCCTGATGGATTGCGTGCACAGTGTTCATGACGAATAGTAGTATATCCGCCAGGATGTGTTTTACTAGGTGGCACTTTCATTGAATGTGTTTTGACCCAATGCTCACCATAAGGACAAAGTCTCCATGGATGAGTTGCTAATTTTTTTTTGGCCATAACTACCACCAAATATTATTTTATTACTGGTTCAAAAGAGCGACATTTCAAAATGGAAATTAGAGTTTAATCTTTCTACCATTCTACTTTTTTTTTACTGATTTTCTACCAATTACGAAAAGTACAAATAAAAAAACCACCGTAGAATCGGTGGTTTAATGGTAGGGAGTACAGGATTCGAACCTGCGACATCCACCTTGTAAGGGTGGCGCTCTACCAACTGAGCTAACTCCCTATGTCGCTTACTTGAAAAAACAAAACGGATTAGAATCGTTAAAATCTATATTTTTGTTTCGAAAGTGAGGATTGTTATAATTATACTTCATTGCTTGTGTCAAGGGTGTATTTGAAATTTTTTGTATTGCAAAAAGATAAACGTAATCATTAATCGACATGCTTTGAACAGTGACTATTGTTACTGTTTTGTCTTCTTGGCAAGTTTCGTCTTTTACTTGTCTGATAGTAAGGTAGTATTTTTTCTTTCTACCAGCTGTCATAATAGCTCGTACAACTTTATCGCTTTCAGTTCCAATGCCAGCCAAAATTGGCTCACCAGTTGTGGGATCAATTTCTTTTACTGAAATTTGTCTTTGCCCTAAATTATTTTCTATGACTTCAAATGAAAATACGATCTCAAGACCATCAATTGTCCCGGACCAAATTCCTTCAATATCATCCCAAGGAAATGGTAACTCAGGTCCTAATGGCCATGGGCCGGGCTCTCCTCCGCCACCGCCTCTTAAGATTTTATTAGAAGGTTCAGATGATTGAAGATCGGTATTTGTATTAAATTTTAAAAATTGTTTAGAATAACTTGAGGCAGGAATTAAAAACCCAATCAAGCAAATTAAATTCAAGAAACTTTTTATTTTTTTAGCCATTTTAACCTCTAAAATTTAAACTACGAACTCAACTTTTAATACCAAAATAATACCCAAAATTACTGATCTAAAAAAACTCTAACTGACTTATTAAGATAATATCCGTTCTTTGATCTAAAAATATATTTAGGTTTATCAAAGTCTGGCTCAATAAGCTTTCTGAGTCTTTTAATTGTTACATAAATTTTATTATCATGGATTGAAGGATCATAAGTTTGATGCCAAATTCGATCCACAAGTTGCTCTTTCGAGTAAACTTCACCGGGATGTTCCAAGAAAAGCTTTAATAAATCAAGTAATATAAATTGATTTTTAAAATCAACTTTACCAATTTTCTGTTCTATTACTGAATTTTGCTCTTTATCAAAAATTAAATCATAGTCTTGATTTTCAGGAACACCCATTGAGTTTAGTATGTCTCTTGTGGCGCGTTCAAAAAATTTCATATTATCAGGATCTATAGATTTAAGAGCAAGTTGCAAATATGTTTTTGCAAGGGCTTTATCTCCCATTTCAAGATAAGTTCGGCCAAGTTCATAAAGTAAATTGATATGATAAATAATGCTTTTATTTTCTTTAAGAGCTTCATAGCAAGACCAAAATATTACAAGTGCTTCATCATATTTTTTTAAATTTCTAAGAATTTTACCATTAGTAATCTGTGCAGACATTTTTAAATCATTTAAATCAATGACTTGAAAAAAAACTTGTAGGTTATAGATCTCACGAAGAGCATCAGTGTAGCGACCAAGAAAGTTATAAGTGAGTGCTAGCCCGCAAATAGCATAACACATATCAACTTTGTTATCTGTTGCAAGTGCGATAGACAAAGATTTTTGAAGATATTCAAGAGCAACTTCATTTTGCCCTTTGTAAGAAGCACAAATTGCCAAAGTATAATATGTTTTGGCATTAAGTTCAAACCCTTCTCTCAAAACTAAATCTTGTAGGATTTCTTTGGTTTTTTGAATTTCTTCGAACTCTTCTCTTTCTGCATGAATTCTGAGAAGTAGATTTTGACACTTTAAAAATTCAGCGAGATTTTTTTTGGCAAAATAAGTTTGAGCAGCTTCTTTGAGCTCAGGGATAGCAGCTTTGAAGTCACCTCTGTCAAAATATAATTTACCAATGTCAAAAGCTCGATCTGTGGCGTCCATTAATCCTCTGAGGAATGTTTATAATTTAAACATGATATACTAATAATCTTATAAGTTCTTACAAAACCTAACTGATATTGGTCAACGGTTAATAAATTTATCTTTGGGGTTGTGCGATGTTAATTTTCACCGTTTAGAATTTAGTTAAGTATATTGCGCAACGCAGTCTTCAATTGATTACTAGTAAAATTAAAAAGGAAGTTTTGTCATTAATACTTTCATATCATCATTGGTAAGAAATAATCCTGCTCCAACATAATTTGAGTAACCTTGGCTTTTATTTAAGGCATCATTCACGCCACCTGTTACATAGATCCCTTTGTAGACATTATATTTTAAAGACGTTCTTAAATTAAGTTGCGAAAATTGAAAGGCATCGATCGAAAATAAAAATTTTCGTTTCCAAAAATGAACGTCAAAGCCTGCTCCACCAGAGTTTTCTATCATACCACCGCGAACAGTGGTGTTGTAAAAGTTCTTAGCAAACTGTAATGAAATTTTCATTTTATTTTTATAAGTTGTGGTTTGATCAATATCAGTTGATGATCCACCCTTAACATTTGTTAAAGTATTTGTGGATTCTTTGACTCCTATTGGATCGTCTACAATTTGTAATAAATAATAGCGATCTAGCCCAGGTTGTAATTTAATTCCGACAGAAGTCTTCCAGTTTTCTTGTGCACCTAAGTAATCAGTATGAAAATCAATAGCTGTTTGCAGTTTATTACCGGAGTCGATGTACCCATTTATACCTTCAATGGCAGTATTAAGTTCTTCAACCGTTTTATCATCATTTATCAGTTTACCGATGGTTCCTTTACCTTGATTAACCTTATCCGTAATTTGTTCAAGGTTAGTGAGTGCTTTATCTAATTTTGCCCATGAAATTTTTAAACCATTATCTTGGTTGTTTATTGTTGAACTGATGCTTCTAGAGATAGTGCTAACTTCACTGACTATATCTCTAATTTTTTCTTTATTTTCTCCTGTGATTTGCGCAATATCACCGGTCAATTTATCAATATTTTGCATAATTCGACCGAGAATATGCTTGTTTGTACCATCTTTGGAAACAGCTTCATTCAGATTTTTAACAACACTATCAAGTGAAGTGGCAATGTCAGTAATTTGATTCATTACTGTATCCATTGAACCATTATCTTTAACAGCTAAGATTTGACCTTTATTTTCTAAGGCTTCATCGTTAAGACCACCAGGTTGAATTTCAATATATTTATCTCCTAAGATTCCATTAGCTTTTATTTCTGCAGAAGCTGTTTTTTTGAGATCAACATCGCTTCGAATGACTAAAGTTATTTTTGCGATCCCTGCCTGAAGTTGAATATCTTTGATTATACCAATAGGAATACCAGCCATTTTCACGGCGCTTTTTTTAACAAGTCCATTGGCATTAGGACTGTAAAACCAATATTCTTTTGCACCACCAACAGTGGGATCTTCACTCACTCTCATCGACATGACAGCAATGAGTCCTGCAACGACTAATACTAGCATTCCAACTTTAAATTCTGCCATTTGAAAAATGGTTTTCATGAGTGTTTCATTCCTTTATTTATAAACCGTTTTACTAAATCAATATCAGATTTCATAAATTCCTCAGGGGTACCAAACAATACACATTTTCCACTATCAAGCATTGCGATGTGATCACCAATTCGAAAAGCAGCTCCCAAGTCATGGGAGATTACTACTGAAGTCATTCCCTTTCGTTGTTGATGTGTATTTAATATTAGATTATCAACCATTTCAGTTAAAATGGGGTCCAGACCTGTAGTTGGCTCATCATAAAACATAATTTCTGGATCAAGAGCTAAGGCTCTGGCTAGACCTGTTCTCTTTTGCATCCCGCCGCTGATCTGGTTTGGTAATTTATTAAAATGTTTTGGATCAAGGCCCACCATTCTTAATTTTTGAATTGCGATTTCATTAACTTGTTCTAAGGAGAGGTGGCGACGATGTTCAATTAATGGAAAACAAACATTTTCTAAAACATTCATATCGTCAAATAAAGCTGAGCCTTGAAATAAAACTCCGAATCGACATCTAAATTTTGTCATTTGATCAGGTGTCATTTTTAAAACGTCTTCATTTAAAATTCGAAGATTTCCACTAGTTGGTTTATATAATCCTAAAATGTGTTTTATCAAAACGCTTTTACCTGTTCCCGAATAACCAATAATGACCGTTAAACTTCCTTTTGGAATTTTTAAATTCATACCATTAACTACAAATTCTTTGCCATCAAATGTTTTTTTGAGGTCTTCTATTTCAATCGCAAAATGATTTTTATTTTGCTCGTTTAAAACAGTTTCATTAGTTGAAAAATTACTTACTGATAAATTATTATTAGAGTTACTCATTATGCGACTCCAATAATATTATAATAAAAACGAATTATATTTGATAAGAAATAATCTAAAATAATAATCATCACCATGCTTTGAACGACACCTTTGTTAGTAGCTTCGCCAACGCCTTTTGCTCCTCCAGAGGTGTAAAATCCTCTATATGAACATAATATTGCAAAGATTAAACCAAATACAGTGGATTTAAAAAGTCCTTCGTTGATATGGCGTGGTTCTAGGATAGATGCAATTTTTTCCCAAAAAACAGCCTCGTCAAGATCAAGTAAATGAACACATAAAAAATAAGTTCCCACCATTGAAACAAAATCAAATATAGCAGTGAGTAAGGGCATACATAAAACTGCCGCATATATTCGAGGTGCAATTAAATATTGACGAGTATTGATTCCCATTACATCTAAGGCATCTATTTGTTCACTCACCCTCATGGTACCAAGGCGAGCAGCCATGGCTCCGCCAGCTCTTGCTGCAACAATTAAACCGGTTAATACAGGACCTAACTCGCGAGTTATACCAAGAGCTACGGTAGGGCCAACCATATTAACTGCATTAAATAATTTAAATCCAAGATAGATTTGAAATGAGAGAGCAAGACCTGTAAAAAGTCCTGTGAGTGAAATAATAAATACAGACTGATTCCCAATAAATTCCATATGTTTTATGAGTTCATTGAATCGATATGGACGTTCTAAACTGACTTTAATTGTTTTATAAAAAAATAAACACATCTGACCAGTTTCTTGGACAACAATGACAAAAGAATCCCTCAGGCTGACAAACACAGAATCTATTGTATCTGCTATCTTCTGAATCACGATTTAAATTCCTTTTTATAAATAAATTCTGGGGACCCTTGAGCTCAAAGTAGTTAACAACTCATAAGGAATAGTTTCAATAGATGATGCTAGTTGTTTTAAATTGATATTCGGTCCCCACAACTCAACCTCTTCACCCAAATTTATTTTTGTTTGGTGATTTAATTGAGTCACATCTATCATAAAATAATCCATACAGACTGTTCCGACTACATTTACTATCTGACCTCTGACTAAAACTCGGCCTTTGTTGGATAGTAAGCGGCGATAACCATCTGCATACCCAATGGGAATGACGGCAATAGTTGAATCAACTGGAGCTTTCCAAGTTCCATTGTAAGAAACCGTTTCGCCTTTTTTGACTTGATTAATGTGAACTATAGTTGATGTTAATGTCATCACAGGTTTAAGTTTCAGGGCAAGACCTTTATCGAGAGAGGAGTAACCATAAAGTGCTAGCCCAATTCTGGAACCATAATAAGTTGGTAACCGATGACAATCGGTATTTCGTAAAAATCCATCTGAATTTGCCATGTGTATTTTTAAATTTTTGAAAGATTGAAACTTTTGAACTAATTTTGAAAATAATAGAAATTGTTCTTCAGAGGATCCTTGTGGTGAACCAAGATTTTCTCCATTTAAAAAATGAGAACATAAACCCTCAAGGTGGACAATTTTTTTATTTAGTTCTAAAATTGAAATGATTTCATCTAGCTCTTCTTCTTTAACTCCTAGACGATTCATACCGGTATCAATTTTTAAATGAATTGGAACTGGAAAATGAATATGTTCACTTGTTGTAACTAAATTTTGTAATCCGTTTTTGTTGCAAATAAAAGGTGTAATTTTAAATTCAATTAATTCTTTGATTTGTGTTTTTAAAAATGGACCTAATAAAAAAATTTCTTGTTGAAACCCAGCATTTCGTAATTCTATTGCTTCTTCTATTAAGGCCACGGCACAAGATTTGATTCCTGCATTTTGTTGTAAATGTAATGCTAATGGAACTGCTCCATGACCATAGGCATTTGCTTTTAATACTGGTATTATAAAACTTTGTGCGTCTTTTTGATTATTAAATAAACTCCAGTTATGCGTTAGAGCCTCTAGTGAAATCTGAGCCTTTGTCGGTCTTCCCATTTGATATTAACCTCGCAACTCCAACTTTGTTTCCACCTCGACTCATAATTGCACTTAAAGCTTGAAGCGAACTTTTTAAAAGTTGTTCTGTCGAGTGGGCTAAAGTTGGATATGAACTAATCCCAAAACTCAAAGTGGCTTTGTCTAAAATAAATCTTCTGATTTTTTCACAAACTACGGTGGCATCATTAACTTTTGTATGTGGTAAAACAAGCGTAAACTCATTCACCGCAGTACGATAAATTCTATCTGAAGATCTAATTAGTTTTCGTGTGACTGCGATAGCATATTTCATAGTTGATTCAGCAGCAGAAGGGCCTTGATTCTCTTCGAGATGAGATAAATTATCAATACTCAGTCTTACTAGAGTGAGAGTTGATCGTGATTTTTGAATGTTTTCTAATTGGTCATTTAATATCATCTCAAACTCTTCTAAGGAGTAAAAATTATTTAATGTATCGTCGATTTCAAGTTCATTTAATTTGCGAAAAAATGCAAATTTTTCGTAAGCCAGTTTAAATATTGCAAATTTATTATTAAATCGAATACTGTTAATTTGGAATAAATTTTCTCCGAAAAAAACAAAAACCCCATCAATGTCATCGTTTACCATTAAAGTTTTAAGATGATATTGCCCAACTCCAAAAACGTCCTTCATTAAAATAGAAAGTGAATCAAATCCACTGGGTCGCATTAAAAAATTTTTTGGTTCTCGAGCTTCTTCAGCGGATAATTTAATACCTGCACCTTTTATATGATCAATCGGAATACCAGAACAATGTGAAGCTACTAGTAAATTAATTGGTTCAAGATATTTAAAAAATAAAATTTTACTTCCATCTAAAAGATATTCCTCAAGTGATACAAAAAAATTTTGAATGAGATCTTCGCGTGATTTAGCATTTTCATAATTTAAAATAACATTTGATAGATCTTCTTCTTCTGATAATTCAATTTTTAATTGATTTGTAACTTGAATTTGTCGATCTATCTCAGCTTGTAAATTTTTATTTATTAATTCTTGATCTTGTGTTTCTTTAACCAGTGTTTTATTTTGAATTTTTAGAATGACCCGCTCAAGAGCATTATCTATTGACCAATCTAAAAGTGAAATCAAATCTTCATTTGAATCAATATAATCAATAACGCCATTTTCACGAAATTTTTTAATAGATGGACGATAAGAGCTTAAACCAATTGCAATGAAATTTGAATGGGGGGCTATATCAATACAATCAGCTATAAAATCTTCAAAAATAGTTGTGATTTGTGAAATTTCAAAAATCACAAGATGAGTTGGTTTTCTTTTGAAATCTGCTTTGAAAGCTTTTTCATCGATAGAGGAGTATACAGTATGTCCTTTTTCTCGTAATGAATCTTTGACCAATCGAAATTGATCATTTGCTAAAGAAGTTAAAAAATGAATACTAAATTGGGGTCTATACGGTGTTAAGTCCAATCTGATTTCTCCTCAGGGCTAGGGATCTGTACTTTGATCATATCAAGAGGTTCGTCATTTTTCTTCAATCTTTTTTTAGAACTAGTTATTTGTATAGTTTCAATTTTTGATTCTAGATTTTTGTCTGGAATAAATCTTGTCTGTGGCTCGCTTTTTAATTCTGTTTGGGAATTAAACTCAAAATCATCATCATTAAAACTAAGATCATCAATGGAAAAATCTATTTTTTCAATTTGAGGGGAAGGTTTGGCTTCTAATGGAGTAATTTTTTTATTCATATTTTCAAAATTTAATTGTGTTGATGTCGTCACTGGAACTTTGACTAAATCTAACCAAGCAGGTCTTTGCTGCAGTTGTATATCTGACAGTGTTTGAACCTTTTCATTACTTATTGGTAGAGATATTGTAACTGTGGTTCCAGTTGCTGGTGTTGAAGAAATATTTATTTCGCCTAAATGGCGTTTTATAATCCCTTTTGCCGAAGCTAATCCTAAGCCCTTATAATCCAGAGGGGATTTTGTAGAGTAAAAGGGTTCAAAAAGCTGATTCAAATTGGCAGATAGAATTCCTTCTCCTGTGTCTTTAATTTCTATTTTGAAAAAGACTCCATCTCTTCTTGAGGTCTCAATGATAAGTTCTTTTTTAAGAACATGCTCCATGGATTCTGCTGCATTTTTTAAAATTGCAATCAATGCTAATTTTAAATCTTCAGGATCGCATTTAACAGCAAAATCTTCAGTAATATTTTTTTGAACTCGTATCGACCCTCTAACGACTTGAGCTTCGATATTTCTAATGGAAGAATCTAATACTTCAGAAATTTTTAATGTTACACTTGGCGTATTTGAAAGTCCACAGTATTGTCCCAAGCGATCAAGTTGCTCACGAGCTCCACGAGCTTCTTGTTCTATTGCATTCAATGAACTTGAACCCATAGATTGCCCCTTTGCAATTTGAATATGTCCTAGAATTGATAACAAAGGAGCTTTAAGTTGCGAAATTATTTTTGCAAGAGTTGTTAATTTTTCTGGGTTAACAGTCGATGGTGTATGAAGCGTATCCATAAATGCCAACGGTTGTTGGCGCGGATTTTGTGGCAATTGAGGAATCGATTGCTCGATAGCCAGTTGTGGTTTTCGTTCTTCGTTTGCCAAAGAATTTAGTTTTTCAATAATATGATGAGGAATAGGAGGTACTTTAAAATCATCTTCACTTTCATTTAACTCGATAGTATCTGTATTTTCATTAATACTATTTTTACTGATACTATTTTTACTGATACTATTTTCAGTTAAGACTTTCAAATTTGTTTGAGTTTCAAATTGATATTTTGTAATTAAAAAACTAATTAAAATGGATGCAAAACCAATTACACTCAAAACAGCAAATATATTTTGTAAATAATAAACCCAGTCTATGCTTTTCCATCCACCAGGTCTCACTTGTGCTGCGATTGTTAAATCAGTAGCTTCAACTGTTTCATATATAGTAAAAACTGGATCACCTTTAATGTCTTTATAGGAAAATTCTCCAATTGGGAAACGGGTTTTTCTAATGTCCTCGAATAATTTATCACCAACTAATGAATTACCTATATAATCAACAGTAGAATGATTAATTATTTGTCCTCTTTGATTAAAAATAATAAATTGAGCATTTAAAACCTCTGAATTAGAAATTATATTTTGAAACTCATTACTTTTTAAGACACCAAATAAACGAATTGGGTCTTTTTTCGTATTATTTTTATCTGTAATCGATGCAATTATATAATATCCAATTTCAGAATCTATTTCCAAATTATCACCGGATACTTTTTTTGAAAACAATCGAGGGGTAGTGTCATGGATAGGGATTTCTTTTGATTTACCAACCCAAAACTCTATATCTTGGGGCGTGCCTTTTCCAACTTGCCATATAATTTCGTTGGTATTAATATTGATTGCCCCAACAGTTTGAAAAAGTGTGAGTTTTTTCTCTGCTTCTGTTTTTGAAACGGTTTCATTTGTTTTTGTAATTTTAATGAGTTCGTCGTTTAAGTTTTTTATTTTATCTATCATTAAACCATTAAGATAATGAACATCCATTCGAGTTATATTTTTTAAAAAAATTTCATCTTTCTTTTTATCTCTTTGTATAGATTGAATAATGATTCCCATGGTGAGTGAAAAACTTAGTAATGCAAAAATTAAAACAATTTTAAACTTCATCACATCATCCTTGTGCGTTGCGTTGGAATTAATCAGGAGTTACTGGTTTTAATACATTTGTTATATGTACTCGCCTTAGTTAATTGTTCCTTAGACTTTGGTAAGAATCAAATATTTTTGGAGATTTCATGAAAACATTTACAACAGATTTTTTAGTCATTGGAAGTGGCTTGGCTGGTTTATCTTTTGCACTAAAGGCTGCTGAAAAAGGATCTGTTATTATTTTAGCAAAATCAGATTTTCATTCCTCGTCTTCGACTAACTCAGCAATGGCCCAGGGGGGAATCGCAGCAGTAACATCTGATCAAGATAGTTTTGAAAGCCATATTAATGATACGTTGGTTGCTGGAGCTGGTTTATGTCGAGAGGATGTTGTGAGAGAGTTTGTGACTCAAGCTCCAGACAGAATAAAGGATTTAGTTGCTTGGGGAGTTCAATTTGATGGTCAAATGGTTGGTGATGAGTTTCAAGTTAATTTGACAAAAGAGGGAGGACATAGTTTTAGAAGAATCCTTCATCATGAAGATCAAACAGGATTTGAAATTCAATCTAAATTAAGTCGACTGGTTCGCAATAATCCAAATATTCAAATATTAGAAAATTATTTTGCAATTGATTTAATAATAAATAAACAACTTCGTCCATATGATATGAGTCCTATCCAATGTTATGGAGCATATGCTTTAAATAAAAATGTTCAACAGCAAGCACAAGTAGAAGGAATCGTCGCTAAAAATACTATTTTAGCAACGGGAGGGGCGGGTAAAGTATATTTATACACTTCAAATTGGAGTGGTGCCACAGGTGATGGAATTGCCATGGCATATCGAGCTGGTGCTCGCGTTGCAAATATGGAATTTATGCAGTTCCACCCAACTTGTTTGTATCATCCTCAAGCACGAAACTTTTTAATTTCAGAAGCTTTAAGGGGAGAGGGAGGAGAATTAATAAATATTAAGGGTGAAGCATTTATGAAAAACCATCATCCTCTAGGAAGTTTAGCTCCTCGTGATATTGTTGCAAGATCAATAGATGCTGAAATTAAACGAACTGGTGCGGATTGTGTTTATTTAGATATGGCATCCAAGCACTCTAAAGATTATCTTCAATCTCGCTTTCCTGTAATTTATAATCAATGTTTAAAATATGGAATCGATATGAGTGTTCAACCGATTCCAGTGGTACCTGCAGCACATTATTTATGCGGTGGAGTTGTAACAAATTCAGCTGGACAAACTGATATACCAGGATTGTTTGCTGTTGGAGAAACAGCTTGTACTGGATTGCATGGTGCAAATCGTTTGGCTTCAAACTCATTGCTCGAATGTCTGACAACTTCACACAACGCCATTGAGCATATTATAAATAATCCCATTTCATTTGATGAACAATTAATTAAAGATGTGCCTGATTGGTTAGAACCAAAACAACTTCACCATGATGAACTTATTGTCATTACGCATATGTGGGAAGAGGTTCGTCGTTTAATGTGGAATTATGTTGGAATAGTGAGATCAAATAAAAGATTAGAACGAGCACAACATCGTTTGCAAAATATTTTAAACGAAGTAAAAGAGTATTACTCACAGTTTAAAATGAATAGTGATGTTATTGAACTTAGAAATATTGCAATCGTTGCCGATTTAAGTATTCGTTGTGCAATGAAAAGAAAAGAATCCCGTGGCATTCATTTTAATATAGATTACCCGTCTAAAAGTAATGATCCTAATGTTAAAAAAGATTCTTTTTTAATTCGGGGATTGTAGTGGTAATTAGAATAACTGCTTATGATTAAGTCTGATTGCTTCGCAATTTTATCAGACATAATCATAAGCAGTGATTTTTGAATCACCCCGTATTATGAAAACCCAAACTTACGTTTGTGTTTTCATAATAATATTTAATTGAAAGATTAAGTCTGATTGCTTTGCGATAATACCAGACTTAATCATGAGCAGTTAGTTAGTAAAAAATATTTGGGCTACAAACTTTATTTGAGTTAAGATTTAACCTTCTAAGAGAGTAAGCATTATCATTTGCAATTGTGCTATTCTTAGAATCTTTAAAGTTAATAACTAAAATATCATCATTTTCATTATAAAAGTCGTGGCTTTTTTCACTATCATTAAACACATGTACACTTAAATATAATGGCTCACCTTTTTGTTGGTTGAGGCTTCCCTCGATTACACGTGCTTGTTTATCTGTATTTGTTGCAAACCCAATTGCTAAAATTTTACAGGTAAATGGATTGTACTTAGTAATTTTCATATACTTTTTGTTATTTTCACCTTTAGTAAGCTTAAAGAAGAAATAATGAGGGCAATCCTGATCATTTTCTGTGGTCCAAAAACCTTGAACACTTTTCCATGGAAATAATGCTTCTTGACCCCATGGCCAAACAAAACCATCTCCTCCGTGAATTAAATTACTATTATCAATTTGAGAATTTGTGCAATATCTCCGAGTAAGTCCAAATGCATTTATTGAAAAACACGATAAAAATAGTAATAGTGCAAAAATGTTTAAGAGTTTCTTCTTCATAATTCGCTGGCTCCCTGATTTATAAACTGAATTTTAATACTTTTATTTACAAAGTACCCATCACGAGTTCTCAATAAATATTTAGGATCATCAAAATTTGGTTCTATCATTTTTCGTAATCTTTTAATTGTTACATAAATTTTATTATCATGAATAGATGGATCGTAAGTTTCGTTCCAAATATGTTCGACTAAATGTTCTTTTGAATAAGTTTTACCTTGATGAAGAGTTAATAATTTCAACAAATCAAAAAGTGTATGTTGATTTTTAAATTCTACTCTACCTAATGATTTTTCAATTATAGCATTGGAATCAAGTTCAATAAGTAAATCAAAATTTTTATTTTTTATTTCATCAGGAGAGGCTGTTTTAGCTAATTCTAAGTCAATTTGAATTTGTTTTGAGAGACGAGGAAGATTGTTTGCATCAACAGTTTTAAAGGCAAGATTGAGGTACATTTTTGCTAATGTAATGTTTCCCATTTCAAGATATACTTTACCAATATTAAATAAAATATAAATATACATCCAAAGATTTTTTTGTACTTTAAGTAAATCATATGAATCCCAAAGAGTACTTAGTGCCAGCTCATAATTTTTTACATTGAGTTGAATTAATGCAAATAAACTATGTTCAGAAATAATTAAATCTAAATTCGGCTTTTTTTGAATTTGCTCCCTTAGTATTTCAAGATCTTGAAGAGCCTCTGAATATAATCCTAATTTTGCTTTACAAAGTGCTACTCCATAAAGCGCATAATTTAAATCTTCCATGTTTTGGGTATTTTGAGCGATAGAAAGAGATTTTTTTAAATAATCAAGTGCTGAGTTGTTTTGTTGTCGATAGCTTGAGCATAAACCAAGGGTGTAATAAATACGTGAAGTTAATGTTAAACCTTCTTTTATAACAAGATCTTGCAAAAATTCTTTTAAAGTTAAAATAGAAGCTTGATCATCCTTTTCTGCAAAAATTCGTAGTAATAAATTTTGGCAATTTAAGTAACCATTGAAATCCCTAATTTGAAAATAAAGATCACCAGCATTTTTTAAAAATGAAACTGCATTTGTGAAATCACATTTTTCACAATACAACCTTCCAATTTCAAATAGTTTTTTAGGGTTATTTTCATTACTCATTCGTTAAGTTTCTTATTTGGTTTAATTAAAAATCAACCATTATTAGTGATTTTTATAAAAAAAGTTTTCAAAGTTTATATTCGTAATCTAATTTCTTACAAGTTCTGAAAGTCAGTCAATAAAACAATGTTATTATAGTGCGAAATAAAAATGCTAACTTAAAAAATATTATATTTTTTAAAATTTAAAGTTTAATTAGTTTTTATAACTAACTGAAATTAATAACTATTAGAGTATGAAAAATTGATCTAATTTTATTTCAACTTAAAAATAGTGTAAATGATGTATTGAGTAATCTTCATATAATTGCGCATGATTAAGTCTGATTGCTTCGCGATTACAACAAACATACTCATGCGCAATTATTTTCTTGATAGTTGGGAAATGAATTTTGATTTAAAGATTAAGTTTCATATTTGACCATAATTTGAATGTAAGATTATTACATATTATTTAAGAGTCTTCATTTGTCTCGAATAGAGACAATTCTCAAAAAAGTGTAAAAAATGATTACACTACTTTTTTCAAGAGAGTGTATCAATCTAATCCAATCACTTCATTTTATAATAGAAATATTAGCTAGTTGTAAATTTGACCGACTGTTTAATTTATATGTATCAAATTGGTCCATTATTTGAATTGCTCCTTTGGCAGAGGGCTATTTATGTTAAGTAAATTAAAGTGGATTAATTATAAAACTGTTACAACTTTTGTATTACTAATTTTTTTAGGAATATTGCAAGCCTGCGGTCCTTTATCGAAGCCTGTTGAAGAAAGATCTTGTAATTTTGTTCAGAACTCTAACTCACAAAGAATTTCATGGAAGGGCAGTTTGCCAATTCCTCTTCATGTTCATGAGTCATTTCCTGTTGAATATTTGCCAGCATTAGAGGAAGCCGTTTTGATTTGGGAAAATTCTGTTGGCAGAAGATTATTTGAAATAGTTGATACTAGAGCTGTGGGGCCCAATTCTCCTCGGCAAGATAATAAATCAACTATTTATTGGATGAAAAATTGGGAAGTAAATAAGGCCAATGAGCAAGGTCGTACTACAATTCACTGGTTGGGAAATGCAATACATGAGGCTGATATTCGCATCAATGCTAGAGATTTTACATACTATATTGAAAAACCTAATAAAACTAGTGATGTTCATTTAACGAGTTTAATCGTTCACGAACTTGGTCATGTTCTAGGATTAAGGCATGAAGATGCAAATCCAAGTGTAATGGCAACGTATTTGAGTGTGCAAACTGTAAGAAAGGATTTATCACAAACGGATTTGAGTGATATTCGTTGTGAGTACTAAATAGAAATTTGAAATTTAAGTTTTTTTAAGTTGTGTTTCGCAAGAATAGAAAAATAAGATTTAATCAGAAATATGTTATTAATTTGTATTGGAATTACTAACAAAAAAATAACGGCGAAGGATTTTGTCTCGTATAATCTCGAAGCGTTCAGACTTAATCATAAATAGTTACTATGAAAATACAAACATTAGTTTGGATTCTCGTAAAGTTTGGAGGAATAATGAATCAAGAATCGGCGGAAGTATCCGGAGTTGCATTAAATGTAGTAACAAAATTAGAAAATGAACTCTTATATTCTTCTCCACATCAAGATATAATTCAACAATTGAATTCTAATTTAGTTCAATTAGAAGATATTTGTAATAAACTTAATTTTGTAATGCGAGAAATTACAACAGTAATGAAAATTTCTGTAAATTAATCTGTAAATTTATCCCTTTTTAATAGGATGACTTGAAAGTTTAGGGATAGTAACAGTAACAAAATCCCCATCTCTTATATGAAGAGATGCACTAGCTACAACAGGTTCTTCAAAAGTATACTCTTCACGAAAATTTTGATATTGGCTACTTGAAATTTTTTTTATTCCATCTTTTGTATTATCCGTAAAAGATCTGTTTCCTGAAACTGTTACTTTATTATCTTGAACTAATACTTTTACATTATTTCTATCATATTCGGGGATATAAGTTTTTAAAACATAAGCTGAAGTTGTTTCATGAAATTTACTTTCAGGATCCAATATTTTATAAAATGGATCGTCCTTTCTGATTGAATAGGGTTCAAGTTTTTGTGACCAATCTAATTTTTGTTTCATGAGTTCTCTAGAATAAAGAGCGTTTTGATTACGTAAAATATCCTTATTTAGTTTTTCTCTATTTTGAACTTCATCATTTTGAATTTTTAATTTGCGATCTAAGTTGTCTTTGTGTGTTTGTTTAATTTGATCAAATTTACTTGTAAAACTTTTATTTTCTTCATCTATTCTGTTTTGATGGTATTTTTTTTCATTTTGAACTTGTTGTTTGTTTTCTTTTTGAATTTGCATAAAATCTTTAGCTTGCTGCTCTTGCTCATATTTTAGTTTTTGTTCACCTTTAGTTTTAAGTTTCTCAATTTGATTTTCATAAACTTTTTGTAAATTTTGATTTTTTTCACTTCCAACCTTTTGTATTCTAATACTTTCGTTTTCGTTAGTTTTATAAACTTCTGAAATGTCATGCTCATGTTTTTCTTTTAATAAATCTAGTTTCTCATCCATACTGTTTTCAAGTTTAGATAAATTATTATTACTAGATTCTTTTATTTTAGAAAACTCCTGTGTGTATTTCTCATTTAACTTTTTTAATTGTTCATTATATGATGAGCGCTGAAGATTTAAATTCTTTTGGTACATGGAGCTTTCTTCAGATAAGTTTTTTTTAGTTCCTTCAATGGTTTTTTTGGTTGTTTTAATTTCGTCTTCAAGTTCATCTTTGGCTTTTTTCTTTAAATGAGAAACTGCAGCTTCACTTGAAGTAATAATATCTGCTTTTTCTTCTTCATAACCCTTTTTTAGTTTTTCAATTGAGTTTTCTTCACGATTAACAATGCGTTCTTTTCGCTTTTGATATTCACGATTAAGTTCGTAAAGTTCATTATTTTGTTTATCACGTATAGTTGTGGTTTTGTTGTCCATAATTTGAGATTAACAAAAAAAATAATTAGAACTAATGGTATAATCCGGAACTAGACCTAATATTATTTTCGACAATATGAAAATAAGTACGTATTAGCATCTCATAGTTTTCGGGGCTTAAATCACCTAGAAAAGCAACTTTTTCAATGTATGTTTTCTTAGCTATTAGTTGAGTTAAAATATCTTGAACTATTTTAATTTTTTGAACATCCATAAAAACTTTATTGTCGGTTGGATTTTTAAGAATTTTTGCAATGGATTGATTATCAAATAATATATGTACCCCTTGAGCAGAATGATTCAATAGCGCTTCCATCTGACGAAGACTTTGTTCTTCAATCTTTTCCAAAAAGGGCCCCCTTGTATGCTGGTGGATATATTTAGAGTGAGTAAAAAAAAACGGTCTTGCAATAAATATTTAGAATGCTTGACGTGGCTTGCTATTGATGTGAAAAATTAAGTGTGGGTGATAAAATTAAAAAATTAAAAAAGAAGAATAAGAATAAATCTGAAAAGAGAAAACTGATGCAAAGAGAATCTCAGATGGATCCTATTGTAATTGATGAAAAAAATGGTCTAGTTTTTCGTTCAGAGGATGAGCTGTACAATCATTTTCGAAATGAAATTGAAAGTTTAGAAAAAGAATTTAAATCTTATCGCACAACTGATGATTTTACAGATAAAGAGTTAGAAGATTTAATGACAAATCTTGATTTAACTCTTGATGAGCCTGATCGAATTTGGATCGATCAAACTACATTTAAAAATATACCACTTTATCATTTTCATAAAAAATTTGAAGATAATGGCCTAGTTTATTATTATGTTGCCTGTGCCTATATGGAAGATGATTCACCCACTTTTATTTATATTCATTTTGGTACCAAAAGCGAAAAGCTTGCTTTGAAGTTTCAACGTGGAGAATTAGTATATGATCAAATGTTTGAAATTTATGAACCTGCATATATCGAGGGAGATGCTTTAAGAGAGGGTGACACTTTAGCATTTGGCCTTTTTTCAGCAATGATGAAAATTCGAAATGAAAAAGATATTCCTATTGAGAAATTTAAGGATTTTGCAGGGTACAGAGAAGAAACTATTGAAGAACCAGATGAAATTTGGAAGTCTCAAAACATTCAAGAACAGACTTTAGTTACATTTATTAGAGATTATTCTGATAAATCTGATGGTAAAGAGTTACATTATATTGTTGTAACTCAAGAAGAGAATGGCGCAGGACAGGTACATACTCTTCTATTTTCTTTTCCAACTAATGATTTGACCTTGGTTGATCGCTATCGTCACGGTGAAAATCTGCAAGCCGAAGAAGTTGTGCAAGAATCAAGTCACTAATATTATATAAAGTGAAAATTTTGTATAAATTCTTTTACATGGGTAGCGGTTTTAATTTGAGCAAGTTGCTCTAGATATTTTGGCAAATTCTTAAAGGTAATTGAACGAATTTGTTTTTTTACCTTTGGACTTCTCGCCACTGACATACTGAGATGATTGATTCCAGTGGCAAGCAAGAATGGAGTTAATTCTGGATCGCCACCCATTTCACCACAAATACTAATTTCTTTATTATGTTGTTTGCATTTATCAGCCACAAACGTAATTAAATTTATTATTGAAGGGTGAAAGTGGTGATAAAGTGATTTAACTTTTGGATTCATGCGGTCAGCTGCGCAAGTGTATTGAATTAAATCGTTAGTTCCCAAACTAACAAAATCAATTTTTGCTAAAAAACTTTCTACATTAATAGCAGCGGCAGGAATTTCAATCATAACTCCAACTTTGGGAAGTTTAATTTTTTTATTATATTTATTTTCTAAATTTTTGATTTCTTCATCAATTATTGTCTGAGCTTTTATTACTTCCTCAACTTCAGTTACCATTGGGTACATAACATATAACAAACCAAACTCTGATGCCCTTAATAATGCTCGTATTTGGGTTCTAAATAATGGTAGATCTTCTAAGCAGTACCTCAATCCCCTTAAGCCTAAAAATGGATTTTCTTCTTTAGGGATATTTAAGTATGGTAGTTGCTTATCTCCACCAATATCTAAGGTTCTAATAATAGTTTTTTTACCTGAAGTTTTTTGTAAAAGTCTTTTGTAAATTTCAAATTGCTCATCTTCGGATGGTGCAATTACTCGATCCATAAATAAAAATTCTGTTCTAAACAATCCCACGCCATCAAGAGGGTATTCATCAAGTAGATTGAATTCGCTGGGATTTCCAATGTTGGCATAAAGCATAACTCTATGACCATCTTTAGTTTCAGGAGTAAGTTTTTTTAAAACTTGCTTTTCATTTTTCTTTTCAACTTCTATCTTAATTTTATCTTGAATAAAACCTTGAGTTTGTTCATTTGGGTGAATCCAAACTTTTCCTTTTGTGCTATCAAAAGCAATTTTTAATTTTTGGTCACTATTTTTCATTAAATCATTTATTCCAAAAATTGCTGGTATATCAAAACTACGTAACAATATTGCAGAGTGTGAAGTAACTCCTCCTTCTTCAGTTAGAACGCCCAAAACAGAGGAGCCATTTAATTGAACGACTTGTGATGGTGTGATATCTTTTAAAACTAAAATACAATTTTCAGATGCTTGAATTTGGTTTAGCTTTTGACCACTGATTGTTCTGAGTAATCTTTCCGAAATATCTTGAATGTCATGGGCACGCTCTTGCATATAGGGGTCTGAAAGAGCTCTCAACATATCAGAAAACATTTGAGCCACATGTGAGATAGCTTTAGATGGCATCCATTTTTCATTTTTAATAAGCTCCCTTATTTGATCAATAAATTCTGGATCTTCGAGCATCATCAAATGGGCTTCAAATATTTTTTTTTCAGATGGACCTAATTTAGGGCTTTTACTAAGTTCTAAAGTTTCATTTTGTACAATTGCTAAAGAGTTATTAAATTTTTCTAATTCAGTTTTGGGGTTTTCTGATAAGTGAGTTTCAATTAAACTTTCTAGGGGTTCAATTTTTAAGATATTGCCTAATCCCGCACCTTCACAAATTGAAAGTCCGTTAAGAATAATTTCTGAAATATTAGATGTGTTTTTAGTTTCACTCATTGATTAACAATTCCTAACTTTTAATTTTAAACAACTATGATTAATTTAACTAATTAATCTTCAAATTTATTATTGAAAAGATTAATCAAACACTCAAGGGCAGCATTTGAATCATCTCCATCAGCTTTTATTAATATTGAGTCACCAGTTTTTAAACCCATGCTCATAATGCTCATTATTGATTTTGCATTTTTTGTTATACCATTTGATGAAATTTCGATTTTTGAAGTGAATTGACCAGCAGCTTTTGCTAATATTCCAGCTGGTCTAGCGTGCAATCCATCTTCATTAATTAAGATTACATTTTTTTCACAAGTAGACATATTTGCTCCCTCAAGCAGGCTCAAATGCCCGCTCCAATATAAAAACCAATCAGTGAGGGAGGAGAATTACACTTTTTTAACTACTTTTCAATTTGAATTAACTCATCAAAGGCTTTAACATCAGATTTCGCTGTGATGTTTAATTTTTTAAATTGAGCACCATTAGTGATTATAAGTGGAGTGATAAGTGGTTTTCCCTCACTGAGAATAAAGTTTCTATCAAACTCTATTAACTTTTGACCTTTTTTAACTTGATCACCTTGTTTAATAAAGCTTTTAAAGCCCTTTCCTTCAAGTTTAACAGTATCAAGACCAATATGTATTAAAAGTTCAATTCCGTCTGTACTCTCAAGACCAAGAGCATGATTTGTTCTAAAAAGATTTACAATAGTTCCATCAAAAGGAGCATAAACAACCCCATCAATTGGATTGATTGCAAGTCCTGGCCCCATGATTCCTTGGCTAAAAGTAGGATCAGGAATTTTTTCCAATGGAACTACTGATCCAGTAAGAGGACTAACTATTGATACAATAGATGAAGTTATAGTGGCAGCAGATACAACATTAGTTATATTTGTTTTTTGAGTTGAAGTGGATTCAATATCATGTGTTGGTTTATAAACTGAACCTGCTGAAATAATTTTTTTCATTTCCTCTTTTAGCATGTCAGATTCGGTACCAAAAATAACTTGTAATGAACCACCACCTGCTTTCATCATTCCTGCGGCACCCAAGGATTTCAGTTTTGATTCTTGAACTATATTTGTATCTTTTAAATTTAATCTTAGTCTTGTAATACAGGCATCAAGACTCACGATATTTTCATTTCCACCAAGAGCTTGTAATACATAAAACGCTTTATCACTTAATTTAGATTTAGAATTTAAACTTTTGTTATTTTCTAATCCATTTTCTTTATCTTCATTCTCATCTCTACCAGGGGTTTTAAAATTAAAAATAGGAATTAAAAAATAAAAGCCTAAGAAATAAAGAGCTCCTATGAATAATCCAACAGGTAGAAGCATGGAAACATTTTTCTGGTTGAAGTATCCAACAACAAGGTCAATTACTGAAGCTGAAAAAGTATAGCCTAGATGTATATCAAAGGCATGAGTTAGTATTCCTGACACAAACGCTAAAATTACATGAAGAACAAATAAAACTGGTGCAACA
>SXGU01005234.1_pt1 | contig 25333 bp, 26 predicted proteins | sample 3174531 | NCBI WGS metagenome assembly SXGU01 (sample SAMN11356863, study PRJNA531348) | freshwater metagenome | isolation source: freshwater sample F1-140 | place: China: Fuxian Lake, Yuxi | collected 2017-12-25
TCGGAAAGCCCGACCTTTTTCGCGGGGTGCTGCAGATGAGCAATCCACTGGTCGATCTAATTGGCGATCGCACTGGTCGAATCGTGCCGATTTATCCGCAAAGCGAGAAGACTCAAGTATCAACTTGGGAGCTTGCAACTTGGGTTGAAAACGCTCTTGAACGTTGCCGTGAGCGCGGTCTCTGCGACCCGCTGCCAAATGAATTGATCAGCAGACTTGAACTCGTAGATCGAACAGCCGCATTGTGGGCGATTCACTTTCCGGAGACGATGTTGGCAAAACAAGATGCACGACGCAGACTTGCGTTCGATGAACTGCTGCGAGTTCAAGTTGTATTGGTCGGTCGTAAGCGAGCATTTGAACTTGACAACACGGGTATTCGTCATGTTGTTAACGGCAAACTTCAGCGGCGATTCGTCGCGGCGATTCCGTTTGCGCTTACCAATGCCCAGCAACGGGTGATTGCCGAAGTAGATAAAGATCTTGCGTCGCCTCATCCGATGCATCGGTTACTGCAGGGTGATGTTGGTAGCGGCAAAACTGTCGTGGCAGTTTCGGCAATGCTCGCGGCGGTACAAGGCGGACACCAAGGTGCGCTGATGGCGCCGACAGAAGTTTTGGCAGAACAACATTTCGCTGGCGTGAGAAAACTTCTTGAAGGCCTGCTCGTTCCGGACGCCGATAATTTATTTGGCGATCGCCAGTTGCGTGTCGAGTTGTTGACGAGTCGTGTGACCAGCGAGCGTCGCCGAGAGTTGTTGCGTGATTTGGCAAATGGTGGAGTGGATATTTTGATCGGCACGCACGCACTGATTCAAGAAGGTGTCGAATTTGCGTCACTGGGCGTGGCGGTGATTGATGAGCAACATCGTTTTGGTGTTGAGCAACGGGCGGCTTTGCGCAACAAGGGTGAGAGTTCTGGATTCTCCGACCGAGAGAAAACAACTACATCTCCTGATGTCTTGGTGATGACCGCCACACCGATTCCGCGTACCGCAGCCATGACGGTTTACGGCGATCTTGATGTCAGTGTGCTGGATGAAATGCCGCCAGGTCGAACACCAATCAAAACTTTCTGGGTGGCTGGCAAAAAATCTGAAGCCGAGATGTGGGGTGAAGTGCGTGAGGCAATTGCCCAAGGTCAGCAGGCGTTCGTTGTCTGCCCACTCATTGAAGAAAGTGAAAAATTGGAAGTGGCGTCGGCACAAGATACTTTCAAAGCGCTTGGCAAGACCGAACTGAAAGGTTTGAGACTTGGGTTGTTGCACGGCCGATTGTCATCCAATGAGAAAGACGAGACGATGACGAAGTTTCGTGACCGCAAACTTGATGTGCTCGTTGCGACGACCGTGATCGAGGTCGGTGTAGACGTTCCAAATGCAACCTGCATGGTCGTGCTCGATGCCGATCGTTTCGGTATTGCGCAATTGCATCAGTTGCGTGGTCGTGTCGGTCGCGGCGTGATTGCGTCTCGCTGTTGGCTCGTGACCAGCAATGAAGAAGTTCGCTCGCCACGTGTCGATGCTTTAGTTGAGTCAACCGATGGCTTTTATTTGGCAGAGGTAGATCTCGAACTGCGCGGTGAAGGCACGATCATGAATACGGCTCAAAAGGGTCGCAGTGATTTGAAACTTGCGTCATTGCGCAACGACCGCGACTTGATCGAACTCGCGCGCGCAACTGCGTTTGAAATTATTGATACCGATCCAACTTTGAAGAGTCACAACGAAATTCGTGACGAGATAGACCTGTTGTTGACCCCGGACGAAGAAGAGTTTCTTTTCAAAAACTAGCTCACCGACGAAAGTTTTTATTCGCCTTGTGGTGCGAGCACCAAATCCCAACGGTCAAGACAGTCACTACAGCGATACGCGACAACTTCACCGACCTGCCACAACCCGTCTTCGGGTGGATGGGACAACAGATGCGCATTACCTCCGCAATCAACACAAATAATTGATTCGGTTGGTGGTTCGGCAGGGCCAAAATCCATAAGGTAAGTAAACCACTATTCTTCGGCTCTTTTGTCAATAGCGTGAAGATATGCGAGTGGTGGCGGGAGAGTTACGCGGACGAAAGATTTCTGCTCCGGAAGGCACCACAACGAGGCCGACAACAGACATGGCGCGCGAGGCAATTTTTAATGCGCTGACAAGTTTAGATGTGATCGTTGAATCCAATGTATTAGACCTGTTTGCAGGGTCGGGCGCGCTGGGTATTGAAGCGTTGTCTCGCGGGGCCAAACATTGCACATTTATCGAGCGTGATCGCGATGCACTTGCGAGTTTGCAAGACAATATAAAAAAACTGGGAATAGCTGATCGAACGACTGTAATTCGCGCCGATGCATTGCTTGCGGCAGCAAAAGTTACAGGAGTCGACTTGGTGATGGCTGATCCGCCTTATGAGTTCAAAAACTGGCAAGGGCTTTTGTTGAACATCTCGGCACCCCTGGTAGTGGCCGAAAGCAACCGTGAAATCACGGGCTTGAAGGGCTGGGATTCGATGCGTTCTAAGCGATACGGGCGCACGCATGTCACCTATTTACGACGGATACCATAAATACCGCGATGAAAGTCATGTTTCCTGGAAGTTTTGACCCTATTCATCTTGGGCACCTCGACATCATTCGTCAAGCCGCCGCACTGTTTGATGAAATTGTCGTGGTCGTGATGCACAATCCAGATAAACCTGTCGGCATGTTTAGCATCAACGATCGAGTTGAGATGGTTAAGTCTTCGACGAGTGATATAAAAGGCGTTACTGTGCAACCTGCCGCTGGCTTGGCAATTGATGCGGCCAAGAAGTTCGGCGTTGACTGCATAGTCAAAAGCGTTCGCAATGTAATGGATCTAGATGTCGAAGTTCAGATGGCGAACACGAATTCGGTGGTAAGCGGAATTCAAACGCTGTTGCTGATTCCACAGCCGCAAAATGCGTTTATCAGCAGTCGTTTTGTGCGTGAAATTGCGCATTACGGCGGAAACGTTTCGGCTTTGGTTCCGTCGGTAGTTGCAATAGCGATTACAAAAGCAGAAAAGTAGGCTGTGGTAAGTGCCTAAAAATGTCTTTGACAATTTTGACGACGGTGACAATCGTGGCATCTCGTTTGGCGCTGAGGTGATACCTGTAGAACTTGGCGATACCGAATCGTTTTTGAACGAAGTTATCGGTTTGATTTCAAGTGCACCAAACGCGCCCCTATCAAGTGCACCAAAAATTAATCGTGATGAAATTCTTGGCCTGTTGCAGGAGGCCTTAGATTGTTTGCCACCCGAGATAACAGAAGCCCGTTGGATGCTAAAAGAACGAGCTGATTTTCTTGCCAAGACTCAGGTTGAGGCTGATGAGATTTTAGAGGCCGCACGAGTTCAGGCCGAGCGTCTAGTGCAACGAACTGCGATAGTTCGTCAGTCCGAAGCGCGCGCTCGCAAAGTGATTGAGGCCGCAAACCAAGACTCGCGTCGACTCAAGAGTGAAACCGATGATTTCTTGGATCGCCGTTTGGGTAGTTTTGAGATTTTGTTGGACAAACTTGTTAAACAAGTGAGTGAGGGTCGCACGCGGTTGTCACTCGTCGCACAAGAGCCGGCACGCGAAATTTCGTTGGAGAGTGAATCAGTTATGCTGTTTGACCAAGACGACGAGTTGTAAAATACTCAAGTTCTCAATAGCAAGTTGATCAGAGAAAGTTCTTAGACAATGGCATCGCCACTCTTGGTAAATGTCGCTGAACTTCTGCGGCGTGCGGGAAGTATTCGTGAAATTGACCGTCAAATTGAATCCGAATTTTTCAATTTTGATGACTCAAGAATTATTGCTGGCTCTCGAGTAGATGTAGCACTCATGCTCGAGGCGTTGACTGATGGCATCGTTGTTCATGGCACTCTCGGTGCGCAATGGATTGGCGAGTGTCGCCGTTGTCTAAAAGAGTTGAACGGTCGAGCCGAAGTCGAAGTGCAAGAGCTGTATCAGTCGGTGATCAGCGACCCAGATGCTTATCCAATAACTGGAGAGCAGTTAGATTTGTTAGAGATGGTGCGCGAAAACGTGCTTCTTGCGGTGCCTCCGGCGCCATTGTGTCGTGCCAACTGCCCCGGTCTTTGTCCGCAATGTGGCACCGACTTACAGGTTGAGCCCTGTTCTTGTACACGTGCAGAACGCGACGACCGATGGGCCGCTTTGGATTCATTGCGAATTGATGAGAGTTGACAGGGCTCGCAACGGCGATTCAGCGCAACGGGAAATCTCACAAAATCCGCGATACCGCCCTATATAAGTGAGCAATTCTTCCGCTAGCCTTTCAAATCGTTGTAGTTAGTTTGTAAATACAAGTTTTTTACCAAAGTAATCGAAAGACGAGCTCGCGATGGCAGTTCCAAAGAAAAAGAAATCCAAAGCCAAGGGTCGCATGCGTCAGGCTGCAAACTGGAAACTCAAGGCGCCGAGTGCAAGTTCGTGTCCACGTTGCGGTGTTGCCAAGCGTCCACATGTCGTGTGTGGCAGTTGCGGTTGGTACAAAGGTCGCATCGCTGTTGTAGTTGACGCGAGTTAATTTCGGGCGCTCGCGTCGTTTGTTTTAACGATGCTGCCAATTGCTGTAGACGCCCTAGGTGGCGATAAGGCTCCAGTTGAGATAATTGCGGGTGCTCAAGAAGCCCTTGCCGCAGGTATACCTGTTGTGCTGGTCGGCCCAAGCGATCTGCAGGGTCGTGACGGTTTTGATTTGATTGTTGCGAGTGAATTTATTGAAATGCACGAAGACGCTGCTAGTTCAGTTCGTAACAAAAAAGATTCAACGCTCGTGCGTGCGGCCGAAGCGGTGCGCGACGGCAAAGCCAGTGCGATGATTTCTGCTGGCAATACGGGGGCGACGATGGCTTCTGCATTATTGCGGATGGGACGCATTGAGGGTGTCAAGCGCCCCGCAATTGCTACGCCAATACCTGCCCCTGGCACGACACCGACCGTGTTACTCGATGCTGGTGCGAATTCCGAAGTCGAACCAGAGTGGTTGGTGCAGTTCGGTTTGATGGGAAGCGTCTATGCCAATGCCCGATTTGCGATAGAAAACCCGCGCGTCGGGTTGCTCTCGATCGGTGAAGAGCCAGGTAAAGGCGACACACTTCGCAAAAAGGCGTACGAATTATTTTTGGGTGCCAAAGATATTAATTTCATCGGCAATGTTGAAGGTCGAGACATCATGACCGACAAGGTTGATGTAGTTGTCACAGACGGTTTCACCGGCAATGTTGCGCTGAAAACTTTGGAAGGCACCATGCGCGGCGTAGTAAAAGCATTGTTCGCAACGATCAGTGAACCCGAATACAAAGTTCATGCCGACGGCATCATGCCAGCGCTACTTAGTTTGTATTCAACATTTGATCCCGATACTTATGGTGGCGCAATTTTGCTCGGTGTAGATGGTGTGTGCATTATTTCGCATGGCTCGTCTGGTTCTCGGGCGATGCTCAACGGCATCAAAGTTGCCAAGGAGATGGTCGAAGTTGACATGGTTGGCAAAATACGGGCCGCCTTGCAACAGCAATGACAGTTTCACTCGAAAAACTCTCCGACAAAATTGGCTACAAGTTTGTTGACGAGTCGCTTTTGGCGACCGCGATGCGGCACAGTTCGTGGACTGCCGAAAATGTCGGGTTTGAGTCAAATGAGCGTCTTGAATTTTTGGGCGACTCGGTAATTGGTTTTGTCGTCGCCGACATTATGTTTCGGCGTTATCCGGAATTTGACGAAGGCAAACTCACTGATCTGCGCAAAATAGTTGTCAATATGACTGCGCTTTCGAGAGTTGCGGCCCAACTCGGGCTTGGCGAGTTCGTTTTGTTGGGTCGTGGCGAGGCGGCGGGCGGTGGTCACTCAAAAAGTTCGATCTTGGCAAACGCGCTTGAGGCCGTATTTGGCGCCGTTTATCTAGATTCAAATGCGTCACGCGTGTATGAGTTAGTTGAAGTGTTGTTGGCCAACTCGATTGACGAAGCATTAGGAGCATTAAAGAAACTAGACGCCAAATCTCAACTACAAGAACTTGCGGCACGATTGTCTCTCGCCGTGCCCGAGTATCGCGTTACCGACGAGGGACCAGATCATGCCAAAATGTTTTTTGCCGCCGTCTATATTGGCGATGACTGGATGGGTGCTGGTAGCGGACGGTCAAAAAAGGTCGCCGAAGAATATGCAGCCCAACAGGCTTTCACAACATTGCAAAGCAGCTAGATGAATAACTAGTCACCACTCGAGAAAATTTAATCATGCCAGAACTTCCTGAAGTCGAGACGGTTCGCCGTGGTTTACAGCAAAACGTTGTCGGACGGAAAATTGTCAAAGTCGAAGTCGGCCGCGAGCGCACAGTGCGTCGCACCAGTCGCGAAGCACTCGTCGATGGTTTGACCGGGGTAAAGATTTTGACGGCGATGCGTCGTGGCAAGTATTTGATCTGTGACTTGGATTCCGGACAAAAACTTATGATGCATCTGCGCATGAGTGGGCGTTTGATCATCGCCAAACCAAACTCGCATCGCCCGCCGCACACTCATGTGGTGATGCACTTGGCAGGCATCGACACGATCGAGAGCGAATTATGGTTTGTTGACCCGCGAACTTTTGGTGAAGTTGTCGTATTTGATCCTGATTCAATCAAAACCCAGATGCCAGACTTGGCAAATCTCGGGGTCGATCCACTCGTTGATGGGCTCACTCCTGAAATGTTGCGAAAGTTGTTTAAAAACCGTCGTGGAAATTTGAAAGCTCTGTTGCTCAATCAACACTTTGTTGCTGGCATCGGCAATATTTACGCAGATGAGATTTTGCATTCGGCGAAACTTCGACCAGATCGCTTGCCTGGTCGGTTGACGCCTGTCGTGCTGACACGATTGTGTGAAGCGATTGTTGAAGTATTGACTAAGGCTGTGAATGCTGGTGGAAGCACGCTTAAAGACACTCAATATGTCGATTTAGAAGGTCAGAGCGGCAATTATCAGGAGCAGCACCGTGTCTATGGTCGGGCTGGTTTGCCGTGTTTGACTTGCCGAAAAGGGCGAATTTTGATGACGACTGTAGCGGGGCGTACAACTTGTTATTGCTCGGCTTGCCAGCACTAAGTTTGAGCCGAAATCGTATAAATGAAGTAATCTCGCAGACTGAGTGTTTCTTAAATCTTTAACCCTTAAAGGCTTCAAATCCTTCGCCGACACAACGGTGATGCAACTCGAGCCAGGCGTGACCGTAGTGGTCGGCCCAAATGGTTCTGGTAAGTCAAATGTCGTCGATGCGATCGCATGGGTCCTTGGCGCGCAGGCACCATCTTCTGTGCGTAGTCAAAAGATGGATGATGTAATTTTCGCGGGAACATCAAAGCGGCCAGCACTCGGTCGTGCTGAAGTGACCCTAACGATTGATAATTCGGCTGGGCTGTTGCCGATTGAATTTACCGAAGTGACGGTAAGTCGCACTTTATTTCGTAGTGGCGAGAGCGAATATGCAATAAATGGTGTGCAGTGTCGGTTGTTGGACGTTCAAGATCTCTTGTCTGACGCGGGTGTCGGTCGACAACAACACGTAATCGTCAGCCAAGGTCAGATTGATGCGGTGTTGAACGCGCGACCCGAAGATCGTCGGGCGATCATCGAAGAAGCATCTGGTGTGCTGAAACATCGCAAGCGGAAAGAGAAAGCCGAGCGTCGCCTTGAAGGCACCGAGGCAAATCTATTGCGCGCGCAAGATTTGTTGCGTGAGGTGCGTCGACAACTTCGACCACTCGAGCGTCAGGCAGATTCGGCTCGCCGCCATGGTGCGATTGCATCTGAGTTGCGAACTTTGCAGTTGTATATCGCGGGTCGCGATATTCACACATTACGAACTCGACTCAATAATTCGGCTGCGGGAAAAGTTGAAGGTGAAGCCAACGAGAAAATTCTGCGTCAAAAACTTGCAAGTTTAGATACGGCCGTAATGGCCGACGAAGCCGAATTAACTGCTCGTGGAGAGTCTGGCACAAGCGATGAACTAGTTCGTGTTGAACAACTTCTTGGTCGAGCTCGTGGACAAGTTGCGGTGCTAGCCGAGCGTCGTCGATCAGTAGAACGAGATCGTGGTCAGTTGATGGATGCAGGAGTTGTCGCCTCGCTTGAGGCTGATGTCGCAACTGCACGAGAAGAACTAACTCGAGTGGCTGCCGCGCTTGGAGAATCTACTGCACAAGAACTTGAACTTGCCCGCGATGAATCTGCACTGGTCGCTGACAGGGCGCAGGATGCCGAGTCGGCGGCGCAGGCCGTTCATGCGGCCGAAGATGCGTTTGACGCCGCAAACGCAGCGTACATCGCCGCAGTCGCTACATCATCTAGTGATAGTGCGCGTGTTGAAACTCTTCGTGCAGCGGTGGCGGCGAACTCGTCGAGCCTCGGCGAACTTGCCAACACAACTGGTGCACTGGGTTCTCTGAAAAATTTGATTGAAGTCGAAGCCGATTGGGAGAGCGCGGTCTTTGCAGGCTTAGCCGACGCGTTGAACGCCATTGTTATGACCAGCACCCAAGGAGCCCGCGAATCTTTGGCGCGAATGCGATCGTCAGATGCAATGGGCGCGGTAGTTGCACTTGGCGATTGGACAACGAAAGTAGCGCCAGTTGCAGTACAAGGTGCGTCATCGCTGCGATCATTTGTGAAGGCTCGCGCTTCTGAACATGCAGTCGCAGTTAATTCATTGCTCGATGCATTATTGGCGCGGGTCGTGTTCGTTGATCTGTTTGATCGCGGGGTCGACATCGTGCTCGAGCGACCAGATGTTGTGGTTGTCACCAGCAGAGGTGACCGATTGGCAACGACATCATTGCGTGTTGGCCCGAATGCTGTAACGGCCGCGGCTCTTGAACGCGCTGAAGCACGAGCCGTGGCAAGTGCAAATGCATTAACGGTTGCCGAGTCATCGGTAAATTTGCGTCGTGTTGAAGTCGCGAGTGTTCGCGAGCGATTATCGGGCGTGCGATCATCGCAAGATGATATTGATGATCGGTCTTCATCAGTTAGTTTGAGGCGACGAGAGTTTGACGCCAAAGTCGTTGGTTTGCGGGAGCGCAAAGGTTTCTTAGATTCACGAATCTCAGAACTTGAGTCGCGTTTGCAAGCCGACGCGGGTGCGAGAAATGCGGCTGCTGAGCATCGCAGTCGAGTTGAAGCGATTTTGGGAGCGGTCGTGCGGTTGTCGGGTGTCGTAGAAGATCATGTGCGCTCGCTGCAGTTACGACAAACCGAATTACAAGAATTGCGTCGCAGGCAAAGTTCTGAAGTAAGAGAGATTTCGCAACGCCTTGACGATTCTCGCCGTCAACGAACTGCTGACGAAAAACAACTCGAAGAATTGCGCGAGCGTAATCGTCGAATTGAACTTGAAGAGTCAGAAGTTAAAGTTCGACTTGAAGGGGCGATCGAAACGCTGCGTCGCGATCTTGAAGTTGAGCCACAGCGGGCGATCGACACGCCTTTGCCCGAACTGCCTGAGGGCACCAACCCACTGGCGCGTCAGCGTGAACTTGAGCGCGAACTTCGTTTAATGGGGCCGATTAATCCGTTGGCTCTTGAGGAGTTCACTGAGTTGCAGTTGCGCAACACATTTTTAGAAGAACAACTTGAAGACGTCAAGAACTCGCGCCGCGAATTGATGAAGGTAATTAAGCAAGTAGACCAAGAGATTCAGAGCAATTTCGCCGCGGCTTATGCCGATGTGCGCGACAACTTCACCAAATTGTTCGCAATGTTGTTTCCTGGTGGTACTGGTCGCTTGACTTTGACCAACCCGGACGATTTGCTAAATAGCGGTATCGAAGTTGAAGCCAAGCCAAGCGGCAAAAATGTCAAGAAACTCTCGTTGCTTTCTGGTGGAGAGCGGTCTCTGACTGCGCTGGCTTATCTGTTTGCCGTTTTTAGAAGCCGACCTTCGCCGTTTTATGTAATGGACGAAGTTGAAGCTGCGCTTGACGATGTGAACTTGCATCGTTTCTTGGCGCTGATTCAAGAGTTTCGCCAAGAAGCGCAATTGCTTATAGTCAGTCACCAAAAACGAACGATGGAAGCGGGTGATTCTCTGCTTGGTGTGACGATGCAATCGGGTGGGTCATCGCGAGTCATTGTCGAACGGGTGTCTGCTCAATCGGCGTAAACTCAGTTATGCGCGCGGTCAGCACCTTGGCGCAATTTGTTGCCGCAGATACTGCGCCGAAGATATTGCTTCTACTGGCATTGCTTGTTTCAATATTTGGAATTGGCATGGTTGTTTTCAGCCGTCGCAATCGAGCGACTAACAAGCCGCAGACAAGCCAGCGGATTAGCCAGCAACCTAGCCAGCAACCTAGCCAAGTAACTCGAGTGACGGAAGTCCAGTCAACTAGCAAGTCAGCAATCAACCCAACGATCGAGAAAGACTTATCGGTTCGCAATCGATTGTCAAAAATACGCTCGACATTTGCGGGCGCGATCACAACAGCACTGACAAGTTCATCCATCACCCAGCAAACCTGGGATGACCTTGAGGAAGCGCTACTACGAGCTGATGTCGGCGTGGCGAGCACCGCGCGAGTGTTGGCACCGTTGCGCGAACTCGTTAAAACTAAAAAGATCACACAGCCAAGTGATTTGATGTCAGCATTGCAAAACGAGATGACTGCGCAGTTATCGCAAAACTCGCGTGAGTTGATTTTTGATTCGTCGCTAGGCACTCCAAATATCTGGCTGGTTGTCGGCGTGAACGGTGCCGGCAAGACAACGACGATCGGCAAACTTTCGGCACAACAACACGCAATCGGACGCAGTGTTTTATTGGCCGCTGGTGATACCTTTCGTGCCGCTGCAGGTGAGCAACTTGAAACATGGGCATCGCGCTCGGGTGCTGAAATCGTTCGCGGTGCCGAAGGTGGAGACCCCAGTTCGGTTATTTTTGACGGTGTTGCACGGGCAACGTCTCGAAAAATAGATCTCGTGCTTGCTGATACGGCGGGAAGACTACAAAATAACACCAATTTGATGGAAGAACTCGCCAAAGTTCGACGCGTCGCCGATAAGGGAAGTGGCAAGGTCACCGAAGTCCTGTTGGTAATCGATGCGACAACTGGTCAAAACGGTCTGACCCAAGCCAAACAATTTTCTTTGGCGACACGAGTTACCGGTGTCGTGTTGACGAAACTTGACGGCTCGGCCAAGGGTGGCATCGTGTTTGCAATTGAAACCGAATTGCAGATACCGATCAAACTTGTCGGACTTGGCGAAACGATTAACGATCTCGTCAAGTTTGACCCATCTGAATTTGTCTCGGCACTGTTTGATTAGTTGATCTGAGCCGAATAAAAATTCGCAGATAGCCTGACCCGAGATGTTTGAAACTCTTTCAGATCGGCTTGGTGGAGTTCTAAAAGGTCTACGCAATCGTGGCAGACTTTCCGAAAGTGATGTCACAGAAGTTTTGACGGAAGTGCGAACTGCGTTGCTTGAAGCCGACGTAAATGTTACGGTCGTCAGAGATGTAGTCGAGCGAATTCGTTTGCAAGCCGTCGGTGCAACTTCATCAACGGCACTCAATCCTGGTCAGCAAATAATAAAAATAGTCAACGATGAGCTCGTTTCAATGTTGGGTGGTGAGACATTAAAAATTATGTATGCGAGCCAACCACCGACGGTCGTGTTGATGGCTGGTCTTCAAGGTTCGGGTAAGACAACCAGCGCGGCAAAACTTGCAAGTTGGTTCAAATCGCAAGGGCGACAACCGATGCTCGTAGGCGCCGACTTGCAACGCCCGGCTGCTGTCGAACAGTTGCGCGTGCTGGGTGCGCAGTTGAATATCCCCGTATTTTCAGCGCCAGGTGACCCGGTGAAAACCGCGCAACTGGGTCTGGCTGAAGCGAAAAGCTTTGGACGAGATGTTTTGATTGTCGACACGGCGGGTCGTTTGGCAATCGACGAAGAAATGATGCAACAAGTGAAAGATATTTCAAAAGTAGTTAATCCCGATTACACGTTTTTGGTGGTCGATGCAATGACTGGTCAAGATGCTGTCGCAGTCGCCCAGGCGTTTGACGCGACATTGTCAATTGACGGCGTCGTATTGACAAAACTTGATGGTGATGCGCGCGGCGGTGCTGCGCTCTCGGTGAAAAATGTGATCGGAAAGCCAATCGCATTTGCGGCAACCGGCGAGAAGCTTGACGCTTTCGAACAGTTTCATCCTGATCGTATGGCAAGTCGCATTTTAGGAATGGGCGACATGCTCACCTTGATTGAACAAGCCGAAAAGGTTTTTGAAAAAGATAAGGCTGAAGAGGCCGCCGCGAAAATGCTTGAAGGCGAGTTCACACTTGCCGACTTTCTTGATCAATTGCAACAACTCAAAAAAATGGGGTCGCTACAGGGGATCATGGGCATGATGCCAGGTATGCCCAAAGAGATGAGGAACGCGGAGATTCCTGATGATCAGGTCAGGCGCACCGAGGCAATTATTTTTTCGATGACCGCACAAGAGCGTGCAAACCCGGAAGTAATTAACGGCTCTCGGCGCGTGCGCATCTCGAAGGGCTCGGGCACCACGGTTGCCGATGTAAACCGTTTGGTCAAACAATTCACCGAGATGAAGAAGATGATGAAACAAATGGGCCAAAAATCGGCGCGTGGCAGCAAATCTGGCAAATCAGCCAAAGGTCTCAGCGGCTCAGCGATGCCCGACGAATTGGCTGCGGCGTTGAGTTCACGACTCGGGCCGAGGTAGCCTAAGAGGTCGGTTCAATTGAACCATTTCGCTCAAAGATCGGATATTCATGTCAGTAAAATTGCGTCTCTCTCGTGTTGGAAAAACCAAGAGACCCCATTACCGAATCGTCGCTGCCGACACTCGTTCTGCTCGTGACACCAATTTTCTTGAAATTCTCGGAACTTACCAACCACAACAAGAACCGTCTGCGCTTAAAGTCGACAGTGCCCGAGTAATTTTGTGGCTACAAAAAGGTGCGTTACCAACCGACCGAGTGCGCAAATTGTTAGAAATCGCCGGCACATGGGCAGAGTTTCAAGCGACTAAGAAACCAGCAAAATAAGTTTGCTGGATATTAAGTTTCATTCTTCAATTAACATCGAGAAAGTTCTGAAAAATGTCTGATTCAGTAAACGCCAACGCAATTTTGGCTCCAATAGCAACTTCCGTTTTGACTCATATCGTGCGTTCAATTGTTGACACACCAGATGCAGTCAAAGTTGAATCGTTGAATGACGACGGAAAGATAATCCTTGAAGTTCGCGTCGCAGATGGCGACCTCGGCCGAGTAATTGGGCGTCGTGGTCGCACAGCGCAGAGCATTCGCGCCGTCGTGCGTGCTGCCGCTTCGCGTGACAATGCCGAAGTCGATGTCGACTTTCTCGACGACTGACGCCCAGACTCCAAAGGGTTTGTTGCATGTTGGTCGCATCATGCGACCGCACGGAATTCGCGGCGATGTCTGTGTCTCTTTTTTTACTGATCGCCCAGAACGCACCAAAGTTGGGGCCCGCTTTTGGCTTCAAAATAATTGGATCACCGTAACTAGCGCCAAACTTCAGCCAAGGAATTGGCTAATGCATTTTGCCGGTATTGATGATCGGAATGCTGCAGAGCGAATTTCAAAATCAGATTTGTTCGGTGAGCCAATTGAAGATAAATCGATTATGTGGGTGCACGAATTGATCGGTGCACAAGTCGTTGATGTCTCGGGTGTTCGTTACGGCAAGTGTGTTGCGGTCGTCGATAATCCTGCGCACTCGTTACTTGAACTTCAGTCTGGGGCGCTCGTGCCAGTCGTGTTCATCACCGAGCGCTCAAAAGAGGAGATAATTATAAATCCTCCCGAAGGCTTATTTGATCTAGTCGATGAAACAGCCGATGAAACAGCTGACGAAACAGCTGATGAGACAGTCACGGATGAATCGTGACTACGGTTGTGCCGTTTCGCATTGATGTCTTCACGATCTTCCCAAAACTTGTCGACGATTTTTGTAGCGAAAGTTTGCTCGGTCGGGCACGTCAAGAATCTTTAATCGATCTGCGTTGTCACGACTTGCGTGATTACGGAGATGAGTCTCGCCGCGTTGATGATGCGCTTTACGGGGGCGGCGCAGGAATGTTGTTTCGTCCAGAGCCGATATTCGCTGCTGTTGAAGCAGTTCGACCGCCTCGACCACTTTTGTTGCTATCGCCGGGTGGCAGAAAATTTGATCAAGATTATGCCGATCATTTAAGCAAAACTGGAGGTTTTAGTTTGCTTTGTGGACGCTACGAGGGCGTCGATCACCGTGTCGTCGAGCACTTGGTGGATACAGAAATCTCAATTGGCGATGTTGTGCTTGCTGGTGGTGAAGTGGCGGCCTGTCTGGTTATCGAAGCGACAACGCGGCTCTTGTCAGGTGTGATGGGTAACGAGGTTTCACCTGTTACCGAAAGTTTTGGCGCTGCTCGAATGCTTGAAGAACCCCATTTCACAAGACCAGCGGAGTTTCGAGGTTGGGCTGTGCCTGAGGTTCTGCGCAACGGTGATCACGCCAAAATAGAGCGCTGGAGACGTGCCCAAGCGTTGCATCGCACGGTTCGGGTTCGTCCGGATCTGATTGAGCGTCGTGGAGGCTTGAGTAATGTTGAAAAGACACTGTTGGAAGAGTTCCCCTGCGTGCCGTATCCTGAAGGATCCTTATGAAAACAACAGACATCGTTGACAAACAGTCACTTCGCACAGATATCCCAAAAATTGGCCCCGGCGATGAAGTGAAGGTTCATGTTCGCGTCGTTGAAAGCGGCAAAGAGCGCGTGCAGATTTTTCAGGGCAATATAATTTCGGTCTTTGGATCTGGTATCGCCGAGAGTTATACGGTCCGCAAACTCAGTTACGGAGTAGGCGTTGAGCGAACATTCCCAATGCACAGCCCATCAGTTGCCAAACTTGAAGTCGTGAAGCGTGGCGATGTTCGTCGTGCGAAACTTAATTATTTGCGTGAGCGAACCGGCAAGTCCGCAAAAGTTCGTGAACTTCGCGAAGATCAGTAACAATTTTCTAATAGCAAGTTTCGTGCCGGCCGATTTTCGTCGCGTACACATTGAATACTGACGACCTCGAGCAATTTGAAGCCGAACGCGAGCTTCAACTCGCCCAAGAGTATTCAGATGTCGTTAATTTATTTAAGTTTGCAGTAGAAACAGATCGCCGGTTCTACCTGGCCAACACTGTTGATGTCAAGGTCATCGCCGAAGGCGTGCGACCACTACTTGAGGTGACGCTGTCTGACGCATGGGTATGGGACCTTTACCGCAAGAGCCGGTTCGTGCCCCGCGTGCGGGTGATGAGTTTCAAGGATCTGAACATCGAGGAGCTTCCTCCAGTCGACGCTTGACGCCAGAACAGCGTGCAGTGGCGCGTATGGCAAGAGCACGGTGGGCCGAGGATCTAGTCGCAAGATTTTATGAAAGCAACGGTTATCAGATAGTTGCACGTAATTGGCACTGCCGAGAGGGCGAACTTGACATTGTCTCAATCATGGCGAGTGCCACTGGCACAATAATTGCAGTCGTTGAAGTCAAGGCTCGCGCTACAACTAGTTTCGGTTCGCCTCTTGAAGCGATCACCCACACAAAGCAAAAAAAGTTGCGAATTGCAACGACAAAATTTTTAGCAACTCGTCCTGAGTTGCACGGTGAATTACGATTTGATGTTGCCGCTGTCTTGGGGTCGCAACTAAAAGTTTTGCCCAACGCATTTTAAAAAGTTACGGTCGTCGATCCCAGCAGGCGTAGTGCCAATGTCGGCGTAAGTCCGGTGCTTCGGACGGCACACAAACATAGTGCCCCATACCCTCGTAAATATCTTGGTTGCAGCCGGGGCAGATGTAACCCTTGAGCGCTTCGTAGGGTTGTACACGGCGGACTTCAACTTCGCCGTACAAACCATCCCAAATTGACTTTGACATTCAGCCCGCGAATGCCCAAATCACGAGCGCGATGATTGTGAGCATCGCACTAGCCACGACGAAATAGTCAATTGGGCGAGTGTTGCGTTTGCGAGTCGGGTTGAATCCCATATGGCAAGTATCGTCTATGAAATGGAAACTCTGGGGGTTACACGCAAAGATTCTGTCGTAACTGTGACGATTAACCAGCCAAAAAAGAAAAATGCCATCAATAATCTGATGTGGGATGGTTTGACCGAAATTTTTCGCGAGATCGCTGGCAACTCGGCTGATCGTGTTGTTGTGATTACAGGTGCGGGCGGAGATTTTTGCTCGGGTGCCGACCTAAGTGGTCGCGGTGATACGGCGGCGCGCGGTGAAACTGCTGTGCGAAATGACATTCATCAACTCGCCGCAATGCGTCGGGTTAACGAAGCGTGTATCGCGCTGCAAAAATTGCCCCAGCCGACAATCGCCAAAGTTCGTGGAGTTGCCGTTGGCGCTGGATGCAATTTGGCCCTTGGCTGTGACTTAGTGGTGGCTTCACAGACTGCGCGATTTTCTGAGATTTTCGTTCGACGTGGGTTGTCGCTTGACTTCGGCGGATCATGGGTGTTGCCACGTCGAGTTGGTTTGCATCGTGCCAAAGAATTGGCGTTTTTCGGCGAGATTGTTGGGGCAACTGATGCTTACGAGATGGGTCTTGTGAACCGCGTTTTACCAGATTCTGAAGTGGATGCTTTCGTTGATCATTGGGCGCAAAAACTTGCCTCAGGCCCACCGATTGCTTTGGCACAGTCAAAACAACTTTTGAACAACTCTTTGAATTTAACGCTTGAGCAAGCGCTAGATGATGAAGCAGCCGCGCAGACGATTAACTTTTCAACCAGTGATACCGCAGAAGCGATGCGCGCCTTTGCTGAAAAGCGAGAACCGAAATTTACCGGAAGATAATTTTTGCGGTTGCACTGCTTGCTATGCCGATCATCGGCGCAGGCACGGTTGTTGGTGCGACGCAGCCAGTTGACGACACGATTCCTGATGAGCAAGGCATTGGTGATGGCGCAATCGATGAGGGCATCCCATTAATTGATCCGATGACGCAGACGACGCTTCCGGTTGGCTGTGTTGCTCCGCGTGCGGCAATCGCGACTTTTCTTGGCGAACTTGTCTCAGCCGATGATTCGACAGCAATTTTCAGAGTCGTGCAAGTGCGCGGTGGTTCGCTGGGTGCATATGTCAATGCGGGGGCGATTGCTGTCCGATACACCGAACGCGAGACAAGGTTTTTGCAGGTCGGCACTACTTACTTGGTAGGTGCGGGCGGTAGTGAACTATTTTCAACCCTTGAATCTAAAGTTCGCGCCAAAAAACAACTCTTCGCAGGAGACGCCGTCGTGGGTGTTGACGAGTCTGACAAACCTTGCCCCGTTATTGAAGATCCCGTTTTTACGCTTCTGCCTAATGGCCAGCTGATTAATGCGGGGGTGTTCTCGCTGTTGGGTAATGCTCGTGGCGGCGTGTTGCGAGCATTAGTTCTGCCTTTACTTTTCATTTTAGTTTTTTTAGTCGGATTAGTAATAACTAAACGTTTATTTGTCGGCGCGGAAATTAGTTTAAACAAGCCTGCATCAAAACCGAAAGTTTCGTCAGCTTCATCAACTCCGTCTCGGAAACGACGCCCACCCCGCAAATAATTTCAGCGCGAGTTAAATGCTAAAGTTATGGCGGCTACTATGAAAAGATGAATTTTGCAAAGAGATTATTGCGGCTCGTCATCACAGGAAATTTATTTCATGTTGTGAGAAATAAGTCTCGAATAGCTAATGGGAAAAAGCACTATCTTCTGCCCAGGCCGCTTGACACAAAATATGGAGTCGCTGGGATAATTAACTCAGTATTGAGTGCACTACCTAAGAGAGATAACTATTTAGAAGTAGGTATTTTTAAGGGTGCTACTTTCCAAAGCGTGATCGCTGGAAATAAATGGGGAGTTGATATTGATCCAGCATTTGATATTACTAAGTTGCCAAGAAATGTAAAAGTGTTTGTTAAGCCTTCCGATAACTTTTTTGCTGAATTGAACTTAGACAAAATGTTTGACATGATTTATATTGATGCGGAACATACTTTTGCTCAGGCGTACCGAGAGTTGGTTCATTCGGTAAATCATTTAAGCAAATGGGGTGTGATTCTGCTTGATGATACGGTGCCTTTCGACGATGTTGCCGCTATTTCGGATGAGTCAGAATCCAAAAAAGAAGCTCTTAGGGTTCACGGAACAAGTAAATGGTCCCATCAGGGTGATGTTTGGAAGCTCATTCTTCAAGTAAGTGAATTTCATAAGGACTTGATTGTAAGAACGGTGCTTGGTCCCAGCAGGCCCCGAACCATTATGTGGAGAAATAAATCGTTCGGTACAAAGATGCAGATGGCCATGACAAATAAATATGCATCTTTGACATACGAGACTGCGTTTGCCTCAGGAATCCCAAATGAGTTTAATGTGAAAGATTTGAATGAAATTCTTGTTGAATTACGAGATATGAATCTTAAGACTCATTAGATCGTTCGATTTTCAGCGTGAGTTAAATGCGTTTGTTGCAGTCTCGCGAATTTGTTGCACGGCGTGAGTTAATCCCTTTGGATCTTTAAATAGCGCGCTACCTGCCACCAAAACATTCGCGCCAGATTTCGCAGCACCGCTAACAGTGTCTTTACTGATTCCGCCATCCACTTCAAGGTTTACTTTGTCGTTAAGGCCCGCTGCCGAGATCATTTCACGCACCTTGGCAATTTTCGGCTCCATGTCTTGCATATATTTCTGACCACCAAAACCTGGTCGAACTGTCATTACTAAAACCAAATCAACCAGATCAAGAACGTCGGCGACAGCGTTGGCATCAGTTTCTGGGTTGACTGCGACGGCCGAAGTCGCACCCAGAGCATTTATGGTTTTGAGAGTTTTGCGTAAGTTCGTGCATGCCTCGGCGTGCACAATTAAGCGATTGCAACCTGCTTCAACGTATCGACTGGCCATCGCATCTGGGGTCAAAACCATTAGGTGCGCTTCAAACGGCAAACTAGTCAATGAGCGAGTCGACGCAATGATGTCGGGGCCAAATGTCAGGTTGGGCACAAACTGACCATCCATTACATCCCATTGAATTAGATCTACACCTGCGTGATCAAGTTCGCAGATTGCATCGCCAAGTCGCGAAAAATCAACTGGTAATACCGACGGAGCGATTTGAATCGGCTTCATGTTGTTTTACAGCCTAGGGTGCGAGGGCATCGATCAAGAATAATAAGTTATCTACTTAACTCGTTCGAAGTTAGTGACACTAGAGGGGTTAGCTCAAAAATAAATTGATAGCCAAATAAAGTTGGTCTTATTTTGCAAAACATTCGATCAAAATTTGACAGTGTTGAAATGAGAAAAGTCCAACTAAAGCGCCTTTGTGGTGCTTCTCGCAACATAACCTCAAAGGGAGTTCCAGTTACAGCAATTCGTTTGACTTTGTAGCCAGCTTTAGTCGCCATTTTGGTAAAACTATTACGTGTGAAAAATCTTAAGTGAGTCTGATCAAGAATTCCGCGAGCGTCATAATCGAATCTGCCAATAAATGTGCGTATTCTTGGGTACCAGTGACCAAAGTTAGGAATGCTCACTAATATCATTCCATTGTCAGACAATTTTGGCAGAAGTTTAAAAAGCATAATATCTGGCTTGCGAAGGTGCTCAAGTACATCCGCGCAGAGAACAACGTCGAACTTTCCGGTGAGATTATTGGGAAGCCCATTTTCAAGATCGCATTGAAAAAAAGTTATTCGATTCGTGAATTTTGGCGCTTCCTCAATATCAACGGCGGTAACTTTATGTCCCAGTGATGCTGCAACCTCAGATAGTTGTCCATCTGCGCATCCAAGGTCGAGGATTCTACTCTTAGAAATATTCTGGAGAACTTCTCGTAACTTACTGTGTGAAGAATATTCATTAAATTTAAACCGATACGAAGCACGCATTACATTGGAAGATGAGAATCCCATTATCTTCAGCCGGTGCCTTACAACTGTCATTAGCGAACTTAATGCCGTAGTAAATCTAATTTTGCGTAACTTGCTCAGACCGGAGGGAGTGTCAATTGTGACTTCTGCAATGCGAAATCCTGCGGAGTTCATTTGGAGCAACACATCAGTATCAAAGCTGAATCCATTGGGACACTCAACAAAGTTAATTGAATTCAAACTAGCTGTCGAATAAGCCCTGTATCCAGAGTGCCAGTCTAAAAATTTTGTACCACCAAGGAAATTATTGATAAATGTAGAAAATCGACTAAAATTACGGTTTATCGGCAACACATTTTTTGCCGAAGAGTTATTTTTTGCAATTTGTGGATTGCCCAAAACAACATCAGCATCCCCGCAAATAATTGGTTGAGCGATCTTGTTGATCAAATCAACCGAAAATCGGCGTTCTCCATTGATGACAACAACTACGCCTGATTCAACGTCAGCGATCGATTTATAGACAACTTTTTGGTCACCGCCGTAGCCAAGATTTAATGAATAGCGCGTGACTTCAATCCCCGAATGGTCTTTTTGGATTTTTGGTTTTGGGGGCTGTTGCTTGGAGTCTTCAAAAGTTTTCGAATAGCAAACAATGAATTGTCCTATTAAATCGTTGTTGCTCTTTTGAGTTTCAGCGAGCAGTTCGTCCAACTTGCTGCTGTCGTTACAGTCAGTCAACAAAACAAAAACTTTAGTCACTGGTATGAGTCCGTATCTGAGATTTTAGAAATATGATTCAAGAACTAGTCGTCAAAAATTTCAGTGCAGTGTAAGTAGCAAGTAGGAGTCTTTAAAGGCTTCTTCTTCAAGGGTGAGGTTTTCACCCACGGGACTTGTTGACGTATCGGTCATGGAAATGTATGCACCCCGCCCAATTGGTTGTGATTAAAACTGATTTATATCCTACTTAGCACCTCTATTAGAACCCGAATACGACTCTGAGGGATAAAAATTAGCCTAGGGTGCGTGGGCATGAGTAACGAAGTTGTGACTATCGAGAGGATCGTTGCGGGTGGCGACGGTATGGCGCATCTCGCGGATGGGCGAGTGATTTTTGTTGGCGGAACAATCGCAGGTGAGCGCGTTCGAGCTGAGATCACAACGAACAAAAAAGATTTTGCGCGCGGAAAAGCAATTGAAATTTTAGACGCATCAGCGCACCGAGTTGCCGCGCCGTGCAAGTTCGTCACTGCTGGATGTGGTGGATGCAGTTGGCAACACATTGCAGTTTCTGAGCACATGTCGACAAAAGTTGCCATAGTGCGTGAGGCATTGCGTCGCACGGCAAAAATTAGTGAGGATGACACTTTGGCGCTTGTGAAGTTTGGTGGTTCAGTAAGTCCACAGGCATCGCGCACAACTTTACGAATGGCCGTGTTACCTAACGGCAAACTTGGCTTTCGGCGCGGTCTGAGTAACGAGTTGATCGAAACAAGCCCATGTCTCGTCGCACATGACTTACTCAATGAGATGATCGCATCAGCCAAAGTTAAAAATGCCACAGAGGTTACGTTGCGCTGTGGTGCCGCATCTGGCGATCGCGGCGTTTGGTTGCATGACGAGCATGGTCGTGGGCGGATAACCGCTTTGCCTGACAATGTCGGTGTCGGCATTGAATCTTTGGTGTACGAAGTTGTGCGGGGAGTGAAATTTCGCGTGATGATGACTTCATTCTTTCAGTCATCGCTGGAAGCCGCTGAATTATTAGTTGACGCTGTGCGAGCAGCGGCAGGCGAGCGAGCACTTTCGGGAGTCGATGGACGCGTCATAGATGCTTATGGCGGTGTCGGTCTTTTCGCAGCGACATTACTCAGCCCAGATGTTCCTGTAACTCTTGTTGAATCGAGTGAATCCTCATGTCGCGACGCTGTGGTGAATCTTGCTCAACACATTAGGCAAACTCGCGATTCAAGATCGCCAAGCGAAGTCATTTGCAAAAATGTCGAACAATGGACGCCGGTAACGGCTGGGCTAGTAATTGCTGATCCAGCACGCACAGGTATTGGACCGTTGGCCGTGTCGCGACTTGTTGCGACCAATACGCCACGAATAGTTCTAGTAAGTTGCGACGCCGTCGCTGGTGCACGCGATCTGCGATTGCTAATCGATGCCGGTTACGAACTCAGCCAAGTCAGGGTGCTCGATTTATTTCCGCATACTCCACACATTGAAACGGTCAGCGTGCTTCAACTCAAAGCCTGCGCCACACGCTGACCGATTGTCGCTAAGTGTTTTTGGCGGTCTTCAAGTTTTGATTTATCAAGGCCGTAAAGGGCAATCCATCTCGCACGACACCATCGATTGCACATCAATCGAATTGATCGCGAGATAGTTCGTTTGCCTGGCTCGCCCTGCAATGCGTTGATAAATTTGGAAGAGCCGTGCGTTGTGACTGCAACTAGTCGCCTGATGTTCGTCAGGCGAGGGCGAATTGTGTACGCGCCCACCGGCAAGGACCACGCAACCTCGTTCATCCAGGTGCGGTCAATCCAACCTTTTAGCATCGCTGGCAACCCTGACCACCAAGTGGGATAAACAAACACGATCGCCTCACACCAACGCAAATCTTCAACATCTTGCGCGAGTTCGGGGCGAGTCGTCGGTGACGTGTGGTGCAGAGCGCGTTCGGTCGAACTTAGAAATGGGTCAAAGTTTTCGGCATACAAATCGCGCAAGCGAACTTCGTGGTGTTGCGATGGCAAATGTTGAATAATTGCATCGCGCACACTGCTGGTAAACGACCCCTCAACTGGGTGTACATAGACGACGAGTGTTTTCATTTTTTTCTCACCGATTTGCCTAGCCGCTTTGTAATTTTTTTTGCAGTTTTGGCGATGAATTCTTCACGTTGTCGCTGAGTGCAAGTGTCGAGCGCATATAGACCGCACCACATTGTGCGAGTGCACAGACCCGTTGATGCGCGAATTGCGCGCGTGAGCGTGCGGCGACCGTTGTCGTTGATCAATTTCACATATCGCCAAGGCGAACCATAAGTGCTTACGCCAATAATGTAGCGGACATTCTGTAAATTCGGCCGAATCTTATTGTTGTCATTAAATCGAAACGCAATACCCAAAACGAAAACTCGCTCAAGCCAACCTTTGAGTTGTGCTGGCAGGCCAGACCACCAAGTGGGGTAAACGAAAATCAGCGCTTCTGCTTGCTCTAAAGCCGTCGCATGACGCTTTGTCTCGTCACTAATCAAAGGTGACAAAGTCTCATATGCTGCCCGCTCGGCAGTAGACATTGCAGTAATAAATTTTTCATCTGCGAGGCGAATAGCCGTGATGTTGTGCGTCGGCTGTGAATCAAGCTCCAGGATAATCCGCTCAAAAATTGCCGCACAGTAACTGTCTGCACTCGGATGGCCGAGCACAACAACGATGTTCATTCCAACTTGATTCTAAAGCAGGTGCTGATAGCGCCTCAAGAAGTCCGCACCAATTCGCACGCCTTCTTGAACTTGCCACTTCTGCACAACTTCTCGCAATTTTTTAAATCTGTTTTGCAGTTCAGCGTCTTCGTCCGTCTCAATCCATGTGTCGTCTAGGCGTTGATTCATCTCGAGTAATACTTCATTAATTTCTTCAGCTGAGTTTTTAACGATCTCGATATCACCATCAATTAAAGATTTTTTATGCCCCCACCCTTGGCCTTGGGCGATAAGCCACGAAAAGGACTTTAGTTTTTTTTCACTACGGGACCACGCAAGTTGTGGAATCATTAAGTTATTTTCGCCGTAAGTAGTATTGAAAAGTTCGTAACTGTCAGTTTTTACGACGGGTCTGTTGAACGCAGATGCTGGCCAGTAAATGCCAGTACCTGCGCCGGCAATCATAAATTTGCAATTTCCTAATAACCAAACGTCACCAAATTCTGATCTTGATGTGCTTGCATAGTCAATAATTTTGTAGGAATTTGGGTCAATTGCTTCGTCAACTGACTGCCCCATTCGAATTACCGAAAGACCCGCATCTGATAAAGAGTCAACACAGAGATAATACGAATTCCAAGTCGGCATACAACTAAATATGTCCTGATCGCTTTTGAACAAGTCTCTCGCTGAATATTTATTCAGATAGTAGGATTTTTCCGGAAGAGCAATACAAACGAACGGCTTAGCAGCGTCGGAGAAAAGTTGCTTCTGCAGTTGAAAGCCTCGTTGTTTTTCGTCATCCGTAAAAGTTATAGACGGCGAAGATTCTGACCAAATAATCATTTGATTTTCAGATTGTCGACGAGCAAGGTATTTGCGCTTCACACCAAGAATCGGCAGTGTGTAACGAATGGTGCCACGCGCAAATGGTCGGTCGTCGTCAAGAAACGGTAACACTCGCCCATACATTGCAGTAAAAGCTCGGTTGGGCGAGTCACAATCTAAAATAGCAAAAATTAATGCAGGTTTGCCACCTGACATTTTTGTGTTGTGCGCTTCAATTCGTAGTGCGACTTCGAGATCTTCGACAATAAATGAAATTTTTGAGCGGTCACATCGCAACATGAAAATTTTGACAGGGCGAAACAGCGAAAAAATACCTAGCCCAAGAGTCGCACATAGCGATAACGGTAGAAAGATCAAAAATCGCCCAAGCAGATATGCCAACCGCAAATAGCCGTCATTGGTGATTGAGTTGCCAAAAAAGAAATATTTAATTAGGTTGGTTTTAACTCTGGCAATCACGGAGAAAAGGCTACTTAGTCGAGAACGAATCAATGAGGCCGCGTAAATAACCGATGAGTTTGCCGAAGTCCAGTACTACACCAGTAAGCAACAGCATCGCTAGACGGTCGGGTCGTAGAAAATAAATCGAATTAAATTTCGACTTCTTGATAACTAGGGCGAGACGGGCTAAAAAATAAGCCACTATGCCAGCAACAATCAGCGACGGCAAAAATATCGCAATTGCTAAACCCACTACTGCAGCCAAAATGTATACCGATGGTGTTTTTGCGTTGCCACTTCGCAATGTCGGTCGGGCATACAAAATTGACTTCTTAAAAACTTTTAAAAGGTTTGGAGCAAAGCTTGTTCCAAAATATGACACGACTACAGACTCATTAATCAGCCGCTTTTGACCACAACGATTGGCATCGCGAATCCACTGAGCGTCATAACCTGCTCGCAAGTCTTTGAATCTGCCGACAGTTTCAAAAATATTGCTCCTCAGCAAACTTGACGGCATGCATGGACGAAAGCGGCGATACCCGTAAGTATGGGCGATCGCACACTTGTCGGTTATCCCTTCGCCAGAAGTGATTAGCCCACCAGATACCCAACGTGCGTCAGGGTCGCTCATCAATAA
>SXGU01482251.1_pt1 | contig 25314 bp, 16 predicted proteins | sample 3174531 | NCBI WGS metagenome assembly SXGU01 (sample SAMN11356863, study PRJNA531348) | freshwater metagenome | isolation source: freshwater sample F1-140 | place: China: Fuxian Lake, Yuxi | collected 2017-12-25
AAACGCGAACCTGCCTACCTGGTGATTTTGGTGAAATATCACACACGGCGCAACGATCAGGCCTACCGCTCCCATCGTAAACGCCGCCTCAAAGAACTCAAAAAATGGAAATCCCTCAAAACGTCGCTGTAGTGCTAGTCCCGGCGCTCAACGAGGAGTCGGTCGTTGCAGACACGATCTCCGAATGGCAACGACTCGGTTTCCCACTGGTGCGTGTGATCGACAATGCCAGTACGGATAATACCGCTGCCGTCGCCAGAGCCGCAGGAGCCGATGTCGTCCATGAACCTCGGCGAGGCTACGGAGCCGCCGCGTGGACTGGCCTGCAAGGATTACCCACAGCCATCGAGTGGGTGCTATTCAGCTCCGCCGATGGCAGCGATGCTCTCGAGGCAACCGAACTGAATTCGTGGATCGAGGCGGCCGAGACTGGCGCTCATCTCATTTTGGGGGACCGATGTTCCCTCCCCGATTCCTTCGCTCAACTCAACCCGTCTCAACGATATTGCAGCATGGTTTTCCACCGCGTCGTACACCTCGGATGGGGGCGAAGATTCACCGACGTCGGATCCCTCAGGGCACTCCAGTTGTCCCGCCTCTCCAACCTCAACCTGCGAGACCGCGGGTTCGGCTGGAATGTTGAAATGCAAATTCGGGCAGTCGAATGTGGCCTGAAAATCGTGGAGCTTCCCGTCCGATTCCTGCCACGTCGCGGTGGCGACTCCAAAATCTCAGGCAATTGGAAAGGCACACTCAGGGCCACGTATCAAATCCTCCGCCTGCTTCATCAGCTTTGGTGGACACGACGCTCGCGCCTAGGCGCTGAGCCTGCCACGTCTCCACAACCGAATTCGGTGTCCCGCAAGTAGCTGGTGAGACACCACACTCAGGACATTCGGCCGGATCAGGGTTGATTCTCTCTAAAAATCGGGCAGCGTCCGCCCCGATGTTTCTTCGATGCCTGGTTTTAGTCGGGGTTCCACGAGTCTTGATCGGCGTCCTCCTTGGGGTATCGCTTTACAGTGCTTGTTCCGCTGCACCCCCTGTGGCGAACGGCTCACCAAACAAGGATCTGGACCTTCTTCAGTACAACACTGCCAAGGCGGCTGCCACTTCAGTGCCACCCGAGGCTCTTGGCAAGCGCGTCGTCCATGGACAAGAACTCTACAACCGGAATTGTTTTAGCTGTCACCAAATCAATGGTCTCGGAGTACCAGGAGTGTTTCCGCCTCTCGCCAAGTCAGACTTTCTTACCAACGACCTGGCCCGCAGTATTCGAGCCTCCTGTGAAGGCCTTACCGGAGAAATCGTCGTCAACAAGAAGCGCTATGCCGGGGCCATGCCTCCAGTGATTCTCGGCGACGACGACCTCGCCGATGTCTACACGTTTGTTCTAAACAGTTGGGGCAATCCCGGTGGCGCCGTCAGCGCCGAGGATGTCAAAAAGATCCGCGCTCGGACAACCTTCCCCACGTTGGAGGTACTGAAAGCCTCCAGCGTTTACCCGCCATTGCCCAAAGCCCCGGACGGCTTATCGCTCCGCGAAGTGTTGCGTCTTCCATTCAAGGGCGTGCGCATCACGAGTGATGGCCAGGGAAAGGTGCTCTATGTTTTGACCGAAGGCGGCGACATTTGGCGACTCACGCCGGAGACTGCTCAATTGAAGCAGATCCACTGGGCGAGTCGTTACCTCGAAAAGCGCGACAAAGATCTCGGTGGTCCCCTGTTTGTTTTGGCCGCGGCCATGGACGACCAGAAACGCCTGTACGTCGCCGCGAACCAGCAGAACGGCGCGACCAAACCGTTCCAAAACATCGTCACGATCTACCGGTCTTCCAGTGTCCTGGACGGCGATCCTGCGGACCTCAAGCCATGGTTCCAGACCAATTACCCGGGTAGCTCGGCGTATATCCATGCCGTGGAGCACATGGCGTTCGGCCCCGATGGCATGCTTTATGTCGGCAACGGTGCCCGCACCGATGGCGGCCAAACGGGTCCTGCTGGCGACTGGTACGGCGGAGGCGAAACGCCCATTACCGCCTGTATGTGGCGCCTCGATCCCCAATCAGAAAAGCCCACACTGGAAGTCTTCGCCCAGGGGCTGCGTAATGCGTACGGCTTTTGCTGGAACCCGGCCGGCGAGATGTTCGCCACCGAGAATGGACCCGACGCCGATGCGCCCGAGGAGTTAAATCAGATCCAAAAAGGGCACCACTATGGGTTCCCTTATACCTTTGCGGATTGGGGCAAACACAAAGCCTACAACCACACGCCAGATCCACCCCCAGGTGTTCGTTTCACCCTGCCGATCGCGAATGTGGGTCCGGACGGCGGCTACGATGGCAAACCCATGTACACCTTCGATCCTCATTCCGGACCGGGGGGCATCGTGTATCTCGGTGACGACTTCCCCGAACCCTACCGCAGCACCTTCTTCATGACGCGCTTCGGGAACTTCATCCGGACTCCCAAAGATAACGTGGGATTTGATGTGCTCCAGGCGCGCCTGCGCAAGAGCGCCAACGGGGTGTATGAAGCCGAAATCAAAACCCTGCTCGCACCACTCGGACGTCCTATCGACATTCATCAGAGCGGGCGCGGCAAGCTTTACATCTGCGAATACTCCCGCCCCACCACCAGCTCTGGTTCCTTCGCGCTCTCCGGGCGCGTCTTGGAATTATCGGCGCCTCTCAGGCCTTAACAAGACCCCAACGCTGATTCCCTGCCCAAGCGTCAAGAGGTCAGCTCGTCGTCGTGACCCACAGTGCCAGCGGGTTCGCCCCCTGTGCGAAATTGAAGCGATGCCAGGTGTCGGTAAACGCCGCCATCGATTTTCTCCAGTTCTTCGTGCGTGCCGGACTCGACAATTCGCCCGTCTGCCAACACCAGAATCCGGTCGGCATGGCGGATGGTTGAGAGTCGGTGGGCGATGATGAAGGATGTGCGACCGTGCATGAGCCCCTGCAACGCTTCCTGAATCAATCGCTCACTCTCCGAGTCGAGCGAACTCGTAGCTTCATCTAGAATCAGGATAGCGGGATTGCGGAGAATCGCGCGCGCAATCGCGATGCGTTGTCGCTGGCCTCCTGACAGTTGAATCCCCCGATCCCCAACCTGTGTCGCATACCCTTCCGGAAACGTCCGAATGAAGTCGTGTGCATTGGCCTGACGCGCCGCCGCTTCGATTTCCGCCGTGGTCGCTCCGGGACGCCCATAGGCGATGTTTTCCGCGATCGAGGCGCCAAACAACAGTACCTCCTGCGGAACCATCGACATTTGCCGCCGCAGCTCGGTCAACGGATACTCGCGAGCATCGCGGCCGTCCACCAGCACCCGCCCACTGGATGGGTCGTAGAGGCGAAGGACCAAAGAAATCAAGGTGGATTTGCCCGCACCACTCGCCCCAACGAGGGCAATCTTTTGTCCGGGTGTCGCCTGGAGATCAATCCCATGCAGCACTTCAATACCCTCGCGCGAAGGATAGGTGAACCGGACGTTTTCAAAGCGGACATCCCCTTGAACCCTCGGAGCCGCAGCAGCGTTCGCATTGTCCACTCGCGCTTCCACTTCACCCGTTTCCCTCAATAATTCCCGCACCCGTTGGGTTGAGCCAACGGACTTCTGAATCTGACTGTACAGTTCAGCGAACTGGCCCATCGCACCCGCCACAAAGGTTGTGTAAAGAATGAATCGAGTGAGCTGCCCAAACGTGATCTCGCCCGCTTCCAAGGATTTGGCGCCTGACCAGAGCACCAGGACGATGGACCCGAACAGCGCAAAAACAATGAATGCAATGAACGACGCCCGTACCCAAGCGGCGCGCATCGCCGTTGAGAGCACCCGCTTGAGCCCCGTGTCGTAACGCCGCAGTTCGTACCCTTCATTGGTGAAGGTCTTCACATTCAAAACCCCTTGTAGAGTCTCCTCCACAATGGTCGCCGTCTCCGCCAAACGGTCTTGCGTCTCGCGCGCCAGTTTTCGGGTGCGCCGACCAAAAATCACTGCCACCACAGTTAACACCGGCAGGCTCGCCAACATGATCCCGGTCAGCTTCAAAGAGGTAACGGCTATCAAGCTCACGCCCCCGATCAGAAGCGTTGTTTGACGGAGGAACTGCGGGAGAATCGTCACCACCGTGTCCTCGATCTGAGACAGGTCGGCCGACAACCGGCTCGCCAACTCCCCCACGCGGCGTTTGGCGAAAAACACCATCGGAAGTGTAATCAATCGCGCATAAGTGTCGCGACGGATATCCACCAGGCATTGCTGTCCCACTCGTGCGAAGGTCAAGGCGTGAAAGAAAAGCACCAAACTCTGAACCGCCAACACGCCCACCAGTGTCAACGCCGCGGAATTCACTCCCGCAATTTTGCCGCCCCGAACCTGGGTCGAAGCCGCATCCACAATGCTGCCCGCCAGATAAGGAAACGCCAGACTGAGCGAACTGGACGTAAGCAACGCCAAAAGCGCCAAGACGAACTGGCGCTGGTAAGGACGAATGTACCGAAACAGATCCAACGCTTGCCGGAGCGATTCCCGATCCAGTTTGGCTTTCGGTAGATCGACATCCGATCGTTGCTTCCGCGAATAGCGCGACATCGCCCCTATTCGATCCCTAGAACGCGTCGTCCCTCAGGCGTAATCATGCTCTGATGCCACGGCGGATCCCAAACGATCTCGACACTCGCGTCTTCCACGTCCGGCAAAATCAAGATCTTTTGCTGAGCATCCCCGGCGATCGTGGCACCCATGCCGCATCCGGGCGCCGTCAGAGTCATCTTCACGAACACCTTCCGCTTGCCAGTGTCCAACGGCTCAATCCCCATGTCATACACCAATCCAAGATCCACAATGTTCACGGGAATCTCCGGGTCATAGCAGGTTCGAAGAGTTTCCCAAACCATCTGTTCATTGACCGAATCTCCCACCGGCACTGCCGCTGGCGTAGCCGCTTCCTCAGGTTTAATACCCAACGCGTCGGCATTCGCCGCACTGATCCGAAACAAACCACCGTTGGCATAGACCGTGTAGGAACCACCCAATGTCTGAGTGATGTCGACTTCGGTTCCCGCTGTGAGCATGGTGGAATGGCCGGCCGGGATCTGAACGGCTTCACAATCGCGGCTCAAGGTGACAGTACTGGCTGCGTGCATCGTGACGGCAAACTAGCAGGGCATCCAGAAGGCGTCCACCCCAGCAGTAAGTCTCAGAAGAAACTGGGTGCATTTCCAAGTTACCTGGCGCCGCATGGGATGCTGGGGGAAAAGCCGCAGAGGGCTGCCGCACTCCAAACCAATAGGGTCGTGCCACTCGAATGGCGGCGTCTTTGGAGTGGGGTGGCCCACCACCGCTTTGGGGGAATTCCCGGGTGACCCAATCACTCAAACTCGACCAGCAACTCCACCAACGTCTTGGATTGCCCAGGCAGCACAAAATCGGGCAGCACATCTGCCAGGGGCTCTACCACAAACCGCCGCAATGGAGTTCGAGGATGCGGCAGCACAAGAAAAGGCGTGTTCCGCCGTTCCCCACCCCAGGCAATCAAGTCCAAGTCCAAGGGACGGGCCTCGTTTAAAACCGTCTTGGGCACTCGACCAAAGTCGCGCTCAATCGATTGCAACTCTTTGAGTAACGACTCCGGGTTCAACCGAGACGGGGCCGCGAACGCCACCCCCGCATTCACAAACCAAGGAGACCCTGGCGGGCAATCCAGCGGCTCACTGCGGTACAACCGACTGCGAAGAACCGGCGCACCCACCAACTGATCCAACCGATCCATGGCGCGAAGGATTTGCGACTCCGGATCACCCAGATTGGCGCCCAATGCCACCAAGACCCAAGGCGGCTGAGTCGAGGGCGAGGTCATCGCAGAATGTTCATCGTTTGGGCATGCTGGAGTCGAGGTGTCCCTCCAATTGGGGATTCTGAGGGACGGCTCACTTCAATCCCAAGACATCTTGCATATCATAGATGCCTGGAGGCCTGCCCACCACCCACCGGGCAGCTCGAATCGCACCATTGGCGAAGGTCTCGCGGCTGCTCGCCTTGTGAGTCAATTCCACCCGTTCTCCAGTCGCCGCGAAGATCACGGTGTGATCCCCCACCACATCCCCGCCACGGATTGCATGAATGCCAATCTCGGAGGACGTCCTCTCGCCCGTGATTCCCTGGCGCCCATGCCGCAAGGCCTCCTCCAGTTGCACCTTCCTGACGTCCGCCAAAATCTCCAGCAGCGTCGTGGCAGTACCACTCGGCGCATCCTTTTTCAGCCGGTGATGCATCTCGACCACCTCCAGATCAAAGTTCGGCCCGAGAATTTCCGCCGCTTTGCGCGTGAGCCAAAACAGGGTGTTGACACCCGTGGAAAAATTGGTCGCCCAAACCATGGGAATCTTGGAGGCGCAGGCGGTGATGAGAGCTTTCTCGGCTGGATTGTGACCCGTGGTGCCAATGACCAATGCTTTGCCTTGGTCTGCGCAGAGTGACGCCACGCTCGAAGTGACATGGTGCAGCGTGAAATCGATCACGGCATCGCACTCTGGCAGCCAGGCGCCGAGATCGTCTCCCACATCCACTGCACCCACCACCTTCACGTTGGGAATGCGTGCGGCACAAGCGCTCAAGGTCTGACCCATTCGTCCCTTCGAGCCATTGATGATAAGTCGAGTCATGCGGGCGATAGAAAACGCAAAGTCGCCCGGATAAGAAAGACGGAAAATCAGGGGTTGCCACCCAGTTCAACTCATCGTGGAGACTTGCCGACGGGCGATTTTTCGAGCATCCCTTGTTCATGCACCACACTTCCCGCCGCCAATTCTTCCGCGTTTCGTCTTCGATGGCGACACTCGGCCTGGGGCTCGGCCTCGCCGTCAACACCCCCGCAAGCGCCGCTGATTCCAAACCAGCAGCCGGATTCGCCAAAAAGTCCCGTATGAAACTTGGGACCGTTACGTACAACCTGGCCAAGGACTGGGACATCGAGACGCTGATCAAGAATTGCACCGCCACCCAGTTCGAAGGCGTTGAATTGCGCACAACCCACGCGCACAAAGTGGAGGTAAACCTCTCGTCGGCACAACGGACCGAGGTCAAAAAACGATTTGCCGATTCACCCGTGGAGCTGTTCAGCCTCGGCAGTGCCTTCGATTATCACACGCCAGACCCATCCAAACTCCGCGCTGACATCGAGGCCACAAAAGCCTATCTTCAACTGGCTCACGACGTCGGCGCCAGCGGCGTCAAAGTTCGTCCCAACGGATTGCCTAAAGAGGTTCCGGTCGAGCGGACGTTGGAGCAAATCGGGCGATCGCTAGCGGAACTTGGGAAATTCGGCGCCAACCTCGGACAGCAAATCCGACTCGAAGTGCATGGCGGCGGAACCTCGTTGCTACCCAACATCCGGAAAATCCTGGATGCCGCCAATCACCCCATGGTGGGTATCACTTGGAACTCCAACCAAACTGACCTCGAGGGTGAGGGATTCGATCGCAATTTCGACTTGGTGAAGGACCGCATCTTTTGTGTCCATATGCGGGATTTGTTCCTCGACGAATACCCGTTTCGACGGCTGCTGACCCGCTTGACCGAGATCGGATACCAGGGTTATTGCCTGGCTGAAATTCCGGATAGCCCGGACGCCGTTCGCGTGATGCGTTACTTCCGCTCCCTGTGGCTTGCCTATCAGGGATTGCTTTGATGCTGAGAAACTAAAGCGGGTGTCGAAGAGCCCGAAGGCCGCAGCGACACCCGCGATGAGGGAGAGCCTGGCGCTAGGCTAGGCTCTCATGGGATCAGTATTCGAAACCTATTGGCGGAGGCGATAGAACTTATTGGCCGCCTGAGCTGCCGGCACGGACAGGGATTTGCCGGCGGGAGCGGGGCTCACGGGAGTCCAATTCGGTGTTGACAAGGAATCGGTCGATTCCAGCACGCCGCCGCCGGTCCAGGAGATCACGATATTTCCGTTGACCAACTGGGTGGGCGAGAACGAGCCAACCGATACGAAGGGCACCGAACCACCAGTGATGCGGGCGTTGTCAAAGTAGCCGCGGGCGATGTCATTGGCCGCCGCCACGTAAGCGCCAAACCCAAAGGACAGGTTTTGCGAGAATGCGAACGGCACTTCAGCACCCAGCACACCATCCAGATACAGCCGGGCCACGGCACCATTGACCACCAGTTTCATCCGATGGTTTTTGGTGTCATCGAAGTTGCCTCCATCGAAGGCCGCAATGTTGAATCCTTCGTTGATGGGATTATCCGCCTCCGCGTTTCCAACGGACGCATTGTAGCGCCAGCCGAAATTGCGGCCGTCATGAGCCACGTTGTCGCTGAAGAAGACAAAGTTGTTGTTGGCGTCCCGAACCCAGATGCCGGTGCGTTGATTGGCACCCGTTCCATTGAACAACACAAACTCGAGCAGGGCTCGATCGATCTCAAAGGTCAGCGGTTCGGTGAGGCTCGCCTTATAGGTCTTGGCGGTGTAAAGCGCCAGACCAGGCCAGGTCGCAGATTCTGCTTCCACTGTGATTTTGGCGCGCCCTCCCGTGCTCTCGATGCCAGAGAGATCGGCCTTGAACGTGCCGCTGTCGAACGGCGTCTCGTCCCTTCGCCACTTTGCTTGGTCGATCGAAGCCCCCGCGAAGTCGTCCGTCAGCAAGACTTCGGGTACCGCGACCACATCGACTTTGAGCGGACCCGCCACACACGCTCCCGGCACTGAAGCCGTCCAGGTGGTTGCACCCAACCCGACCGGCAGCACCGTGAGAGTCTGCGTCGAGGGACCGCCAGCCGCAAAGGTCAGCGTCACGGCACCATTTACAGCACCACTCGGCACTGAGACGTTCGGATTGGCACTCGTGATGGTGACCGCCAGCGGGGTTGCATCATGGAGCAAGGCGGGCACCTTGATGGTGACCTGTTGACCTCCATCGGCCTGAGTCATGGTAACGCTCTGAGCCCCAAACGATGCACAGGGCAGAACGTACTCAATCTTCGCATTGTCGAACTGTACATTGACTGTGTCATCCGTCGCTCGAGCGTAAGCTCCGAGTTCCACGAAGATTCCAGCCGTCACTTCAAACGAATATCTTCCGCCTGAAACACCGTCCAGGAACACCTCGACCGAGGTTCCATTGGCGACCAAACGCATGCGATGGTTGCCTGTGTCCACGGCGTCAAACGCCGCGATGCGAGTGCCACCGCCGGTAGCATTGCCTGGGTTCACATTGACGCGCCAACCGCCCTCCCCTTCGTTGTGCGAGAAGAAGACGTACTTGGTGCGATCGCCAGTGGTCAAATAGACGCCTGAACGGCCCGAACTACCAGCCTGGCTCAACGACACCCGATCCACTTCGACATTCAGTGACAGATCTTCGGTCGCGACATAACTCTTGACGCTCTTCGCCGAGGCCCCGGACCAGAAGTCGGACGTGCCAGCGCCGCTGATATCCAACGCGCCGCCCGCAGAAGCCACAGTATAAGTACCAGCCCCGCCTTCAAATCCGGCGTTGGAAACCTGCCACTTGGTCGCATCCAAGGTGTTGGCCGCAAAGTTGTCTTGCACTTGAACACCCGCACCGGAGATGACCGCGACCGCGAGCTGATTTCCCGCAGCCACATCGCCCTCGAGGCTGAACGTGGTGCCGCCAAGAGCCACGCCGCTAGCCTTGATCGTCTGGGTATTCGGACCACCCGCAGCGAAATTCAGTGTCAACGCGCCATTCACGGCACCCAAGGCCACCGCGATACTGGGATCGGCACTGACCACACGTACCTGAACCGAACTCTGGGAGTTCAAGCCCGAAGGAATCTTCACGGTGACATCACTGCTGTTCACTCCAGCCCGGACACTGACGGAGCGGGGGTTGAACGTGGCGCCGCCGGCGGTTTCGATCACGAGATTATCCCAAACGGTCTTCGCGGTGTCGTTGTTCGCGCGGGCGTAACTTCCGAACTCGAAGACTACCGGTGAGAACGGAAATTTCACTTCGGCGCCTTCCACACCGTTTAAGAGCAGTTTCACGGTCTTGCCATCAGCAACCATGCTCATGGTGTGTTTCCCTCCATTGTCGAAAGATCCGCCGTTAAACGCGGCAATGTCGGTGCCACTGCCGGTGGGCACATCGCCGTTTTCACCAATCTTTCGGTTGTATCGCCAACCTCCTTCGCCACGCACATCGGCAAAGAGCACATACTTGGTGCGAGTCTCATCCAAGATCCACAGCGCGCTGCGCGACGCCGATCCAACGCCCGCTTCAGATACTCGATCAATCGTCAGCGTCAATATCGATGCCTCGGATGCTTCAAATGTCGGCACCACGCGAAGTGTGCCACCCGACCACCATTGCGTGGTGGTGGTCCCGACAAACTCCATGGTGCCATCTCGGGCTTCCGCATGAATGTCACCCACGCCACCCTCAAAGAACGGCGCGTCTTTTTGATATTTTGCCGGATCAATCTGGTTCGACGCGAAGTCGTCAGCAAACACGACGGTGGTCTGACGGACCGTGGTCTCCACCTTGAAGTTATCCCAAACGGTCATTGCCGTGTCATTGTTGGCGCGCGCGTAGCTGCCGAACTGGAAGATTACTCGCGAATACGGGAACTTTACCTCGGCACCCAACTGACCATCGAGATACAGCTTAGCGGTTTTTCCGTCGGCGACGATCTTCATTTTGTGCAGCCCGCCATCATCGAAAGAGCCGCCGTTGAACAGAGCGATGTCCGTGCCGCTACCGGTGGGCACATCACCATTTTCACCAATCTTGCGGTTGAAGCGCCAGCCGCCTTCCCCTCGCACATCCGCGAACATGACGTATTTGGTCTTGGTTTCATCCACGATCCAAAACGCACTGCGGGAGGCCGTTCCAACTCCCGCCTCCGAAACGCGATCAATGCTGGCCGAGACGACGGTTTGCTCTGACGCGGTGAACGTTTGGTTCACCCGCAACGTGCCACCGGACCACCATTGAGTGGTGGTCGTGCCAAGAAACTCAATCGTGCCATTGCGCGCTTCGGCGTGGATGTCGCCGACACCACCCTCAAAGAATGGGGCGTCCGGAACATATCGGGCGGCATCGATGGCAGAGGCAGCGAAATCGTCTTCAATCAATACTTTGGTCTGGCGCAGGGCCTCAATCTTCAGGTTATCCCAAACGGTCATGGCCGTGTCATTGTTCGCACGGGCATAACTTCCGAACTCGACAATGACCTTGGTGAACGGGAAGGCCACCTCAGTACCCATCACGCCATCCAAAAACAATTTCACTGTCTTGCCATTCGCAATGATCTGCATGCGATGGAGAGCTCCATCGTCGTAAGTGCCGCCATTTAACGTGGCAATATCCGTGCCACTGCCGGTCGGCACGTCGCCGTTCTGGCCAATTTTGCGATTGAACCGCCAACCGCCCTCGCCACGAACGTCTGCGAACAGCACATACTTGGTCTTAGTTTCATCCAAGATCCACAGCGCGCTGCGAGAGGCCGTTCCCACACCCGCTTCCGACACACGGTCGATCGCCACCGACAAGCTGGCTTGTTCCGTCGCGGTAAACACTGGTGCGACACGGAGAGTCCCACCCGACCACCACTGCTGGCTCGTAGTTCCTACAAACTCCATCGTACCGTTGCGGGCCTCGGCATGGATATCGCCGACGCCACCTTCAAAAAACGGGGCGTCTTTTTGATATTTTGCCGGGTCGATGGTGTTAGAAGCAAAATCGTCTTGAAACAAGACCGAGGCGATCTGGGCCTGGGTCTTGGGAATTGCCATCCCTGCCAACAGCAGGACCATCCAGAACGCCCATTTCAAACGTTCCTGAGCCCAGCGTAGCGAAACCGCTGGGTTGGAAATCGCAACCATCACCGGATGTGTCTCGATCTCATTTCTAAAGCGATCAGAAGTCATAACTGTATCGATATCGAATTTCCCACGCACACACCACCTCGGGTGCAACCCTTCGAAAAAGAGCGACCTTGGAGATGCTAGCGGATTCCCGCGCTCCTATCCAAGACCACACCACACAAGACACCCTGATTCGAACACTCGTGCCCGACGCGGCTTAATTACAAGGCTCCTAAAACCATGCCGTCGCGCTCGCGACGGAAACACATGGCTCACAAAGCCAAACGCCTTAACCTGAAGTCACTAGTAGGTTCAAGGGCTTCAATAAGCGGGTTGCCATTCCGGGTCAACACAGAATCCAACCAAGTGTGACTTGGTGAATCGGCCGGGGCTGCAACAAGCTCCATCGTCGGAACACGATCTCATTTGGAAGACTCCCCCCGCAGTTGGACGATATACTTCCAGCAGTCAGCCGTGGCCCAGTTCCTGGGATTCAATTCTTGGCCGTAAGTGGTCAGCAGTAACTCCAGTACGTGAGTCTCTCGATTCTCGATCAGGGAGAAATTGGAAAACTGAATCTCTCGCCCATGTTGTGGTCCACGCTCGGCCAACACGGTGAGTGTTTCCCGTTTCAGCAGCCCCGTAACCTCATCGACTTCACCCATCACTAACGGATGTCGGGGATGGTTTCCATGGGGCGGTTCGATCGAGATATTCCCAATCCAATAAAGTCGGCCAGTCTGACTGTGCCTTAGCATTCGGTGGATGGACGAGGCCGAATAGAACGAAGCCCCGTCGGTGTAGGTCCAGGGTTTCACCGGCCCCAAAGTTTGGCCTCCATCGGTCGAAATAGCATACCATTTGCGACCCGGTTCGCGGGCGACGCTACCATCCCAGCCGGTGTTAGATCCGCGCCAGACCACCAGAAGCCGACCATCCCTCAATTCCGCCACTTCTGGTTCCATCAACCCACGAGCGGAAACCTCGGGCGTCACCTCCGTGCGCGCCCCCGGAGCCCATAGGTAATCCTGAAGCGTTGGGTCCCAGCGTCCTGAAAATAGAATTGACCCCAGTCGCCAGGCACGTCCGTCGTTGCGAGAATCCCCGGGTGCGTTGGCGTGGGCCAGCGCGATCACCAGGGTCCCGTCACGCCTCAAGCACAGGTTGTTTCCAGGGTACCCCTGATTGCGACGAAGGAATTCGGGGGCGGCGGGTTGGCTGGGATCAAACGCGGGCCCCGGCTCGTAGGTCAACGGCTGCGGGGTCGACCAGGAACGCCCGCTGTTGGTCGAATAGCGGCTGTAGGTGACGCAATGGAATTGGCTCTTGAGCTCGATCTGACGCAGCCACAACTGGACCAACTTGCCGGACTTCGGGTCGTAAGCATCAGCCCAGCCGCCTTCCCAGACCTTGGTGCCAGCGTATTCCACCATCGAGGAGGGTTGTTGAGGAATCCAATCGGACCAAGTTCTGCCATTGTCTTCGGACCATCGGGCTCGCTGTTGATCCGCCACATCACTGACCCGTTCGAGTGCCCGCCATTCTCGACGCTGCAAGCCCGGTCCTACATAAATCACGCTCCCCATGGCTGCGGCGCCCTGCACAGGATGTTTATCATGCAAAAGGCGTGTGACTGTAGCCACCGGCCGATTGGTTTCCCACGGGGCACGACCCAGTTCAGTAAGTGTTTTCCGACTCCCGATTTGTGAGAGGATCTCAAACGGTGGCTCGGAAGGATTTGGCCATTCGCGTGTGGTGAAGAAATTAAAAAGATAGATGCCGTCCGCCCCTTCGCGCCATCGCTCCCAAGCTCTGGCTCGAAATGCGGACTCACTGAGGCAGAACTCACATCGATCAGGAATTGGCGATGCTTGTGTCTCCGGTTGGATTGCCCCGTAGATCGGGAGATTCGGAATGGCTTGCTTCCACACCTGGATTCCCAAGGTCTCGCGAGTAAACAACCACTCACTCACACTCAAGAAATCCATCCAACCGCGCCGAGCCCACTCGGGCAGGTCACAGCCCAATTCAAGAGCACGCTCCGGCGTGGGTTCGAAGTTACCCATTCCAGAAGGTGCGCGAACCGCCAGAACCAATCGACGCGCACGTTTCCGTCCTTCCCGATCCAAAATACCCCGCACGCGGTGCACGAGATGGTTCATGGCGACCACCCGCTCCGGCGCGGAAATGCCTTCGACACGGAAGAAGCGAGGGAATCGCTGGAAATCCAATTCGATTCCATCCGCCTGATCGTAGCGCTGGATCGATTCCTCGATGAGTTGAATGACATAGTCGCGGACGGTTGGCGCACCGAAATCGAGCGCGCCTCCTGGCAGACGCAGGTCCGGATGCTCACGCCAAAATCGGGTTCTGAGGAAATCATTCCCATGGGCGTCGTTCATTCGAAAGCTGATGAGGGCTTCGATTCCACGGCGCTTGGATTCGCCGATAAGGATCGCGTAGGGATCGAGGCCGGCATCAAAAAACTTCTGGAGATTGGCGAACCGTTGCTGTTCTCCGGCAGGCCAAGCGCGACGCTCTTCTACCGTATTATCCGCACCTCGCTGTGTACCGACCTGGCTCGGGTAATACATTACCTGGGCGTTGATACAGACCAGAAAGCTATCCACCTGACTGCCAGGACCGGTTAATTCAGTGACCAGATTGGTCAAGTCCCGGGCCTCAATGGGGCCGGGACCACGGCGGCCGACTTTGAGGGTCATGCAAGAATCCCCGTCAAGGTTGTAAAGAATCCGCCGGGATCTTTGCTCTCGAGCCGCAGCGGTTATCGAGTCAGCTCCAATCGCCCTCGAAAAACCGACATTCGAAGGTGCCCACCCCCACAACCACGCAAGCAACCAAAACGCGGCACTTTTCCGGCTAAAACCGACCCAGGGAATCATGCCCATAGGGTGCGCAATTCAGGAAACCCCGTCGAGCCCCTTCCCCGGTCACCGATTCACTCTTCCATCCAGCTCAACCTGACTAAGCGATCCGCAGCCAAACCGTCTTGAGATAAGCGGGTTCTTCTCGCGTCACAGGGAAATCAGGAGGCTGCGGCACGTAATGCTCCTGAACAATTCGCCGGGACGACGCTTGTACGGCCCGTCGCACCTGCATCAAGAAATCTTCAGGGGCGACCCGTGCCGTATTGGTGGACGCGAACAGCCGTCCATCCGGCTTCAGCAAGGGCAGTACCGATGTGACCAGCATTCCGTAATCCGATTCGGTTCGAAAATCGCCATGCTCCTTGGATCGCGAAAAGGTCGGCGGATCGAGAATGATGGCATCGAAGAGTCGACCCTTCTTCGCCAGGCGCCGGATCCATTCGAAACAATCGCCGTAGATGAATTCATGGCGATCGGGGGCGAGTCCGTTGAGCAAGAAATTGCGGCGGCCCCACTCCAGATATTTTCGGGACAAATCCAAGCTGGTGGTGCGCGCTCCCCCGAGGGCAGCGCACACGCTGAACCCACAGGTATAGGCAAACGTGTTCAATACCTCCGGGATGGTCCCTGAAGTTGGAGGATCGGCTTGGAACAAGGGAAAATCCGCCGCGATATGATTCGCCAGGAAGCGCCGGCGATTGTCCCGTTGGTCGAGAAATAACCCCACGCTGTAGCCTTCCTGCAACGACAGTTCGTAGCGCACCCCATTTTCCAGGACCACAAATCGCTCCGGAGCAACGGGTCCCGACAGGTGCCGTGGTGCGGCCTCCGCGGGGGTCGTCCGACGCACATGGCGAGTCCAAATCTTATGGTACACTCCAGCATCGGGACCGCCCGAGGTCGAATTGGAATCGAACCGAATCGAGGGCGGCGTCTCGGATTGAATGAGGCAGTAGTCGCCCAATCGGTCGACATACAAGCCGGTTTCCGGACCATCGCCAGCACCGTGGAACTCCCGGTAAGCCGTCGTTTCGGCGGCTAGTCCCAGTGAAAACAACGCGGCTCGGCGCAGCTTGGCAGGTGATTGGTCGAAACCTGGCTCCACTTGGAAGTGGAGTCGACGACCGGATTTAGGATGATCCAAGTCCAACTGCGCCGCACACAAACAAAGACGGGGAAACCCAGACCCCTGATAAAGCGAATCCCCTAGGATGGGGATCCCTTCGGCGGCGGCGTGGACCCGGATTTGGTGAGTCCGGCCCGTGATGGGTTGCGCTTCCAGGAGTGTCCAGCGTGAAGCTTTTTCCAAAATGCAGAATCGAGTTTCGGCGTGGTCGCCAAACCCGGGTTTCGTCTCTGAAACGTACCGTTCTCCCGCACGGACAATCGTCGAGACCACCTGGAACTCGTCGCGAGACACTGGACGATCCGTGCGCAGCAGATACCGTTTGGAAATGGTCCGGTTCGTGAATTGCTGCGTCAGCGACTGGTTGGCCATTGGGGTTTTGCCGAACACCAAAAGCCCGCTGGTGTCCTTATCGAGGCGATGGACGATGGCAAGGCTTGCCCACCGTGCCTCACGGTATTTGAGCCACTCGTAAATCCCCTCGCCGGCGTAGGGTGCGGGAGCGTGGGTATTCCATCCCGGGGGTTTGTGAACGACCAGGATCTGATCGTCCTCAAACACCACGCAGGGGGGCGGCGGCGACTGGTGATTCGGCATGGACATCGCTGAGGCACGGCCTTAAAGACGGAGAGGCAGGTACGATCAAGCTGGCTGAGAATCCGGTGGAATCGTGCCGTTGTCGAATCAAGATACCCTGCCCCACCGGCACGTGTAACTCATTCAAAATAAGGGCATTCTTCACAATGGCGAGTCGATAGTGACGGAGACGGCCCCCCAGCCCCCTGCTCGAACCCTGCGATCGGTGGTAGCAATCCACAGGTGGCTGCGGATGGCGCTTTAGGCGGTCCGACGTCATCAACGAGAATTGTCGGTCGATGGCCGGTAGCCTTGCAAAGTCCCAAGTGCCTTCGATACAACTCCCGTCCTGTGTTTTCTCAACAGACACTTCGAACTCCTGCCACGTATTCTGGAATCGGCCTTCATTCCGGGAACAAAGTCACCATGACCTTGCTCCCGGCGCCAGCCGGAACGGGTCTTCGTTTTCGACGGATCGACCTGGAAGGACGCCCGGAACTGGAAGCCCGCGTCGAACACGTGGTGGATACCCAGCGCTCCACCACGCTGGGCAAAGGGGCCGTCAAGATTCACACGGTCGAACACATACTGGCTGCTCTAGCGGGTGTTCACGTGGACAATGCCATCATTGAACTGGATGCCAATGAACCGCCAATCTCGGATGGGAGTTCGCGGGAGTTCTCCAGGATTATCCACGAGGCGGGGATCGTGCCTCAAAGTGACGCTCGCGAACCCTATCGGTTGACAGCGCCCCTCCAACTGACCGTTGGTGATACTCTCATTGCGGCCTTCCCGCACGATGGCTTTCGCATCACCTGCACGAGCTCCGACCGCGGTGGTCGATTCACCCAACATTTTTCTTTGGAATTGACCCCTGCCAGTTGGGAGAAGGAGTTGAGCCATGCCCGTACGTTCTGCTTCTACGAAGAAATCGAATTCCTGATCAAGAATGGACTCATTAAAGGGGGCAGCCTGGAAAATGCGATCGTCATTCGCGATGACGCGGTCCTGACCACGGAACCACTGCGTTATCCCGAGGAATTCGTCCGCCATAAGATGCTGGATATCGTGGGCGATCTGGCCTTGGTAGGTCGTCCAGTGCATGCGCACATCATTGCGATCAAACCGAGTCATCACGCCAACACCGAATTGGCGCGAGCCATTCTCGCCCAGATGCGAAAGCCAATCGAAGCTGCCCAGACCTTCGCACCCCCACCCCAAGCGGTGGTCGAAAAAGCAACGGCTCGCCCGGAAACCCGAAGCTCCAAAGCAGACAGTCGAGCTGCCGCGTCCGGTGGACACACCTCGGGCACTTCCACCACGAACACTGCGGCGTCCACAGCAACGCCTTCGGAAGCCGTGGTGCGCGATGGCGCCACGTTGGATGTGATTCAGGTCATGAAAGTCCTCCCGCATCGCCCCCCGTTTCTCATGGTGGATCGGGTGACCCGAATCGATGGCAACAAGATTACCGCCATCAAACAGGTGACCATGGGAGAACCCCACTTTGAAGGACATTTTCCCGGACACCCAATCATGCCAGGAGTCCTGCAGTTGGAGGCCATCGCACAGGTTGCCGGGATTCTCATGATGCGCCAGGCGGAGAACGCTGGAAAGATTGCCTACTTCATGTCGGCGGAAGACGTGAAGTGGCGCAGGCCCGTGCGGCCCGGAGATACTTTGATCATCGACGTCGAAATGACCAAGAGCCGCGGCAAGATCGGCAAGGCACGCGGCGTGTGTTCGGTCGATGGCGAAACCGTCAGCGAAGCGGATGTCACCTTCATGTTGGTGGACCGATGACCATCAGTTAAAGGATTCCAGACGATTTTTCCTGACAGACACCCGGGAGCTTCGCAAGCGTATCGCCGCGGGACACATGGAAACGCCATCGAACAGACCACGCATCGCCCTCTTCAACGCGTCGAGGTTCCAACGAGAATGATTCATTCCACAGCTATTATTCATGCAGGAGCCCAACTCGGGGCCGATTGCGAGATCGGACCGTACTGCATCGTCGGGGAAAACGTCGTGCTGGGTGACCGATGCCGACTCCACAGCCATGTGGTATTGGACGGGCACACGATCCTGGGAACCGACAATCAAATCTTCCCGTTCGCCTGTATCGGGTTGAAGTCGCAGGATCTCAAGTGGAGGGGCGGCCTGACACGGGTTGAGATCGGTTCCCACAACACTTTTCGCGAGTCCATGACCATCCATAGCGCCACCGCCGATGGGGGGGTGACACGAGTCGGATCTCACAACCACTTGCTCGCCTATACTCACATCGCACACGACGTCCAACTGGGCAATCACGTGGTCATGTCCAATGTGGCGACCCTCGCCGGCCATGTCATTGTGGAAGATCACGCAATTATCGGCGGCCTCGCGGCGGTGCATCAGTTCTGTCGGATCGGGTGTTATTCAATGATTGGCGGATGTTCCAAAGTCGTCCAGGACGTCCCACCCTATATGATGGCTGATGGAAATCCGGCGGAAACACGATTTATCAATAAGGTCGGCCTGGAGCGTCAGGGCTTGGCACCCGAGACCATCAAAGCGTTGGCGTCGGCTTACAAGATCCTATTCCGCGAGGGTCTGACGATTCCCAATGCCCTGACACAAATAGAGGCAGGACTGCATTCCTTACCCGAAATTCAGCACTTGGTGAGGTTTGTGCGCAGCAGCCAGCGAGGAATTTCCAAGTAGCGCTCGGCGCCGCAGACTGTTCCGGCTCTTTGAGCGTCCGACATGATGAACCGCGGAGCGCAGGAAAACACGGAGCGGTAGACGGAAAGGTTTTTGCGTTCCTCCGCGCCTCCGCGTCTACCGAGGAACAGAACCCAACCTGCAATCGGACGTATCTCTGAGTTGCCGTGCCGCATTGGATGCTGAGGGAAAAGGGAGGGCCACCGCAGTCCAGAGAGGCAAACGACTTGATTCGAGTTCGCTCGGCGGGATTCCGCGAACTCTGCGCTGCCATTTCCGACACCGCAGAGGTGAGATGAGGCGCAGAGTGAGGACCTGGGAATCGGGCTCTCAGTCTTTCTCTGCGTCCTTCCCGTCTCTGCGGTGCAAGTCCCTAATTACTGGGCTTGAAATTCGGCCTTGGCCTGGAGTGTTCCCAGCCCGGCTGGGACGGCGACATTGATGGTCGCGGAGCCGCCGACCATATTCACGGGGCCACCCGGGATGACGCCAGTCCCCGTGGTAACGCGCAAGGAGACTGGTGTGCCATCGGGAATGCCAGTGCCTTTGATGACCACGCTGACGGTGCCAGCTTTGCTAAAGACAACGTCGGGGCTCAATTGATTGCCGGTGGGCGGTTGGACAACATTTAATCCATCCACGCTGACGATATTCAACGTTCCGACTTGATTAAGCTGGCCGCTGGCGGCTGGCAGACCGACGACCGCAACGGGGTTTTGAGCGCCTGTGAGAGAGCGGATATACGCCTCAATCCGAATGCGTCCATTGGGGTTGCCGGTCACGCCGCCATAGGTTTCGACAGAACCCGGCCCGGAGATGCGATCCGCGCGCAAGAGTATGGCGCCACCGGAGCCGCGGCCACCATAGCTGGCGTTGCTCCACTGGTACTCGCCGCCATTGGCAGAAATGCGGCCATTGATGGCAATATCGCGGGACGAAGCGATAAGGATGGCACCACCGCCACCGGCACCGTTGCCACCATTCCAATCCGCACTGGAAGAGCCACCGCCGCCGCCAGAGCCACCGATCAGCGGCTGGAGAAAGGCATTGCCATAGACATCTTTGAAGCCACCGTGTTTGGCATCACGGAGATTGGGATTCGTTTGAGGTGCCGTGCCCGGATCGCCACCACCGAGGCCTTGGCCAGGGGAGCCGACGTAACTGCCTGAAGCGTCGATTCGAATACCGCCGAGGCCGCCATCAAATCCGCCGGGACCACCGCGGGCGGGAACTCCCGGAGGTAAGTCATTCGCGCCGAATTCGCCGTTCGCTTCGATGGCACCATTAATGATGACATCCTGGCTCGCCAACCAACGCACCGGCGTATTGCCTATATTTTTGAGAAACCGAACGAAAACACCCGAAGGAATATTGATCGTCGTGAAGTTGAAAATGCCATTGGCTTTGGCGTTGAGATCAAAGAATTGAACCTTGCCGCTATGAGCAACCCAATCGGTGCCGTTCCAGAAATCTGTATCCGCTGACCAATTTTCGACGCCAGGGATATCCCCGCCCATGGCCACCATTCTTTCAAGGCCCCTATGCCAGACCATGCCCTGACCCTGCCGTCCGGCGATTTGTCGGTTGGGCGATTTACGTGTCCAGTTAGCGCCATTCCAGGTCCAAGTGTCGGAGACATTGCTTCCACTGAACATGACCACTTCCTGCCTTACCGGGTCATAGTCCATCGCTAAATGATTTCTAGCCGAAGGGACCGCAGCTGAACCCCGTTGTGCCCAGGTGGTACCGTTCCAGATCCAGGTGGCGCCATGATTGCCGAAAAGCACGACTTCCTGTCGAGCCGCGTCGTAAGCCATCATGGAATTGCTGTGGCCAGGAGGCGAAACCGAAGGCGTCTCCAACTTCCAATCGGTTCCATCCCACGTCCATGTCTCGGTATTCCCAATGCCACCGTTGAGCACGACTTTTTCCCGCGCGGCATCATAGCAGATCGCGTAGTACTCACGAGCCGACGGCTTGTTGGCGGGACTCTTTTCCGTCCAATTGGAGCCGTTCCAAACCCACGTATCGTTCAACCGGACGTCGCCACGATTTCCGCCGAACATTAAGACTTCCCCGCGCTTGGCATCGAAGACCAATCGGTGGCCATAGCGTTGGACCGGGGTAGTTGTTGGGAACACGCGAGTCCAGTTGGCGCCATCGAAGATCCAGGTGTCGTTTTGATTCACGTTCTGAAGACCTCCTCCGAACATCACGATGCGATCGCGGGCTGCGTCGTAGGTCATGCCAAAGGAAGAGCGCCCGCCTGTAATCACTTGTCGGAAGGTGAGGGGGCCATCGGCGCCAGTGGAACCGCTGGAATAGGGCAGATCAGGGTCGACGGCCAGCACTGGTACAATGAGGCCGAACGCGCAAACCGCGGCCAGCGCTCCCTGGGTGATATAGTTGCAGAGTTGCGTCTTCATGGGCGTATCGTGTTGTGATGGAAATTGAGGTGGCCGAACAAATTATTGGAGTTGGTTGTGATAACTGACGACCGGGGACGGAATAAGAACCGAACCCTGATAAGGCACCACGGCGGCATTCAGGTAACTGACAGTTGCGGAAAGTATCTCGATCGGCGTGGTCGGGGAGACCGGCGCTGGGATGGCGTTTAGGTAGCTTGCCGGCGCGGAAAGGACCTGAAGGGTAAGAGCCGCTGGAGGCGCTTCCGCCAACGCGTTTAAGTAGCTCACAGCTTGGCTGGACACTTCCAGTGAGGTTCCCGTCGGAGGCGCCGAGGCCAATGCGTTCAAAAACGAAACATGGACTGAGGTCACGCGCACCATGGGCGTGGAACTCGGATCATTGACTCGCGTGCCATCGGCATATTCCCCGTTGTCATCCCAGCCATCGCCATCGGAATCCACGCTGCGTGGACTGCCGCCGGATTCCAATTCACGGAGATTGGACAAACCGTCATTGTCGCTATCTTCCTGTTCATCGTTGGTGCCATTTCCGTCGGAATCCAGCAGACGCGGATCGAGGCCGAAGACCAATTCCCAAGATGTCGGTAACCGATCCCGATCGGGATCTTCCTGGCCATCCAGGATTCCATTGTTGTTCGTATCTGGATTTTTTGGATCCAAGCCCAACGCGCCTTCGATGTTGTCGGGGACACCATCGTTGTCGGAATCCGTCTGCCCCAGGATCCAGAACCGCCAGATGGCTGATGGCGTCAATGGATTCCCTGCTAGATCCGCCAGTGGTGATTTCATGCGCACTTCATAGAGTCCCGGCGGAAGCGCCTCGGGAAACTCCAGGAATACCGCGTTTAGATCCGTCCGATAGTCCACGGTGTAGCCATTCAATTCGGAATCATCCGTCGTACCAATCACACCGTCGGCTCCGGCAAAGATAATATCCAACGATTGGGCGTTGAGTGTCTGAGGATTGACGGGTTCATCAAAATACGCCGTCACCGACGTCGCAGAGCCAACAATCGCTCCTGCGCTTGGGAACCGGCGCAGCACTCGCGGCGGTGTGGCATCGGGAACCAGGGTCACTCGATACTCGGTCGACCACGCGTTGTTGCCACCCGTGTCAAAGGCACGGGCGCGCAGCAGGAAGGTATTTACCCCCGCAGCCGGATTGATGGAAGGCGTCACAAACCGAGCCTCAAATGGATAATTCCCATCGATGGAAACTGTCCGACCATTGACGTAAAACTCAACCCGAGCGACCTGCACGTCATCCGACACACGAGCGACCACATTGACCAGTTTACCTTCCTCGGCACGAGCGGGGTCCAGGGGGAAATCGGCACCCAGGCTGATCGATGGCGGCAGGTTACCGGCGTCATAGGCCAAGTAATTGACAATCTGAAGACCGGCGAGTCCGTCGGCAACAAACGCAAGCCCATTATAGACGGCGATGGCTGAAGCAAGCCCAGGAGTCTGAAACGTCGCGATGAAGTTGAGGGCCAAGCCATCCGCGCCAAGGTTGTAAAGCGAGACATCGTGCGGTCCATCAGGAGTGCTATTGGCATCGACGGCCGCGAGACCAAGACCCGACCCGTTCGGAACGATCTGTTTCCATCCGCGGGAGTTGGTGTTGTTTTGACGGAGACTTCGCAGATTGGTTCGATCCGAGACATCGAAGACATTGAACCCAGAGGTATGGCTGGCGTAAGCCTTGCCGTCCGCGACGAACAAACGCAGGCGCCGTTGTCCTGCCCCGACGCCACCTGGCGAGGGGAGGTTTGAACTAACGCGCAATTCCCCTTCATCCAACGGAACGGCAAATAATCGATCGGTTGACAGGAGGAACAAGGTTTGGCCGGAGATCACGACATCTTGAAGGTTGGGAGCGCCTGGGAGTCGGAACCGATCCAGTAGCGATCCCGTTCCCATATCCACCACCGACAAATCGCCGTTGCTGGATCCGACGTAGGCCAAACCACCGCGCACGGCAACCGCATTGGCGAAACCTGAAAGTGGTACCTGGCGGGTAATTCGAGCATTGGAAGGAAGCTCCAGGTCAACGACGGCCAAGCCTTGAGGACCATCAGCAACGGCAATCCGAAGCACATCGATAGCATTGGGTCGACTGACCAAAGCCACGCCGCGGGCATTACCCGGAGTATCCAGCTGGGCCAAACGCGTCTGGGAGAAACCGCGCTCGACACGGAACAACGCGACGCCGGCCTCCGCATCCGCCACCGCCACGTAATCGTCCAACGCCGCCACGTCCACGGCATTACCTGCCGTGTCCGCACTGGCGAGTACGCCAGTAGCCACAGGCAACCCATCGGTGGGGCTCGATCCAACATCAATCTCCGCACCATCCTGAACGCCATCGCCATCCGTGTCCCCTTTCATTTTGTTGGTGCCCATCACCAACTCCGCGGTGTCACGAAGGCCATCGCCATCCGTATCAGGTGACGTGTCGCGAATCAAATGGACGGCCGGCAATAGGAAGCTCTGACCGCTGGTCGGCGTGATCCAATCGGCAGTGCCCACTGTGCGCGTCGCCGGATGAAATACCCACTGGCGGTACCGGCTGCTGGGCGCCATGATCAGGCTTTCGTGGCCCTCACCATTTCGGCCCGTGGGACCCCGTTGCTCGATCAGGCCTGTTTCCAAATTCATCAACACGAAGTAGTGCACGCCGACTGAGCGACTGTAGGTGATTCGTTGTGGATCGGTGGGGCTATTGCCATCCAATGTCTCTCGGAAATCCGACACGCCATCACCGTCGGTGTCGCGCTTTCGCGGGTCCGTTCCATTTTCGTATTCGCGGACATTCAGCATCTCGTCGCCATCATTGTCGCGCAGGGCATCGGAGGGATCGTTGGGATTTAACCCATTGGCGGTTTCCCAAGTGTCCGCCATGCCGTCGTTGTCTCGATCCAACGCATTGGGGACTGTAATCGCTACCGAAGCCTGCAAGGGCAGCTCATCAACGCCGGGAGAATGTTGAACCAAAATGGTGGTTACACCCGAAGCGAGACCTGAAACCACACCGGCTGCCGTCACGGAACCAACCCCTGGATTCGAACTTCGGTAAGAAGTTCTGGGGTTGGCAGTTAGATTGTTCTGGGATCCATCGCTATAGAAGCCTGTCACCGTGATGTTGGCGGTTTGCCCCACATTGAGGACATTGTTAAGCACCTCGGCCTGGAGGTTGATCAATCGAACACCCGGATCCCCTGGTGCAGCCGGCTTCGCGTTCGAAATGCGATTGGGGGGAGGACAGGCCGGCCAAAGTTGCGTCATTGCATGATTCCTGATCGTGGCGATCCGACCATCCAACACCGTTTGGCCCGCTTGATAGGCACCGTCGTTCATGGCGCCATTGTGACCGGCATTGAATGTGGTCAGTGCCGCCGAGAATTGGGTTTCCAAGTTGGCGAGCGATTGCGCGACTTTCTCATGGAGAATCAGTTCCGCCTCAGCAGAGTCGCGCTCGCACGGAACACATTCCGCCTCGATGGCCGCCTCAATCGTCTGCCAAAGCGGACCCACGATGCCCGGCCAATCGACATCGCGATGGTGAACTTCATGCGCCAAGCTGGCAGAACGCATATGCCAACGAACGGTGTTACCACCCCAATGGGTTTCAAGGAGTCCGCATTGGGGTGTAGTAAATCTTGAACAGTTCGTGGCGACCTTCGGCTGAAGAGCGGGACAGGGATCTGCGCGCATGTTTCGGACCTGTTGGTGAGGAGC
>SXGU01293458.1_pt1 | contig 25311 bp, 18 predicted proteins | sample 3174531 | NCBI WGS metagenome assembly SXGU01 (sample SAMN11356863, study PRJNA531348) | freshwater metagenome | isolation source: freshwater sample F1-140 | place: China: Fuxian Lake, Yuxi | collected 2017-12-25
AATCATTCGTCGCGACCTTTCACTGAGATGCGGCCACAAAACTCGCAGCTTCTTTCGAATATCACGGACATGCACCATCTACTCATAGGATTACAGCGGCTTTCCAAAGATGTAAACCTTATTTATTGACGGGCACTAAGGTAGTGCGCCAGTGCCAGCGTGTGGACGGCCTCGCACATGCCATCGAGGCGATGACGGTCGTATCGATGGGACTCGGGGTTGACCTGCCCGTCGCGGCTGATGTACGGCAGCCCAGTCGGCGAGTCGGCATCGGGCCAGAAGTAACTGGCGAGGCTGACATAATCGTGCCTGTTCCCGCTGGGCGCAGCGAACGGTTTACTCGTCACCGTCCAAAGCTCGCCGCGCGTGTGCCGGTCGGCCCGGCGGCAGAGTTCCTTGATACTGTCATCCAAGCCTGGATCTCCCGCCAGCGCCCGGCGACGAGTCTCCATCAAGGCGCGACCGTTTAACAGATACGTCGACGGTGGGATTGATCCCGCCTCGCCCGTGGCGCCGAAGGCAACCACGGCGAGGAACAAAAAGGCCGATGCCAACTCGGGTATGACCGCAAGGGTCGGCCATGACAGGAGTCTGGCGCCGGCCAGGGCCCGACCAGCACGATTGGACAAGGCAGGGGAGGTCATCGGAGTCCTATTTACGGCCGAACTTTTCAAGAAGGTGTCGATTGGCTGGCACGACATGCTCGGCGTGCTCCGGATGAATTGTTCCGGCAGGATCGCAAAGCCCCGGTTTTACCATGCCCGAGGCCTTGCCGACCGAATCCAGGTGGCTGCAGAACCCATAACCGATGATGATTCCCGAATCGTAGACCGCCTGCAAATAATGCGGGTAAGCCGCGGCGGAATCCGCCCGGGTCTTCAAGCGGGAAGAGGTGGTAATATGGTGGTCGGAAATGAAGATCGGTTTGCCCGTCGTCTGGTGGACCGTCCGGTAAAGTCCGCCGTCGAATCTTTCGCTGAAGGGAGGCTGCACGGCGATCGCGTCCACGTGTCGGGCGGCGGACCGGACCAGGTCCAGATTCAATTGATCGTGCAACAGGCGATGACTGAAGAGCAGATGGTTGGGGTCCGCCTGCCGGATCAGCGGGCAGACAAAGTCGTAGAAATCAGCGATCAGATGCAGCGCGAACTTGACGTCGTCCTGGTACACCTCGTTTTTCTGCGGCGAGACTTGCGCCAATTCAGGCGGAAATCGCGCTGCGTTCAGCGCGAACCCATAGTTGGCCGTGAACTCCGCCTCTCTCCCCTGGTACTCGTTTCGGATCCACCTCAAGTAATCCTCCTTCCCGGGGCTTCCCTCTGGCTGGCGTCGAATGGCCTCCGCCCAGTTCAGCTCGGGATTGTCGCGGGCTGGAACGATCACGGGGACATCCCCGAGCATGTAGGCGATCAGGTTGCGGTCATCTTTCAAAGGGCCGCAGGTGGCCGCGATGGTCTTGACGACTTCCGCGCGGAAAGCGGGATCATAGGGGTCGGGGTAACGGAAAGTTCCAATCGTGTCCCCGCGCTTGATTCGGTTATACAAGCCAATGGAAATTTTGAGGAAATCGAACGGATAGACATAACTCAAGGAGCCTTGCTTGATGAAGGCCAGAGAGTCCATCCAGCCATAGGAGTTGAAGTGATATAAAGCGAGGTCACGATTGATTCTCGCTACGCCGAATCGCTGGTTCACATGGTTCAGCCCCAGGCAGAAGTACGGCTTTCCTTCCGGATCGAACAGCGTCCACCGCCCGACCTGCTTCCCCGTCGTGTAAAAACCCGTCGAGCTGCGGGGTTGACGGGTCTGGGCCGTGGCAAGCGTCAAGGCAGGTTCGACGGCTCCAGTCGGGCTGGCGGCAGGGGCGACCTGGGCACCGCCATGAAGCGGGAGGAGCGCGGCGATGAACAGAGAACATGTTTCGAAGAATTGCATATGGGGCGATGGTCTTGCGACCGGGTCAGAGATCAGAACGTGAAGCTGTTGGTCAGATACCATCTCCGTTCCGGCGCGAGCCGCACGGTGGAGATATCGCCCCAGGGCTGCACGCCAATGGCTATGGGGGTGTCATCCTCGATCAGATTGCGCACATTGAGCTGGATTTTCCAGTTGATCCGGTCCTTCCAAATTTTGCGCTCATAGCTGGCAAACCCATCGACGTTCGTCTCGGCCGGGGCATAAAACGGATGAGCCAGGTCGAATTGGACGCTGCCGTTGGTCTTGCGTGTGGTGGGGTAACCGATGCCGAGCTTGTCCTGCCAGCGGACGGCACCGCCGATACTCCAACCCTTCAGTTTCTCCCCGAATACTGAGTCCCGGCCGAAGCGGTAATGGGTCACCAGATTTGCGCGCCACTTGCGCTGCTCGGCGCTGGCCGAGCCTTCCGTGGCGATGGCGGTGGCGAAAGGACCAAAGACGTTCGCATCGAGCCAGCTGCCGAACGTCAGAACGTTAGCGGCCAACGCATCTCCCGGCTGCCAACCAAGCGGGTAGGCCGCAAACGGCCGACTCCTGAGTTGGTCCCAGGCCGGCTTCATCCGCGCGATGAGATCCTTCAGGAACGGCAGAGCGTTGCTCTGGACCGTCTCCTGTTTGGCCACGTTCGCGAGGATGCGCCAGTTTTTGGTGGGATTGCAGACAATTTCGAGCTCGGTGCCTTTTGCCGTGTAATCGGTCGTGTCGGTACTGCCCGGGACCGAGCTGGTGTAGACCACGTCCTGATTGGGCCGCACTCCAATCACGCGCCAGTCGTAGAGATTACGATAATTAGCCGGCAGCGCGCTAAACAGGAGCTCGGCATCGGCAATTCCTCGGTCAACCAGATGAGGATTCAGCAGACCTTCCGCGTACCACCGTGCGGCCGAGCGCACGATCGCGTCCATCGAGGAGATCCCGACGACAGTGGGATTGTAGCCCTGGTCCTTGACGCTGGTTTCGAACCGGTTCAGCCGCAGGCTCAACTTATCGTGCAAAGCCCACAGGTTGACGCCATACTCCTTGGTTTTGCCCGCTGGTGAGGCGATCTTTTCTCCATAACCACTGATACGGCCACCGACCGGGGTGAAATTACTCGACTCATTGTAGAAGATGCTGATGTCAGTTCCCGCGGGAAGCCGCACCAGTTTGCGTGGCCAGCGTGCGACTACGCTGTAACTCTTGACTTCACCACCGACATTCAAGGGCGGAGTGCCTGGAAACGAGAAATCATTGAACCCATAGTGGACCTTTCCGGGGTCGTTAAGGTTGGCGGGATTGGAGACAAATCTTACAATCTGGCGGACGAAATAATCTTCGTCGCGGCGCCAACCCAACATGGTCACGAGGTGATCACGCAGCCAGTAACTCTGCAGCACGGCGGCCTGGGATTTGATGACCTCCCGCAAAGCGCTCCCGCCGTTATTTCTTTCGACCTGGGTGGCGGTCGCATCGACCATCCGGCCGGGATCGGTCACGTCCGCTGCGCGCGCGAAGTAGGGAATATTCGTCGTCGGCCCGGTCGTGAGCGGCGGAATGGAAACCGCGGCGAGTTGCAGGGGATTCCGGTTCGCGATAAGCGACGGCCCGAGGTAAACAATCCGGCCCGCGCGACGCCCGGGACTTTCGATGCTGGGATCGCGGGAGCGCGCGGCCTCTCCGTCGAAGGCATAACCATGATTATAGCTGATGATCTCGGTTGAGTTTTCCTCATAAAGGCCCGTGACGGTGTGGCGGCCAAGCCATTGGGCCCACGCCGGCCGAAAATCGCTGAAGTCGAACTTCCCAAACGCCGTGGCGCGGATTGAGTCCGCGTCGATGAAGAGGTTGTTGTAGTTGACCTGCGAAGAGAGCAGGTAAGGCCGGCCAAGATTTGGATTCAGCACGCCCGTGGGCAGGGTGACATTGGGATCGATGCGAACGTGATTGCTGCCGGTGGAGGACACAAAGGAGTTTTTGCCGCGGCGGTCGATGCGTTGTCTGTCATAGGCGAGTTCGACGCCGATGCGGTCCGACCAAGCACGCTGTTCGAACGCGAGGTTGAACGTGTGGAAGCTGTCGCCTTGGATCGAACTCTCGTCGATCATCCGATTCTTGAAATCGAAGACGCTGAAATCGGTGAAACCTTGATACCTTATTCCGGCCGGGACCACGCCGGGCTGTTGTCCAGGCAGGATCTTCGCCCCGGTCCAATACGCCCCAGGCAACTCGAAGATATTCATCGTGCCATAATAGCGATTGATGTCGGCGCCCAAGTCGCGATTGAAGATCGGATTGAACGTTCCGGACAAGATGGTGTTCACCAAGTTGGTGGCGCTGCCGGGCACCTCGCTCCGGAAACCGTATGCCGGCCGCTGATCCGTCGGGTTGTTATGCACCACGACCATTTGGTTCTGGATCGTCCCCTGATTGATGAACAACGGAATGAAAAGACCGGCGTTCTCGGCCGCGGCATTGGGGTTCCGGGCTGGGTCGTCATAGAATGTCCAGTCAAACGGCATTCGCCCAGCGGCCGCCCAAGGTTCCGCGCTGTTCAGAGGCAAAATGGTGATGGGTCGATTAGCCTTCGTGTGGCCGGTCTCAAAGTTTGCCCGCAGCGCCGTCGACTTGAACGGTTCATACGCGATCGCCCCGTAGAGGCGCCGCTTGTCCTCGAAGGCCGGCCGCTGGTCATAGCGTTCATCGTCCGCCAGTGCTGCCAGCCGGATTCCGAGCTTTTGGCGGATCAACACGCGATTGAGATCGATCGAGGCGCGGTGGCTGTGGTTGTCGCCGTACCGCAGTTCGACTTTGTTCCGGTTGCGGTGGAGATCCGGCCTGAGCAAGGAAGTATCAACCACCCCCGCCGGGCTGCCGACGCCGAACAGGATGGCATTGGGTCCGCGATTCACCGTGACGCGGTCAGTGTTGTAGGAGTCGAACGCGATTCTGGTGGAGAACAGATCGCGGGAGAAGTTTGGCGAGGCCAGGCCGCGAGTCCGGCTGCTTTGCTGCGGGTCGAAGCGGGAACCTTCGCTGACGACCGAGGTGGCATTGATGTCATTGGTTGCACCGGAATAATTGCCGCCCGGCCCGGCGGCTTCCATCCCGGTCGCGAATATCAGGATGTCATTCGCATTGGTTGCGCCGAGGTCGTCTAACAGATCTTTCGTGTAGATTGAAATTGAGGCGCCGAGGTCGGCGATAGGCGTATTGAGTCGGGTGCCGGCCAGCGTCGTCGTCGCCTGGTAGCCGGTGTCCCGGGTCCGCTCGATTACGAACGGCGAGAGCACAACGACGGGCTCACTGGGTGCAGGCGCTCCGGCCTCGCGCGTGGTTTGCGCCCCGGCGGACGCGTCGAAAATGGCTCCCAGTAGCGTGGCACGGATCATGGGGAGGAACATCGGCTTCATGGTGTTTGGGGGTTGCGGCGGGCAGTCCGCCCCTGCTTCTTAAAGTGGACAGAATGATGCGGAATCATTTCCGCCCGCTCAAGATCTCGGTTACTTGACTCGTTAAATGACCGATAGGAAACTGGATTACCGATAGGAAAACTGGAAGGAAACTCGATTTTCAGGGGGATTGGATCCGGGAGGGGGTTAGCAGTCAACCGCGCGCGGCTGGGGACGCGGTGCTTGTGCAAGATCGAGCTGACCTGATGGTTCACGGTGGGCTCGGCTTTGTTGACGGCGGAGGCGATTTCCTTGCCTGTCATCCATGGCCTTGGTGACGGATGACTAGAGGGGCCGTCGAGCCGATGCACAAACACGTCGCGCTCGGAGGGCGTCAGAGCCTGGCCCGGGCACGACTCGCATGCTCGTGCTGGGTTGCGGCAGAGTGGGATTGGCCAGCAGCATCCTCACGACTTCGCGGGCGGCGCGGGCAGGTTGAACTCCTTCAGGATCGCGGTGACCTTGCCGACGACGTCGGCCGTGGGGTCGTGGGGGTTCATGCCGTTGTGGCGGACCTTCCCGGTGGGGTCGATGATGGTGAGGTGCGGGATGCCGCGCACGGCGTAGTCGGGATTGTAGACCTCCTGCTTCGAGAAGGCGACCGGCCAGCTCATCTCCTGCTTCTTCATGAACTCGGCGGTCAGCTCGTATTCGCGCGCAGGATTGCCCTTCACCTCGATGGGCTTGGGCTCGATGCCGTTCACGCGACCCTGCAGGCTGGTGACGCCGAGGACGACGACGGGCGAGCCCTTGAAATGGGCGACTTCCTTGCGGATTTTGGGAAACGCGGCGATGCAGGGGCCGCACCAGGTGGCCCAGAAATCGAGGACGACAACCTTGCCCTTGAGATCGGCGAGGGACTTGAGGCCTTCAGTCGAGGCCCAGGTGAAGTCGAGCTGGGGGGCGGGCGCGCCGATGAGGGCAGCCTGCCTGGCCCGGATGGCCTCCTTGTCGGCCTTGGCCTTCGCTTTGGCCTCGGGAGTGAGCGACTCGAGCATCTTTTTGGACGCGGTGGCCGCACGGGTGCCGGCGTAGTCGGCGACGACGGCGGCGAGGAGCTTCTCGCCCGTCTCCTCGTCACCGATCTGGAGGTAAAGGAAAGCCTTCATCATCGCGACATTGCCCGTGTCGTCGTTCTTCCCCGGATACTTGGCCAGCAGGGTGTCGAAGGCCGCTAGTTCCGCCGCAAGAGTCGCGGCGGTGGGTTTGGCGGTCTTCATCTTTTCAATGGCCTGGTTGAAGATGGCGTTCATCTCTGATTTGATGTCGGACGCGGGGCGGGCGGCTTCTTGCGCGAAGCTGCCGGCGGCGAGAAGGACAGCCAGGAGGGATTGCGTGAACAAGGGCGGGATTTTCATGGATAGTGGGGAGCGGAGGTGCGGGTTTGGTGGCGAAAGGGGCGTGGGGAGCGGGTTGGTCTTAACCCGCGCCCTGTCAGGCCGACTTGGCGGTGGCTAACCATGACGGAGTCGCTCCGCCCAGCCTGCCCCGACCGGTCCGGGGTGGGCGGAGGGAGATTTCTCCATCAGGCTTCGTCATCAGAGTGAAATCCCCGGCTCAGAACTGCCTCCGCACATTGATTGTGTAGCGGGCCAGCCGCGGGTCGCCGATGCGACTGTAGCCGGAGCCCGGTTCCACAAACGTCGTCGCCAGCACCGGGGGCCGGGTGTTGAGGACGTTCTGCACCCCAAGGGTCAGCTGGGTGTTCGCCAGCAACCACCGCCAGCCGCGCGGCTGCTCGCCCCAAGAGTAGCGGATGGAGATGTCGTGGTAGGTCTGGCTCGGGATCGTGGGCGAACCTTGACCGAGGATCCGCGCATCGCGCGACGCATTGGTAAAGGTGAAGAGGTAAACAAGGTGGGAATGGTAATACTGCATGTTCCACCCGAGCGACAGGCGGTCTTTCTTCCAGGTCAGCCCGCCGTTGCCGCGCCACTTCAATTGCGCAAAGGTGCCGGCGAACTGGGCGAAGCCCACACCGGGAATGGGCTTGGTCGAGAAGTCCGGCTGGTAGGTGGCGGCGGCGTAGGCCTCGAACTCACCCCATGCGGCGGTCTTCACCGTGTATTCGGCCTGCACATCGTAGGCGGTGACGCGCTTGCCCGCGATATTCCGGTTGCGAGAGTCGAACTGCTGGACGAGACCGCCGGTGTAGCCCAGCGCCTGATCGGCCGGGGTGAGCGGGGCGCGGACAATGCTGCCGGGCAGGAGATCCTCGATCGGCAAGAGTTGATCGGGGAACAGGGCGGCGATCTCATCCGTCTTCATGATCCGCGTGTAGTCCAGCGACAGCCGAAACCCGGGGAGGAACCGGGGCGTGAGAATCAGGCCGGCGGACACGCTTTCCGATTGCTCGGGCTTGAGGTCGGGATTGCCGCCAATCTGAAGACTGGCTAGCTCGACGACCGCCTGGTTGCCGCGTTTGGGATCGGTGAACGACAAAGGAAACGCCAATGAAGAAGCCGAGCCGAGCTGAAGCAGCGAGGGGGCCAGGAACCCGGTGCCCGCGCTGGCGCGGAGCGTGAGATCGCGCAAGGGCGAATACTTGAAACCGGCCGTGACCGTGGTGTCCGCGTAGCGGCGATTAAAATAGGTCACGCTGGGGAAGGGTCCGTCGGGGCCCGCCACCGAGATGCTGTCGGAGGGTGTGCGCATGGTCGCGGTGCTCTCATCGCGCCGGACCGCCACTTGCAGCTCAAGCCCGCGCTTCCAGCCATCCGGCGCCGTTGCGCCAAAAACCGGCACGTGCAGCTCGGCATAATAGGCCCGGTGGTTCAGGCCGACCCGTGGATTCCAGAAATAAGAGAGCGCGGAAGAGGTCGACCTGGGAACCGTAGTCAACGCGCTCGGAATCTCCTCCTCGCGGTATTGGGCGCTGGCGGAAAGCATCAGGTCGCCCGCCGGCAGGTGCCAGACCGGGCCGGAACCACGCAGCGTGAACTCGTCGCTGGCGAGCTTAAAGGCATTCTCCGTGTTGCTACGAGGCATCCGGTAGGGCGTGTAATCGAGCGGGTAGGCATTCAGGTCGCGCATCACGTCGAGCGTCCCGTTCGTCACCGCGGCGGTGTAGGAAAGCCCCGGGCCGGTGCCGTCGGGGTCGCCCAGCAATACAGTTATCGGTATGCTGGTCGGACGCCATGACTCGGACCAAACGTAGTCCAACCCGGCCGACCAGCCACGGGGCAGCTTCACCGCGAGGCCGGCGAGCAGGCGGTCGGAGCGGTTGAGGGTGCTGCCCTCCTGGCCCCGCAGGTTCGGCGCGTTGGCGGTCACACTGATCGGCGTGGTGAAAGGGTTGGTCGGCGCCGTGACCGGCAACGTGACGGTGGCGGTATGGTTGCCTGAGGAGATGGTCCCGCGGTTGTCTAGCCGGGAGGCGTCAACCATGAACTCCACCCGGTCGCCGAAGCGGCGCCGCAGGCTGACCCCATAGGACTGTTGATCCGGCACCGTCAGGAGTTCTGCTTCGCGGCCGGTGGTTATCCCAGCGGGCAGGTCGAGGTTGTATTTCCCGGCGTTGGTGGCCAGCGCCGCGCCGCCGTCCGTCGACGGGCCGCGGTAGCCGACCGGCACCGAGGTGATCGGGGAGTTGAGCGCCGTGCCGTTTTTCAACACCAGATTGGAGCCGTTCTGGCTGCGAATGTTGGTCGTGTAACCATTGGTCGAGACGGTCGGACCGACGAGGGTCGACGGGTTGTTGGCCAGTTGCCGGGCGCGGCCCCGCTGCTGCAGATCGCGGTCCTGCACCAGGAGAGCGGTGCCGTCGACCCGGCTGAGGTTGAAAGTGAGCTGGGTCTTGCCGCCTTGCAGTTGGAAGCTGCCGTTGAGTTCGAACCGGCGCGTGTAGGCGTCGCTGTCAAAGGTGTTGAGGTAGTTCATCGACGCCTCCACGCCGGCATAATCCTTGCGCGTGATGATGTTGATGACTCCGCCCGTGGCGCCGCCACCATAAATGCCCGAGGCCGTGGAGGGCAGAATCTCGATGCGCTCGATCATGCCCAGCGGGATGCCGTTCAGGTCGGGCTGAGTGGTATTGCCACTGGTGCCCCCGACCGGCGGCAGGCGGCGACCGTCGAGGAGGATGAGCGTCTGGTTCGAGCCCAAGCCGCGGAGATTGACCTCGCTATTGTTGCCCGAAAAGCCCTGCGCGTTACTCTGGGACGACTGGTTCATCGGCAGGCGCGCGCGGAAGAACTCCTCGAGGTTGGTCGCCATCGAGCTGTTGATCACCTCGCGCTCGAACACGACGTAGGGCTGCACGTCGTCGCGGGTGCGCGGGATGTCGGCGTTGATGAGCTTCGAGCCGAAGACCTCGTAGGTGCCGAGCTTCACGAGGCCGATCTCCGGCTTGTCACTTTCGCTCGGGCGGTCGCTGCTCTTTGCCTGCGCCGCCCGCGGGGCGTTTGGGTCGGTGGCCCTCGTCACCGCAATGGCGCGATTCGTTTTGCCCTCGGTGAGGACCAGCTCCGAGCCGGCCAGCATGCGCGTGAGGGCCGCGAGCGGCGTGAACTCGCCGACGACGGCGTTCGTCTTCGCGCCGGCGATGGCATCGGTCGAGTAGAGCAGTTCCACGCCGGATTGCTGCGCGAATTGTTTCAGCGTGGCGGTCGCGCTGCCGGCCGGAATGTCGAACGGCTTTTTGGCCGCCGGCTCGGCGGCGGCGAGATCGGGAGCGAGGCCAAGAAAACAAATCAGCGCGGCACAGGCCACGCGCAACAGGTTCGTCCGAAGCTGGCGGGAAGGTTGAGTCATGATGGGGATGGTTTGAACTTAGACGAACCGCGGCCGGGGCCCTAACTAGCCAAAGTGAAAATAGTTTCTCCGCTGCAAAGAGGGCTGGCAATCGCGGAGCGCCCGCGCAGTTTCGGGCACGCGACCAGCGGCCGGCCGCCCCACGGTGAATCCCACGACCTCAGCCCAAACCCTTCCTCCCGCCCACGCGGACGCCCGGTGGTTTGCCGAGGAAGTGCTGCCCCACGAGCCGGCGCTGCGGGCGTTCCTGCGCGCGAAATTCCCCGCGCTCGGCGATATCGACGATCTCGTGCAGGAAGCCTACGCGCGGTTGTGGCGGGCGAAGCAGACGGGCGAGGTGCGCCACCCGAAGGCGTTTCTGTTTACAACCGCGCGCAACGCGGCGCTGGATATTTTCCGCCGCAGCCAGGTGGTCGCGATGGAGCCGCTAGTTAGCGGCGCGGCTTCGGCCGTCTTGGAAGATAGGCCCGGTGCCGCGGAGATCGTCAATCGCGCGCAGGAAATCGAAATCCTGCGCCACGCGATCGCCGCCCTGCCCGACCGGTGCCGCGAAATCATGACGCTGCAAAAACTCTCCGGACTCGCGAACGCCGAGATCGCCACGCGCCTCGGCATCTCGATCCACACCGTGAACGCACAGCTCGTCACCGGCCTGATGCGCTGCCGCACCTACCTGAAGGCCCGCGGAGTCCTGCGGGGAAAATCATGACGACCGGCGACACCCTCCCCTTCCCGTCGGATGAGACGCAGGCCGTCGAACGGATCGCAGCGCAGTGGACGCTGCGCCAGCAACAGGGCCTCACGCCCGCCGAGCAAAAGGAGCTCGAAGTGTGGCTGGAGAGCGACCCACAGCACGCGGAGGTTTTTGCCGAGATGAACGAGACCTCGCAGCTGCTCGACCAACTGCGCGAGCCTGCCGGGGCGGAGCAGCCGGCGGCCGCGGGCGATTCGCAGCCGGCGACGACGTGGCGGCCGGGCTGGCTCGCTCCGATGCTCGCGGCGGCCGCCGCGATCATGATCGGTTGGGTCGCGTGGACGCGACACGTGGCCAGCGTCGGGCCGTATGCGGCGGCGGCCGCGACCGAGGTCGGCGCCGTGCGCGAACTCAAATTACCGGACGGCTCGGTGGTGAAGTTGAACACCGCCAGTGCCGTCGTGGTGCAGTTCACGGGCGGGGAGCGCCGCGTGCGGCTGACGAAGGGCGAGGCGTATTTTTCCGTCGCGAAGAATCCGGCGCGGCCGTTCTGGGTGGAGGCCGGGGTCGTGTCGGTGCGCGCCGTCGGCACGGCGTTCAACGTGAGGCGGCGGGACGACGCGGTCGAGGTGCACGTCACGAAGGGCAAGGTGCGCATCGAGGACGCCGGCGCCGCGCCGGGCGAGCCGACCGCCGCGCCCGCCGCCTCGCGGCTGCTCGTCGCGGGCGAACGCCTCTCGATCGCGGTGGCCGCGGTCGCGACCGCGCGGCTGGAAGTGGCAGTCGCGCCGGCGGTGCCGGTCGGGGTGCCGCGCGCAGAAATGGCGCGCGTGCTCGCGTGGCAGCAGCAGCGGCTGCAATTCGACGGCACGCCGCTGGCGGAAGTCGTCGCGGAATTCAACCGGCACAACCACCATCAGCTCGTGATCGCCGATCCGGCGCTCGCGGAGCAGCGCTTCGGCGGAGCGTTTTCGACGCAGGGCTTCGACGCCTTCCTGGAAATCCTCGAGCAGAACTTCGGCGTGAAAGCCGAGCGAAAAGAACGCGAGACGATCCTGCGCAAGGCCGGGCCGTAGGCGGCGAAAATTGCCGCGAGGGAATTTCGCTGTGCGGCGTCGAGTTGAATTCGGAGCACGTGCGCCGAATTGGCCGGACCGTCAAATTGCGCAACGTTGCGCAATTCATACCCGCTATTCGGCAAACTCTGGCTCTTGAAACGCAGAGGTCGCGGAGATCGCTGAAAAATTCCCACTTCGCCTCAGCGTCCTCCGCGTGCTCCGCGATGAATTCTTCAGTCCGAGTTCACTGGAGACACGGCCACTGTCCGGAAATCGGGAGGACCTGCCGCGTCGTAGTCGCGCAGCGGCAGAACGAAGACAAAAAGGGGAAAATAGAAAAGGGGCGGACCCGGCAACCGGTGTCCGCCCGTCACACAACCTGAAATTCCGTTGTAGGGCGGGGTCGCCGAATCCCGCCGGGTTGCGTGCAAACGAAAGTTTTTCGGCGGGGTTCGGCGACCCCGCCCTCCTATGACTTCAGCCCGAATCCCGACGAGGTCGGGGTTCGCCCGGCCGGGCCGACTCCGTCGGGGCTGACCCCGACACATCGGGGCAAGCTCGCGACTTCGTCGCTCGGCCAGCAGGCCGACGGGAATCCTCGGTGGCTGGTATTGCTACGGACGCGATTCCCGGGTTAGCAGCCGCTCTTGCCGCGCCGTAGTCTCGCGGTAGCGGGACGAAGGCAGGTCATAGTTTCAGCAGCCGCTTCACCATCTGCTCCAGCTTCTCGCCTCTCGCGTTCGTCGTCACGACTTTGCCGTCCGGGCCGATCAGGAACATCGCGGGGATGCCCTGGATGTTGTAGCGCGCGGCGATCTCGGTCTTACTGGAAGGAAACTCGATTTTCAGGGGGATTGGATCCGGGAGGGGGTTTTGCCCCCTCGGCCGCTATTTGCGGCGTACAGCGACGACGAACTCGCGTCTCTTTCCATTCCGCCCTCATTGCTGTCCCATGTGCGAACGGTCCGCCATGAAGACGACATTGACCGGCTTGAGGCCATTCTCCCCCGAGAGGCGTTCGAAGCAGTTTTCCTGCTGGGAGCGGGTTATACTGTTGAGGAGGCACGCAACGAACTCGGCATCTCGCGCGAGGCTGCCGTGGATACGACCGATTTTGCCGCCGCCGTGGAACGTATCGGCACCCGCCGCCAGTTCGTGGTCATCTCGGACGCCGCCGAGATGGAAAAGATCCTAGCCGCGCCGCTGGATCAATGGCGGGTGTTCTTGCACCCGTCGCAACGAAAGCTCGTCGAAATACAAGCCGCCGGCCCCGTGCGCGTGCTTGGCAGCGCCGGTACTGAAAAAACCGTAGTCGCAATGCACCGGGCCGTCTGGCTGGCCCGGCACGCTTGCGGACCGGGACAGAAGATTCTCTTCACCACGTTCACGAGGAATTTGGCGACCGACATCAGCGAAGCGTTGAAGACCATTTGCCGACGCGAGGAATGGGAAAAAATGGAGGTGATTCACCTCGATGCTTGGGCTCGCCGCTTTCTCGACAAGCAAGGGCTGGGTTTGAAGCTCACGTATCAAGACGACCAGGCGGAAGGGCTTTGGACAAAAGCTCTGGCCGTGGCTGGCGTTCCACCAAACTTTACTGCGCGTTTCCTGCGCGATGAATGGGATAACGCCGTGCAAGCGCACGGAGTGGAAACACTCGATGCCTACCTGACGGTTTCCCGGGTCGGCCGTACGCAGCGACTCAGCCGACTGGAGCGGAAGCAGCTCTGGCCCTTACTGGAAGGAAACTGGATTTTCAGGGGGATCGGATCCGGGAGGGGTTTACCGATGACTGGCCGTTCCTCTACCTTTACAAAAAAACGATTCCCGCCGACTACCTGCTCGCGATCGGGAGCCTGCTCGCGTTTTCCGTCGGCGCGCTCGTTACGCTGCGCCGCGGTTCGTTCGGCCGGGAGGACGGCCATTTTGTTTTTCTCGGCATGGCGTTTCTGCTGCTGGAAACGAAGAGTATCGGCGACTGCACGCTCTTTTTCGGCACCACCTGGCTGGTGACGATGGTGGTGGTGGCCGGCGTGCTGGTGATGGTCATGGCGGGCAACCTCGTCGCGGCCCGCCTCCGCCAGTTCTCGTTCTGGATGTATCTGCCGCTGCTGGCGTCGCTGCTGCTGCCCCTCGTGGTTTCGCGGGAGACCATTCTCGCGGGCGATTTTTCGGTGCGGCTGCTGTGGGCGCTGTTCGTGGTGCCCCTGCCAATCTTCTTCGCGGGACTGGTTTTCTCGACGACGTTTCGCGCGGCGAAATCGCCGTCGGCCGCGTTTGGCGCCAACCTGATCGGCGCGATGCTGGGTGGGTTTTGCGAATATCTGGGGATGGTGGTCGGCAGCCAGCGCCTCTCGCTCCTCGTGATCGGGCTGTATCTCGGCAGCCTGCTCATGATGCGCCGGGCGGGACACGGGACGAGTGTAGTCCCGGTTGCCGGTGGCCACTGATTCGAGGCGAGGTGTTTCACGGTCCTGCTTGGGCTAATCCCATGGTCATTGGCTGCGGCGGCAAGTGCGGTAGGGCTGGTTGGTCTCCACGTTTGAATCGGCAGCCGGTCCGCCGCACGAAGACGGGATCTCCATCGAGCCGGCGGGTTGAATTCCGCGACCGGTCGCGGAATCTTGGCCCACCGTCGCGGGACGCAGCAAAGAATGTCTGTCCGGTTCTGCCCTTGGCGGCTATTAGAGGGTGACCCCAACCCCATGACGGAAGATGCCGAACTGCTGCGCAGGTATGCGGAGCTTCACACCAACGCCGACTTCACCGAATTCGTCGGCCGGCATTTCAGTTTCGTTTACCATGCCGCGCTGCGCCGGACCGGCGGCCGGGCCGATCTCGCCCAGGATGTCGCGCAATACGTCTTCACGGCGGTGGCGCAGAATGCGGCGGCGTTGAGCCGGCATCGCGTGATCGCCGGCTGGCTCAACACGACCACCCGACACGCCGCGAACAACCTGCTGCGGGAGGAGCGCCGCCGCGCCACCCGTGAACAGGAGGCACATTTTATGAGCGACGCTCCGTCTCCCTCCGCCGATCCGCAGTGGCACCGCGTGCGCCAGGAACTCGACCGCGTGATGGACCAGTTGCCCGAGCGCGATCGCGAGGCGATCCTGCTGCGTTTCTTTCACGGCCGGCCGTTCGCGCAAATCGGCACGACGTTTGGCCTGAGCGAGGAAGCGGCGCGCAAGCGCGTCGATCGTGCGCTGGAGCGGTTGCGCGAATGCCTCGTCAAGCGCGGTTTCACGTCCACCTCGGCGGCGCTCGGCGCGATGCTCGCGGGCGAAGCCGCGCTGGCGGCGCCAGTTCACTTGGCCAACTCGGTCGCGAGCGCGGCGCTCGCGCAAGCCGCGTCGAATAGCGTGTCGGGACTTGGCGCCCTCTTAACTATGAGCACAAAAACCACCCTTGGCCTCACCGGTGTTCTCGCCCTCACGGCCATCGGTGTCGCCGTCTATCAAATCCGGGAGGCGCGGCAGGCGGAGGCCGCGTTCACCCTGGCCCAGCGCGATCATGCGGCCCAAGCCGCCAGCCTCGCCCAACTGCGGCGCGATGGCGAGCGGGCCGACGCGAGTGTGGCCGAGGCGCAGCGCGCGTTGGAACAACTTCGAGCGGCGGCTCAAACACGCTTGGCGGCCAATGCTTCGGCGCCCGCGGCGACACCGTCCAGAGACCCGGTAGCCGACGGCAGGAAATTTCTCGCGACGAGCGAACCGGCCCGATCAGCGGTCACGGGCATGCTCAGGAACGTCACCCAGCGGAACAATGCGCACTTCTACCGACTGGCAAAGCTGACTCCGGCGCAAATGGTGGAATTCGAAAACCGTGCCGTCGCGAACGGGCTCGAGACGCTGCAGATTTTGGGCCCCGAAAGCTGGGACATAAAGCATGCGCTGCCCGTCGATCAGGTGCGGCAGCTTTTCGGCGACGAAATCGCGGAGAAATTGACGGACTATCGACGCATGTTCTCGGCCTATTGGGTCGCAAGCCAAGTTGCACGGGCCGCGATTGATGCGGCTCAGCCAATTTCCGACGATCAGGCCGATCGGATCGCTCATGCGGTCGCCAACAACAACAGTGATTACCGATCTGGGAAGAGCATGACTCAGGCTAACCTGAAAACCGCCGCCCAGGACTGGGTCGCGGTCATGACGGCAGCAAAAGCCGCCCTTTCGCCAGAACAGTGGAAGGCAGCGGAAGCCGTGTTTGTCCAATATCGGTTCGAAGTGGAATTCGCTCAAGCCAGGCAGGCCATGATGGCAGCGGCGCCGGCGAAGCCAAAATCGTAACGCACCAACCCGATGAAAACTACAATTTGGACGGCGGCGGCGATTGTGATTCTCGTGAGCGCGGTGACCGCGTGGTTGGGATTCGATTTGGCAAACGCAACCCGTGCGGCGCTCGCCGATGGATCGACGAAACGCGCCGCCTTGGCGAAGGAAATCAGCCATGCGCGGGAGCGAAATACGGATGCCGATCGCACCATGGCCGATCTCCGTGCGGCCTTGAAGATGGCACAGGCTGAGGCTGAAAAGCAGGCTGCTGCTGCAAGCTCGACCAAGCCTACTACGGTTCGCCCACCGCGTTTTGAGGCGGTCTTGGAAGCGCATCCCGCACTGCGCGGCTTGTATCGGCAAAATTTTCGAGCGAGCCTGCGCCTCGACGATCAGATCAACGATCATTATCCACTATTCTACAAGTCAGCGGGACTCACGCCTGAGCAGATTCAGAAGTTCGAGGACCTCATGCTCGATCACGATGAGCAAGGCCTGGATCTGGAAGCGACGCTCATTGCCCAGCGCCCCGGGCGGGCGGTGATCGACAAGATGCGCCAGCAGTTGGATGAAAAACTGCAAGCCGCCCAAATGGAGTTGCTGGGCCCCGCCGGTTATCAGCGATTGCAGGAGTTTAATCGGGCAAAACCGCAGAACCAATTCGCCAGCGATGTGGTCACACAGGTCGCATTGACATCGGCTCCGTTCACCGCCGCGCAAACCCAACAGTTGCTAAATGTGCTGACGACCAGCGTCAGGGCCAACGCGGTTGTGCCGGCGAATCCACGAGACAACGGCTATCAGGTGTTGTCGAAAACGACCGACTGGCCGCGCGTCTTGACGCAGGCGGAAGCCTTCCTGTCACCAACCCAGCTTTCCGTTTTGAAAGGTAATGTCGGGCAGGTAGACCTCTATAGACTCGTGCGCGAGTTTTACCTGCGCGAAGGTATTCCGGCGGGAAAGTAAGCGGCCGTCGGCAATCACCGAAACTCGTTCCACTCCGGCGTCGAGTAGTGCTCCACGAGTGCGCTGAGTTCGTCCTCGTTCAGGTCGGGCCATGGGGTCGGCGTCGCTGCGACGAACGTCGCGCCGCGGGCGGCGTTGACAGAATCGATGAGTTACTCACCGTTGCCCCATGGCTATCGCCACGGCAAAACCGCCCGCGCCACGCGGCAACAAATCCCGCAACGGAAACCCGACCGCCATGGCTCGCCGCGTCGTGAAGCAGGCGTCCGCGCCGGACGGTCCCGATTTTGCCGCGCTCGCCGCCAACCATCGCGGGATGTTCCGCGGCCCGCGCGATCTCTCGACGCGCGAGGGCTATGGACGTTAGGCGGATTGTCGATGCCGGGCCGCTCGTCGCGTGGCTAAATCGCGACGACCAATGGCATGACTGGGCGACGACCGCCCTCGCTCGCGAACGCGGGCCGCTCCACACCACGGAAATCGTGCTCGGTGAAGCCTGTTATCACTTGGGCGGCAACTCGGCGCCAGTGCAGGCGTTGTTCGACTGGGTGCGGCGTGGTGCACTCGTGCTGCACCCCTTGTGGCCGCAACACACTGCGCGCACGCAGGAGTTGATGGTCAAATTTGAGCAAATGGACGCAGCTGACGCTTCGCTGGTTGTGCTGTCGGAGATTCATCCGCGTGCGACCGTGATCACGGTGGATGCGGGCGACTTTCGAGTGTATCGGCGGTTTCGCCGCGAGCCGTTGCCCTTGCTCGCGCCGGACGAACGGTAAGCCGCCATCAGAGCAGAGCGCAGTGGCGGAAACGCCTCCGTGCTGTTCACCGAAACTCGTTCCACTCCGGCGTCGAGTAGTGCCCCACGAGGGCGCTGAGTTCGTCCTCGGCAATGTCGGGCCACGGGGTCCGCGTAGCCGGGAGCGCGAGAACTTTTGCCAGTTCGGCGACGAAGTCGTCGTAGAACTTTTCCCAATCGATGGGCCCACCGACCGCCGGGCGCCAGATCGAGCCCTGGAAAAGCAGGCCGTTCTTATTTCGCTTTTGGGCGGCGCCGGCGATCTTTTCGCCGCTGCGCTCGTGGACGACGTCGAAGATCTCGGCGCGCTGGAAGCACACTCCGGCCGGGCCGGCTTCATTTGAGGGTGGAGCGCCTTGCCCCCAAGGCGCTGGCTCAGGGGAAAGCGCGTTGGGGGCAACGCGCTCCACCTCGCGCTGCTTTGTCACCGCGGAAATGCCCTGCGCGCGCAGGGCGGCCGCGAGCGCCTCGTGGACTTCGCGGTAACTCTGCGTGGCGCGCAGCTCCTCCAATGGGTGGCCGCGCGGGATGACGAGCGCGTAGGTCCAGTCGTCGCGGTGATCGACCAGGCCGCCGCCCGTGGGCCGCCGGCAAGTGTCGAAACGCTCGCCGGCGGGCATTTGGGTCTGAATGAACGAGAACTTCTGCGAGTAGCCGAACGTGAAGGCCGGCCCGTGCCAGCCGTAGTGGCGGAACCGCGGGGCGTTGGCGTGCGGGTAGCGCTGCAGCAGCAGAAAATCCGTCGCCATGTTTTCGGCGGCGCCGCCGGTGCGGGTGGGGAGGATTTCCAAATTCATTTTGGTCACAGAGGACACAGAGGCTGCACAGAGGTCACGGAGAAGACAAATTGCTCTGTGATCTCTGTGTCTCCTCTGTGCGCTCTGTGTCGAGTCCTCAAAGTCCGAGATACCACTCGCGGCATGGGGGTGGCACTTTCAGGCCGTCGAGTTGCTCGGCGATCGATTGCGGGCGGGTTTTCAATTTTCCGGCGAGCGGCGCGATGTCGAGCGCGAGGCAAGGCTGCCGGCGCTTCGCGACTTCGGGAGTGTCGGCCCGCGTGACGGCGGCGAGCGGCGCCTGTTTTTCCGTGAGCTTGAAATGCTCGCGCACCCGCACGCCTAGTTCGTAACGCGAGAGCAGTTACTGGAAGGAAACTCGATTTTCAGGGGGATTGGATCCGGGAGGGGGTTAGCGTAGCCGTGTTTCTTCAAGAGTGACGCGATGGTCGGGCGCGTCGTTTCGATGAGGAGCGGGTCGAGGGTGTTGGCGACGCCGCCGTGGTTGAGCGAGGTGCGCCAGCAATAACGACCGGTGACAAGCGCGTAGCGGGTGGGGGTGCAGACGGAGGATGGCGTATAGGCGTCGGTGAAGCGCCGGCCCTCGCGGGCGAGGCGATCGAGATTGGGGTGCGGATGAGCGCGGGGTCGGCGCCGTAGGCCCCGACGCTGCCGTAGCCGTAGTCGTCGCTGAGGATGACGACAATGTTGGGCGTGGCGGCCGATAGTGAATCAAGACAGGCTAGGCACGCGACGGTGGAAAGGAGCAGGAGGCGGAGTGGCGATTTCATGGAAGGAGTTTCTTCGAATATTTCCTGCCGCGGCACCTGCCGCAACCAAAGATCCCGCCAAGTCATTCAACCAGGCAGCGGGCATCGGGAAATCCCGTGGCTTGCCCGGAACTCAAAAACGACCGCGCACGCCGATCGTCCACGAGGCGCCATAGTGGTTGATGGCGCGGAGGAGGCCGGGGGTGTTGGAGTAGGTGGAGATGGGAGCGTTGAGGATGTTTCGGCCGGAAATCGTGACTTCATAGGTCGGGTTGATCCGCCAGCCACCGCTGAAGTCGAACATCAGGCGTTCATACTGCCACAGTTCCTCGCCGCCGCCTTGGGAGTTGAAGCGCGGGGCGGACCACGTGCAGCGAAGCTGGGCGTTGAACTTGCTGTTGCCGTAGCGCAGGCCGCCGTTGGCGGATTTGGGCACGTGGTTGGCGACGCGGGCGTCGGAGCTCGTGCGGGTGACCGAGCCGAACGCGCTGAAGCCGCTGAGCGCGCGCGGGAGAAACACGAGCTGCTGGCTGTATTCCACCTCGATGCCGTCGATGGTGCGAGTGCCGGGAGCATTGACGGTGCGCAGGAAACGGTAGCCGGTGAACTCGGGGTCGTCGGCGTAGCCGGCCTCGGCGGCGGTGATGGTCTGCGTGTCGGCCCCCATGTTCTCCACGCTGAGGCGGAAGGCGGAGACGCTGATCGTGCCGGCGGGTTCGAGATAGTAGTGGAGACTCGCGAAAATCTTGTCGGACGTCTCGGGTTTCAAGTCAGGGTTGGGCACGCGCACGGTCTGCGCGGCCTCGTCGATGGTGATGGTGCCGGTGAGATTCGCGTAACTCGGGCGCGAGATCGACTGGCTGCCAGCGAGCTGGAAATTGAGGCTGGGGGTGAGGGACCACTTGGCGCCGCCACTGAGGAACGTGTTGTCGTAACCGCCGTAGGTGCTCTCGCGGCGGCCGTAGCGGTATTGGTAGTCGGTGAAGGCGAGGGTGCCGGGAGTGAAGCCGGCGCGCTGCACGACGGCGGCGGGCAGGATATCCTGGGTGCGGCCGACGGTGCGGGTGCGTTCGTGGCGCACCCCGAGGTTGAAACGCACGGATTGCCAGCGGGTGTTGGCCTCGACGTAACCGGCGTCGATCTGCTCCTTCAGCGCGCGGGCGCTGTAGAGTTCGTTGATGCGGTTGGCGGTGAGCGCGGGAGCGAAATACGTCGGGTTGGAGAGCAACAGGTCGCGCGTGGCGTAGGGATCCGCGAGCGGGAGGCCGATGGTGCCGATGTTGCCGCCGACGCGGGCGTCGTAGGGCAGGAGGTTCGACGTGGGCAAGATGGTGGTGGGCGCGAGCATCGAGTTGGCGGCGCCAACGTAGGTCCATTGGAGCGCGCCGTTTTTCTCGAGGTCGTAGACGGCCAGCTTGCTCTTGGCGCCGGCGCCGAGCTGCACGGGGAGGCCGAAGAGGGTCACGGATTTCTTGGCGTCGAGATAACCGATCCAGAGTTGATTGCGCGCGGACTGCGGCGTGGCGGAGACGTTGTTGGTAAACGCGTCGGCGCGGTTGTAGTTGGCCGGATCGTTCCACGGTAGGCCGGAGAGCTGGGAAAGATTCCAATCGCCATCGGTCGGGCTGGTGCGCGTGCCGCGCCAGCTCAGGCGCGTGAGCCGGTGGGTGACGGCCTGAAAGTAGCCCTCGGTCAACTGCTCGTAGGCGGTCCGGCTGCTCGAGTAACCGCCGCCGAGCGTGAGGGAGAAGTCGCCGCGCTTGTAGTCGATCCGCGGGGTGAGGGTGAGCGTGCTGTTGAGTTTGTTGCGGCGGCTCGTGGTGTACTGGACGCGGGTGTTGGCATTGGCCGTGGCGAGCGCGGTGAGATCGGTGAGGGTGGAGGCGGGCGTGACCTGCGCGGGATTCACGAAGAACGCGATCTGGCGGAGATTCGTGCCGTCGTTGAAATGCGAGCCGGACGTGCGCAGCGAAACGGAGAGATAGGGGGAGACCTTGTAGTCGGTGTTGAGATTGAGCGAGCCGCGAGTGGTGAGCTTGGGTGCGTCGCGAAAGGCGATCTGATTGATGACGGGGCCGCGCGCGGCGTCGGCGTAGCTGAAGGTGTGTGTGACGCCGGCCTGCTCGGTGGCGAGGGTGTTCGCGCCGAGCGTGAGCTGGAGGCCGAAGCGTTGTTTGAACGAGTTGGCGTAGGAAAAGATAAAGCTCGGGCGGACCTTGTAGTCGTTGCGATTGTAGGGCCCGGGCGTGCGCTTGAGGCCCCACGAATATTCGTTGCCGGTGAGACTGACGGTGGCGGTGATCTCGCGGTGCTTGCGATCAAACGCGCTGCGGCTGCGCATATTGATCCGGCCGGCGGGGGAATCGGCGTCCATGCTCGCGGTGGTGGTCTTGTTGATCTCGATCACGTCGGTGCCGGTGATCGAGGACTGCTCAAACTCGAATTGGCGGGAGTCGCCGCCAAACGACGCGGAGGGGGCGCTGGCCATCGTCATGCCATCGACGCTCACCGAGGCGTAGCGCGGCTCGAGGCCGCTGATCCGGGCGGCGCGGGCGTCGGAATCGACGTAGTCCATCACGACGCCGGGGAGATATTTGATGAACTCGCCGACGGTGCCGCCGGTGAGGTCGCCGAAATTATCGGAGGAGACGACGCTCTTCACGTTCACGGCCGCGCGCTGCTCCATGATGGCCTTGGCGTTGCCCTCGCGCTCGGAGGAGACGGTGAACTCGGCGAGTTTGATGACGGTGCCGTCGGTGCGGGCCCGCGCGGCTGCGGCGAGTCCGGACGGGGTGATTTCGAAATCTCTCGTGGCGATGAGATCGGCGCCGACGTGCAAGGTGGCGGTGGCGGGTTCGTAGCCGGTGTAGCTGACGCGCAGCGTGACCTCGCCCGCGGGCACGCCGTTGAACGCATACGAGCCGTCATCGGCGGAGTAGGTCACGAGGTTGGTGCCGGCGACGGAGAGCTCGGCGTTGCGGACGTAGACCTGCGTGGCGGGGTTGAACACGCGGCCCTGGATCGTGCCGGTGGCGGGTGCGGCCGCGCGGGCAGAGAGCGCGAAGGCGAAGCAGAGGAGCAGGGTGGTGCGGAACGCGGGGACGAGGAGGGAAGGGCGCATGGAGGATTGGACGGAGCCGGAACGCGGGGTGAGCGCAAACCGTGACCGGATAACTACTGGAAGGAAACTGGATTTTCAGGGGGATCGGATCCGGGAGGGGTTTGCCGCGTTGTACTCGTCGAGCTTCTTCTGCCACTCGGCGGCCTTCTCGGGTTTGCTCCAGTCGGTGTAGAGTCGGACGAGGCGTTCGAGGGCTTCTTTCAGGCGCACTTTGCTGCCGGCGGGTATTATCGCCTCGCGCTGCTTCATGCCTTCGTAGCCGGACACGAGGAACGGCTCGGCCTCGGTAAGCTTTTTTTGTCCGGCCAGCGCACCTCCGAGCAGGTTGCGGGTGTTGAAGGTCTGCCATTCGTCCGGCAGCTTTTTCTCACGAATAACCAGCGCTTCGCGCAGCAATGACTCTGCCTCAGTGTACCTTTCTTGAGATAGAAACGCGCTGGCCAGATTGATCATCGACGTGAGCGTGTTGGGATGCTCCGCACCGAGCACGCGCTTCATAATCTCCAACGTCTGGGCATTGAGCGCAGCAGCCTCGGCAAACTTGCCTTGGTAGCGATACGCGCTGGCCAGATTGTTCATCGACGTGAGCGTGTTGGGATGCTCCGGGCCGAGTACGCGCTTCAAAATCTCCAACGTCTGGGCATTGAGCGCAGCAGCCTCGGCAAACTTGCCTTGGTGGCGATACGCGCTGGCCAGATCGCTCATCGACGTGAGCGTAGCGGGATGCTCCGGGCCGAGCACGCGCTTCATAATCTCCAACGTCTGGGCAACGAGCGCAGCAGCCTCGGCAAACTTGCCTTGTAAGAGATACGCGATGGCCAGATTGTTCATCGACGTGAGCGTGTAGGGATGCTCCGCACCGAGTACGCGCTTCTGAATCTCCAACGTCTGGGCATTGAGCGCCGCAGCTTCGGCAGTCTTGCCTTGGACGCGATACGCGAGGGCCAGATTGCTCATCGACGTGAGCGTGTCGGGGTGCTCCGCGCCAAGCACTCGCTTCCGAATCTCCAACGTCTGAAACTGAAGCGCAGCAGCTTCCACAAACTTGCCTTGAGCGATGTAGGTACCGGCCAGATTGTTCATCGTATAGAGCGTCTCGGGATGCTCCGCGCCGAGCACACGCTTCCTGATCTCGATCGTCTGAGACCGAAGCGCGGCAGCCTCTGCGAAATTACCTTGGGCGTAGTAGGAGCCTGCCAGATTGCTCATCGACATTAGAGTATCTGGATGCTCCGAGCCGAGCACACGCTTCCGAATCTCAAATGTCTGGGAGCGGATCCTCGCAGCTTCGTCGTACTTAGCTAGAGAATGGTAGTGTTCAGCCAGATTGTTCATCGACATTAAAGTATCTGGATGCTCCGCGCCGAGCACGCGTTTCTGTAGCTCCAACGTCGTTTTGCAGAGCGCCTCAGCCTCGACGTATTTGCGTTGGTAATGAATGGCGGAGGCGAGATCGAACATCGACTTTAGAGTATCCGGATGCTCCAGACCGAGCACTCGCTTCCGAATTTCCGCCGTTCGGGCATAAATCGCCGCAGCCTCGGAATACTTTCCTTGGTGCCAATACGCTGTGGCTAGGTTGTTCAGCGCAGAGACGGTGCTGGGCTGCTCGGCGCCGAGGATACGCTCTCGCAGTTGTAGCGTACGTTCGTGGTGTAACGATGCCTTGGCGTAGTCACCGATGCCTGTATAAGCCGACCCAATCGCGTCCCGTACTGCCGCCTCGGTTAGGGGTTGGTCCTTGAAGCGTTCGCCAACCTTCTCACCGGCGCGGTCCAACGCCTCGCGCACCTTCAGATCAGGGTTGGGTGCAGTCTTGGCATCAGCCTGCGCTCGGCTGTCGGCTTGTTTGAGGAGGTCATTAACAAGAAACTCGTTTACCGCTCTTGATATGGCTGCCTCGCCATCGGCCCGCGTGGCCTCGGTTCGGGCAATGCGTTCCGCCCGGCTGGCGCGGACGGCCTGCCAAGTGCTCACTACGACGCCGAGGACGAGTGCCGATGCGACCGCTGCACCTGCGGCGAAGAGAAGTTTGTTGCGGCGGACGAGCTTCGTCAGGCGGTACCACTGAGATGGAGGACTAGCCGATACAGGCTCGTGGTGCATGTGTCGCATCAAATCCGCCGCCAGCCCGTTGGCGGTCTCGTACCGCCGAGCGCGGTCCTTTTCGAGGCAGCGCATCACAATCCAATCGAGGTCGCCGCGGATAAGATTCAGCAGCTTCGGAGACGCTACCTCCCGTCGTTGCGCTGTGGCATCAAGTGCCTCTCCCTTCATCGTGCTGAGCCGGGTGGACGGCCGGGGTGGATCCACCTCGCGGATGTGCCGACGCATCTCGTCGATGCCAACCTTGAGGAGTTCGGCGGCGTCAAACGGCGTCCGGCCGGTGAGCAACTCGTACAGTAGAACGCCGAGGGAGTAGATGTCGGACCGGGTGTCGATGTCGATGGCGCTAACCTGTGCTTGCTCCGGGCTCATGTACGCCGGGGTACCGATGACCTGCTCAAGAGCGGTGTAGAGCGACTGGAAGGAAACTGGATTTTCAGGGGGATCGGATCCGGGAGGGGTTTAAGATGTTCTCTCTGCTGTAAAGTGCTTTTTCATGAAGATTGGGGCGAGTTGAGCGCGAGGACCCAGGAGCCATGTTGAGTTTGATTGCGGGTGTGCAGCGCCTCGTCGTAAGGCGTGCGTGACTGCCA
>SXGU01516257.1_pt1 | contig 25306 bp, 16 predicted proteins | sample 3174531 | NCBI WGS metagenome assembly SXGU01 (sample SAMN11356863, study PRJNA531348) | freshwater metagenome | isolation source: freshwater sample F1-140 | place: China: Fuxian Lake, Yuxi | collected 2017-12-25
CCCAGCTACGGCCAAAGATCCTGGACATCTCGCGGCTTACGTCCTCACTCCCTCGGTCGGCGCACTTCAAGTGCGCCTCGGTCGGTCGCTCCGGGCGCGCTCGCGATCTGCCTGCAGGCTCTTCGACCTCGCCGCGGGCGCGATTTAGCCACACCCTGTAAGCCGGCGGCAGCGCGTCGCCCAAATGCCCCCAGCGCAATCGCAATGCCGCAAACCTCGGGGTTGGGTGCGGACAGGGTTCCATCCCAGCCCGGTTCAGTAGAGCGTTTGCGGCTTGCCTGGACAGGCACAGAGGCCTGTCCGCACCCGAAAACCTGGCACTTGCGCTTGCCTGCTATTGCCCCAGCACCTGCTTGCCGCGCGCGATGCCCTTGGCATAGAACGCCTGGAACCCAAAGCTGGCTTCGTAGCCGTTGAGCAACTGCACGAACTTCTTGCAGTCCGTGAGGCCCTGAGTCACGCTGCCGACGTACAGGCCCAACAGTTGCGGCTTGCCTTTGGCGTCGAGCACCACCGCCGCATGGCCTTCGTCGCCATCGCGGTGGCAGACAGCGCCGCCCATTTTCGGGCGCACTTCCACAATCGTATCCGACGCCAGCTTGGCGTTGAGCACCGCGCAGCCGTCCACGCCCTTGCGGATGGGCGTCGTGCCACTACCCGACGGCCCGTAGCCAACGAGGCGCACATTGCACTGTAACGCCGGCTTGGTCGTTGGCACGCCGAGCGGTTCGGCGTTGGCGACCGGCTTGGTCAGCACCACGTAGGCCACGTCGTAGAGCAAAAGCGTGTGGACGAGGTCGATCTTGCTCGTTGGCTCCAAGTGTCCGTCCGGGTGGTAGACGGTCTCGGCGATGGCGTACTGCGTCTGCGCCTTGAGCTCGCCCACGCCGAATACCAGCGTCTTGGTGCGGTTGCGGTACGCGCAGTGCGCGGCGGTGACGGCCACGTTGGGGGCAATCAGTGTCGCGCCGCATAGCGGTGTGGTCGGCTTGGCGGCGTCGGCGAGGTAGCCTACGCCCAGGTAGCGCGACTCGGCGGTACCGCCGATGAGCTGCTGGTCGTCGCCGGCGGCGACGGGCTCGGGGTCGCTGGCGCATGCCAACGGCAAGAAGGCCGCGACGGCGGCGCATAAGGGCTTGCGAAGAAAGGACAAGTTGACCATGGCGGGACTCCGATTGCGGCGGACCTTGGACAAGTGGGGACGCGACACGACCACGCAACGCCAAGTGGACAACACCACTGCGCAAAAGTCATTGGCAAGTCTGCCATGATAGCGGCCTGCTGCTATCAACCTACCAGCGCCTGCGCGCCTTCAACCACCTGCCGCACCAGCGCTTCGGGAACCCCCGGCACCGCCGCCAGCCCAAACGCCTGCGCCACATTGGCTGCCTCCACCGCCGATACCACGCCACGCGGCAGCAGGTCGGCATACAACCATGGCAAAGTCGGCGTCGCCGGTGGCGCATCCAAGCCCGCGCGCTGGGCGAGCGCCAGCGACATCGCCTGGCACACAAGCTGCAACCCTTCGTCGGCCATGCTGTTTTCGACCAGCGTGCGCGCGGCGGCCAGTTTCTTGCGGGCCGCGACCACGAGCGGCGGCTCGGCCGGCGCCTGAGGCCGCTCGTACACCGTCGTCTCCGCCTGGTCGTTGTGGCCGCCCAGGTGCCCCATCGTGCGCAACATCGCGTAGGTGCGCAGGTCGAGCACTGCTACGGCGACTTCGGGCGTTGCCACTTCGCCCGCAATGGCCACGTCGTCCGCATCCGCGCGGTCCACCAGCGCAATCAGACCCGTCCGGCCGACAACGATGCGTTCCAGCCGGCTGCCCAAGCGCCTGGTCAGCGCGCTGACGATGGTCGAAACCGTGCCGTCGCTTTCGCCGCCGCGAACTGCGTCGCTCGCCGTGTGGCCAGGACCGGTCGGCTTGATGTCTTCCGGCGGCCCCGGCGGCACGGGTTGCTCGCCCGGCGGTGGCGTTACCGGTTCGTCCTGGTCGTCCCCGTCGATGTCGTCGGCCTTGTCAGACTTTCGCGACGCCGGGTCTTTTTGCAGGTCCACGACCGCTTTCATTGCCTCTGCCAGCGCCGCTGTCGACAGGCCCACGGTATCGTCGCCTTCCGCCGCCATGACTTGCGTGAACAGGTGCTGTTTGCCGGCCAGGATCTGCCCCACCCGTTGCTCGTACGACGCCGCCGCCACCAGTAGCACAATCAGCACGTTCCGTTTCTGCCCAAGCCGGTGAATGCGGGCCAGACGTTGCTGCAACACAGCGGGATTCCACGGCAGGTCCAAGTTGATGAGCGCATCAGCGCACTGCAAGTTCAAGCCGGTGCCGCCAGCGTCGGTGCTCAGAAACACCTGGCAGCTCGGGTCCTGCTCAAAGCGCTCAATCAAGGCCCCGCGTTTGTCCACGGGCACCGAGCCGTGCAGCCGCACCGTGCCCAGGCCCAGCGCCTGCGCAGCTTCTTCGGCCATACGGGTCATGCGCTCCCACTGGGAAAACACCACCACCTTGCGACCGCCCGCCACCGCCAGTTCCTCGAGCAAGCGCGCCAGTTCGTCGAGCTTGGGGCTGCCCACGGTGACTTTGTCGATGAGCCCCGCGGCATTGCAGGCCATGCGCGCTTGCACCAACGCCGCCATCGCCAGTTTCTCTTCGGGCGGCGTGAGCTTGCGGCGCTGCATGATGGCGGCAAAATTGTGGGCCACGCTCAGAAACCCGTCGTGCATCTGCTTCTGGCGGGCCGACATCGGCACTTCGTGGGTCACTTCGGTCCGCTCCGGCAGCTGGTCGGCGATGATTTCGCGGCTGCGGCGCAGCATGACCCCGGTCAGCCGGCGGCGCAGCGCGGTCAGGTTGCGGTAGCCGACGAGCTTATTGCGTTCATCGCGCACCAGGTAATCGACGTCAAAGCGCCACAGTGGCCCCAACACGTGCGGATCGACCAGTTGCATCAGGCTGTACAGGTCGGTCAGGCGGTTTTCCAGCGGCGTACCGGTCAGCACAAACGCGAACCTGGACGGAATCGACTTGATTTTGGCCGACACCAGCGTGTTCCAGTTCTTGATGCGCTGCGCTTCGTCGACAATCAGCAGGTCGGGCGTCACTTCGCCGCAAAACAGCGACTGGTGACGCATCACCTGCTCATAGTGCGCGACGTGGAATGTCGCCGGTTGCCGCCAGCACGCTTCGCGCTGCGGATGACCGCCCGTGAGCAACTGCGCCTGCAACCCGGTGAACTTGGCGATTTCCTTGGACCAGTTCGACTTGAGCGAGGCCGGGCACACAATCAGCACGCGGCGCACGCCTTCGTGGTCGATGAGCCAGCGCGCGGCTGCAATCGCCTGCAACGTCTTGCCCACGCCCATGTCGTCGGCCAAAAGCGCGCGGCCCTGGCTCGCCAGCATGGCGGTGCCTTGCCGTTGGTAGGGAAACAGTCGCGCGCGCAACCACGGCGGCTGCCCCTGGTGGGCTGCCAGCTCCGCTTCGACGTTGGCGCGGCGCTGGGCACGCGCGTCCATCTCGGCAGCGCGCATCGCCCAAGCGCGCGCATCGTCGCCCAGACTGAGCATCCGCGCATCGGCCGGATTCAGACGTTGGGCAGAGCGTTCCAGTGCAAACCAGGCGCCAGGCAGCCCCCCAATCAGCCGGTCCTCGGCGTCGAAGTGCTGGCGCGCAATCGAGGCCACCGGCAGCGGCAACGTCCCGCGCGTCCGGACGCTGATCCGCGGGGCATCTGCGCACTGCCAGTCGAGCCACACAATGGCGATAGCGGTCTGCTGGGCCACCGGCCGCTTGAGCCGTACGCGGTGCAGCACGGCCTCGATGTGTTTGCAAGTGCCCAGGCCATTGACGGCAAAGTCGGGGCAATCGCACGTGTTCAACGGCTCGGACAGGTGGCGGATCTGCACGCGATACGGCCGCACCGCCGCCGACGTCGATACCACAGACTGCGCCGCCCAAGTGCCGAAATCCGGGTCGCCCGACACCAACTCGACCCGCACCGCACGCCGGCCCAGGTCTACGCGCTCGGCCTTGGCCTTTTCGCGTGCCGTCAAGGCAGCGCCCTTGGACGTCGACGGGGCATCGCCATGCGACAGCAGCACGGCCACGGCATGCGCGCACAAGGTCGCTCGCCACTGGGGCGAACACGCACAACTGGCTTGGACTTGCGCGTCGCCGTCCAGCGACAGCGTCACGTCGAACTGCTTGTCGATGGCATCGCCGGAAACGTGGCCATGCAGGGCCAGCTCGCCGCTCTCGTCGCTCAGGCCCACGTGGGTGACGTAGTGCTTGTTCCACAGGTGCATCGCGTCGCGCAGTGCGGTCTCGCTGCACAAGGGGGCGATGGCGTCCAGGTCGAGCAGAAACGGGTCTTGGTCGGGCGCGACGTCGATTTTGGTGTAGGTCGGGCGGGTGGCCTTGGGCTTGGCTGGCTTGGCGAGGGCGGTGGTGGGCGTGTCGGTGGGCATCGAGGCTCCGAAGGCGCAAATGGGCCTGTCAAAGGACAACTCAGTCGACCTCGGCAGTCGGCGGAGCGGCGAGTCGGCTTGCAAAGACGCGAGCTTGCGACCCACTGAGCAAGCAAAGGGCGCAAGTACAAAATCGAGTCGATTTTTACGGGCCCGACGGGCCGCGATTGTCGCGCTGGGGCGCAGGGTTGGCAATGGGGTCGCAGCGACGACGGATTGCGGGTCGCCGTTGCGGCCCATTGCGGTCGCTGCCTATACTGTTGCAGGCAGGCCCAGCACGGCCGGCGAGCGTTGCTGTGGCGATTGGCCGACCCGACCCAACGATATTCCGCGACCTGGACTACCGCGAAGCAGCGACGATGCGCCTGCAAGAGGCGCAAATGCTCGCGGACGCAGGTCGGCCGGGTCTCGCGCTCTATGTGGCAGGCGTGGCGGCGGAAGCGGCATTGCGGTCGCGGATTCCGCCGGGCACGGTGTTCGATGGTCGCCATGACCTGGTGCGTCTGGCGTTGACAGCCGGCTACATCGGTGGCACCGCACGGACCATTCCAAGGCGCACAGAGCGGCTGAACACCTTCAACCGGCTCTGGAGAAATAGTTTCCGCTACATGAGCGACGATAAGATCGCCCGCATTTTGCACGCCGCGCGCCAATTCCCCGAATCTGCAGATCGTGGCAGAACGCTAGTCCGCCTGGCAGCGAGTGCTGCGATCGCAGAAGCAGGTCATATTGTCCAGGCCAGTCTGTCGCCGCCAAAGGTGCAAACATGACAACACAAGCCAAGGTAGAGGCCGCGCTCTATTCCCACATCGCTGGCGCCCAAGTCGATCTTGAGACCGGGCCGTCTGGCAAGGTCTTCGGATGGGTTGTTTCCAGCACCTTTTTCGGCCAAGAAGACAAGCTGCGGGTCGCAAGGGTATGGACAGCGCTCCGTGAGGCGATTGCACCGGAAGACCTCGAGGATGTAACGATGATTTTTCCCGTGACCCCCGAAGAGGCCCAGAGCATTCGCGAGGATCAACAGGCAAGCTGATTGCGTCACGGGCTTCGATGGCGACAACCTCGTCGTTGGCGTCGAAATTGAGCACCACGCTTGGTGCAACATCCTCAGATTCAAGAATGGGTGCGGCGGTGAGGCGCAATTTGGCCGTGTCGACTTTGGGGTCATAGAGCAGCTTGGCGGTCGCCTCGTTGAGGGCAGTGCCGCAGGTCACGCGGCCGTAACCGCGTCGACGGCGTCGATGGCGGCTTTCCAACGCAGCACGTCCGCCAGGTCCAAGTGGTGGCTGGCTTGCAGCACTTCGATGCCCACCAACTGGTCGTCGCTGGTTGTGTCGATGTGCAGGTGCGGCTTGATTTCGGGCGCCGCCACCACGTGGGCGATGTCGTCGCGCCTGATGCCGTAGAGCTGGCAGCGGCGCCTGGCGTGGCGAGAGAGGGTGACGGCGTTAGGCATGGGTGCTCGCCGGCTACGCCGCAAGCTCAAACTCGATGGCCTCGGGCGTGGCGGTTGGGTGGCGTTGGCGCACGCCGCGCACTTCGATGGCGACGACCTGACCGTTGGCGTCGAAGTCCAGGACCACGCCCGGTGCAGCTTCTTCGGATTCAAGAATTGGCGCGGCAGTCAGGCGCAAGTAGGCGGTGTCGACTTCGGGGTCGTAGTGCAGCTTCACGGCAGCCTCCTTGAGGCCTTGCGGTCGAAAAACACCGTGACGACGTGCCACGGTGTCACGCTCGGATTGTACACGACCCGCAGGACGCGGCCACCGAAGGCGTCGATTCGGCGCAGGGCGTGGCGCAGTTCGGGGTCGTGGGCGTCGGGTTCGGTCCAGGTCAGGTTGTCGAGGGTGGCGATCACCCACGCGATGTCGATGGCGCGCTCGGCGAGACCGATGGCGGCGTGGCGGGAGAGGGTGAAGGGGTTGGGCATGGACAAGACCCGGTCTTGCGGGTTTTGGTGCGGCTGCGGCTGTATCGCCGCGTGGCTCACGCCGCTTGCCGAACCACTGCTTCGACGCTCAGGCCACCACCGACTGTGGCCGATTGGTAATGCAACATCTCGCAGCCGATGACGCGACCGTTGGCGTCCTTCATCAGCACGACTTCGTCGTCGGTTTCCTCGCAGATCGCCTCGGTGGCCGGGTCGCCCCACCACACGGTCAGGCTGTGGCCGACGGGGTCGTGAATTACACGGATTTTGTCCATATGACAGCTCCAGATTTGACCGCGTCGGTTGGGTACGCGGTGATGACAAACCCGTCGTGGCCAAGGCGGCGCGTCACCACACACTGCCAGCGCGGCCGACTGCCGCGGTAGAAAAGTAGCACATTCTCATCCTTGCTGCTTTGGCGGATCTCGTCGGGGTCAGTAAGGGTCTCAATGACTTCAGCGAGGCGGTTGGCCATGACGGGGTGCTTGACGGTCGCGATTTGGTGCCACTACGCGGCGCTGCACCGAACGCGAAAGCCCAAGGGCGTGGCGATGTCGAAGGCCAGGTCGCTGGGCGGTGGGGGCGGTGAATTCATGGGCAGAGGCTGGTTTTGTAGGTTTTGGCGGTTGGGGGGGTCAGTTGGCGGGTTTGGCGCAGCGGGTGCCGACTCCGAAAAGTGCGTTGGCCGGTTGGAAGAAGTATCGCCATGAACTACGTACAGCCGGCGCGGCATCATCGAGGCCACCTCCCCGGGCTACGCGATGTGCGGCTGGGGCAATGTTGGCTGCGTCCTTGGCCGTTGAACCGGATTTGAGGTAGAACTCGAAGTCGTACCAGTCAATTGTCCATTCGCTGACGTTGCCTGCCATATCGTTGGCGCCGTATGGGCTCGCACCCTGCGCGCTGCCGGCCCCAGCCGAATAAGTTGACCCAGCTGAGCAGCCGTAATTTGCCGCGCCGTTGAACACACCATTTGTCCCGCAAACCGGCTCCGCGTTCCCCCACGGATACTTGACCGTGCTCGCCTTGCAGTCCTTGCCGGCGTACACCTCACAGCCACCGCGCGCAGCCTTCTCCCACTGGGCCTCCGTTGGTAAGTCACCGCCAAGCCACTTGCAGACCGCCTGCGATTGCACCCAGTTCACGTAGTTCACGGGGTGTTGCTCCTTTCCAGCCGCGCCATATGTCGAATAGTTCGCGCCGCCTGTCGTCGATGGTGCCGTGCACCCGCTCGCCCCGGCCGTCACGCACTTCTTGTAGACCTCGGCCGTCACCTCGTACACGCCCACCCAATACGCCGACAACTCAACTTCATGTTGCGGGTTCTCGTTGGCGTTGCCGCTGCACACGTTGTCGGTCACCGGGTTGCACCCCATCCAGAACTTCCCCGCCGGCACCAAAGTCCACTTGTACCCGTTGGCGTCGGTTTGGAAGCAGTGCCCGCTGTCGCACTTGCCCTTGCCGTTGCCGCAGGTGTCGCCGTTTTGGGCGCAGCCGACGGCGTTGGGTTTGCACGCCCCTGCCGAGCAGGTGCCGCCCTGGCCGCATACCGACCCGTCGGGCAAGTTGGTGTGCGAGCATCCGGATTTTGCGTCGCAGCTGTCGGCGGTGCAGCCATTGCCGTCGCTGCAAGAATCCACACTTTTGCCAACGCACACGCCCGCGTCCGAACACGACGCGTTGAAAAACGGGTCGATCTTGAAAATCCCAGCGGTTGTATCGCTCCCGACAAAGATTTCGAGTGCGCTGGGTATTGTGATGCTGTGGAGGTAGGCTTCGCCAGCGAACTTCTTGTTAGACAGCATCAAGCCATTTGAAGTCATCCAACTTAGCGAGCCGCCACCGCATTGGCCAGTCACCAGGACAGTGCCGTCAGGCCGTGGAGCTACGCCATTGAGTCTGCCACAGTCGACACCGCCAAACGGCGAAGCACTGTGGGCAAGTGCTGTGCCGCTGCCATCCAAGCGGAAAAACCACGCTTGATTTGCACCGTATTTGAGCCCCACAGCAACAATTGAGCCGTCTGCCAACTCGGCAACACTTTTAACGGTGTGGCAGGCAAAGTCGGCGAGTTCGACGTGCCAAACTTGGACGCTATTGGCATTGACTTTTCGAACCAAACACTTGCCACCCGCACCGTTAGACGTCGTGCCGCCGACAATGTAGCTGCCGTCCTTTGCGGCTGCGACCGCGGCTAGTTGGCCGCTGGTTGGCGCATTGTTCCACCATGCGGCGGTACTGGCCGATATTGTGCCAGTTTGGTTAACTTCTCGAAATGTAACGCCAAGATCGCAAGTGACAACCGCGCCACCGTTTGCGTGGGCAACGATGTTGAGACAATTCGATGGGCCCTCAATAGTTCGTTTTGAAACGATGGCCCCCGACGCAACGTCGATGGAGGCGATCAAATTGGAAACTTGCCAAGCGGTGCCTCCGTCGTTGACCAGCGCGGCGCGAATATCGCTTGCTGTATTGCAGGCGTATTCCGTTTTCCAGACAGGTTTGCCAGCCGCATCGAACCGAGACATGATGCACTGGTTTCCGCTCGCGCCACTTGTGAGGCCGCCGCCATCCGACAGTGCGATAATGCTGTTGACGCTACCTTTGGTGTAGCCGCTTACCGTTGCAGCCCAGAACTTGTCCTTCCCCCCCTGGCACTTCCCCGCCAGGCACACCTGCTGAACCTGGCACGACGCCGCATCGGCACACGCGGCACCGTCGGCCAAATTGGTATGCGTGCACCCCTTCGCAGCCTCGCACCCATCGAGCGTGCACGGGTTATTGTCGACGCAATCCATTGCAGTCTTCGTCAGGCATGAATTGCCGCCGCCGCAAGTCGTGTCGCCCCACGGCGACAGCCTCGCAACCCAACTTCCTGTGCTCAACGTAGCCGCCACGATGACTCGACCTTGAGCGTCAATGTCCACCGCGCGCCCCGCTGCACCGGCGATTTGCGGAAACGACTTGTTCCAAATCACCTTGCCGTTCGCGTCGATCCGCGCGACAAACGGATGCAATTGCGCCGAACATTCATTGTGGTCACCTGCGACGACTATGCCGCCATCTGGCAAGGCGCGAATTTCGCTTATTTGGTCACCTTCGTTTGCCACGGAATCGAGCTTTGTCTGCCACTGCAGGTCGCCTGCCGCGTTGAGCTTCACGGCCCACGCGTCGGCCTCGCCGCACCCAATTCCCGACGAAATCGTGCCCCCCCCAAACCAGCCGCCATCAGGGGCGGCGTCAAGCGTGCTCAGGCCTTGGTACTTGGCCGCGCCGAAATTCAACCCCTCCGCCAAGAGATCGCCATTCACATTGAACCGGCTCAACTGCACAGTTGACGGGTCTTTGGCGGCCAAGCCTGAGAAGCTCACTGTCCCATCCTTGCCAAGAGCCAGGGCATGGCGGTGACTATCGCCCCAAACGCCATAGGTCTTTGACCAGACTTGCTCGCCCTTGGAATTGATCCGCATGAGATGCATGACACGGGTGCTCGCACTTTGGCTCTGTCCGGCCACCAGGAGGTCACCTCCTGGTAATGGCAAGACCTGCTCCGCAGAACTCCAAGAGCCCGCAGAGAATGCCGCCGCCATTGTCTGCTTGCCGTCTTTGTCTGCCCATGCGACGCCAAGCTTGCCTTGGCCGCCGTCCGCTCCAACCGCATACACGAAGCCGCCATCTATCGGCCTGACGTCGCCATAATAGTGGCCGCCCGATCCTGCAAACTGCCAAATGACCTTGCCGCTGCTATTCAGCAAGGCGCGCCATGGCGTTTTTCCCTTGCCGCCCGCCAAGGCGTAGGTGTTGTCTGCAAGCGCTCGCACTGCCTGCAATCTCGTGGCTTCGACGAAAACTTGCCACACCGCTGGCGCGCCAGCAACACACTTGCCCGTCGCGCATTGGCTATCCAGAGAGCACCCGTCCCCGGCCGTGCATGTGCCCTGCCCAGGAAGGTTCACACACCCAGCCACCTTATCGCAGGAATCCGCCGTACACACGTTGCCATCGTCGCAGTTTGGCGCCGCCCCGGCCACGCACGCCTTGTCCTTGCACCCATCCCCAGCGGTACACGCGCTGCCATCCTCGCACTTGCCGCCTTCATTGACCGCCGCCATCGCACACGTGCCGCTGGCTTTGTCACAACTGTTCTTGGCGCAAACGCCGTCCTTGTCAGCCGGGCACACCACCACCGACGCCGCCTTGACCTTGCACAAGTACGGCAACTTGGCGGTGTCGCAGAACAGCGTGCCGTTGCACAGGTCGCCGTCCTCCTGGCCTGCGCACTCCGCATCCGGCACGGTTGGATTGCAGCCACAAGCACACGTGCAGGTGCCAGACTTGCACGCGCCTTTGCTGCACACATCGCCGTTGGTACAAGCATTGCCGTCGTCGCAGCCGGCAGCGCTGTCCACGAACGTGCAGCCACTCGCCTTGTCGCAGGCATCCATCGTGCAAGGATTGCCATCGTTGCACGGCGTCGGCGCTCCTGGCAGGCACGCGCTGTCTTTGCACGCATCGCCGACCGTGCACACGTCGCTGTCGGTGCAGCTGGCGGCATTGGCGAGTTGCACGCAACCCTTGGCCTTGTCGCAACTGCCGTCCGTACACGGATTGGCGTCGTCGCAGTTTGCCGCCGCGCCAGCCACACAGCCCTTGTCCTTGCAAGCGTCGCCCACCGTACAGGCGCTGTCATCGGTGCAAGTCGCGGCATTGGCGGCGTAAACGCACCCGGTTGCACTGTCGCAGCTGTCGTCGGTGCATACGTTCTTGTCGTCGCAGTCTTTCGCGCTGCCAGCCACGCACACCTTGTCTTTGCAGCCATCGCCAACCGTGCAAACACTGCCGTCTTCGCACTTCGCCGTATTCGCAGTATTGACACACCCGGTCTTCGGGTCACAGCTGTCATCGGTGCACGGGTTGCCGTCCGCACACCCCTCCGTGCTCGTACATGCTGGCGGCAGCGCCGTGTCCACCTCGGCGGCGGCATCCACCTCGGCAGGGGCATCTACCTCGGCGGCGGCGTCCACTTCGGCAGCGGCATCCACCTCGGACTGCACCTCGGCTACCACGTCCGGCGGCACATCGGCCGGAGCATCGGCGGGAACATCGGGTGCAGCGTCCACCGGCGCATCAGCGGCCACGTCTTCATTGGCGTCCGAATCGACAGCGGCATCCACGCTAGCCTTGGCCGCCACCCGCTCCGCCTTTGAAGCAAATGTGAACTCCTGGTTCGCGGGCATCTCGACGCCACATCCAAACGCTAGCACCAATGCGGCCAACGCCGCCCCAACCAACCACGACGTTCGTTTCATCTAGAACCTCCACGCGACCAGCACGCCATTGCCAGTCGGCGCCACCGCAACCGCGGTTGCCGGCCGCGTGAGCAAGTACGCCCCTACGCCCGCCGCAACTACGCCCACGCCACCCATCGCCCACGAGGCGTATACGCGGGTGTTGATGCGGTCGGCCAGCGTTTGCGCCTCTTCTTTCGAGGTGCCCGTAATCTTGCCAGCGGTCTTGGCCGCGGTGTCTGCCTCAAATTGTTTGCGGTCGTCGGCGGTCGACAGGTATAGCCCCAGGCCACCGACCCCTACGACCACTCCGCCGCCCAGTGCCACCCAGCCCGGCAGTGAACTCGGCTTGTCAACAGCCTTTTGCACCACCACTGGCGCAGGCTCTTTGGGCAGCGGCACATCGACAAACGACGGCGGGGCGAGCTCAGCCCGCCATCGCGCTGCGTCAGCTTGGGCAGGTGCTTGCTCCGGCGCCAATGCCAGGTATTTGTCGTAGCCCTTGAGCGCCGCCTCTTTGTTACCCGCAAGGTGCTCCGCGCGCGCTTGCTTGAGCATCCAGGCCGGTTTTGGGCTGATCGCGTAGGCCTCGGCCCACATCTTGACCGCCAGCGTGAAGTTTCCTGCCTTCTCGGCGCGCAGAGCATCTTCGGCGTAGGCGTCGGCGCGGGCCAGCCGCAACTCGGCGAGTTTGGCCTGGACCTTGGCTTGCTGCGCCGGTTCGGCTTCTGCCAACGCCAGGTGCTCGCGGTACAACTCTTCGGCCTGGTCGAGCTTGCCGGCCAGGTGATAGCTGCGCGCGGCGTTGTACAGCGCGACCGGCATGGTCTTGCCCTGGCGCCAGATCTGCAGGAAGAGCACCGCCGCTCGGTCAAAGTTGGCAGCGTCGAACTCCTTCTGCGCGGCACTGTACAGTGTCTGCACGACTTTGCCGGGTGCGGGTTGCTGCGCCAGGGTGCCGAACGCTGTGACGGTGCTGAGTGCCAGCGCCCAAGTCAAGGTCGCGGTTCGCATTGTCCTCCGTCGGAAGGCGGCGAAGTTTGCCATCAACACATCCTCCGACCGCCAGCCAAGTGCGGTCAAATCGCGGCTACGGGCGGCATGGCACCGTTGGCAGCCGCCGCGACTGTATTGGCAAATACGACTGCACGCAATGCGGCCGCAGCAAGGAGTCAGGGCAATCGCCTGATCCAGGTTTTCGGGTGCGGACAGGCCTCTGTGCCTGTCCGGGCAATGAGTAATCGCGCGACTGAAAGGGACAGGGATGGAACCCTGTCCGCACCCAACACAGGGAAAGCCGACTTTGCGATAGCCCTGGGCAAGGAGTTGGTCGCCGCCGGCCCCAAACCCGCGAGGTTGCTCAACTGCCAAAACGTCGAGCTAGTCCACCGCGCGCATCGATCCTGCGTTGCCGCCCGATGACGCCTTGCCCGGAGCTGCCTTGGGCCGCAGAGTTGGCTGGGCGGCAGACTTCGCCGATCCGATCGGTGGTCTGCCCTTGGCTTGCCCAGAGTCTGGCGCCGGAACCTCTGCCTGTGCAGGCGCTGCGCTCGCAGGTTCTGGCGAGGCCGCCGGTGTTGGCGCAGCCACAGGCGCCCGAGGCGCGACGACGGGCGACGCTGGTGGGGCAACCACCACAGGCGCGGGATCAGGCTCCGGAACAACCACCGCGCGCTGCGGCAGCTGCACCGCTGCCGGGCTCGCGGCCACGCCTAAATCCGGAGGCGAACTCAACGGCACCGGTGCTGGTCGTAGAGCAAACCATGCACCCAATGCGGCGAGGGCGAGTACAAGGGCAAGCCCCACAACCACGGGTGCACGCGTCTTGCCGCGCTGCGGTGGTCCCTCGAAGGCAAGAGTCCGTTCAGCGACCTTGGCTGGCACTGGCCCATGCGGATCGGTTGGCAACGCCATCGTCGCCTGGTCATCGATACGCGCGGCCGCTGGTGCACCGGGCTGCACACGGTCTGCTGGCCTAACAGCTGAGCGTGCCGGTGGCGGCAAGTTGCTCACTGTCTCGTCCCAGGCACCGACTTTGGCAGCCTCCAAGGCCTGCCGCATCGATCGAGCGTCGGCGTATCGAGCGCCAGGTTCCTTGGACAATGCCGTGGCGATGACCTGCACGAAACCATCGCAGAGCGCTTGCTTAGCCTTTGCCCGCGGATCGGGCGGCGGATCGTGCAGGTGCTTGGCCATGAGCGCCATGTAATTGTCGCCGGCACCAAATGGCGGGCTGCCGGTGACACAGCAGTACAGCATGCAACCGACGGCGTACAGGTCGGAGCGGCCGTCGAGCTTGCCGCCCTGCCACTGTTCTGGACTCATGTAGCTCGGTGTGCCCAGCACCCGGCCAGCCTGGGTCATGTCGCTGTTGTGGACACGTGCAATCCCAAAATCCAGAACTTTGCACAGGATGTCACCACCGTCCTCCGTCAGCATGATGTTGCCTGGCTTGAGGTCACGGTGCACGAGGCCTTGGCCGTGGGCTTCAGCCAGCGCTTTGAGAATCTGGATCGCGTAATTGGCGGCATCCGCTTCCCGCATGGTGGTGCCGTTGCGGGTGTTTTCGCGGATGACCTTGTCCAGCCCGGTGCCAGCCAGCAGCTCCATGGCCATGAACATCTCGCCGGCTCCGGTGCGCCCAAAGTCGTAGATGCGAATCGTGTTCGGGTGTCGTAACGCCGCCATCACTCGGGCTTCTTGCTCGAATCGTGCCGCAAACTCGGCGCCATCGTCGCCTTCCAAGGCCATGAATTTCAGCGCAACGTGCTGTCCTGTGCCGGTATGCTCCGCCGAATATACAGCCCCCATTGCGCCCTTGCCGATGGTACCCGTGATGCGAAAGCGCCCTGCGACGATTTCGCCGAGCCTTGATGCAGTTGCTGTGGCCATCGGGTTCGCTCGTCTCCTATTCGTGCTATACAGAATCGCCTTGAGGTGAGATCAAACCGACCGCAAGAAAGGAGCGGCGAGTCGGCTTGCAAAGCCGCGAGCTTGCGACCCACCGAGCAAGCAAGAACGAAAATCGCCGATGACCTCGGGTCATCGCGATCCTGTATAGCAAGGTACGGCAGATTCAGCCGCCTAGCAATCAACGCCACTGCACCGCTGCCCAATTTGTCGGCGCCATCGCACCGCGCTACCCTGCCGCCGGCTGCCAAGCACGTGCAGCGGCAGTCTCGACACGAGTGACCGACTTCGCGCAAATCCTGACTGAACGAATCGCGCTCGGCGAGGACAGCTCCTTGGAACTCAAGGAGGTGCGCGTGCTCGACGGCAAGGTCGCCGCGCCTGCCCGCGCGTCGCTGGCCGACGAACTGGCGGCTCTGGCGAACGCGCGTGGCGGCGTGGTGGTGTTGGGTGTTCGTGATGCGCCCCGAGACGTGGTTGGCATCCCGCTCGGCGACCTCGACGCCGTGGAATCGTTTGTGGCCAACCTGTTGCACGACACCATCACGCCGCCGCTCATTGCCCACGTGGACCGGGTGTGGTTGGCCGACTCAGAAGGCACGCGCAGAGCGGTAGTTTGCGTTCAGGTGCCGCGAAGCCTATTTGTGCACCAGAGTCCGGGCGGGTACTTGCTGCGCATTGGCAGTTCCAAGCGCAAGATGGCGCCAGACCTACTTGCGCGCCTGTTTCAGCAGCGCAGTCAGTCGCGGTTGCTGCGGTTTGACGAGACCCCTGTAGTCGTTGCGAGCCTTGCCGACCTCGACCCCGATGCCTGGCGACCGCTAACCACCGTGCAGACCCAGGGGGACGAAGCGACCGTGCTGGGCAAGCTTGGCATGGCGGCACGCGACGACGACGGCGTATGGCGACCGACAGTGGCCGGCCTCTTGGTTGCGGGTACCGAGCCCCAGGCACAGCTTCGCGCTGCTGATGTGCAAGCGGTTGCGTATCGCGGCACCACGCCAGCGCCGGCGGGCGACACGACCCTGTACCAGCTGGACGCGCAAGACATTGGTGGCACGCTGGCTGTCCAAATCATCGAGGCTTGCCGGTTCGTGAACCGCAACATGAAGGTCGGCGCGACCAAGTCGTTGGGTCGCCGCGACATCCCGCAGTACGACCTCGTTGCTGTGTTTGAGGCCATGGTCAACGCCGTTGCCCACCGCGACTACTCGCTGCATGGCGCGCGCGTACGCCTGCGCATGTTCGCGGACCGCCTGGAAATTTGTTCGCCCGGTGCACTCGCCAACACCTTGGATGTGGCTAGTTTGCCGTTCCGCCAGGCTGCCCGCAACGAGGCCATTGCCAGCCTGCTTGCCAAGGCCAAAGTGCCGCAGCTTGAGTGGCTGGCGACGCCGCGGGCAACCTTCATGGACCGCCGCGGCGAAGGCGTCCCCGTGATCCTGGATCGCAGTGAAGCTCTGAGCGGTAAGTTGCCGCTGTATCGCGAAATCGACACCGCCGAGCTTCAGTTGACGATTTGGGCGGCGCCGGCAGGTTTGGAAGTGGACGAACGGTCCGGCGCGTGACCAGTTTGCACCCACTGGCAATCACGGTGGTCGCGCTGGCTGCATGCGCAGCTTGGGCCTGCGGCTCGCCAGATGCGCCGGCCGCGACCACGGACGCAACGGCTGGCGCCGACGCGGGCCCCTCCTGCCCAATCCATCAGGCTCAGCCCGGCGGCACCGGCTGCTGCCCCGCAGGCACATTCTGGCGCGCGGCCGATGCGACCTGCCAGCCGGTCGGGCCGCCCGAGTGCGCCGCACAACTGGCCACTGACCCCGCGGCGTGCATTCCGCGCTGGTGCTGGGACTTCGTGGACGCCGCCGGCACGGCCTGCGCACCAGGCGCCGACCGTTGCGCGCCCAGCGGTCGGCGCTGCTCCGAGGTCGAACTGGCCGCCGGCAAGGGTTGTCTCGCCGGCTACGTGCCCAACCTTGCAGACGCGGCGACCTGCGTTGCCGCAGGTTCGTGGTCGGGCAGTGGCGTTGCGGCGGATTGGGCTGGCGGGGCGGCGGCGCTGCCTGTTGTGCCGGCACTCGCCGCCGCGGTTGGGCCGTCCGTGCCTGCGCTACTGCCATTGCCGCCCACCACCGCTACGTTTTTCTGCAAGAGCGCGGCCGACGCTGTGGCGCGGCTGTGTACGGCCGCAGAGGCCGCCGACTGCGCAAGCGCTGGCGCCGGCACCTTGCCTTCGGGCGTGGTGTGCGACCTCGCGGGGGTCACCTGGCCTGGCGGCGTCTGTCCGAAAGGCTACAAGACCGTGCCGGCGACTCAGCCCGGCGGCCTCGCCGACTGCACGCCAGACCCGCAACTTTGCAGCGGTGGGCCCTACCCCGAAATGCCCGCTGGCCTCAAAGTCGTCCATGTGTCTGCGGTCGACGGCGACGATGCGGCCGATGGCAGCGCTGGCGCCCCTGTGCGCACCATCGGTCAGGCGCTCGCCCGGGTCGGGCAGGGCATGGCAAGCGGCGTGGCCGTTGCGGCTGGTTCGTACAAAGAGGTCGTGGTGTTCAACGGTCCGGTCGTCGTACGTGGCCGCTGCGCCGCGATGACTACGCTGTCCGGTCCCCCGGGCATCGACACCTTGACGGTTACCGCGATGGCCAAGGGCGCCATCGAGTTCTCCGGCTTTCGCATCGCCGGGCCGGGTCGCGGCGTGCGCATCGCGGGCAATGCCGCGGTCAGCTTGCGCGAGCTGTGGATTGCCGGCGTGCACCGGACCGGCGTGTTGGTCTCGGCCAAAAGCGCTGCTGTCCAGATGTCAGGCGTCTACGTCGTCGGCGTGCAGGGGCCGGGGACGGGCGGTGACACCGGCCGAGGTATCCAGGTCGAACTGGGCGCCCAGCTGGAGTTGGCCGACGTCCGTGTTTCGGGCTGCCACGATGCTGGCGTACTGGTGTCCGGCGGCGGTACGGTGCTCAATGCGAGTCAGCTGCTCGTTGACGGCACCCTGCCCAACGCCAGCGACGCCAGTGGAGGTCGCGGCTTGCGGGTGCGGCAGGGGGCCACGGCTGAACTATCGCACGTGCGCCTGAGCGGTAACCGCGACATTGGCCTCGCAGTTTTCGACGCAGGCACGGCAGTCTCGGCCACGGCGCTGCTGGTCGATGGCACCCAGCCGCAGCAACTGGACCTGGACTGGGGCTATGGTGTCGCAGTTGCTGGCGGTGCTCAAGCCTCGCTGCGGAGTGCGCGCCTGACGGCCAACCATGGGCGCGGCGCGGCAGTCCAAGACCCAAAATCCATGCTGCAGTTGCACGGTATCGTGGTTGACAACACCGGCTATCCGCCAGTCAAAGGCGGGTCGTGCGCGGGCGTCGAAGTCACCGCGGGTGGACGCCTGACGGTCGACGGCGTGCGGCTGTCGAGCAACGCTGGCTTCGGCGCGTACATCGATGGGCCGGGCAGTGCGCTGACCGGCACCCGTCTGCTGGTCGACGCTTCGACGCCCCGGCCGTCCGATGGCATGTTCGGCCGTGGCACGCAAGTCCAGGCCGGCGCGCAGCTGACCCTGACGCAGGCGCGACTGAGCGGCAACCGCGACGCCGGCCTGGTCGTGGCGACCAAAGCCACCGCGCAGGTCACGGACCTGACCGTGGATGGCACGCAGGCGCAACTCGCCGACGGGCGCTGGGGCACGGGCGTGCACGCGGGGCAGGCTGCCCAGCTGGTCCTGCGCCGAGCGCGGCTGCAGGGCAATACGCTAGTCGGGCTGGTGTCGCGCGGTGTTGGCACAGTGGTGTCGGCCAGCGAAATCACCATCCACGCGACCCAGCCGCAACCGGCCGATGCCGTCGGCGGCTTGGGCGCTGCCTGCGAAGCCGGCGGGCAGCTGGACCTCAGCCATGCGCGCTTGTCAGGCAACCGTCACGCCGCATTGGCGCTGGCCGACAGCGGGTCGCAGGTCCGTGCCTGGGGGCTGCTCATTGACGGCACGGTGCCCGACGATTCCGACGCTCGGTCCAGCTCTCAGGCCGTCCAGGTCAGTGGCGCGGGGGTAGCCGGTGGCTTCGGCGCCAAGCTGGCGCTGCACGGCGCGCGCGTCGTCGGCAACACGTCGGCGGGCGTGGCCATGAGCCAAGCCGGGGCCACAACCCTAGCTGGCGTCGTCGTCCAGGACCACGCCAGCAACGCCACAGGGCATGGCGGCATGGGCTTGATGTTCCAAGACGGGCTTGCGCCGGTGCAGTTGCTCGGCCTTCGCAGCGCCCGCAACCGCGCGGCGGCATTGGCGCTGCATGCGTCTTCCGCCAGTCTGGACGGCTGCGTGCTCGTGCACACGGCGCAGGGTAAGCTCGCCAAGGCCGACAGCAAGGGCAAGCCCACTGGCGCATTCGTCGCACTTGCCGATGGCCTTGTCGCCGGTTACACCGTTGGCGTGACCGTTGCGCGCACCCTGGCCATCGACAATCCGCGGGCAGGGGTACTATTCGGCGGCGCCAAGGAAGTCGTCGTCAAGGGCCTGTGGGCCACCGGCGGTCTCTACGGGGTAGCGCTGGAAAACACGGTTAAGCCCGTACTCGACGGGTCGTGGGTCAAGGGCAGCGCCGCGGCCGTGGCCTCGGACGCTGGCTTGGACGTGCCGGCGGCGCCGGTGGTGGTCAAGCTGGCGGTGGAGTAGCCCATCGACCAAAGGCATGCTGCGGATTGCGGCGGCCTCGCCTACACTGTGTCGGCGCGTGGGCAGCGCGGTTCGGCGGCAATCCTGCTAAAACCATCGACCCTCTTGGTGGCCTTCGCCGCAACGGCGGTCGTGGCAGCTTGCTCCGCGCAGCCCGTGCCAGGCGATGCGGGCACCGTAGCGGACGTGGCGGCGGATAGCGCGGACGCGGCAGTGCAAGCCGTTGCAGAGGTCACGATTGTGGGTGCGGCGGCTGACGGCGCCGGGCTAGTGGACGTCCCGGTAGTGGATTCGAACGACCCGGAGCTTGCCGAAGCGGCGGCATCGAGCGACGACGTCGGCGCCGAGATCGAGGTTGTTGCGACCGAGATCTCACTGCCAACCTGTGCCACGCTCAGCGACTGCCCGACCGCGCCGCCAGCAGGGCCGTGCACGGAATGGGCCTGCAAAACCGGCCATTGTATCGCCGTTGCCCGGCCGCCGGGTGCGCTGTGCGCGACGGTCGGCCCATGTCTTCAGCTGGCCTGTACTGCCGTCGGCGCGTGTGCTGCGCAGGTCGTCAAGGGCTGCACGGCACCGCCTTGCTACAGCGCGACATGTTCGCTCGTCACCGGCAACTGCGACCTTGCGGCGCTCGTCACTGGCACTTGCGACGACGGCAAACCATGCACCCTGTGGGATCTCTGCGAAAAGGGGGCTTGCGTTGGTTATCCTGCGCCAACCTACCCAGAAGGCCCCTGCAGCATCAAGGCCTGCGACCCAACCACCAGTGACTACAGCATCACCCACCTGCCCAAGGGGGCGACCTGCAGCGACGCCAACCCCTGCACACTCGGCGACACGTGTGACGGCGGTGGATCGTGTATGCCCGGCAAGGTCATCAGCTGCGCAGCCCCGCCGTGCCAGGCCGCCGCGTGCGACCCCAATACAGGCGGCTGCGCAGCCGTCGCCCTCGACGCCACGCCGTGCGACGACGGACAGGCGTGCACGAGCGGCGACACTTGCGCGGTTGGCGCGTGCAAAGGCGGCGCCTGGACCTGCCAGTGTCAGGTCGCAACGGACTGTGACGACGGCAGTCCCTGCACCACCGGGTTGTGCAACGACGGCAAGTGCTTGCAGCTACCTGCGGCCACGACCGCCTGCACGGACGGCACCGCCTGCACGGCCGGCGATGTGTGTGCCAACGGCACTTGCTTGCCGGGGAGCGCGACCAACTGCGACGACGGCAATGCATGCAGCGCCGACGCCTGCCTACCTGCCAGCGGGGCGTGCGCAAGCGTGCCGCTCAACGAACTTCAGTGCACCGACGGCAACCTATGCACATGGGTCGACACCTGCAAACTAGGCGTCTGCGTCGGCGCCAAGCCCCAACTCTGCGCAGACAGCACCACTTGCCTCTCCGTCAACTGCAACCCTGTGAGCGGCGCGTGCGACAGCGTCGCGCTCGCCGGACCCTGCACCGGTAGCGACCTCTGCATCATCGGCCAGCAGTGCAGCAAGGGTCAGTGCCAAGGCGGCGCCAAAGTCCAGTGCGAGGACGGCAATCCGTGCACCACGGATATCTGCAATGCCGCGACCGGCGGCTGCACTGCCCAGGCCAAGCCCAACTCGACTAGCTGCGGATCCTATCAGCAGTGCTCGCAGGGCACCTGTACTTGTGTGCTCGGCCACTTTGCGATCGCGCCGCAAGGCAAAGAGTCGTTTCGCAGCGTGGTGGCTGTCGACTCGGGGTTTGCTGCCGTGGGCGACAGCGACCAGCCGGGTGGCGCCAAAGGCTTGTTTGCACTGGTCGATGCCGCCAACCAACCCGTCATCGTGCAGCGCATCGCCGCGGGCGACCACCTGAGCTTCGCGGCGGTGGTCGCAGCGGCGCCGGGCTTTTGGGCCATGGCCGAGTTTGCGGATGGCTCAGTGCGGTTGGTCCGCCTCGACCCGCTCGGCAACGTCTCGGCGGTCGTGCCGCTGTTTGGCGTTGCCCAAGCGCAAGCCCTGGTCGGCGTCGACGGCGGTGTGCTGGCGCTGGCTGCAGATGCGTGGTCGGCTGGCGCGCAGACCCGGCTCGCGCGGGTCGATGCCACAGGCAAGGTGGTTTGGACCAAGGCGATTTCGCCCGCTTCGCCCGCGCACGCAGCGCTGGGAACCGCGTTGGTCCTGCACGGATCAACGGCCCTGGTCGTCGGTCAGGACTTGCTGTTTGCCGCGCCGGGTCAAACCGCCGGCTGGGTTGCGGCGATTTCGCCGGGCGATGGCGCGCTGTTGGAAAAGGCGTCGCTGCCTTGGCCGTCTGGTGGACTGGTTGCAACTGCGGCGGTGGCCGGGTCGCATCTTTGGGCGGCAGGATCGTTCGCAGGGCCAAGCTCCGCTTCTGGGGGCGCGTTGTTGTTGTGGATGGACTTGAGTCCAGCGTCTGCGCTGCCTGTGGCAGCGACGGTGGTCGTCGCGGAGTCCGTGGCAGGGCAATTGGCGGCGGTGGAGCCCTTTGCCAATGGGGTGGTGGCCGTCGGTTGGCGCACTTTGGCAGGCGCCGCGGCGGCCACGGCTGGCTCGCACTCACCGCAAGGCCCTGCCTGGTCGCACAGCTGGCCGCACAAAGGCGGCCAGACCCTGCGCGGCGCGGCCGTCCTCGGCGACGGCAGTGTGGTCGGGGTCGGCGGCCGAGCGGCACTGCAAGGCGGTCCTGAGGCGATGTGGGTGCGCCTCGCGGGCGAGGGCACGGCTGCATGCTTGTAGGATGGTCTTGCACCATGCACGTAGGCTCACGAGACATTCCACCCGATCGACTCACCTTTGCGCAATTCGATTGACTTTGCCCCAAAGCTCCGTCTACACTGACGCCCCGCTCCGGCACGGGTCTGTCCCCCCCCACCAGCCGAATCGTTGCGTCACGTGTCCCGGCTGTCCTGTGGAGTTGCGCCATGCGCTTGTCAAAAAAAGTCGTGCAATTGCACGCGATTATTATAGTCGCGCCTTGCCAGTCTGGGCGGCACTTGCCGTAGCCTGCGGCGAAGCCGACGGCCCCAGCGCCGCCGGCGCCCGCTGTGGGCCTGGCGACTTGCTTGCCGCGGGTAGCTGCCGGCCTGCCGACGCCCAACTGCGGCCGCGCGTCCAGCGGGCCCAGCAAGGCCGGTTGTCGGTGGCTGGCGGTTGGGCGCGGCCGTGGATGGTGCATCACCCAGTTGACCTTGAGCTGGACCTCGATGTGGATGCGCAGCCGTTCGAGAGCGCCGTTGCGGTCAGCTTGCTGTCGCCGGCGCGCGGCGCCGTGTGCCTCGTCGGTTCGCTGCCGGTCCGGCACGGCGAACCGGGCGGCGGACTCGGCCAGCCGATGCAGCAGCAGTCGCACCACCTGTCCGGCACCCTGGTCGTGCCCGCCCGCTGTGCTCCGCTCGTCGGGGCCACGGACGTCGCGGTGGTGACGCGGTTCGACGCCTCGCACACGCTGTGGCTGCCTGAGCGCGACGACCACCTGCCAGGGCAGCCAGCTCTACGCGGCTCGGCGGCCGATCCTTCGCAGCGCCTGCAGCGCGGCCCCTGCGCCGGCGCTCAAGGGTCGAGGGGGCACGCCGCAGATTTGACTTGCGGCACACTGGCGGTGGCGGCCTCGGCCGGCATTGACGTCAAAATGGGCGCTCTGCAGCTCAGTTCGTCCGTCGCGGTAGTCGAGTACGCCGGACCCGCACTGCGTCCGGTTGCAGAGCGGCAGGGCAAAATCACGCTGGACGCCGACGGCAACCCGCATACGGGCCTTGCGGTGGGCAAGGTCGATCCGGCCGAACACGCCCCGACGCTGGCGGATACACCCGCCGTCACCGCTGGACTTGGCTTGACCGTCGGCGGGCTGGCGCCGGGTGCAGATGCAACTGCGTTGCAGGGCGGGGCGCTGGCCTTGCAGATTCGCCCGGCCACAGAGGCGTCGGCGTCGTGGGCAGACGTCGAGCACCAGGCAGTCCACGCCGGCAAGGGTGTCGTGCAGCGCGCCGTCGAGCTGCCGGTCACGGCCGAGCAGCTGCGCAAGGGGACCGGACTGGCAGTGCAAATGGCCCTGCCTGACCGCGTGGTGGAGCAAGTCACGGTCGGCGCGTGGAAGGACGCCAAGCTGTTTGAATTGCGGGTGTGCCTGCGCACGGCGCAATCTGAGCACGGCCCCGATGCCGACGCGACGGTCAATAACTGCCAGGTTGCGGAATTTACGCTGGTGCGCGTGCGCAAGGACTCCGGGTTGCACGTCTATCCGCCCAAGTTCGCGGCCACGCCGGTGACCAAGGACTACTTCGAGCTTGGCTCAACCACCTTGCATCCGATCGGCAACGGCGCCGTCCTCAAGGCCAAGGTTTTTCGCGGTGGCTATCGCGAAGTCGAAAACGGCCACGTCCGCCTTGGCGCCAAGACCTGGGTCAATCTCATCTTCTTTCCTGGTCCGCTGCAATACGAGACGACCCACGTGGCCGAGGCCGGCGCCTTCCACGACGTCGCCCCGATCGCCCAGGACTTCGTGTCGGGCTTTCTGACCATTTTGAGCCTGTACACCTTGGACCTGCCCAAGTACGACGTGCCCGAGCAGTTCAAATTCGCGCTCAATGCCACCGCCGACACCAAGGGCTCGCCGAACAAGTTCGACGGCACGGCCAACCTGGGGCCGCTGGTCGACGCGCTCAACTTCGTGGCCAGCCAGGCCAAGACCGATGGCCTCAAGTGGTGCTTCTTCGACGTCAAGTGTATCGAGCCACCGTTTCAGGCGCCGGTCTCGCTCAAGCTGGGCCTCGCGTTGGTCAAAGGGACGACTGTCCCCAAGTGCGACGTGGTGCCGAACCTTGGCTGCTACCTTAAGCAAGGGGCGACGCTGGAGCACTTTTGGAGTACCGCCAAGACCTGCGCCGACATCGCCGCCGACTTGCCCGCTGACCGCGGCGACGTCAACGCCAGCAAGGCCTTGCGCGGGCTGGCCAACAAGTGGGCGACTCCGTTCTACCTGGGGCTGTACCGACCCGGCAACGACTACATCCCGTTCAACATGCTGCAGGTGTTCTTTGAGAAGGGCTGGGGGCTCTACGGTACACCTTTTACCAGCACGATGCCGACGTTTTGGGCCCAGCTCGACGCGACCATCGAGCCGGAAAACGGCGCCTGCGCGGCGATTGTCGACGACGCCTCGGCCAAGTTCTTCAAGCCAAACTGGAACGAGGCCAGCGTCAGCGTCCAGCTCAAGACCAAACCGTACCTCGCCGACCAGGCTGCGCACGCGCACGTGGGTTGCGAAGCCAAGCTCACGCCGGTCTGTGAGTACCCGGTCGTTGGCGACAAGGTCGCCTACGAGAACAGTGAGATCTACGTTCAGCAGACTGGCTCCATCACGGTCGATGGCGTTGCGTCCTACAGCTACACGCCGCTGGACACTGGCGTCGTGAGCTTGAACGCGCTCAAAGCCACCCTGACGCTGTCGGGCTTTGTGATGAAGGTCACCTGGGCGGCCACGGCAGGGCTGCGCTGGGCCACCGCCCAAAACGCCGCCAAGAAGTGGCGGGTCAAGGGCTCGAATTTCGCTGATGTCAAAGTCACCGGCGAGATTGGCAAGTTCACCATCGGCGGCGAGGGCTGCGTATTTCTTGGGTTGCCGGCGGCATGTTTGGACATCGGCCTCACCGAGATTTGCACTCCGCAAATCGGCGAGTGGGAATGCATCGCGATTGACCTCGGCGGCCTGACCGACATCTTGCCGACCGTGCAAGGTGGCGTCTCATTCTCCGTCAATTTCTTGCCGTTTGACGTCATCGCCAAGTAGGGCCTCGAAATGATCTGCTCCCTCATTTCTTGGGCCCGTGTGCTTGTTTCGCGGGTCGCCAGCTTGCGGCCTCGGAGGCCGACTCGCGGCTCCGTTGGTCGCCGAGCGAATTCAAGTGTTTGTTTTCCAGTCCCTAAGAGGGTGTATTCATAACCACGAAGCGATGGGATGCCAGTCCGGTCGCCAGTGGAGTCGGGCTGCGCTGTAGTTACCGAGCTGGCGCTGGCCTCTGGCGCTGTGTGCACCTGTGCGCTCGCATTGTC
>SXGU01304263.1_pt1 | contig 25284 bp, 25 predicted proteins | sample 3174531 | NCBI WGS metagenome assembly SXGU01 (sample SAMN11356863, study PRJNA531348) | freshwater metagenome | isolation source: freshwater sample F1-140 | place: China: Fuxian Lake, Yuxi | collected 2017-12-25
GCTCATGGCGTAATCGAGATACGATCTACGCATCTCGTCTTCTAAACTAATTGGCAGGGTTTCTTTAGCGAATTGATCCATGGGCGAACTGACTTTTAGTTGTTTTTGTGTAGCGCAATTTTAGCATGGAATGGCGGCAAATTAGTAGCGCTAACATCGATTTAAAGCCGCCAGCAAATCGGCCTGTTAGCGCGCCCAACGGCTCACTTAAGCGCGTCAAACAGTGAGCGAGTATAAGTCCGCTTTTAGGTCATCCACATGCTCCAAACCAACGGCAATCCTAACCAAGCCATCGCTTATGCCTGCGGCAGCACGTGCTTCCGCCGTCACACGACTGTGCGTGGTGGTGGCCGGATGGGTAATGGTGGTTTTGGCATCCCCCAAATTGGCGGTAATGGAAATCAGCTGCGTCGCATCTATCAAAGCCCAAGCCGCTTGTTGCTGAGTCTGCCCGGCTTTAGGTCGCACCTCAAAACTGACTATGCCGCCGCCGTTAGTTTGTTGCTGCAAGGCTAGCGCGTGTTGGGGATGAGAAGCCAAGCCAGGATAATAAACGCGCGCCACACTAGGCTGTTGTTCCAACCATTTAGCCAAGGCCAGTGCATTGGCCGCATGGGCGTCCATACGCACATACAGCGTTTCCAAACCCTTCAAAAACACCCAGGCATTAAACGCACTCATGGTGACCCCGGCGCTGCGTAAAAAGCCATGTACCGGCTCCATTAAGACTTTTGAGCCGAGCACGGCTCCGCCTAGGCAGCGACCTTGGCCGTCTATGTATTTGGTGGCCGAATGAATCACCACGTCCGCACCTAAAGCCAACGGTTTTTGTATGGCAGGCGTGCAAAAACAATTGTCCACCACCAAGTGGGCGCCGGCTTTATGCGCGATAGCGGCCAAGGCCTTGATGTCCCCTACTTCCGTCAACGGGTTAGAAGGCGTTTCGACAAAAAATAATTTAGTCTTGTCCGTCACCGCAGACTGCCACTCGGCTAAATCCGTCAGCGCCACAAAACTCACCTGCAAGCCCCAGCGCGCTAGAATATTGCTAAACAATTGCACACTGGTACCAAAGATACTGCGTGAGGCAACGATGTGATCACCGGCGCTACACAAGGCCATGACGCAAGCCAAAATCGCCGACATGCCGGTTGAGGTGGCCACGCATTGTTCCGCCCCCTCTAGTGCCGCCAGCTTATTCTGAAATACAGTGACCGTGGGATTGGTGAAGCGTGAATAGATATTGCCCGGCTCAGTGCCGCCAAAACGCGCGGCCGCTTGAGCCGCGCTATTAAAGCGAAAACTGGAATTAAGAAACAAGGCTTCCGAATTTTCGCCCAATTCCGTCATTTCACTGCCAGCGCGGACCGACAAGGTTTGTGGGTGGTAATCGTGTTTAGTCATAATAGTCTCATGTTGTGCAGACGTTAAAAAACCCGTCTAAGCTAAGCTAGAACGGGTTTTTTTAACTCGCTTTAGCTGTGTTTATAATGCGCCCGCAAGCTGAGTAAGACTTTGTTTAAGTTGAGTCACTCAAATCAGCGCGATTTGATGTTATGCCTAACCAAGCAAACCGTCAAGAGGCTTCTTTTACTCCGGCAGGTCATCTTCAAAGTTATCGATTAAATTTAAATCTATCTGGGTACTGGCATTCGCTGGCTTTTGCACTTTATTGACATCGCCGCGCGCCGATTCGATGTTGGCCAAATAGGCAGCATTGATGTCACCGGTAACGTACTTGCCGTCAAAGCAAGAACAATCGAAATCAACAATCTTAGGATTGCTGGATTTAACCACCTGCACCAAGGCGCTTAAATCTTGGTAAATTAAGGCATCCGCACCGATTTCCTGGCAAATTTCTTGGTCCGTGCGTCCGGTGGCTAGCAACTCGTCCCGACTAGGCATATCGATGCCATACACATTGGGGTAGCGAACCGGCGGCGCGGCGGAAGCGAAATAAACCTCATTGGCGCCCGCATCCCTAGCCATTTGTACGATTTGCTGCGACGTGGTGCCACGCACAATGGAATCGTCTACCAACAAGACATTTTTGCCTTTAAATTCTATGCCTATGGGATTGAGCTTTTGCCTGACCGATTTCTTACGCAAGGCCTGGCCTGGCATAATGAAGGTGCGGCCTATGTAGCGATTCTTAATGAAGCCTTCGCGGTAATCCAACCCTAAGGCTATGCCCACTTGCAAGGCGCTGGGGCGACTGGTGTCTGGAATGGGAATGACCACATCAATCTTTTTATCCGCCCACTCACGCTTGATTTTTTCGGCCAAGGTTTTACCCATGTCCAAACGGGTTTGGTAAACAGACACCTCATCGATGACCGAGTCTGGCCTGGCTAAATAAACGTACTCAAAAATACAGGGGTTAAGCTTAGCTTGCTCTGCGCATTGACGGCTGTAAAAATTGCCGTGCATGTCGATGAAAATCGCTTCGCCTGGCGCCACGTCACGCAGCAAGGTAAAGCCCAACACATCCAAGGCCACGCTCTCTGACGCCACGATGTATTCTGTGCCCTTGCTGGTCTCAGCCTTGCCTATGACCAAAGGGCGTATGCCATTCGGATCACGAAAAGCCAGCAAACCAAAATTGGCAATCATGGCCACCACCGCATACGCGCCTTTACACCTTCTGTGCACGCCGGCCACCGCATCAAACGTCATGTCAGTATTGAGTACTGCATTGCGTGAGGTTTGCTCAATTTCATGCGCCAGCACATTGAGCAGCACTTCCGAGTCCGAATTGGTATTGATGTGGCGCAAATCCTGCTTAAACATCTCGGATTTTAATTGATCGGAATTGGTCAGATTGCCGTTATGCCCCAGCACGATGCCAAATGGCGAGTTGACGTAAAACGGTTGCGCTTCGGCGGCGCTCGATGAACCGGCGGTTGGGTAACGCACATGGCCTATGCCTACATTACCCACCAAGCTACGCATGTGGCGAGTTTGAAACACGTCTTTAACCAAGCCATTATTTTTATGCATAAAGAAGGTATTGCCGTCGGTGGTGACTATACCGGCAGCGTCCTGACCGCGATGTTGCAACACCAATAAACCATCGTACAACAATTGGTTAACCGGATTTTTACCAACAATACCTATAATTCCACACATGAATAAAACCTTAAATAATGAATTTTATATAATCAATTTAAACCGTAAAGGCAGTGCTATTCGTATTTAATGAACTGACTGATGTTGTCCGGCACCCATGGCATGATACGGGTCACCAAAGCCTCAAACGGCGCACTAAACATTGCATTTCGCCAACGCTCATCTTGCGGCAAATCGGTAAGCCCTGCTAAAAATACCAAAATACACACAATCAATACGCCGCGCGTCAAACCAAACAGGCCACCCAATAAGCGATTAAGCCAACCCAAGCCTATTTTTTTAAACAGACTGGCAATGGCTATAGACAGCAAACTGCTGATTAATAAGGTGGCTAAAAACACAATGGCAAACGCCGCCAAAACACGTAAGGGCTCGGTTGGAATAGACGCTGGCATCATAGGCAGCAACTGACCGGCATAGGTTTTAGCCACAAAAAATGCCAATACCCAAGCCACAATAGACAAAGCTTCCAACACAAAGCCGCGCATCACACTGAGGACGATGGACAGCCCTAAAATAGCTAAGACCAAGTAATCAAAACTGGTCATAAGCCACCTCAAAACGATGGACTGCGGGCTTATTCATTGGCCACCACCATGCCAGACAAACCCAAGCCTTGCAATTTAAGCAAGGCATCGGCCGCCTGTTGGCGTGATGCGTAAGTGCCGGTTCTTAAGCGTATCTTTTCACCTTTATCGGTCGTCACGTTCTTAATCAACACGGCGTAACCGGCTTGTTTTAATTTTGCTTGCAAATCCGTCACATTAGCCATAGTGGAATAAACGCCTATTTGTATGGTAAAGCTGGCTTGCGACTTTTCCGTGGGCGGGCTAGCTTCCGGTTTAACCGGCTCAAGTGGTGCCGGCAAGGGCTTGTCTTCAACCGGCTTTACAGCAAGCTTGGCCTCAGCGGCTGGAACCGCTGCTTTAGGGCTCGCTGCTTCTGGGCTTTTTTCAGCAAGCGGCTTGTCGGCATGCTCGCCCATCTCGGCTGGCGCTGCCGGATTGTCCACTGGGAGTGCAGCCTCTGCTACAGGACTGGGCGGGGAGACTGGCGGAGTGGATGCAAGTGCTGGCTCAAGCAGCTCGGCCTCCGTCATGGTGATTTTAATGGCATGGTTGGGTGCTAAACTGGCGCGATCCTGTAAGACCATGGGCAACACGATAATCATCAGTAAAACCAAGCCCACCGCACCGACCAAGCGACGACGTGCCCGTTTTTTTAAACTTAATTCTTGATCGTGAGCGGATTCAGGTGGCATTGCTGCTTTCCTTAAAATGGGTTTAACGGACAGAATAAATTCATACAGCGCTATTAGGCAGTAATTGCATCACGCTTGCAACGGTAAAAAATGAACCAAACACGATTATTTTATCATTTTCATTGGCATCCATACAGGCTTCGATGTCAATACACGCTTGAATATAGGCATTATCTGCTCCAGCAAAGGTTTTAATAGCAGGCTTAGTGATGGCTTGCTTAATCAGCCCTGCTAAATCTTCCGCCAAGGCCCCACGCGCATGCGCGATATCGGCCACATACCATGCATCAATTTGGTCTTTAACCGCATCAATCACCCCCATCCGGTCTTTATCAGCCAGCATGGCAAACACCGCATAAGTTTTACCGATAGGCTGACCTTGTTGCACCTTCATGGCGCGCAAATTAGCCGCCAAGGCACGGGCCGCATGCGGGTTATGCGCAACATCCAAAATAAGCTTAAAACTAGCCGAGCCAGACGGTTGCGGCGAAATGATTTGGAAGCGTCCGGCCAAGCTAAGCTGACGCATGGCTTTAGCCATCGCATCAGCGGCCACCGGCAATCTGGCCTGCAAAGCCTGCACCGCCGCCACCGCGCAAGCCGCATTATTAAGCTGGTATAAACCCCGTAATGCAGGCATGGGCAAGGTGTACAAAGTTTTATTTTGTGTCTGGTATTGCCAAGTGTCTTTTTGCGCCAACACAGCAAAATCTTGGCCTAAGCGCTTAAGTTTGGCCCCCACCTTGATCGCCTGATTAACCAAGCTTGCCGGTGGATTAATGTCGCCACAAATGGCCGGCACCGCTTGACGAAAAATGCCGGCTTTTTCAAAACCGACCGCTTCGCGCGTATGGCCTAAAAATTCCTGATGATCCAAATCGACACTGGTAACAACGGTGCAACTGGGTTCAAAGGCATTCACCGCATCCAGCCTGCCGCCCAAACCCACTTCCAACACCGCCAGCTCGACGCCTGCTTGCATAAAATGCCAAATGGCGGCCAAGGTACCCACTTCGAAATAAGTCAGCGCAATAAGCGGCTCACACTGCCTGGCCTGTTCCACCACGGCAAATGCACGGCACAGCATGTCATCCCTTGCAGGCTCAGCATTGACCCGCACCCGCTCGTTGTAACGCAATAAATGGGGAGAGGTGTAGCAGCCCACCCGATAGCCGGCTTGCACATACATTTGTTCCAGCATGGCGCAAGTCGAGCCTTTGCCATTGGTCCCGGCAACGGTAATGATGGCGAACTTAGGCTGTAATTTTAGACGGCTTATCATCTGACTCACCCTATCCAGCCCCATGGCGATGGATTTAGGGTGCAGACTTTCGATATAACTTAACCAAGCGGCTAAGTCTTTTAAAACCAAATCTTGACTGGCTACCTCGTTAGAAATGGCTAAGCCCTTTACACATTGCAAAAATAATTGAGTGGGCGCAGGCAAACAGCCTGCGACTTAAAATGCACTTAAGCGGCCACCGGCATATGCATTAAATTAGCCAATAACGTAGCCAAGCGATCGCGCATTTCACGTCTGTCCATGATTAAATCAATGGCGCCGTGCTCCAACAAAAACTCCGCGCGCTGGAAACCATCAGGCAAAGTTTCGCGCACGGTTTGCTCTATCACCCGCGGCCCGGCAAAACCAATTAACGCTTGCGGCTCGGCCACAATCACCTCGCCCAACATGGCAAAGCTAGCAGAAACGCCGCCCATGGTCGGATCGGTTAACACCGAGATAAAAGGCAGGCCAGCCTTACTCAATTGGGTAAGTGCGGCGCTGGTTTTAGCCATCTGCATGAGGGACAGCAAACCCTCTTGCATGCGTGCGCCACCGCTGGCTGACACACAAATAAAAGCCATTTTATTGTCTATGGCCGTTTGCACGCCGCGGACAAAACGCTCACCCACCACCGAGCCCATGGAACCGCCCATGAACCTAAATTCAAACGCCGCCACCACCGCTGGCACGGCCTTAATACTGCCTTGCATAACGATCAGCGCGTCTTGTTCAGCCACCGTTTTTTGCGATTCCACTATACGTTCCGCGTACGATTTGCTGTCTTTGAATTTCAACGGGTCTATGGGTTGTACCGACGCGCCTATCTCAAATTGGCCTTCTGCATCCAACAGAAGAGCGATGCGTGCACGCGCACCGATGCGGTGGTGATGGGCACATTTCGGACAGACTTCGGCATTATCTTCCAAGTCTTTTTTATAAAGTACAGTTTGACAAGCCGGGCATTTACTCCACAAGCCTTCGGGCACGGTTTTTTTATCACGGCCAACCACACGTTTAATTTTTTGCGGTAATTTATTTAACCAACTCATAGGAATTATCCTTTTTCCATGCAAAATTTCAGTTTAAGCCGCATCCACGGCAGCTTTTAACTCAGTCATTAATGCGGCCACACTGCTTAATAAATCATGCTCATTAGCCGCCTCGATCGCCAACACCATGCGACTACCCACCACCACTGCATCAGCGACGGCGGCCGTGGCTTTAGCGGTAGCAGCATCGCGTATACCAAAACCCACTCCCACCGGTAAATCCGTTTGTTTGCGTATGCTAGCTACCCGCGCCGCCACTTCCACTAGGTCTAAATTGGCCGCCCCGGTTACGCCTTTAAGCGACACGTAATAAACAAAGCCACTGGCCTGCTTGACGATCAGCTCAACGCGCTTAGGCTCGGTGGTGGGTGATAATAAAAATACCGGATCAATGTCCCGCGCACGCAATTCTTGAACAAAATCGCCGCACTCTTCCGGCGGGTAATCCACGGTAATCACCCCATCCACATCCGCCGCTTTGGCTTTATCCGCAAAAGCGACCGCACCCATCGCTTCAACAGGATTGGCGTAACCCATCAAAATGATGGGCGTGCTTTGATTGGTTTCCCTAAAGCTTTTTACCATGTCCAGCACCGTCGCCAAACCCACTTTATGCACTAAAGCACGTTCGCTGGCGCGCTGTATCACTGGGCCATCGGCCATAGGGTCAGAGAAAGGCACGCCCAGCTCTATCATGTCCGCGCCATGCTCGACCAAGGTATGCATCAAACTCACGGTAAACTTAGGATGCGGGTCGCCCGCAGTAATGTAAGGGATTAAGGCAGTCTTGCCTTGTTGTTTAAGGGTAGAAAATACGGATTTAATTCTAGACATAATGGGCGTCAGTTAGGGTTGTTGTGATGGTTGCTCAAGTCGGCCACGAGCTTATAAGGTAATGTTAGCCAATTTAGCCACGGTATTAATGTCTTTATCGCCACGGCCAGACAGATTGACTAAAACTATCTGATCTTTGCCCATGGTTTTAGCTAACTTCTCGGCATAAGCCAAGGCATGACTGGATTCCAAAGCCGGAATAATGCCTTCGGTACGGCATAAATTATGGAATGCCGCCATCGCTTCATCGTCGGTCACGGCCACGTATTCAGCGCGCTGAATGTCTTTTAGCCAAGCATGCTCTGGGCCTACCCCAGGGTAATCCAAGCCGGCCGAGATGGAATGCGTTTCTATGATATTGCCATCGGCATCTTGCATGAGGTAGGTACGGTTGCCATGCAACACACCCACCGCACTGTTGGCGGTCAAAGGCGCCGCATGCTGGCCTGTTTCCATGCCCAAACCGGCCGCCTCCACCCCAATCAAGCGCACATTCGGCACATCGATATAAGGGTAAAAAATCCCCATGGCATTCGAGCCGCCACCCACGCAAGCCACCACCGCCTCGGGTTGACGCCCCACCATCTCCATCATTTGCTGCTTGGCTTCCACGCCTATGATGGCCTGAAAATCGCGCACCATCATAGGGTAAGGGTGCGGACCGGCCACGGTACCTATGATGTAAAAAGTATTGTGCACATTGGTCACCCAATCGCGCATGGCTTCGTTAAGCGCGTCTTTTAGGGTTTTAGAGCCGCTTTCAACCGGCACCACGGTGGCGCCCAATAACTTCATCCTGAAAACATTGGGTGCTTGCCGCTTGACGTCTTCGCTGCCCATGTAAACCACGCACTCCAAGCCCAACCTGGCGGCTATCGTAGCCGTGGCCACGCCGTGCTGACCGGCGCCGGTTTCAGCAATGACGCGTGGTTTGCCCATGCGTTTGGCCAGCAACGCTTGGCCTATGGTGTTGTTAATCTTGTGTGCACCGGTGTGGTTTAAATCTTCACGCTTTAAATAGATTTGTGCCCCACCCACTTTATCCGACAAGCGCTGAGCATGGTAAATAGGACTGGGCCGGCCGACGAAATGTTTTAAGTCATACGCGTATTCTGCTAAAAACACCGGGTCATAACGGTATTTTTCATACATCACGCGTAACTCTTCTAAAGCCTCAACCAAGGTCTCGGCAACGAACGTACCCCCATACTGGCCAAAATGGCCACGTGCGTCCGGCATATCATAAAGCTGCATGTTTATTTCCCCACATTCCCTATTTTCTTACGCTTCAACGACGCAAGCCATGGTCGTACACTTGTTGCATAAAAGTGGCGATTTTAGTCGCATCTTTTATGCCTTTGGCCGATTCAACCCCGCCACTGACATCCACTGCATACGGATTTAACTGCCCGATAGCGCGCCCTACATTATCGGCATTTAAGCCGCCGGCCAAAATAAGCACCGGACCCTCAGTCGCACCGACCGTGGTCAAAGCCGCCGGAATTAAATTCCAATCGAATACCTGACCTGTCCCGCCCGCCACACCTTCAGTATAGGCATCCAACAATAAAGCTTGCGCCGCTGAAAAATCGTTTGCACATTGTAACAAATTTGTCTGCGGCTTAACCCGTATGGCCTTGATAAAAGGTTTAAAAAATGCCGCACATTGTGCTGGCGTTTCATCGCCATGAAATTGCAAGGCATCCAAACGCACCTCGGCCAACACGGCCCGAATAAAGGCCGGCTCCGCATCGACAAATAAACCCACTACGCTGACGAAGGCCGGCAGTTGACGGCTGATGGTGGCGGCTTGAGCCACGCTGACGTTACGGGGACTGGCCGAATAGAACACCAAGCCTATGGCATCAGCACCGGCTGCGACCGCCGCTAAAGCGTCTTCTAGCCGAGTAATGCCGCAAATTTTAACCCTGGTTCTCAATCCATCACTCTCATATAGTTAAGCTTAAAGATGGCCTGTTACGCCCTAGCGTTATTGTAACGCTTAAATCACCCGCGTAATGGATTTCGCGTCGGATTTTGCTGTGGGTAAAGCCCATTTCTCAGGGTAGCGCACTTGCGTCAGATACAAGCCGCAAGGCGAAAAAGTAGGTGGTGCTAAATGACGGTCACGCCGCTGCAACAAATCGTGCATATAATCAGGCGGATGGGCACCCTTGCCTATATAAACCAAGGCCCCGACCATATTGCGCACTTGGTGTTGCAAAAAAGCCTGGGCGGAAAAGTCAAACACGATGTATGCGCCAGACACGCTCACCTCGGCCTTGGTCATGCGTCTAACGGCCGTTTTTGCCTGGCATTCGGCGGCGCGAAAAGCGCTAAAGTCATGCTCCCCAACTAAATACGCGGCGGCTTCTGCCATGGCCGCAACATTAAGCGGTAAATGAAACCAGCCCACTTTGCTCGCCATCACGGCCGATGCCACGGGTGCGTTATACAATAAGTATTGGTAGCTACGCTCTAAGGCTGAATACCTGGCATGAAACCCCTCATCAACAAGCTGCGCCCACTCCACCCGTATGCTGTCCGGCAGATGGGCATTCACACCGCGCACCCACGCCGAAATAGGCCGCTCGCTGTCGGTGTCAAAATGCACCACTTGACCTAAGCCGTGCACCCCCGTGTCCGTTCTGCCCGCCGCATGCACACGCACCGCATGCTGAGCGATTTGAGCAATGGCCGATTCCAACGCATCTTGCACGCCACACGCCGCTGGCTGACTTTGCCAACCACAAAAGCCCGCGCCGTCATAAGCCACCCCTAAAGCCAGCCTCATGCTCATGTCGGCACAACCGGCCATAAGCCTGTAAAGAGCTTTAGGCTAAGGGCTAAGCAAACCAAGCTTGCGCTTAGAATCAGGGCGAGGAGTAATTTGTCCAGCCATGTAAAAGCCGCTTGCTCTAGCATTAAAGGCTGTTTAAGCCGCCCCGCATCATCATGCACAGACAGGCTGTCTAAACTATAAAAATCCAGCTTTGTTTGACCACCTAGCGCCATCTCATCGACGTAATCCAAGGTGAGCAATAACCTGGCGGTAAAGCGTTCAACATCGAGCCCTAGATAGCTTAGTGGCGACAACAGCATAAATAAACCGGCCAGCAAGTGCGCCTTAGAACTGGTGGAAAACAGCACGCTCAAGCTCGCTAAGGCGATTAACAGCTTGGCGATTTGCAACCAGCCCAATGCCCAACCTTCATAACTGGGCGCAAAATTCATCGGGAAATAGGCGACATACTCGCCTGGCGTCGCGTAAGCATAGACCAGCAATAAAGAAATAAACAGCCAGCGCATGCGCTTAATGAGCCGAGAAAAATGGCTGAAATTAATACTGGCCGCCGTCAGACAAGTCAGTACGCACAACAGATAGAGCATGGTGCTGGGCATAAAATGCAACAGCAGTAGCAAGAAAAAGAAGCACACTATTTTTACAAATGGATGCATGAACAAGCCCGCGGCGGGTTTGGATTTAAGTCTTGGGGGAGTGAGGCGTTTTGGCCACTTGAGCTAGACTGATCTCGTCTTCCGTGCCCGTTAGGTCCAAGCTAATCGCCGATAAATCGATGCGTATCACGTCCATGTCACCGCTGGGCGGCTGTACCTCATGGGCATCGGTCTTAATGAAGCTAGTGGCCGTCATTTTTCTCTTAAGCGCCGTTTTAGCTGGCGCTGGCGCTGGCACCGGCTCGGGCTCAATAGCCGGCTCGGGCTCCGCCAGATTGAGGTCCAATCCAGCCAAATCCACTGGCACGACTTCAGGCGGGATTGAGGCCACATCCGGCGCCGCTTGTGTGTGTTGACTGGCTGCGGCTGCAGGCTCGAGCAAGGCATGAGCGGTCGGCTTATTGAGATCCAGCCTAGCCGCCCTGCGCTTATTGCCGCGTAGCAACCAGGCGAACGCGGCCGATATAGCCAGCAAGGTTAATAGCAAAACAGCCCAGTCCCAACGCATCGTTTGCTTTTCAGCCTGTGCAAGCAGTGTGGCCGATTGCGCCTCTGCGGCACGTTTTTGCAAATCCGCCATGGATTGATTTTTTAACTGCAACAATTGCTGCATGTCTTTAATCTGTTTTTGTAAGGCCGCGGCCCGCTGTTCGGATTCTTGCAAGGATTTTTCACGCGCCGTGGCATCCTCTTGCATGGCCAACACGTTCGCATCCGCCGTTTTAGTCGCGTCCCTACCGCCTGCGCTGAGCTTAAGCACGTCTTTATCGCCGGCTTGGGCTGCGGCCGCCTTATCCTCGGCACTGGCTATTTTGCCGCTGGCCGATTGCTGCTGCACACCGTCTGGTAGCGCTGCGTCACCCAACACTTTATTCGCCAAAGCCGCACGGTAAGCTTGCCAATTCGCCGCGTGCAGTTTCACCTCCGCGGTCGCTTGGTCTGGCTGCGTGGCCAACAAAGTCTCTTTATCTGGAACGGTAAGCAATTGACCCACTTTCAAACGGTTCATATTGCCTGCAGAGAAAGCCGCTGGGTTAGCCTGGTATAAGCCCAGCAACATCTGATCCAAGCTCACGCCCTCAAGCGGCATGGCTTTAGCCAGCGCGCTCAGGCTGTCACCTGGCTTACTGGTCAAGGCCAGCGGCCACGGCTCACTGGGTTGATCGGCCAACATGGTGCTCTGCACTTCCTCATCATCAGGGGGCAGACTAGCTACGGGAGCGACAATAGGATCCGCCTCAAGCGTCGCTTGCTGTGGGCTATCTAGCAATACAGTGTATTCCTTCTGCAAGCGCCCGGCCGGCCAATCCACTTGTAGTAACAGGTCTAAATAAGGCTCACTAATAAGCGTCGTGGAGCTAAGCTGCAATACCATCAACCCTTGCTCATTTTGTTGCAGCGCCACTTTAAGCGTGCCGTACAGTGCATTGTATTTAATCGCTTGTGCGGTGTAAGCTTGCTCTGAGGCTAGGGCCACGACCAAATCGCTTAAGGACTCTTGGGGCGCTAGCAGCACCTCTATTTCCGCCTGCAAAGGCTCGCCTAAGCCTGAGTGCAAGGCCAACTTACCCAAACTGGCGGCGTGGCTAAGTGGCGCCAGCAATAGCCAACTGAGCGCCAATACTAGTCGTGCTAATGGAGTGTTACAGCGCATTTAGCCCCCATTATTGTTCAATTAAAATTCGCAACATACGACGCAGTGGCTCGGCTGCACCCCAAAGCAATTGATCGCCCACAGTAAAGGCCGACAAATAGTCACCGCCCATGCTTAATTTGCGGATACGCCCAACCGGGGTATGCAAACGGCCCGTCACCGCCGCCGGCGTGAGTTCACGCATGCTGATCTCGCGCTCGTTAGGCACCACGTTCGCCCATGGATTAGCCTCGGCCAACATCTGCTCGATTTCATCTAAAGGCACATTCTTATTAAGCTTAATGGTCAAGGCTTGGCTGTGGCAACGCATGGCGCCTATGCGCACGCAAAGACCATCGATGAGAATGGGATTGGCTGCACGGCCTAAAATTTTATTGGTTTCCACGCCGCCTTTCCATTCTTCCTTACTTTGACCGTTGCCTAAATCTTTGTCTATCCAAGGAATTAAGCTACCGGCCAGCGGCACACCAAAATTTTCCGTAGGAAATTGAGCGTCACGCAAAGTGCTCGCCAGTGTGCGGTCTATGTCTAAAATAGCCGACGCCGGATCGGCCAACAAAGCACTGACCGAAGCATGGGCTGCGCCCATTTGCCGCAGCAATTCACGCATGTTTTGCGCACCGGCACCGGATGCTGCTTGGTAAGTCATGGACGTCGCCCACTGCACCAAATCCGCTTTGAATAAACCATGCAAAGCCATCAACATCAATGAAACCGTGCAGTTACCGCCCACCCAATTGTTATTGCCGGCGGCATAGGCCGCTTGTATCACCTGCATATTGACCGGATCGAGCACAATTACCGCGTCCTTTTCCATACGCAAGGTCGAGGCCGCGTCCACCCAATGACCACGCCAACCGTCTGCACGCAATTTAGGGAATACAGCACTGGTGTAATCACCCCCTTGGCAGGAAATAATCACGTCCATGGCTTTTAAATCGGCGACATTCATGGCGTCTTGCAAGGGCGGTGTATCTTTACCGACCTTGGGCGCGGGCGCGCCTATTTGCGAGGTGGTAAAAAATTGCGGCTCGATTAAGGCGAAATCATCCTCTTCCATCATGCGTTGCATGAGGACAGAACCGACCATACCACGCCAACCGACTAAACCTACTTTTAACATTTCTAATCCAATACCAACATGCTGTTATTTAGCGGACTTTTGCACGGCTTCACCGGCTTTTTCCAAGTCTTTTCCCATGCCGCTGATGGTATTGCATGCGCCTAGCATCAACACCAGCATCACCCACGTAAGATATTTTGTCATAAGTCCTCCTGATACGCGCTATAAAATTACATCGCCGCGACGATTTGATCGCCCATTTCAGAGCATGATACACGCTTCATGCCTGCTTCGTAGATGTCACCGGTACGGTAACCTGCCGCCAATACTTTTTTCACTGCGGTTTCAATGCGTTGCGCGGCCGCTTCATCAGCAAAGGTATAGCGCAACATCATCGCGGCAGACAGTATCGTCGCAATCGGGTTGGCTAAGTTTTTACCGGCGATATCCGGCGCTGAGCCGTGCGACGGTTCATACAAGCCTTTTTTTGTTTCATTAAGTGACGCCGAAGCCAACATACCGATAGAGCCCGTCAACATAGAAGCCTCATCCGACAAGATGTCCCCAAAAATATTACCCGTGACCACCACGTCAAATTGTTTGGGATTGCGGATCAACTGCATGGCGGCGTTATCCACGTACATATGGGTCAGCTCCACTTCTGGGTATTCTTTGGCCACATCAATCACGATTTCTTTCCAGAACTCGGTGGTTTCAAGCACGTTGGCTTTATCCACTGAACAAAGTTTTTTACCGCGCTTCATCGCGATATCAAACGCAACATGGGCAATACGACGCACTTCTGACTCTTTATAAACCATGGTATTAAAGCCTTCACGCTCACCGCTTTCGCCGACACGCATGCCCCGTGGCTGCCCAAAATAAATGTCGCCCGTGAGTTCGCGCACTATCATAATATCCAAGCCTGCCACCACCTCGGGCTTAAGCGTAGAAGCATTGACCAATTCAGGGTATAACAAAGCTGGTCGTAAATTAGCAAACAGGCCTAAATCTTTACGCATCGCTAGCAAGCCACCGTGTTCTGGGCGCAAATGACGCTCTAATTTATCGTATTGTGGGCCGCCAACGGCGCCCAGCAATACCGCATCAGCTTCACGGCAGACTTTCTTTGTTGCATCCGGATAGGGATGGCCATGCAAGTCATAAGCAGCACCACCAATAGATGCCTTAGTAAACTCAAAAGGCATGCCTTCTTTTTTTAACACCTCTAACACGCGGATTGCCTGCGCTGTAATTTCTATACCTATGCCATCACCTGGCAATACTGCGATTTTCATTGTCATGTTCATTTCCTTTAAGTTCTAATGTTTTTTATCGTTATGCCGGCCTAAGCGGATTATCCCGCATTAAGCAAACAACCAAGGTTGCGCGGCTTTATGTTGGCCTTCAAATGCCTTGATTTTATCCGCGTGCAACAAGGTCAAACCAATTTCGTCCAAGCCATTTAATAAGTTATGTTTTGAGGTCGGGTGTATATCAAAGCTAAACGTTTCCCCTGAAGGCAAAGTCACGGTTTGCGTGGGTAAGTCTACCTTTAAAGTGTAGCCTGCTGTCGCTGCACACTCTTGGAAAAGCTTATCCACCATCGCATGGCTAGCCACTATCGGCAACATGCCATTTTTATAGCAATTATTGAAGAAAATATCGGCGTAGCTAGGCGCAATAATCACCCGAAAGCCGTAATCTTCAATCGCCCATGGCGCGTGCTCACGGCTAGAACCGCAACCAAAATTCTCACGCGCCAGCATGATTTGTGCGCCTTGATAACGCGTTTGATTGAGCACAAAATCGGTGTTCAAGGGACGGTTAGTGCAATCCATGCCTGGCTCGCCATGGTCTTTATAACGCCATTCATCGAACAAATAAGGGCCAAAGCCGCTGCGCTTAATGCTTTTTAAAAATTGCTTGGGAATAATCGCATCGGTATCTATATTGGCGCGATCAATCGGACAAGCCAGTCCATTTAATTGGGTAAATGCTTTCATTTTCTATTCCTTTTCGCCTAAGGCCACGCTACGCACATCAACAAAATGGCCTGCAATCGCCGCGGCAACCGCCATGGCTGGGCTCACCAAATGGGTACGTCCGCCTTGACCTTGACGGCCTTCAAAATTACGATTTGAGGTGGAGGCACAACGCTCACCCGGGCTGAGTCTGTCGGCATTCATGGCCAAACACATGCTGCATCCCGGCTCACGCCACTCAAAGCCGGCCTCAATAAAAATTTTATCCAAGCCTTCTGCTTCCGCCATGCGTTTCACTTGACCGGAACCTGGCACCACCATCGCCAATTGAATGGAACCCGCCACTTTTTTGCCTTTTGCCACCACGGCCGCGGCGCGCAAATCTTCAATACGGCTATTGGTACATGACCCGATAAACACTTTATCCAATTTAATTTCTGCAATAGGCGTGTTGGCTTTTAGCCCCATGTATTTCAAGGCATTCTCAATACTGGTGCGTTTGGTCGCGTCTTTTTCTTGTGCCGGATCTGGCACGCAGCCATTAATCGACAACACTTGCTCAGGCGAGGTACCCCAAGTCACTTGCGGTGCAATGTCTGCGCCCTTTAACTCAACCACACTGTCAAATACCGCATCGGCATCGGTGCTCAAGGTATTCCAATAAGCCACCGCTTTATCCCAATCCGCCGCTTTTGGCGCGTATTGACGGCCTTTTAAGTAAGCGGCTGTTTTCGCATCTGGCGCAATAATACCGGCACGTGCACCGGCCTCAATCGCCATATTGCAAATAGTCATGCGACCTTCCATGCTTAAAGCACGAATCACTTCGCCGCCAAACTCAATTGCAAAGCCATTGCCACCCGCCGTGCCTATCTTACCAATCACCGCCAAGGCCACGTCTTTGGCCGTAACACCCACGCCCAATTCACCGTCCACCCGCACCAACAAGCGTTTGGATTTTTTGGCAATTAAGGTTTGTGTCGCCATCACGTGTTCAACTTCTGAAGTGCCTATGCCATGCGCCAAAGCGCCGAACGCACCGTGTGTAGAGGTATGGCTGTCGCCACATACCACGGTCATGCCGGGCAATGTGGTGCCATTTTCAGGCCCAATCACGTGAATAATGCCTTGGTTGGCATGCTTAAATGGGAAGTAAACCAAAGCGCCGGTTTCTTTGATATTGCTATCCAAGGTTTCCACTTGCAAACGCGAGACCGGATCTTCTATGCCTTTTGCCCAATCTTTGGTAGGCGTGTTGTGGTCAGGATTGGCGACGATGGTGTCAGCACGCCAAGGTTTACGGCCAGCCAAACGCAAGCCTTCAAACGCTTGCGGGCTAGTCACTTCATGCACCAAGTGCCTGTCTATATAAATTAAACAAGTGCCGTCCGCATCTTCCTGCACCACGTGCGAATCCCATAATTTGTCGTAAAGCGTTTTTCCCGCCATCATAGCTCCTTAAATTGCTGCCGATTCAAACAAAGACGCCAGCATACCTAAGTTTCAATACCCTGACAATGATATAGGTTATACTAGTATTAGAACTGATAGGATAGTCGCAAAATCCGTCACACCGCCTATGGAAAAGTGGAGAAAAATGGACACCAGACGCAAAGAACTCGCTGAATTTTTACTGGCCTTACGCCAACGCGGCGCCCCTGAAGAGTTTGGCTTTCCCGCAGGCGCGCGCAGGCGCACCCAAGGCTTGCGCCGTGAAGAAGTGGCGCAACTCGCTGGCATCAGCGCCACATGGTACACCTGGATAGAACAAGGGCGCCAAGTCAATGTATCGGCAGAAGCCTTAGAAAGGCTGGCCGGCGCATTGAAGTTGAGCAAATCAGAACGCACGTATTTATTTGATATGGCTGACAAGCGCGACCCGCAAGCCCATGCCTTGGAGTCCGACAGCGTACCAGACACGCTGCTGCATATGCTGGGCAGCATACACATACCCGCCTACATCATGGGCCGCACATGGGATATATTGGCTTGGAACCAGCCCGCCAGCGACTTATTTGTGGACTGGCTCAAGCCTGCCACGCCCAAGCCCAACCTGCTGCGCCTGGTATTCCAACACCCCAGCGCCAAACACTTTGTGGCCGATTGGGAGATGCGCGCCAGACGTTTGGTGGCAGAATTTAGAGCCGATTGCCGTAGCCATTTAGAAGAGCCAGAACTAAAAAAACTGATTTTAGATTTATCTAACAGCAGTCCTGATTTTGCCGCTTTTTGGAAACAACACGATGTATTAGAAAGGCAAGGCGGCCAACGCAAATTCATGCACCCACAGCATGGCTTGATTAGCTACCAACAAATCACCTTAAGACCGGTAGAACAAGAACAGTTAAAACTGGTGCTATTACAGCCAGACTCACTGGCCCATCAATAACTTATACTCCACCGCGTCTTTTAATGCGCGCCATGACGCTTCTATGATGTCGGTCGACACCCCTATCGTCGTCCAGCTTCGTTGTTGATCAGTCGATTCAATGATGACACGTACTTTGGCCGCAGTGGCCTGGCTGCTGTCCAATACGCGCACCTTGTAATCCACCAGTTTAATCTCATTAATGGCCGGATAAAACGCCACTAACGCGCTACGCATGGCTTTATCCAGCGCGTTAACCGGACCGTCGCCCTGCGCGGTGGCCGTAGCGGCTTCACCATGGACGTTGAGGTGTATGGTGGCAGAGGAATTCAAGCTATCGGCGGACGGCTCAAAGATACTGACGTTGTATTGTTTGAGGCTAAAAAACGGTTCGAACTTGCCTAACAGCTTATGCATGAGCAAATCAAACGAGCTTTCAGCACCTTCAAATTGGTAGCCCTCATGTTCCAAGGCTTTGAGTTGTTCCAACACACGGATAGTATCGGGCGAGTCTTTAGTGAGGCTAGCTTCAATTTGCTGCAATTTATTCAGCAAAGCGCCACGCCCCGCCACCTCAGACACCAAAATATGCCGGACATTACCGACTTGCTCTGGGTTGATGTGCTCATAAGAAATGGGATTTTTGTTAACCGCATCAATGTGCATGCCGCCTTTGTGTGAAAACGCATCGTCACCCACGTAAGGGGCTTTATCGTTAAACGGCATATTCGCGACTTCACTCACAAAGCGGGCCACGTAAGTGAGGGTGGCGATGTTTTCTTGCGGGATGCAAGCCAAGCCTAGCTTTAATTGCACATTGGGGATGATGGAACATAAATTAGCATTACCACAACGCTCGCCTATGCCGTTCATGGTGCCCTGCACTTGACTGGCCCCGGCTTGTACCGCCGCCATGGTGTTGGCCACGGCCATTTCGCAATCGTTATGGCAATGTATGCCGATTTGCACTTGAGGAAAACGCGCCACCACCTGCTGGGTAATGGCCAACACCTCATCCGGGAAACTACCGCCATTGGTATCACACAGCGTCAACACATCGGCACCCGCGTCTGCCGCCACTTGCAGGGTTTGCATGGCGTACTCGGCATTGGCTTTGTAGCCATCGTAAAAATGCTCAGCATCAAACACCAGCTCTTTACCTTGCGCTTTTAAATAAGCAATGGTGTCGCCTATCATGGCCAGATTTTCGCTCAAAGTGGTGCGCAGAATGTCGGTGACTTGGTAATCCCAACTTTTTCCAAAAATTGCCACCGCTTGTGTGTTGGCGCTCAATAAAGACTTAAGGTTATTGTCCTCTGCCGCGGCTATGCCTATGCGCCGCGTGCTACCAAAGGCAATGATTTTGGCATGCTGTAATTTAAGCGCAGCCACCCGCTTAAAAAACGCCAAATCTTTGGGGTTGGAGCCTGGGTTGCCTGCTTCTATGTAGCCCACCCCTAAGGCGTCTAATTGCTTAACAATTTTAAGCTTATCTTCAACCGTAAAAGAAACGCCTTGTGCTTGTGCACCGTCGCGCAGGGTAGAATCATAAGCGGTTACTTTACGTTGTTGCATCGTCAATTTCTTTATTATTCTTAAGGGATATTAAAAGACTAATCCCTAAAATTACCAAACTGCAAAGGAAAATCCGTCACCGATTTCTTCACGAAGGCAATGGCATCTTGCAGCAAATCACGCTTAGCCCCGTTCACTCTAACGGTATCACCTTGTATGCTGCCCTGCACCTTCAAGCCAGAATCTTTAATCAGCTTAACGATGCGCTTAGCCAAATCACTGTCTATGCCGTCTTTGATTTTGAGTTCTTGCTTCACTTTATTGCCGCCTATTTTTTGCAGGTCTTTATGCTCCAGACGCTTGGTCGAATCCGGCTCTTTTTTCTCCATACCGGGCAATAAAATATCTTTAATCTGCTCCAACTGAAAATCGTTATCGCCAAACAAAGTGATGATGCTGTCTTTTTCATTCAGCTCCACTTTTGCCGACGTGCCTTTAAAGTCATAACGATTGGTAATCTGCTTACCGGCCGTGTCTATGGCGTTTTTTAGTGCGACCATATCCACTTCGGATGAAATATCAAAACTGGGCATTTTCTCTCCTCAAAAACACGCAAGCACCAAGTGTTTATTCAAAATGACAAACGTAGTCTAGGGTTTCCGTAACTTCAATGTCAAAACTGGAATTGGCCGGCACGGTGAATTTGTCGCCCGCCGCATACGCCGTCCAGTTGGTTTCGCCTTGCAAACGCACTTTGCACGCGCCCAAATTGATTTCCATCAATTCCGGTGCGGCGGTATTAAAGGTTAAAGAGCTAGGGAAAATCACGCCTATGGTGCTGCGCGTGCCATTGGGGAACATCACGGTGTGGCTGACACACTTGCCATCAAAATAGATGTTGGCTTTCTTTTTAACGCTAACATGATCAAATTGTGCCATTTGCTTGGGCTCTCAAAATAATGAAAACAGCATTATCGCAGAAAAGCCCGGCCTATCCAAGGCGCGCGGGCAAGGCTAAGGCAAGCACAGGGAATAAATCGCCGGCTTTAAACCGACTTGGTTTTAATGGGATGGCTGTTTTGCTTTATGGGTAACACGGCACGTCTGCAAGCAAGGGCGCCTGCTGATCTTTGGCCGACAAACTCGGCGCACCTTGTATGGGCCATGCTATGGACAATGCTGGGTCGTTCCAAGCGATACTGCGCTCAAATTCTGGCGCATAGTAATCCGTGGTTTTATACAAAAATTCGGCCGTAGCTGACGTCACCAAAAAGCCATGGGCAAAACCTTCGGGCACCCACAGCATGCGTTTATTTTCCGCGGACAGTTCCAACGCCACGTGCTGGCCAAAGGTCGGTGAGCTTTTGCGTATGTCCACCACCACATCGAACACAGCACCTTGCACCACCCGCACCAATTTACCCTGTGGCTGCTCTATTTGATAGTGCAGCCCACGCAATACGTTTTGTGCAGAACGGCTGTGGTTGTCTTGGACAAAATCCAAATCACGGCCTATCAACTGGGCAAACTGGCGGCGATTAAAACTTTCAAAGAAAAAGCCCCTGTCATCGCCAAACACTTTAGGTTCGATGATGAGTACGCCCGGAATAGCGGTCTGTATGACCTTCAAAATCGCGTCCTATCGCTTAACAGCCTTAACAAATACTGACCGTAGGCACTTTTAGCCAAAGGCTGCGCTAATTTCTCCAATTGCTCGGCATTGATGTAGCCTTTGAAATAGGCTATCTCTTCCGGGCAGCACACTTTCAAACCTTGCCTGTGCTCTATGGTTTGAATAAAGTTGCTGGCATCAATCAAACTTTCGTGCGTGCCGGTATCCAGCCAGGCATAACCGCGCCCCATGATTTCCACGCTCAATTGATTTTGCTCTAAATAGAGGCGATTTAAATCGGTAATTTCCAGCTCACCCCTAGCAGAGGGCTTGAGATTAGCCGCCATGTCCAACACTTGGTTGTCGTAAAAATACAAGCCGGTGACCGCATAATTGCTCTTAGGACGCAAAGGCTTTTCTTCCAAACTGGTGGCGCGGCCTTGTTTATCAAATTCCACCACGCCATAACGCTCCGGATCTTGCACATGGTAGGCAAACACCGTCGCCCCTTGCTCACGCGATGAGGCTTGTTCTAGCTGCTTATGCAGATCGTGACCATAAAATATGTTATCACCCAACACCAAGGCACTCGGGTCCTTAGCCACAAAGTCTTTGCCTATGATAAACGCCTGTGCCAAACCATCAGGACTGGCTTGCACGGCGTATTGCAAATTCAAACCCCAATCGCGACCATCGCCTAACAACTGCTCAAATCGTGGCGTATCTTGAGGGGTGGAGATGATTAATATATCGCGTATGCCAGCCAACATCAGCGTACTGAGTGGGTAATAAATCATGGGCTTGTCGTAAATAGGCAGCAACTGCTTAGAGACTACTTTAGTTACCGGGTGCAAGCGCGTGCCTGAACCGCCTGCGAGGATAATGCCTTTTCGTTGCGCCATAATGCTCTCTAGATGGGTTATTTTTCCAACACTTCAGCCAACATGCGTGTTACGCCTATCTGCCAGTGCGGCAACTGCAAGCCAAACGCAAGTTGGAGTTTACTGGTATTTAGCCGAGAATTCAAAGGGCGCCGAGCGGCGCTAAGGAACTCACTGGTCGGCACCGCTTGAATGGCCGATGGTGCCACTTTAATCGGCACGCCTGCTTGCCTAGCCTGCTCAAGCACAAACGCCGCATAAGCGTGCCAAGTTGTTTCGCCTGTCGCCACCAGATGGTACAAGCCACTTAACTGCGGATTTTGCACAGCGGCGCGCAGGGCATGCGCCGTGACATCGGCCAATAAATCCGCACCGGTAGGCGCACCGATTTGATCATTGATGACTTTTAACTGCTCACGTTGCTGCGCCAACTGCAACATGGTTTTAGCAAAATTCCGGCCTCGTGCCGCATAAGCCCAACTGGTACGGAAAATTAAATGCTGGCAATCCGCCCCGATAATGGCCTGTTCGCCAGCCAATTTACTGGCGCCATAAGCACTCAAAGGTCGGGCAACATCGCTTTCCAACCAGGGCACATCGCCACTGCCATCAAACACGTAATCGGTGGAATAATGCACCAACCAAGCGCCGCTAGTTTTAGCCGCCTGCGCTAACACCCCCAGCGCCTTGGCATTCACAGCATGCGCCAGCTCAGGCTCGCTTTCGGCTTTATCCACCGCCGTGTAAGCGGCCGCATTAACGATCACATCCGGCGCCACATCCCGCACGGTTTTGGCTAGGCCAATTAAATCCGTCAAGTCGCCACAATGATCTTGACTGCGCGCATCCAGCGCTACCAGCTCACCCAATGGCGCAAGACTGCGTTGCAGCTCCCAGCCCACCTGACCATTTTTGCCTAACAAGAGAATTTTCATAAATTGCAACGTCGCTTAACTAAATTTAATGCCTAGGCATAATACTATAAAAGCCACCTACCCTACGGTACATGGCTTTCTCGTTTTGTTGAAAATAACAGTACGGTTTATTTAACCCCGGCTCACCACGCGACCACAATCCCATTCAGCAGCTTTTCCATAAAATTCATGCTGCTCATGCCTTGCCGCCTTTTTTTCCGATGGCTTGATGCGCATTGCCCAAAGCGTTTTCCAATTGCTGCGCTGCCAACTGCCTTGCGTTTAACTTGCTGACTACCGGCTTGCCCGTGCTCTTTTCCAGTTGCTGGCGTGCAGCCTTGGCGGTCTTGGCACCCTCTGCGGCCACCTGCGCACTTTCAGCAAAACCTTCTGGGTTGCGCACCTGCGAAATATCCGTGGCGGCCACTTCGGCCAGCATGTTGAGCACCAGTTCGGTATTGGTCATGTTGTCGCGTAGGTTTTCTTTCTTTAGCCCTTTGTGCTGTTTGTATTCCCGTGTGGCCATGCCGCTCCATACGCGGCTCATCAAATCGGTGAGTGAGGCATATTCCTTGCCTTGCCCAACTCCGGCTTTGTCCCATTCGTCGGTCAGCGCTTTGCGCACTTCGATGGATTTGATGCGTTGGTTGATCCAATTCTCGCCGTAACCCAAGCGGCGGTAATTCTGGATAGCGCGGTCTATCGAGAGCTCTGGGTCAACCGTTTCGTCCAGCCGTTCACGGCCCACTTGCGCCAGCCACAGCTTGAAAGGCTCAGCGCGCTTGCTGGGGATGGATTGGATCAAACGCAGAATTTGCTCGGTGTCGGCCACGTCAGTCAGATATTTTTTGCCATCTGCCGCTTTCATTTTCAGTTGGTTAGTCACACTAACCAACTGGCTACCATCGGCAATCAACTTATTTTTGAGCCATTTCCAGTAATTTCTGACCTTCTTGTAATCGGACTGATCGGTCAAAACGGCAATGATGTCTAACACCGAAAACCACCACTTTTCATTGTCAGCATCCCATTCGGCGCGGACTTGCTGCGATTCAAATAGTTTGATCTTGTCTTGTGGTTCGCTCATGGTTTTATCTCCAATGCCTGTCATTCCACTTGACTGTCCGACAGGCAGGCGGCAGGTAGGTCAATCTCCGCAACGATGGCATCAATCTCTGAGCGCAATTTATCAATCTTGGCGATGAGAGATTGTATGGCTGAATAGATTCTAACAAAAAAGGGTATAGCCAGGCATTTGTTTTAATGACAAAAGATGAAACTTTTCAACCTACCCTGCCCTAAAAAAATACCACCGCAAGGGTGGTATTTTTATTTGGTGGAGCAGCGGCGACGCCACGCGGCCACTGCCGAACGAGTCACGATGGGGTTGCCAACCACCGCCAGAAACAATTAAATTAAACATCCACCAATCCCATCACTTGAGTTCATACCAAACACCGCGCCCACTCCCCTGCCGATTCAAATGACCACGCTCTACCAGATTGCGGAAGTGTTGCTTCAGCGTGTTTCGACTGACACCCGTCAATTTAATGGCCTCGCCGATCGTAACACGTCCGTGCTCGCGGGAAAATTCGACGATCTGCAGTGACAGTTCGGGCAAGGTGGCCAGTATGATTCTCTCCCGCTCAACCTTCTTCTCCAGCCGTCGCACCTGCTCAGCCAAGGATCGAAGGAAGAACACCAGCCACGGCTGCCAATTCGGTGACTCCGTGCGGACCGTGCCCTGCGTCTGACGCAACGCGAGGTAGTAGGCTTCCTTACTCTGTTCGACCACGCTCTCCAGTGAACTGTACGGCACGTAGGCGTAGCCCGCCTGCAGCAGAAGCAAGGTGGTCAGCACGCGCGACAGCCGCCCGTTGCCATCCTGGAAAGGATGAATCTCCAAGAAGACAACGATGCACAGGGCGATGATCAGCAACGGATGCAGTCGGGCTGCGTCACGCTCTTGGTTCACCCATGTCAACAGTTCCGTCATCAGCCGGGACGTGTCAAACGACGTCGCCGTCTCGAACACGATGCCGATCTGCGCGCCGGTCTCATCAAACGCGGCGACGCTGTTCGAGTGGATTTTGTAGCCGCCTCGATGCCGTGCATCTTTCTCGCTGTGGCGCAGCAAGATCTGGTGCAACTGCTTGACGTGGTTCTCGCTGAACGGGATGTCCTGCCAGGACGAGAACACAAGATCCATAAGTTCGGCGTAGCCTGCCACCTCTTGCTCGTCCCGGGTCTCGAACTTCTGGACGGCCAGATTGGA
>SXGU01117359.1_pt1 | contig 25278 bp, 20 predicted proteins | sample 3174531 | NCBI WGS metagenome assembly SXGU01 (sample SAMN11356863, study PRJNA531348) | freshwater metagenome | isolation source: freshwater sample F1-140 | place: China: Fuxian Lake, Yuxi | collected 2017-12-25
GTATTTCTTGGCGATCGACACCACCAGGCGGAGGTTGGCCTCAACCAGTTCCTTCTTCGCCTGTTCGGCCTGCGCTTCGCCGCGCATGATGACTTCGAGCGTGTGGCGGAGGTGGTCGACGCTTTCCTCAAGGTCTTCGGTGCGCGTCTTGATCTCGCCCTTGAGATCATTCATGCGCTTGGTCATCGCCTTGCGCTCATCGTCCTTGAGCTTCGGCTTGCGGACCTTGAGCAGCAGTTCCTTCTTCAGCTTGTCGTGTTCGCGCTGCTGTTTCGAGACGCGCTCGACGATGTCCTTGACCTCTTCGACGAGGCGGCGCTTGACCGGTTCGGTGAACTCGATCTTGCGGATGGCGCGCGAGGTCTCGACCTGGCCGCGCATCAGCTTCCAGCGCTGGCGGCGGTATTTCTTCTTGTCGGCCTTGGCAATCGTTTCGAGCTTCTCGTCGTGCTTCTCGACCGACAGCCGCGCCTTGCGCACCGCGTCGACCTGCTTGAGGAACTGCTGCGCGCGCTGCTCGATGCGGTCGTCGGTAATTTCCTCGTCGTTGAAGATCACCAGCTCGCGGATGGTGCGTTCGCCAGCCTTCAGTCCGTCACCCATGCGGATCACCGCCTTGGTGATGGCCGGCATGCGCGAGATCGACTTGATCACCGAGAGCTTGCCGCGCTCGATGCGGCGGGCGATTTCGACTTCGCCTTCGCGCGTCAGCAGCGGCACGGTGCCCATCTCGCGCAGGTACATGCGGACGGGATCGTTAGTCTTATCCAGCGAACCGGGGGTCAGGTCAAGTTCGGGACCCTCGCCTTCCGGACCCTCGTGGCGCTCGATGCCTTCGCGTTCGAGCTTGTAACCCTTTTCCGAGTCCACCAGCTCAATGCCAGCGCTTGCGAACACCGCCAGCAGTTCCTCGAGGTCTTCGGGGTTGGCCGTCAGATCCGCCGGCAGCAGGTCATTGACCTCGTCGTACAGGAGATAGCCCTTCTCCTTGCCGATGACAATAAGCTGACGGACTTCATCGAACTTCTCTTCGAGCGCCAAGGCCATATTTTTGTTTGTCCTCACGACGGCGGAGCCCTCTATTGTAGCTCTTTTGGCGGCTTCATCGCCTCAAGTGCGCGAACCATTTGCGACTTTCTCGCCAGCAGAACCATCGACGCCGGGCCGCTATCTCCAATATCTTGCAAGCGTTTGAGCTCCCTTTGGACGTCGGACAACTCACGCTCGAGCCTCACGTACTTCAGGGCCACCACACATAAGTCCGGGAGCACCGCCGGAGCGAAAGGTTCGGCGGCCACAGAAGCCAGCAACTCCGCCTCTTGCGTAGTTAGACGCTCCATCAGGGCACCAGGCACATCCTCGGGCCTGACCGTGAGTTCCTGGGCCGTCCGGAGGATGTTTGCCGTGCTAAGTCCTTTCAAATCTTCAGGTTCAAGCTGGTTCAGCCACTGGATGGTCGTGACCGGGTCGTGTACCAGGCTCCAGATCAGCCCCTTTTCAGCCTTCCTGACGTTCCCTTGCAGGCTCGGTACTCGCTCTGCGGACAGCTCGGTCTTGCGATTTGCGGCGGCTTTCCTGATCTCGGCTCGAACCACGTCCTCCGTAACCCTGGCCTTATGCGCCAGCCGGTCGGCGAACTGGTCGCGGACCGCCGGATCCGGAATACGCGCCGCGACGCCTAGCATCCGCTTGAGGAACTCGCGCCGGTTGTCGTCACGGGTCAAGTCGAACTCGGCCGCCGCCCGGTCCAGCAGGAACTCGAGATACGGCCGTGAGTGCTTGAGTTGCTCACGGAAGCCCTCGGCGCCGTTCTTCTGGATGAACGTGTCCGGGTCCCCGCCACCTGGCAGGGTCATCACGTTGACGACGAATCCCTCGGCCACCAGCAGTTCTGAGCTGCGCTCCGCCGCGGCCTGCCCGGCGCTGTCGGGGTCGTAGCAGAGCACCGTCTTGGTTGTGAAGCGACGCAGGATTTGCGACTGCTGCGGCGTCAGCGCCGTGCCGCACGTCGCGACCACGGGGAAGCCGCCGGCCTGGTAGACCTGGGCGAAATCGAAGTAACCCTCGACGATGATTGCGTAGCGGACCTTGCGCAGATCACTCTTGGTCAAGTTGAGGCCGTAGAGCGTCCGGCTCTTCGTGTAGATCGGCGTCTCAGGCGAGTTGAGATACTTCGGCTGCTGGTCTTTTTCGAGGGCCCGTCCCCCGAATGCAATCACGGTGCCAGTGTCGCGAGCGATCGGGATCATCAGGCGGTTCCTGAACCGATCCGCCTCGCTCCCATCGTCTCGCCGGCTGACCAGCCCGCTCGTCACCAGTTGCCGCGGCGAGAAGCCCTGCTTGAGCAATCGTTGTCGCAGCGCATCACGGCCCTGCGGCGCGTAGCCGAGCTGCAACTTCTCGATGGTCTGCGGCGTGAGGCCGCGATCTTTCAACAGATATTCGCGCATGCGCGCGCCCGCTGGCGACTCGAGCTGCTCGCGGTAGTGCGTGACCGCGAGCTCGTGGATCTTGACCAGCGCTTCGCGCTCGGCGGCCGTCTCGCGCTGCTCGCCGGTCGCTTCCATCTCGGGAATCGGAATACCGAAGCGCTGTGCAAGCGTGCGCACCGCTTCCTGGAAGCCAATCTTGTCCTGCAGCTCGATGAACTTGAAGACGTCGCCGCCGACGCCGCAGCCAAAGCAATGAAAGAAGCCCTTGTCCTTGTTGACGGTAAAGGACGGGGTCTTCTCGCCGTGAAAGGGGCACAGCCCCTTGTAAGTGGCGCCGGCCTTGCGCAGCGAGACAGAGTCGCCGACGACAGCGACAATGTCAGCCGCCGAGCGCACTTCGTCGATGAACGTTTGGGGAAAGAGAGCCACCGTGAGCCTCCAGCTTACCGCACGGGTGCGACCGGGAACGCCCGCGTCAGCTGCGCGCCCCTGCCCGCCAGTCGGGCAGCCGCGCGGGCGGCTGCGGCGCTAGTCCTTGAGCTCGACGATGGTCGCGCCGCCGCCGCCCTGGTTGTCCGGGGCGGGGTAGTGCTTCTCGACCAGCGGATGGGTCTTCAGAAACGTCTGCAGCCCCTTCCGCAGCGCGCCGGTGCCGTGACCGTGGACAATACGCACCTGTTGCATGTCGGTCACCATGGTGTCGTCGAGGAAGCGCGAGACGCGATCGATCGCCTCGTCCACCGTCATTCCGATCACCTTGAGCTCGCTTCGCATGCCCTCGCGCGCCTTGAGATCGACGTGAACTCGGACTCGGGACAGACCTTGTCCCGCCGAAGCTTTTGGCGAAGGCAGGCCACCGATGACGCGCACGTCCTTCAGCTTCGCCCTCATGTGCTTGCCGCGCACGTCGACTTCAGCCTGATTGCCATCGATCGACACGATGGTGCCTTCGAGGCCCATGCCCAGTGAGACCTTGGCGCCGACGAATGGCACCTTGTTCTCCGCCGGGATCGAGCGCTCCGGTCGCGAATCGGGATGGCGCAGGTCTTCGACGATGCGGTCGATCTCTGCGCGCGCCTCGGCCTTGGCCGCGCCAGACTCGCCGGTATTGACCACCGCCCGCAGCGACCCCCGTTCCACCAGTGCCTCTGACTTCTCTTTCAACTGATCGATCACCGTATCCACGTCGCGGCGCGCTTGCCGCAGGCGATCGTCAAGCCGCTCGTTGAGGCGCTTCTTGAAGACCTCCTCGCGCTCGGTGAGCGTCCGCTCACGCTGCGTCAAGGTGGCGTTGGTTTCGTTGAAGGTGCGTCGTTCGCGTTCCAGCTTGATGCGATCGGCTTCGAGGCCTCGGGCCTGCGCGTCGAGACGCGACAGGTGCGCCTGCAGCCGCTTCTGGTCGTCGCTCAGATACCCACGCGCGGCGGCAATCACGGCCTGCGGCATGCCGAGTCGCTGGGCCATCTCAATCGCCAGGCTGCGCCCTGGTGCGCCGTAGATCAGGCGATAGGTGGGAGCAAAGTTCTGTGGATCGAACGCAAACGCTGCCACCGCCACACCCTCGGTGCCAATGCCCCACGTCTTCACCGAATCAAAGTGCGTCGTCGCCATCACCAGCGCCCCGCGCTGGCGGAAATGCTGGACGATCGCGGTGGCGAGTGCGCCGCCTTCGTTCGGGTCGGTGCCGGTACCAACTTCGTCGAGCAGCACGAGCGCCGGAAACTGCATCTCGCGATCCATCGACACCAGGTTGGTAATGTGCGATGAAAACGTGCTCAGGCTGTTTTCGATCGACTGCTCATCGCCGATATCGGCAAACACCGATCGGAACACCGGCAGGCGGGCGACGGTGGCGGGCACGTGCAGACCCGACTGCGCCATCAGCGCAAACAGCCCGGCGGTCTTGAGCGCCACCGTCTTACCGCCAGTGTTGGGACCGGTAATCAGCAACACGCGATTCGGCGGATCGAGCAGCACATCCACTGGCACGGCGCGCTCGAGCATGGGATGACGCGCGCCCTTGAGCTCCAGGCTGGTGTCGGCAGTGAACGCCGGCTTGATGCCGTTCACTTTCGAGCTGTGACGCGCCTTTGCCTGCAAGGTGTCGAGGTCACGCGCCACGTCCTGGAGCACGGCCAGGTCAGCGGGTCGGCTGCGGAAACGAGCCGTTAGCTCCAGCAGGAGGCGGAAGATCTCCTCGCGCTCGCGATCCTCGAGCTCGACGATGTCGTTGTTGAGCTCGACGGTGGCGGCGGGCTCCATGAACAGCGTCGCGCCGGTGGTGGAACTGCCATGCACGATGCCAGGCACGTGGCCGCGATGCTCGGCCCGCACCATCAGCACGAACCGGCCGTTGCGCTCGGTCACCACCTCGTCTTGCAGGTACTTCGCCGAGCTGCCGCGCGTGAACTGCTCCAGGGTGCCGCGCAGCTTCTGGCGTTTTTGGCGCAAGTCGTTGCGAATGCGCCTCAACTCGGCACTGGCGTGATCGAGTACCTCGCCGCCCGGATCGATGGCATGGCGCACCGCGGCCACTTCGTCCTTGAACGAGGCGACCGGCGCGACGAGCTGGCCGAGAACGGGGAAGTCGCTGCCGGCGCGGCGCACGCTGACGCCGGCCTGATCCACTGAATCGACGAAGTCCGCGAGCATCCGCAACTGCAGCGGCTCGAGCGGCTGGCCGGTGATGGCGAGGTAGCCCAGCGCCTCGGGCAGGCTCTCTCCGGCCCGTAACGGGAACAGCGGGTGGCGCTCGAGAAAGCGCACCGTCTCGCTGGTCGCCTCCTGCGCGGCGACCACGACCTTCGGCTCGGTGGAGGGTTCCAACGCCGACAGTGCCGCCGTGCCGAGCGGTGTCAGGGCCAGCGCGGTGACGGCGTCAACGATGCGATCGAATTCTAGCGTTCTAAGAGCAAGCATCGGGATCCGGGATCCGGGGCCCGGGACCCGGAATTCAAGACCCGCTCTGCGCGGACCTCGGATCCCGGATCCCGGATTCCGTCAGTGACAAATGATTAATCATCGAAGCGATGCAGCCGGCGCCATAGCCGTTGTCGATGTTGACCACCGACACGCCGTTGGCGCACGAGTTCAGCATGCCGAGCAGCGCGGCGACGCCGCCGAAGCTGGCACCGTAGCCGATGCTGGTCGGCACGGCGATCACCGGCACGCTGACTATGCCGGCGACCACACTCGGCAGCGCGCCTTCCATGCCGGCGACGACGATGACGACGCGTGCGGCTTCGAGCCGGGCGCGGTGCTTCAAGATTCGGTGGATGCCGGCAACGCCAACGTCGTACATGCGGTCGACGGTGTTGCCCATCAGCTCGGCCGTAACGGCGGCTTCGTCAGCGACCGGGATGTCGGAGGTGCCCGCCGAGCAGACCGCAATGGTGCCCACGCCCATCGGAACGTCCCGCTTCACGGTGATCGCTCTCGCCAGCTCGTGATATTCCGCCTCGGGCACCACCTCGCGGACCGCCTGCCAGGCGGCCGGTTCGGCTCGGGTCACCAGCAGGGGGTGGCCGTGCCCGACAATCTGGGTCGCGATGGTCGCAATTTGAGCCGGTGTCTTACCCAGGCCGAGAATGACTTCGGCAAAGCCCTGGCGGATCGACCGGTGGTGGTCGACCTTCGCAAACCCAAGGTCCTCAAAGGGTTGGTCCCGAAACGCCCCCAGAAGTTGGTCATAGGCTTGGGACGTGTCGGTCCGGCCCTCGCGGACCTGTTCCAGAATGGCGCGTAGTTCAGCCGGTGTCATGCCGCTATCATCTGTGTTTTGTTGACTTTACTGGCCGTCGATTCGTATACTCATTGACTGGAATACCGGACAGAACCCCAATCATAAATGACCCTAGTCGAAACGCTCATACTCGCCCTATATTTCTTCGTCCTGCTGATTCTGGCCGTGTATGGATGGCACCGGTACTACCTGGTGTACATCTACATGAAGCATAAGCATGAGCAGCCGGTGCCGAAGGCGACGTTCGACGACCTTCCTGTCGTCACCATCCAGCTCCCGCTCTACAACGAGATGTACGTCGTCGATCGCCTGATCGATGCGGTCTGCCAGATCGACTACCCGCGCGAGAAGCTGGAGATCCAGGTCCTGGACGACTCGACCGACGAGACGCGGCAGATTACCGAACTGGCCGTCCGTCGCCACGCGCTGCAGGGCGTCGACATCAAGTATCTCCATCGCGAAGACCGCACCGGCTATAAGGCGGGCGCGCTGGATGAAGGCCTGAAGGTATGCCGCGGCGAATACGTCGCCATCTTCGATGCCGACTTCATTCCCAAGCCCGACTTCCTGATGCGCTCGGTGCACTACTTCACCGACCCCAAGGTCGCGCTGGTGCAGGCGCGCTGGGGCCACATCAATGAAGACTACTCGTTGCTGACGAAGATTCAGGCCGTGCTGCTTGACGCACACTTCGTGCTCGAGCACGGCAGCCGCAACCGTGGCGGCTGCTTCTTCAACTTCAACGGCACGGCCGGCATCTGGCGCAAGGAGGCAATTGCCGATGGCGGCGGCTGGCAGCACGACACGCTGACCGAGGACCTCGACCTGAGCTACCGCACGCAGCTCAAGGGCTGGCAGTTTGTGTTCGTGCAGGATCACGTCGCCCCCGCCGAATTGCCGGTCGAGATGAACGCGTTCAAGTCGCAGCAGCATCGCTGGGCGAAGGGCTCGATCCAGACCTTCATGAAGCTGATGCCGCGGATCCTGCAGTCGGATCAGCCGTTCAAGATCAAGGCCGAAGCTTTTTTCCACCTGTCGGCGAATTTCAACTACCCGTTGATGGTCGTGTTGTCGGTGCTGATGGGACCGTCCATGGTGATCCGCTACAACATGGGCTGGTACGAGATGCTGCTGATCGACATCCCGCTGTTCTTCGCGGCGACGGCGTCGGTGGCCAACTTCTACATGGTCTGCCAGCGCGAGTTGTATCCGCACACGTGGACCGAACGGCTGAAGTACTTGCCGATTCTCATGTCGATCGGCATCGGCCTGGCCGTGAACAACACCAAGGCGGTGTTCGAAGCCTTGTTCCACAAGCCCAGCGAGTTCGTCCGCACGCCGAAGTACGCGGTCGAAGCCAACGGCGACGAGTGGAGCCAGAAGAAGTACCGCCAGTCGGTGGCGGTGCAGCCGCTGATCGAGCTGGCGCTCGGCATCTACTTCACCGGCACGCTGTTCTACGCCCTGGCCAACGGCATTTACGGCACGGTGCCGTTCCTCATGCTGTTCCAGGTCGGCTTCCTCTATACCGGCATGCTGTCGCTGTTCCAGCAGTACGGCGGCGATTCCGCCGTCGAAGTTGCGCAGGGCAAAGAAGCCTAGGCGCAACCAAAAAGGCCAGGCGTTCGTCTATCCGCGGGTGACCAAGGTGAACCGTATGCCCAAACGATTGGCCGAGCTGCTCTCCGCATTGCTCCTGGTGTCCGTCGCGCTGCCGGCGTCGGCGCAGGACTTCAAAGTCCCAGTTGACTACTTCACGCTACCCAATGGCCTGAAGGTCGTGGTCAGCGAGGACCACACCGCCCCGGTGGCGCTGGTTGAGGTGATGTACAACATCGGCTTCCGGGTCGAGCCCAAGGGCCGCACCGGCTTCGCCCATCTCTTCGAACACATGATGTTCCAGGGCTCGGCGCAGGTGAAGAAGATGGAGCACGTCGGCCTCATGCAGGAGGCCGGCGGCGTCGTCAACGGCTCGACGCGGTTCGACTACACCAACTACTTCCAGGCGCTGCCGGTGAACGCGCTCGAGCGCGCCATCTGGCTCGAGGCCGACCGCATGCGCTCGCTCGATGTCAGCGCCGAGAACCTCAAGAACCAGCAGAACGTCGTCAGCGAAGAAGTGCGGGTCAACGTCCTCAACCAGCCGCATGGCGGGTTCGAGTGGCTCGACATCTGGCAGAAAGCCAATACCAACTGGCACAACGCGCACAATTTCTACGGCGACCTCAGCGAGCTCGAGGCGGCTACGCTCGAGGACGTCCGCAGCTTCTTCAAGACCTACTACGCGCCGAACAACGCCGTGCTGGTCGTCGTCGGTGACACCACGGCGGCCGAGGTGCGGCGCCTGGCCGACAAGTACTTCGGGTCGATTTCGAGCCAGCCGCTGCCGGCCCCGGCCGATGTCTCCGAGCCGCCGCAGACCGCGAGCAAGCATTTCGTCCGCGAGGACAAGCTGGCCCGCACACCGGCGATGGCCGCGGCCTGGCACCTGCCGGCGCGGATGTCGAAAGACTTCTTCGCGCTGAGCGTGCTCGACCCGCTGCTCAACAGCGACGACAGCGCCCGGATGTACCGCAAGCTGGTACGCGACGACCGCCTGGCGATGTCGTCCCAAGGCGGCTTCAACTTCCTGGGCGGCAATTGGGACATGAAGGGGCCCATGCTCTACACGATGCGGGTCGACTACCTGAATGATAAGACCGTTGGCCAGGTGCTCGCCGCGATCGAGAGCGTGCTCGCCGAAGTGCGCGACAAGGGCATCACGCCGGCTGAACTGCAGCAGGCCAAGACCACGATTCGTTCGGGCTTCCTCGACGACCTCGAGAGCGGGGGCATGCCGCGATTTGGCCGGGCCAACCTGCTGGCGGCGTTCGCGCTGTTCGACAATGACCCGGGTCGCATCAACACCATCCTGGGCGAACTCGACAAGGTCACCGTGGATGACGTGAAGGCGGCCGCCAACCGCTGGCTGGTGCCCACCAACCGCACGTCGATCGATAGCCGACCTGCCGCCAAGCCGGCGCCGGAAGGTCTCCGATGATTCGCTCCACCTTCCGTCTTGCCGTGGTCTCGGTCGCGACACTCGCCGCGCTGACCGGACCGGCGTGGGCGCAGGCGCTGCCGAAGCCCGAGGTCGGCCCCGAGAAGCCGTTCGCGCCGCCACCGCGCGTCGAAAGGACCCTGAGCAACGGTTTGCACGTCGTCGCCGTCCGCTATGCGACCGTGCCGAAGATCTCGGCCATGCTCACCGTCCGCGCCGGTCTCGCGCTCGATCCGGCGGGCGAGGCGGGACTCGCGCAGTTTGTCGCCGACACCGCGCAGGAAGGCACCGCGACGCGCTCCAGCGAGCAACTGAAGCGCGAAGTGTTCGGCATGGGCGCCTCGCTGTCGGGATTTGCCGGGCAGGATTCGACCACCTTCCAGATGCGTGGCCTGTCAGAATCACTGCCGCGCATGATGAACCTGCTGGCCGATGTCGTGCGCAACCCGGCCTTCCCGCAGGCCGAAGTTGACTTGCTCAAGGCCAACACCGCGCAACAGCTCCAGGCGCAGATGGCGTCGCCGCAGGCGGTGTCGAACAAGGTGTTCCGCCAGTCGCTGTTTGGCGAGCATCCGTACGCGCGCACTGGTCCGACCCTGGAAAGCCTGCCGGCGATCGAGCGCGCCGGTATTGCCGCGTATCACTCGACCTACTACCGGCCGAACAACGCCTTCCTCGTGGTCATCGGTGATGCCGCACCTGAAGCCGTGTTCGCCGCGGCCGAGCAGGCGTTCGGCAGTTGGGTTCGCGCCCCGGTGCCTGAGACGAAAGCGCCGGTGATGCCGGTGACCAAGGGCCGCCGGCTGGTCTTCGTGCAGCGTCCCAACAGCGTCCAGTCGTCCATTTCGGTCGGCAACTTCACCACGCGGCGAGACGATGCGCGGTGGTACACGCTGCAGTTGGCGAACCAGATCTACGGCGCGGCGTTCGACTCGCGGCTCGTTCGCAACATTCGCGAGGAGAAGGGCTACACCTACTCACCGCAGTCGCAGTTTCAGGCCATGGCCGAGGGTGGCTTCTATCGTGCGGCGGCCGATGTGCGCAATGACGTCACCGGCGCGACGCTGAAGGAGATCTACGGTGAGATCGACAAGCTGCGCGCGGGTGGTCCCGAAGCCGAGGAGTTGGTCGATGCCAAGCAATACTCACGCGGTCTGTTCCTGATCCAGAACGCCACTCAGGCGGGCTTTGCCGGCACCATCAATACGGTGAAGACGTTCGCGCTGCCCAAGGACTATCCCGAGACGTTCCAGCGGCAGATCTCGCAACCGTCGGCTGAAGCCATCAAGACCGGGGCGGAGATGCTGTTGGGGTCGGAGGATTCTGTCGTCGTGATCGTCGGCGACTATGCGAAGGTGAAAAACCAGTTGGGCGCCTTCACCAACATCACTTTCGTTGATCTCAGCGGGAAGCCGATTCCCGAGCCGAAGTAGCGGTCGCGAGTGTGTCGAGCGCGGCGGCAATCGACGTTGCCGTCGCGCGGTAGTGCGACCCGTGCCACACCACCTGGCCATCGTCGACCACCAGCGCCTGCGGCGACTCGTGACGGATACCAAACTTCTGCGCCAGCTGCGTCGAGACTGCGCGGCTGGCCTGCACCGGCACGACATAAAAGTCGGCATCCGGCACCGGTCCGGCCAACCATTCAGCGATCGACTCGAACGCCTGCGCGCTGATGCCGCACGTCGGGCTGTGCTTGAAAATCACGACCGGCCGTTGCGACGATCGCGCCAACGCGCGGTCGAGTTCGTCAGTGGTGGACAGGATGTGAAACGCGGTCGGCATGGGGACTGCTCCAGTGTACTCGGATCAGCCGCCTTCTCGTTCCCACGCGACCGTGCGGCGCCTACACTCTCACGTAGTCGGGCACCCACTGCTTGATCAGCTTCTTGATGTCGGCCTGCTTGGTGCCATCTTTCAGCACCGTGCCAATCAGCCCGGGCAATTCGCCATCGCTGGCGAAGCGCAGCGCGACCACCTGGGGCACCGTCAGCTCGTTGAAGCGGGCATAAAGGTCGGCCGGCAGCAGCGGCTGCAGCCGCAAGCGCATCTCGAGCCGGATCAGCCGGTTCTGCGCCTGCAAGGCCTGCGTGCGCGCGAGGAACGCCACGGTCAGGATCGCCGCCGCCACGACCGCGGCGAACGCGGTGCTCGGGGTCGGGTCGTTGAATGCATGGCGCAGTTCGTTGATCGTGTTGATCAACAACACCGGCGCCGCGAAAAAATGAAACGCCGGCAGCCAACGGGTGTGGCTCTGGTAGCTCTGTTCGGCCATGTCGCGCCCTCCTTCAGGGGGCCTCAGCATACTTCGGAACGCCGGGTGGTCCGGAATCAGCGGCCGATGCGGTACGGGCACGTCTGTGTCCGCATGAACAACGCCGTGGGCGCCAGCGCGGGCGACGCCAGGCTCATCTCGTCGAGGCTGTTCTTCGCCAGCTCGACGGCCCTGTTGCCGGCCGCGATGGCGGAGGTGTGGACGTCTTCGCTCAACAGGTAGACCTTGCCGTCCGCCGCCCATGGTGACGCCGAGCGCACGCCACGTCGGGCGCGCGGCGGGCCTGTGCCGTGGTGAGCATGCCAAGGGCCATAGCGGCCGCAACCCAGTATCGACGCTGCAGGGGGTGACGCCAACACAGCGACGACGGCTGGTATGAAGTTGGTGACGGAAGAAAGCGGTAAGATCAGGCCATGGCGGCAGAGGCAAAACCCAAAAGCGGACTGGAAGACGTCGTCGCGACGTCCTCACGAATTTGTTTTCTCGACGGCGATCGCGGCGTGCTGGCGTATTGCGGCCACGACATCCACGACCTGGCGCGGCACGCCACGTTCGAGGAAACCTGTTATCTCCTGTGGCACGGCCGCCTTCCCAATCGCGCCGAGCTTGGCGACCTGCAGTCGCAGCTGGCGGCGGCGCGTCCCCTGCCTGAATCGATCATCCGCCTGATGAACATGCTGCCGGCCAGCGACGGCATGGCTGCGCTGCGCACACTGACCTCGGCGCTCGGTCACGACGATCCCGATGCTCACGACAACTCGCCGGCCGCGTCGTACCGCAAGGCCGTGCGCCTGACCGGGCAGGTTGCGAGCCTGGTGGCGACCTGGGGCCGCATGCAGCAGGGCGGGGGGCCGATTGCGCCCGATCCGGCGATGGGCCATGCCGCCAATTTTCTCTACATGCTCTTCGGGATGCGGCCCAACGCGACCTCCATTCGCGCGATGGATGTTGCGCTGACGCTGCATGCCGATCATGAGCTGAACGCCTCGACTTTTGCCGCCCGCGTCGCGGCCGCCACCCTCACCGATATCCACTCCGCCATCGTCGCTGGCATCGGCACGCTGAAGGGACCGCTGCACGGCGGCGCCAATGCCGAAGTGATGAAGATGCTGATCGAGATTGGTCAGGACGCGCCCGGCGAGCGCATCGAGGCGTTCGTCAAGGGCAAGTTCGCGCGCAAGGAGAAGATTTCCGGCTTCGGCCATCGCGTTTACAACACCGAGGACCCGCGGGCGACGCACCTGCGTCAACTGTCGAAAGAGCTCGGCCAGAAGGCCGGCAACACGCGGTGGTTCGAGATGAGCGAGCGGATTGAGGCCCTGGTCAAGTCGGAGAAGAAGCTGCACCCGAATGTCGACTTCTACTCGGCGTCCACGTATTACACGATGGGCATCGCGATCGACCTGTACACGCCCATTTTCGCCGTCAGCCGCATTTCCGGCTGGACCGCCCATGTGCTGGAGCAGCTGTCGAACAATCGCCTGATCCGGCCGCGGGCCGACTACACTGGTCCAAGCTATCCCCAGGCTTGGATTCCCGTCGCGCAGCGCTAGAGGAGACGACCATGAAGCAGATTTCAGCCATCGCGATTGTTCTTACCTGGTTGGCGGCCCCGGCCGGGGCGCAGCCCGCGGCGCCGACCTTCAACAAGGACGTGGCGCCGATTTTTTTTGCCAACTGCACCAGCTGCCACCGGCCTGGTGACATCGCGCCGATGTCGCTGATGACGTTCAAGGACTCGCGTCCGTGGGCCAAGTCGATCGCGGCCCAGGTCGCTGACGGCACGATGCCCCCGTGGCACGCAGATCCGAAGTACGGCACCTTCGTGGGTGCGCGTGGGCTGAGCGTCTCGCACAAGGAGACGATCGCCAAGTGGGTCGCGGCCGGTGCGCCCGAAGGCAAGGCTGCGGACTTGCCACTGGCTCCCGTCTATACCGACGGGTGGAACATCGGCACGCCCGACGCGGTGTTGTCGATGCAGGAGGACTATCCGATTCCGGCGACCGGTGAGATTCCGTACCAGTATTTGGTGGTCCCGGCGAACTTTGCTGAGGATCGTTTCATTACCGAATGGGAGATTCGGCCCGGCGACCGTCGTGCCGTGCATCACTTGCTCCTCTATTTGCTGGCGCCGAAGGACGTGGCTGAAGCGCAGACGAAGCAGCGGACCCAAATGATGCTGGGCCGCATGTTTGGTCCGGTGCCCGCCACCGGCACCAAACCGGCGCCGCGACCGGCGCCGCCAATTCAGATGGCGTGTTGCTTCCAGATTCCAGACGGCGAAGAGGGTGGACGGCCGCTGCCGCCTGGAGAGCGAACGGATCGAGGCCCCAACTACCGGTCGCGCCCGCAGGGCATAGCCCAGAACATGGGCGGCTTCTCGCCGGGCGGGTCGATTCGCCGCTTTCCAGAGGGCATGGGCATGCGAATTCCCGCGGGCTATTCGCTCATCTTTCAGATGCACTACACCACCTACGGCCAGGCGACCACGGATCGATCGAAGATCGGCTTGAAGTTCACCAAGACGCCGCCGAAGACCATTCTCAACACGATGGCGCTCATCAATGCGTCGCTGGCGATTCCTCCGGGCGCAGCCAATCACCTCGTTGAGAACTCGATGACATTCAATCGCGAGACGATGATCTACAGCCTGATCCCGCATACGCACGTGCGCGGCACCGGTTGGCACTATGAAGCCACCTACCCGGACGGCCGCAAGGAAGTGATCTTGTCGGTGCCGAAGTACGACTTCAACTGGCAGCACGAGTACGTGTTCGCCACGCCGCTCGTGTTACCCGCCGGCACGAAAATCCACGCCAAGGCGTGGTACGACAACTCGGCCGCGAATAAATCGAACCCCGATCCCACCAAGCAGGTGACGTGGGGCGACCAGACATGGGAGGAGATGATGTACACGAGCATCACCTTCAGCTTCGTTGCCGCGCCGACGCCGACGGTCGCGCGCGGGCAGCAGTGAGGACTGGGCAGTGATTGGTGGAGGCAACCCCGGCGTGGGGTTGCCTCCGCAACCTACTGCGGCCAGCCGCTTTGCGGCAGGCCCTTGAAGACTTTCAACGCGGTCTGGTAATACACCTTCTTCAGCACCTCGTCCGGCAACGACATGCCGTAGAGCTTCCAGAAGGCGTGGTAGTCGCGGTAGTAGTCGAAATACTCATCCGCAGTTTCGAACACGCGCCAGTAGTACGGATACTCGTTGGGCTGGAACGAGTCCTTGCCGAACATGATCCGGTCGGCATATTTGATGAAAAACTCGCGAGCGGCCCGCGGCTGGCGGCCGAGGTCGTACAGGATCGCGCCGGCCTCGATGGTCACGTTCGGGAACTCGTCGAGCATCTTCGCGGCGCGCGCCAAATCGTTGGCGTGCCAGCCGAAGTGAGCCGCGACAAACCGCGTCTTCGGATGCTTGCGGAAGACGTTATTGCGCTCGGTGATCAGCTGCTCGAAGGTCACCTGGCCGGGCTGGTTGTTGCGGCGATCGGCGAACAGTGACAGCTCGAGCCACCGCTCGTTCTTGAAATCCGGCGGCTGAAAGAACTCCTGCGGTTCGGCGGTGTGAATGAACGCCGGCACCTCGAGCCTGGCGAACGCCTCCCACAACGGATCCAGCTGCGGCTCGTCCACCTTGAGGCGCGAACCATCCGGCTTGGTGGTCCGCAGGCCGAACTGCTTGCCAACCTCGCCGACGCCGATGGCGCCGGCCTTGATGTCGGCCTCGAGCTGCGCCGCGGCCCTGGCGCCCCAGTCCGGTCCGACGTTGCGAAAATCGATGCCGGCCAGCACGCGGAAGCGTTCCTTGTACGGCGAGGCGTTGATGGCGGCGAGCGTGCTGGTCAGGCGCGCGCCAGACACATTCTCGGCCACCAGCATCACCTTCAGGTTCAGCGAGTCCATTACCGCGATCATGCGGTTGATCGCCTCGGGTGTGGTCAGGTTGCCCGGGTGGCCGTGCACGTCGATGGCCGGAAACTTGGCCTTGGGCACCAGGTGTTCAGCCGTCACCAGCGTCGAGCGCGGCCGGTAATCAAGAATGCTCGGCGCCGGCTCCGTTGGCGCCTGGCAGTTGCCCGGCCGCGTCTCGGTGGTGCCCGGCGGGCATTCCTGCCCAAGTGCCACTGGCGTGACGCTGCGCATGCCTTGCGCCGCCAGGGCGGCGGTGATGATGACTGACACGAGAAGCGCGAGAACGATTCGGGATTTGCTCATAGATAACTGCTTCGTGTGTAAAGGAATGTTTCAAGTCGTGGTTAGCCTAGCCGACTAAGGAGCATAGCTCGATTCAAATTAGTCCCCTTTGAGTTATTGCTGACGCCCGAGCAATTGGTGGGAGATGTCCCAGTAGCTGTTGAAAATTGAAAGCAGCGGCTCCTCACTGCTCGTGGTGCACGAGTGGTGACTGAGGCCAACCCGGTGGCACTGCAACTGCGGCCCATGAACATGCTCTCCGAAGGCTTGAAGGAACGCGGCGGATTGATGGTGGTGCCGAGCTTGGTCGTGTGGAGTCGTTGGGCATGGGTGCCACCGGTCGCGGCTGACCGTGATTGACCAACTTGACCAATGTGTTCGGACGACGGTATCGTCGTCGGGTATGGGGAAGCTGTTCAATCTCTACGAAGCGAAGACGCAGTTGTCGGCGTTGGTGGACGAGGCTGCGGCAGGTAGCGAGATCATCATCGCCAAGGCCGGCAAGCCGCTGACTCACACCGAACGGCTGCTCGACCTGCCACCGCACCATGCCGATCCGTTTGATCGGCTTCTGGTCGCACAGGCGCTGGTCGAAAAGGCTACACTCGTAACCCACGACCGCGCCATCGAGCCCTACGGCGCGCCGGTAATCTGGACGTAGCTAGAGCGCCGCTCCGGCGTAGCGCAGTTGTTCGATCTCATCGCCGCTGTAGCCGGCATTGGCCAACACCTCGTCGGTGTGCTCACCCAGCATGGGCGCGCGGCGGCCTGGATTGAGCGGCGTCTCCGACATCTTGATTGGGGTACCCACCGTCCTCAGGCGCCCCAGGATGGGATGGTCGACCTCGGCGACCATCTCCCGCGCGATGGCCTGCGGTGTCGACAGCGCCTGTTCGTAATTCAGAATTGGCCCGCACGGGATGCCCGCAGCGTCGAGGCGTTCAAGCCAGGCAGCCACGGGCAGGGTGCCGGTGATCTCCTCGATCAGGGCCGCGAGTTCGGTCCGGTGCTGTACCCGCAGATGGTTCGTCACAAAGCGCGGGTCAGCGGCCCATTCCGGATGGCCGAGCACGGTCGTCAGCTTGGCAAAGTTGCGATCGTTGGCGGCGCCGATGGTGAGATGGCCGTCCGCGCACTGGACCGCCTGGTACGGCGCGGTCAGTCGATGTGCCGACCCGATCGGCCCTGGGATGTTTCCCGTCGTGACGTAGTCGGTGACCTCCCAGACCGACAACGCGAGGCCGGCATCGACCAGTGACGTGTCGACATGTTGACCACGGCCCGACTGGGTCCGGTGATGCAAGGCGCCAAGGACACCAATGGTCGCGAAGAGACCGGCGCCGAGATCGGTGAGCGGCAGGCCGGCTTTGACCGGCGGCCCGCCGGGCGTGCCCGTCACCGACATGATGCCCGACAGTCCCTGCGCGATCAGGTCGAAGCCGCCCTTCTGCGCCCACGGTCCGGTCTGGCCGTGACCCGAGATCGAGGCGTAGATCAACCGCGGGTTCTCCACCGACAGCGTGGCGTAATCAAGGCCAAGCCTGGCCATCACGCCGGGCCGGTAGTTCTCGACCAGGATGTCGGCGCCCCGCGCCAGCTGCGTGAATACGTGGCGGCCCTGGTCCTTGGTCAGATCGAGCACAATGCCAAGCTTGCCGCGGTTCACGGCGTTGAACGCGGCGCTATCGCTGCCCTGGCTGCCAGCCATGACGCGCGTGGAGTCACCCGCCGGCGGCTCCACTTTGATGACACGCGCACCCATATCTGCCAGTAACATCGCGCAATACGGACCGGCCATGATCTGGGTCGTATCGAGAACCACTATGCCTTCGAGCAATCTGGACTGGGACATCAACGGATCCGTCGGAGTGGTGACATTCAATCGCCCCGATTCGCGCAACGCGCTGACGTGGGAGATGTACGACGCACTCGTCGCGGCGTGCGAGGCGGCCGAAGCGGCCGGCGACGTGCGTGTGCTCATCATACGCGGAGCGGGCGGCGCCTTCGCAGCCGGCACCGACATCTCCCAGTTTCGCGAGTTTGCCAACGGCGAGGCCGGCGTCGCCTACGAGCGGCGTCTCGACGCGGTGATCGATCGCATTGAACAAATGGCCATCCCGACAATCGCCGAAGTGGATGGCGCCGCCGTCGGCGGCGGCTGCGCCATCGCCCTGGCGTGCGATTTCCGCATTTGCTCGGATCGCGCGCGCTTCGGCGTGCCGGTAGCGCGTACCCTCGGCAACTGTCTGTCGATTGCCAACCTGGCGCGGATGGTGGACGTGCTGGGTGTGGCCGTCACCAAGGACCTGCTACTGAGCGGCCGCCTGATGAATGCCGACGAGGCTCACCAGCGCGGCTTAGCCACCCGGGTGCTGCCGGTCGAGCAACTTCAGGCCGAGACGGTCAAGATCGCCGCCGAGCTGTCGACCCGTGCACCGAGCACGATAATGGCGACCAAAGCCACGCTGCTCCGGTTGCGCGATCACCGCCGGCCACCGGCGGGTTCGGCCGACGACATTCTGCGCGCCTGTTACGGCAGCACGGACTTCAAGGCAGGCGTCAGCGCCTTCCTTGAGGGCCGCAAGCCCCGTTTCTGGGGCGACTGACCGATCGGCTTACGAATTCCGTAAAAGTGAAGCAGGTTCACTTTTCTCAGAACAGCACCCAGCAGATCAGCGCGCCTACCACCATCATCGACAGGCCCCACGCCAGCAACTGGTTGAACAGCTTCTTGGCGTCGGCTTCAGCCGGTAGCGCCGCAATGCACAACGCGCCAATCGTCGACAGCGGCGACAGGTCGACGAGGTGGCCGCCGACATACATCGCCGAGGCGATGGCGAGCGGATCGGCGCCTAGCTGCTGCGCCAGCGACGGCACCGTCGGCAGGAACGCCGGCAGCACCACACCCGAGGTGCTGCTGTAGACCGAGACCACGCCCGTCACGAAGGCAATCGTCAGCGTGACCGTCCCGGGCGTTGAGATTTTGGCCAGCAGGTCGGCGAACAGCGACATGCCTTGCGTCTTCTCCAGCACGCCAATCAGCACCGTGACGCCGCACACCATGATCACGACGCCCCACGGCATCTTCTTGATCGCGTCCTTTTCGTTGCCGGCCCCGGCGAGCGAGAGCAACGCGGCGCCGGTCAGGGCGGCCATGCCGACCTGCATCTTGAACAACACCACGACCAGGACCAGCGTCGTCAGGATGCCGAGGGTGAGCCAGTGAACCCACTCCAGGGGCTCGGTCGCGACCAAGTCCGTTTCGGCCCGGGCGCCCGCCTGGTCACTCTGCGACAGGTGTGGCTCCGCCGCCTTCCTGGTGAACAACTTCAGCCCGCCAAACAAAAAGTAGGCAGCGAACGTGACGACGAGGTGGGCGAACAGGTTGTTGCCGTAGGTCTGCATCTCGTGCCCGCCGAGGCCGATGCGACCCATGATGTCGTTGACGATCGCGCCGGTCGGTGCGAAGGGTGACAGCGCACCGGCTTGCGCGCCGTTGCCGACCATCAGGGCCATGAGAAACGGCGAGACCGCGGCCCGCGCGCCAACGGCCATGGCCATCGGCGCCAGGATCGCCGTCGTCGCGATGTTGCCCGGTCCGATGCTCGACAGGGCCAGCGCGATCAGGAAGAACATGATCGGGATGACGCCGGCGTTACCGCGGCACAGCCGCACCGCGCGCGAAGCGAGGCGGCCCAGCGTGCCGTTGAGGCCAGCCATCCCAAAGAGCAGGGTCACGCCAACCAGGGTCAGGAACAGCTGGATCGGGAACGTCCCGATCACCGCGTCGAGCTTCATGCCGCCGAGATACACGCCGACGATCCAGGCAAAGGCCAGCGAGACGACGCCCACGTTCACCTGGGTCAACATGCTGAGCGTGATCGCGACAAGCAGCGCCACGAGCGAAATCCACGCGAGGTTCATCGGGTCTCCTAATCCTTGTAGTGTCCGCCGGGCCTGACCAGCAACGAACTGAGCAGCACGGCCGGGTGTGTCGCGCGCACCCCGGTGAAGTGCGCCACCTGGTGCCGGCAGGACGTCCCGCCGGCGACCAGTGTGGATCGATCGTCGAGCGCCCGCGCGGCCGGCAGCAGCCGGCGTTCACCGATCGCCTGAGAGACTTCGTAGTGATTCCTGGTGTAGCCAAACGAGCCCGCCATGCCGCAGCATCCGGCTTCGAGGTCTGTGACCTGGGCTCCCGGAATCCGCGACAGCAGGGCCTTGGCCGGCGCCGCCAGTCCCATCGAACGCTGATGGCAGTGCGGATGCAACTGCACCCGGTCAGGACCGGTCTTGAGCCGGAGATGTGCGCGTCCACTCTGCAGCATATGCTCGAGATATTCCTCGAACAACACCGACGCCTCGGCAATGACACGGGCGCGGCGCTGCATTTCGCCGCGCAACAAGCCAGGCGCGTCTTCGCGGACCGCCGATAGACAGCTCGGCTCGACGAAGACGATCGCCGTGCCACGCTCAGCGAGATCGTACAGCGCGTGCACATTCGCGGCGGCCTGTTTGCGGGCCTCGCGTAGCAATCCTTGTGAGATCAGCGGCCGTCCGCAGCAGACATTCGGCGCGAGACCGCCGCCGAGGCCGGCGGCGTCGAGCACGTCGATAGCCGCCACGCCGATCTCCGGATCCTCGAATTCCGTGAACGTGTCAGCGAACAGCACGGCCTTGGGCTCGGCGACGACCGGTGTACGGCCGGCCAGCCGCTTCCGCAGCGTCTGGCGGGTGAACTGCGGCAACCGGCGGCGGCGATCGATGCCAAAGGCTGCTTCCGCAAGCCACTTCGCCGGCGCGCTGCCGGCAATCAGGTTGGACACCGGCGCGAGTCGGCTGCCCCATTCCGCCGCCGAACGCGCATGCCCGAAGAGCTGCGCGGCAGGCGACGGGCCATGCCGCTCCCAGTAGCCGGCCAGGAACTCGCTTTTGAACTTCGCGACGTCGACACCGACGGGACACTCGGTCTTGCAGGCGCGGCACTCGAGGCACAAGTCGAGCACTTCATGTACGCCCTTGTCTGACAAGGCGGCTTCGCCCAGCTGTCCTGTCATCGCGAGACGCAGCACGTTTGCCCGCCCGCGGGTCGAGTGCGATTCGTCCTTGGTCACCATGTACGACGGGCACATCGTTCCCTCGCGTGTCTTGCGGCACAGACCGACACCGCTGCACATTTCCACCGCGCGTCCGTAGCCACCGTGCTCGGCGTAGTCGAAGAACGTGGCCGGACTTGGCGTCTGATAGCCGGCCCCGAACCGCAGGTGCGAGGTGATGGGTGGCGTGTCGACGATCCGGCCTGGGTTAAAGAGGCCGTTGGGATCGAACGTGCGCTTCACGTCGCGGAAGGCCTGGTACAACTCAGACCCGAACATCCGCTCGTTGAAGGCGCCGCGCACCAGCCCATCGCCGTGTTCGCCCGAGAGCGCACCGCCGAACTCGAGCACTAAGTCAGCGACCTCGTTGGCAATGGCCTCGAACGTCGCCACGCCCTGCGCCGTCTTCAGGTTCACCACCGGACGCACATGGAGGCAGCCGACCGAGGCATGGGCATAGACCCCGGCAACAGTGCCGTGACGTTCGACAATGCCCACGAAGCGGGCGATGTAGTCGCGCAGCTTCTCGGGCGCGACGGCCGTGTCTTCGACGAACGAGATCGCCTTACCGTCGGACTTCATCGCCGTTGACAGGCCCAGTGCCGCTTCGCGGAAGCTCCAGATGCGTTGCTGGGCGGCGGTGTCCACGACCTGGCGGCAGCGGCACGAGATGCCGGCGCCCTTCAGGTCGCGCTCCACCATGTCCATCCGACCGGTTAGATCGTCCGGCTGATCACCATAGAACTCGACGCACAGCAATGCAGAACCGTCGCGCTCGACCATCGAGCGCCGCTGCGCATCGAGCACGGGGTGGCCCTGGGCGTGGCGCAGGATGAAGTCATCCATCACCTCGATTGCGGACGGACCGTGTTTCAGGATCAGCGGCGTCGCGCCGAGCGCCTCGAGCAGCTCGTCGAATTCAATTGTCAGCACGGACTTGCTGGCAGGCAGGGGCACCAGGGCGAGCTTGGCCTCGACGATGAAGCCGAGGGTGCCTTCCGAGCCGACCATGATGCGCGAGAGATCGACCATGCCGCCAGCAGTCACAAACTCGTCAAGGTTGTAGCCACCGACCCGGCGCAGGATCTTCGGAAAGCGGCGGTCGATCTCAGCCGCGTGACGCAGTCCCAATGCCGGCACCGCGCGATAGGCGCGGGCCTCGATGCTGTCGCCGCGCCTCGCCTCGTCCCACTGCGCGGCCGTGAGCGGCCGCAGGTGCGCCAGTTGCCCATCCGACAGCACGACGCGCTGCTCGCGAACATGGTCGAGCGTCTTGCCGTAGAGCACCGACCGCGCGCCGCTGGAGTTGTTCGCCATCATGCCGCCGACGGTGGCACGGCTGGCCGACGACACGTCCGGGGCGAAGCGCAAGGTGAATGGGCGCAGTGCGGCGTTCAGGTCGTCGAGCACGACGCCCGGTTGGACGCGCGCCCACTGCTCATCGGGGTTGATCTCGAGGATCTGGTTCAGGTGCTTCGAGGTATCAAGCACCAGGCCCGCGCCAATGGACTGGCCGGCCTGCGAGGTGCCGCCGCCGCGCGGTGTGATCGGCACGCCGTGCCGGGCCGCGATCTGCACCGCCTGCGCCACGGCCTCCGCCGAGCGGGGAATGACCACGCCGAGCGGTTCGATCTGATAGACGCTGGCATCGGTCGAATAGAGTGCCCGCGAGACGCGATCGAACCGCACCTCACCGTCGATGTCCGCTTCGAGTTCGCTTTGGAGAACACCCATCTGTGCCTAATCTGCGGCTGTTGTTCTTGGTCTGCGGCCCTACTGGCTCTTGCCGCGCGCCGCAATCGGCCACACGGCCTCGACGCGATCGCCTCGCAGTGCGTAAATCGAGTCGTACAAGTTGACGGTGGGGTCGCAGTGCGGCGGGATGAACTCGAGCCGGTCGCCGACCTTGAGTTCCCGCGGTGAATCGGCCAGGTTCAACCGGCCGTGCTCGTCGCCGGCCCACCCATAGGTGACGCCAGGCAGGTCCACCGGCCGCGGCGTGAAGGGCCGGTCAGTCGAGAAGGCCTTGTAGCCGCCGTCGACAATGGCGAATCCGGGGGGCCGCGAGACCACGGTCGTCACCACGGTCAGCGCATTCTTGAAGTCGCGGTACTCGGGACCATCGGCTCCGCCGATGCGGCCGTAGTCGAGGTCCATGAACACGAAGCTGCCGGGCTGCAATTCGGTGATGCCCGGATTCTCCGAGTCGAAGCGATAGGTGCCGGTAGAGCCGCCGGTGATCATCGGGCACGCGATACCGTCGCGTTCGAGCATGGCTTTGGTCTCGATGGCTTGTGCCATTGAGCCGTCGGTGCGCAGCTTGCGCGCGTCGAATGGCGTCGTGTGGGCGGCATCGCCATCGTATGACTGCAGGCCCATCAACGTCAGGTTCTTGAGCGTCGCAATCACCCGCGCCAGTGCCAGCGCGGGCGCACCCGGCAAGATGCCGGTGCGGCCGAAGTAGAGGTCGATCGCGACCAGAACCGTGACGCCCGCAGCCTGCGCCGCCGCGTTCAGGTCCCGCGCGTTCGCCTCATCGTCGACGCAAAAAATGGTGTCGGGCGCGCGCTTGGCCAGTGTCACGGCTCGCGCGATCTTGTCCCGGCCGATCACGGCGGTGGTGATCAACAGCCCAGGAATGCCGTGATCGGCAAAAACCTCGGCCTCGGCCAGGCGAGCCGCGCAGCAGCCGATGGCACCGGCGGCGACGAGCGCCCGCGCAACCTCCGGGCACTTATGGGTTTTGCCGTGCGGACGAAAGCCCTTGCCCCGCACACGCAGGTGCGCCGCCATGGTCGCGATGTTCGACTCAAAGGCGTCGAGGTCGAGCAGCAGGGCAGGAGTGGGGAGGTCGCCGCGAAATTGCATTGAGCGCGAATGCTATCACTGCTTCCGACGCAGGTTGTAAAATCTGCCACCTCGAAGTGCCCTCACCACCTCACGAACTGCGATCATGCAGGATCCCATTTTCAGATTTCCGAGAGAAATCGCGTGGCACGGATCTAGCTCATATAAGCGCCAACGCTGTCCATCAGAAGAACCTCGCAGAACCCGTCGGCCGAAGCGCTTTGCGCGAAGGTGGACGATGTTAGGATGAGTCGCATGACCGGGTATCAGCACACGGACGGCACCGGCGGGTCACCGCGCAAACTCACCTACGCCGACTTCCGCAGGTTCCCTAACGATGGGCAGCGTCACGAGCTCATTAATGGAGAACACGCCGTGACCGCCTCGCCGAACATCAGGCACCAGGAGCTATCGGTCCGCCTGGTTGTCGCGTTGGCCAATTTCCTCGAACCGAATCCCGTCGCCGTGGTGTTCCACGCGCCGTTGGACTGCGTATTCAGCTTCTTCGATGTCGTTGAACCCGACGTGCTGGTTGTGACCAACGACCAGCGAGAGATCCTGACCAAGAGGAATGTGCGTGGCGCCCCGGCGCTGGTGATCGAGATTCTCTCGCCCGATTCGTCACCTAGGGACAAACGTAGCAAACGGGCCCTCTACGAGCGTGCCGGCGTCAGGGAGTATTGGGTGGTGGACCCTGCCAGCGATTGCATCTCGGTGTACCGACTCGAAAAGCCTGGGCGGTTCCGCTTTCCACAGACGCTGACCGCCGGGGGCGTTCACCTGACCACGCTGCTGCTTCCCGGCTTCTCGCTCGACCTGGCGAAGTTCTTCCGCTAGGCCACCGATTCGCACCGATTTGACACCGACTCGTTTACGCTAGCGCGACACTTTTCAACGCTCCCAGCCGTCGTACTCAAGTCGATTCGTTCGCAACGCATCGCGCACCACGCCCGGGAGCACATTCGCGCGGCGGGCGGTTTCGAGTGCCCCCTTCATCTCTTCGCCCAGCCGGACTGCTTCTTTTTGGAACTCAACCAGAAAGGTCGAGCACGTGCCACCGCCGGCCTGTGCTTGCGTGACGGCGCGTGCGGTCAGCATCACCAGCCATTCGTGACTGAAGGCACCCGCGTCGTTTTGGCTCAGGGTGGCATCATCCGAGCGCCGAATGCCGCTGACGACCCCGCGCGACCCGCTGTTCTGCAGCGTCCCCAGGGCGGATCCAATCGTGATAACTTCCTGCCCGGGCCGCAGCGTCCCGGCACCGTGGCGGGAGGTCGCGTGACCGTCCAGTAGCCGGTGCCTGCCACGGCGGCGAGCAGCAGGACGCCAACCATCACGTTGATCAAGGACAGTCCACCACCGGGGGTAGGGCCGTCTTCACTGGCCTCCTCCCCTGCGTCGGGGACTGGGGTCCCGCAATGGCATGTGGTGACGGTCTCCGGGACGCGCCGGCCGCACGACGGGCAGAGCCGGCTGGATCCCGGGCCCGGGTCAGGCATGAGTCATAATAGTCAGGATAGTTTGTCGCTCACAGGTCCGGCTGAAGCCGGACGCTACATTGACAGGCACGAAACCCCACATCGGCAAGCCAGAAATAGTCCGTGAATCAGCCCCACATCCGCAATTTCGCGATCATCGCGCAC
>SXGU01287348.1_pt1 | contig 25242 bp, 29 predicted proteins | sample 3174531 | NCBI WGS metagenome assembly SXGU01 (sample SAMN11356863, study PRJNA531348) | freshwater metagenome | isolation source: freshwater sample F1-140 | place: China: Fuxian Lake, Yuxi | collected 2017-12-25
AATAATCGAAAAAGAGGAAATAAAGCCGTTTATGAAACAAGCAGAAGAAATAATGAGATATATAGATATTAATGATTCTTCTTTTATTGCAACAGCTTTAGCTATAAATGCAGATGGCATCTGGTCTCTTGACAATGATTTCAAAAGACAAAAAAAGATAAAGGTTTTTGACACTAAAGACTTTCTATAGTTATATATTTCTATAGAAACATTTAAATTCATTAAATATATGTAAATATGTAGGGAAACGCGACCTGACGAATCCCGTGCTCGCTCAATGCGATGATGCGGTTACCTTAAACTTGCAAAAGTTTGAGGCACAGAAATTGTGAAATTTTTGTGGTAGGATTGACGGACGCACTTACTCTATAACTATATTATTTTTCTTTAGTTCTTTCGATATTTAACCAAGTATCAATAACTAAACTTAAGATATATTCTTTAGAACCTTTTTTCAAAGAACCTTATTTTATGATAAATAGATTCTTTTCATCAACAAGCTCAGCTAATTTCATAAAACCCTTATGTTGTCTATCATCTACAGAAATAAAAATACTTGAGTCCTTATGGTTTTTACAAAAATCAAGAACTTCTGAGCAAAGTTCAACATTCTTTCTTATCTCCGTTATTTGAACTTTATCAAAGATACTTAGAATATTATTTCTTTTAAAGAGATTTTTCATTGATTTCAAGTAGAGTTTCTTTTTTCTTAAGTTATTATAATGTTTAAGTTTGGAGATTTTAGATAAACATTCAGTCACCATATTACCATTTAAAATAATATATCCAATCAAATTTTCAGAATAGTCAATAAAAATATAATAATTGAATTGTTTTGTTCCCATAATCTGTAATATATTAAAGGTTAATGTCTTTTATCTATTTATTCCCCACAACCGCTTCTCTGCGTCGTATTACACGACGTGCAACGAATTGCACAATTCCCAATTCTCTTCGCAGAACCGCCACACAAACCACAAACTAAACCTTCTGAAAGACCACCATCTTTAATTTCGTTTTCAATAGTAGTATGTGCAAAATCATGAAGTCCTTTTTGTTCTTCTTTCAGAGAGGATTCAAGTTGTGGAATTTCAACTTCAACTCCACCAGCACCTTCTCCAAAATTGTTCAACATAAATTGAGCAATATAATCTACAATCGAAGAAGCAGTTCTAATTGGAGATTGATTTTCATCAAGCTTACCAAGAATCTCATCATTTCTAACAAATCCCGCAGGCTCAAACTTTTGATGTCTAAACATTCCAAACAATTCGCTGACAGGAACTCCATACTGCAAGTTCATCGACATCGACAAAGCCCACGCATCAATCAATCCACGAATAGTAGAACCTTGTTTAGCAATCGTAACAAAAACTTCTCCAGGCTTTCCACTATCATAAAGTCCAACCGTCAAATATCCTTTATGGTCTCCAATCTCAAATTTATGAGTAAGCGATTTTCTAGTTTGGGGTAAAGCCTGACGTTCTTGTTGTTTAATAATAACTTCTTTAACGACTTCTTTCACAACTTCACGAGCAACAACTTCTCCCTCTGTTTTTTTAGTGTTCAATGGTTGCGAACGTTTAGAATTTTCACGATAGATAGCAACAGCTTTCAAACCGCTCTCCCATGCGAGCATATAAGCGTCCATGATTTCTTCAACCGTAGAATGTTCTGGCATATTAACCGTTTTCGAAATTGCTCCAGAGATATATGGCTGACAAACAGCCATCATCAAAACATGTCCTTTGAAATGAATCGCTCTCTTACCATTAGCGGCCTTAAATGCACAATCAAATATAGGCAAATGTTCCATCTTTAAATGAGGAGCTCCCTCAATAGTATCTCTCTCATTTATGTAAGTAATTATGTCTGAAGTATCTGCGAGAGTATATCCTAATCTCTGTAAAGCTAAAGGAACTGAACGATTAACTATTTTCAACATTCCCCCACCAGACAAAACTTTATACTTGACAAGTGCAATGTCTGGTTCAATTCCAGTTGTGTCGCAGTCCATCATAAACGCGATAGTTCCCGTAGGAGCTAAAACCGTTGCCTGTGAGTTTCTAAATCCATATTGTTTTCCAAGTTCAAATGCATCGCTCCAAGCATCCCAAGCTTCATTTACAATATATCTTAAATCGTAAGGAACCTTATCAACATCAATGTCTTTCACATGATCGCGATGCATTTTAATCACGTCAAGCATGGAATCTCTATTTTCATGATAACGAGGAAAAGGACCGACAACAGAAGCAATTTTAGCACTCGCTTTATACGCCTCACCACACATCAAAGCAGTTATTGCAGCAGCGACAGCACGACCCTCATCAGAATCATAAGATAAACCTAAGCTCATCAACAAAGCACCAAGATTGGCGTAACCCAAACCAAGAGGGCGAAAATCATGGGAGTTTTGTGCTATTTTTTCAGTTGGATAAGAAGAACCATCAACAAAAAGTTCCATTGAAGTAATAAATCTATCAACTACTTTTTTGAAACTTTCAGTTTCAAATTTTCCTTCAGAAGTAAGGAACTTCATCAAATTTATAGACGCCAAATTACAAGCACTATCGTCTAAAAACATATACTCCGAACAATTATGAATAGTTATTCCATTCGCTACAAAAGTATGAGTTTGGGGTTCAGTTAAATCATATACTTCTTCAACACCCAAATATTCTAAGGAAAGAATAGCATCAAATGGTTTATCTTGATACACCTCAACAGTTTCATTAAGTTTTTTTAATTTATGGGATTTAGGAGAATCTGGCATAAACCCAATTAGTTTTTCAAATGCAATTCTACCAGAACGAGAAATTCGTAGAGAATGTATTTCTCTAACAGCATATTCCTTGAGTCCGCCTTTACCATCTGGAAGCAAAGCAGTTGACTTTCCAGCTCTTCTATCAAAGTATAATTTACTTTTAATACCAAATCCAGTAAGCAATAACTGAACATCTTTCAATAACTGCAAACTTGTTGAGTCAAGAGAAACATATTGCGACTTCTCTCCGTAATTAGCAACAGTTCCATCAGCAGTGAAAAGTCCTTGCAAAACATATTTTTGAGCTCCCAAAGGAAGAGCAAAAATTGCATCACTTAAACATTTTTGATGAGACAATTGATTGAAATTAACAAATTCGGCAAATCTACCAATCAATTGCGTGTTAGTTATAACATATTTAGATGAAGTTGAGGTCATCTGAACGGTTGCAGGACTATTTTTATGAGTCATTCTTTCATAATTTGAAGCAACATAATCAGCAAACTTTTCTAATATTGGTCTTTCACTTTCTTTTTCCATAGTAAATTGTATTCCTCTTGTATTGCTAATATTTCCACCACACCCATCACCCAAATAAGTTCCAAGCATCTGATAGAATGTAGTATCTTTTGCATCGGAAATTTCTGAAACCTGATAACTCGGCAACAAAACATAATCGTCTTTAGTTAATTCACAAGCTTGAACAAAGCCCCTATTAACAGTAAATACTTTATGGTCTGCAGTTAATTTTATTTCATATCCAGATTTAGTCGTTAATTTATAGACGGGTTTAGTCCCGGTTTTAAATGAACCATTAATAATGGCCTCTTGAATAACACCAGTATTTGTCAAAATAGAAGATTCTTTCCCGATAATAGAATCAATTCTCTGCCATTTTCCATCTTTAAGCAAGACCTTTGTATCTCCAGTAACACAAGGATTAGAAGCATTTATTTTTCCAGAAACTTTACATGTATGATATTTGTTTATTATTGTGTCAAACTGCATTCCAGGGTCACCACAAATATGAGTTCCTTCAGCAATCTTTCTCAAAATATCTCTGGATTTGAATGTTTCACAAACAGCTCCAGTTGTAACCATTTTGGTTTGCCATTCACCATCATTTTTCACATTATCCATAAATGAATCAGAAGCCCTGACAGACATATTACAATTCTGGAAAGCAACAGTAGCATAAGCTTCTCCGTTCATTCCCCCATCATAACCCTGTTCAATCAAAGCCCATGCCTTTTTCTCTTCTTTTTGTTTTGCTTCAATAAAATCAATAACATCTGGATGTTCAACATTTAGGATTTCCATTTTAGCAGCTCTTCTTGTCTTTCCCCCTGATTTTATCGCTCCAGCATAAGCATCATAACCACGCATGAAACTCAAGGGTCCAGAAGAACGTCCTCCACCTGTTAATTTTTCGCGACTACTTCTCAAAGTAGATCTGTTAGTTCCAGTTCCACTTCCTGCTTTAAACAAATTAGCTTCTGAAACTTGAACTTCCATAATTGAGTCCATATTATCTTGTATACTTTGAATGAAACACGCAGAGCATTGTGGTCTATCCATCGTTTTTTCAGATTTTTTTATAGAGTTAGTTACTGAATCCCAAACATAAGCAGAAACTCCTCCAGCATTACGAGTATATTCTTGTATTCCTGTATTGAACCAAACTGGAGAATTAAAAACTGCAAGTTGATGTAAACAAATAGAAGCAACTTCATCTTTCAAAGCATCTGCTTGATGTTGTGAAAAGTATTTTTGCGCAATCGCTTGACGACCAATAAATCTAGAAACGCGTCCGATTATTTTTTCAACAGAATCTTCTCTTTCATTTTTTGCTTGGTCTCCCCAGAAATATTTGCTAGCAACTACTTTCAATGCAAGTGTTGACCAGAAATCAGGTTTTCTAACTCCTTTCTGAGTAAAAACAACTTTTCCCCGATCATCTGTAACATTAACATCTTCATAAACCCAGTTTATCGGATTACCATACATGTCATATTCAAACGGACTTCTTTGATGAGGTGTGAAAAATCTTTCAACTAAACTCGCTCCAAGAATACTAGGACCCATACTCCCACCATTAAAACCATTTAGTCCCATTACTCCTTTAGGTTCAATAGAAATTTCATTATTTATGTTAAGTTCATTAAATTCTTTTTTATTTCCCAAGTCCATTATTTAGCAATCAACTCCTTTATCTCGTTTTTGAAGTCAGAAATATCTGCAAAATCTCTATAAACAGAAGCGAATCTTATATAGGCGACTTTGTCAGTTTTTTTAAGTTCTTGAGAAATAAATTCCCCAATCAAAGAACTCTTAACAGAACTTCCCTTTTTTCTTATTTTATCTTCAATTCTGTTTACCATATTTTCAATCATCTCATCACTCACAGGTCTCTTTTCACACGCTTTTTGTATTCCCGTTAAAATCTTAGAACGATCAAACGTTTGTCTTTCACCGTTCTTCTTCAAAACAGCAAGTCCTCCCCATTCAACTCGTTCATGAGTAGAGAATCTTTTTTCACATTTCAAGCATTCTCTTCTTCTTCGCGTGATGAATTCAACATCTCGTTTATCATTCACTTTTGTTTCCAAATGTGAACAAAATGGGCATTGCATGTTTATCACCTTTTAGTAACTGGTCAGATACTACAACAGCTTGTGTCTTCCTGTAAAAGAAACACAATTGATGGTGTATCTTGTTTCTAAAATAAAATTATCTATTTAAACTTTTATATCCAATACAATCACAATAAGAATATTTTTTATGAGTTTATAAATAAAAGTTCGTTTAGATAGTGAAACTTTTATTTAGACAATTTTCAGAAAAAATTGGCGTGAATTAAAGTTAGTTTATGAGTTGAAATTTTATTGACGCAACTTTTAACATATTAGAATTTTAACAAAAGTATTTAAACAAACTTATACAATCTAGAAGATGAATCCATTTTTAGAAAGTATTCAAGGAATTTCAGATCTCCCTATTTGGTTTCTCGCTCTTTTGACTACATGGATTTTAATTTGGAAAGGGCTTGCTTTATGGAAATCAGCCAGACGAGGTAGTTCAACATGGTTCCTTGCACTTTTAATAATAAATACGATGGGAATTTTGGAAATTCTTTATTTTTATCTATTCTCTGAAATGAAATTAAATTCTTCAAAAGATGAGAAAATGAATAAAATTAAGAAACCAATAAAAAAAATTCATCAAAACAGAAAATCCTTTTTAGATAATTGAAGCAAAAAATAAATTCAAGATAAGAACTTTTGTCCAGTAGAAGCAATCTTTTTCATTTCTTCTACTTTTTTGACATCGTCAAACATCTTCACAGCATCTTCGTAAGTAATTCCATTTTCATTTTTGTAATTGCACCAATCGCAATATTTTCCATTACAAGAAGGCCATTCGGTAGTAGATTCTATTTTTTTTATTAATGCCAGCGTATCGATTTTTAATTTTTCAAGTTCATAAGGTGTTCTTTCTGAAACTATATCTTGATTAAAGTTTAGAAAATGCCAAATCAGTTTAACTTTAATGTCTTTTCCAAATTGTTCTCTAAGTCCTATGTCATATAAAGCAAGTTGTCTGTCTTTCGCAAAATCTTCTCGTTTCTTCATAGATTGATTAGTTTTGTAATCGTGAACTTCATAAGTTCCGTCTTCAGCAACATCTAATCTATCGATGTAACCTTGTATCTTATATTCTCCAGCATCATCAACAGAAAAAAGCACTTTATGTTCAACAGCAAGAACATTTTGTTTGAAAGGTTTATTTTTTGTGTAGTAATCAGTTAAGAATCTAACGCCTTTATTATAAGCATCAATTTCGTCTCCATTTTCAATACGTATATTTTCATTAAATTGTTTAGTCCAACGTTCAGTGAAATATTCTATTAATTCATCAATTTCAATCACATGATATTTGACTTGGTGATAAAGCCACTCTAATGCCTCGTGAACGACAGTTCCTAAGAACAAAGAAATATGTGTTTGCATCGGAGGAACTTTCTTATCTATATATCTTAATTTGTAAAATTCAGGGCAACTTTCATAAAGCCAAAGTCTTGAGTGAGAATATATTTTGCCATTTCCATTGTTATTTGAACTTCCCTCTCTTTTTGCCATAATTCTTTTGATAAAATGAAGTTATAAAAACATTTGTTAAGTTAAGCAATAGAATGGTACTCATTTACCAATTTAGTCAATTCCTTAAAGTTAAATAGTTTAGGAAGAAATATTTCAAAGAATTTATTCTTCTTTTAATCTTAACTTATTAATCGTTTAGTATAAATACTACTGAACTTATCAAACTACATGAACACGAAGTTCAAGAGACACCAAAAAGTAAAGTTGATGATAACTCCTTTCAAAGAAGATATTGAGGCATATGAAGAAGAAAATCCATCTATAAAAAAAGGAATGACTGGAGAGGTAAATATGATTCTTCCAAACGGACGTTATCATATTTTAATGAAAGGTAAAAATGAGAAAAAGATAGCTTATGTAGTTGCAGACGAAGAAGTTTTGAAAGAAGTCAATTCAAAAAGAAAAATAGATGAGGAAGATGCAGAAAACTTACAGGAAGAGCTTGTTGAAGCACATCATAATAAACTTAAATAAAATTAAACTACTTTCTCTTTCTTCTTTTCAAAATTGCTTTTCTTCTTGATCTTCGAACTGTTTTTCTCATACCTAAGGCAGGCATAATTTACTTTTAAATCTATCCATTAATGAATTTTCTTAAAATTGATAAAAAATAGTTAGCATCTTTTTTTGAGATATCGAAAGACAAAGAGATCCTAATTGAATTTTTAATTTGTTCTTTATTCAATCTAAGAGCTTTAAGAGATGAGTCTTCCTTTTTCTTTTTAGAGTCACAGGCACTTCCAGTAGAAACATAAATTCCCTTATTAGACAATTTATACATTAAATCTTCTCCACTAATTCCAGAAAATGAAATGAAAAGATTATTTGTCAGTCTATCTCTGCCCAAAGTTCCGATAATTTTTCCCCCGAAATTTTCCAATTCAGAAATCAAATAATCTCTAATATCAGAAACGCTCTTCCAATCATTTTTCAAAGATAATTCGCACGCTTTAGAAAAACCCACAATTCCTGGAACATTTTCAGTCCCACTCCGCAATCCGTTTTCCTGTCCACCTCCATAAAATAAAGGAGATATCTTCATACCATCTCGAACATACAACAAACCAACTCCTTTAGGACCATTAATTTTGTGGCTGGAAGCAGAAAGCAAATCAATATTCCAGTCATGCACGAATATCTTCATCTTTCCAAAACTCTGAGCACAATCAGTATGGAATAAAGTTCCTTTTCGTTTACATATATCTCCGATTTTCTTCAAATTTTGCAAAGTTCCAAATATATTATTTGCGTGAATTACAGAAACAAGCAAAGTATTTTTATCAATATTTTTCTCTAATACATTTAAATCAATAAATCCTTCTTTAGAAACAGGAATTTCAACAAGATTATATCCTTTACTTTTCAAATATAAACAAGTTTCTCTAACTGAAGGATGTTCTATTGGAGAAATTATAATCTTCTTCTTATCAGGATATGCACGAGCAAGTCCTTGAATCGCAAGATTATTTGATTCAGTAGTTCCAGATGTAAAGTAAACCTCATGAACTTTAGCTCCAACAGCTCTCGCAAGCTTCACCCTAGAATCAAATAGCAATTTAGAAGCTGTATCGCCAACAGCATGTGCAGAACTAGGATTTCCATATTCATAAGACATAATATTATTCATCTCAGAAATAACTTCCTTGCGAACAGGAGTAGTTGCAGAGTTATCAAGATACAATTTTCTCATAAAATAATGTATGAAAAAGCCTTTTTATATCTTGTAATCTAATGAAAAAGATGAAACTTCTATCTTGGAATGTAAATGGAATAAGAGCAGTAATGAAAAGTGGTTTTATGAAACAAATAGAAAATGAACATGCAGACATAATATGTTTTCAGGAAATAAAGGCTCATCCAGAACAAGTGGATAAGTTATTTGAAAATTATCCATATCATGTTTGGAATCCAGCCGATAAAAAAGGATATTCAGGAACAGCAATATTCAGCAAAATAAAACCTATATCAATTAAGTTAGGAAAAGAATTATTAGACGATAAAGAAGGTCGCGTGATTGTAGCAGAATTTGAGAAATTATATTTAGTAAATGTTTACACTCCAAACTCTCAAAGAGGTTTAACAAGATTAAAACACAGACAAGAATGGGATAAACATTTTTTTCAAATGTTAAAGAAATTAGAAAATCACAAACCCGTAGTTTTTTGTGGAGACTTAAATGTTGCCCACAAGACAATAGATATCGCTCGTCCCAAAGACAACGTTAAAAATGCAGGATTCACAATAGAGGAACGTTTAGATTTTGATGAATACATAAAACATGGATTCATAGATACTTTCAGAATCAAACATCCAGATGAAACAGAAAATTATACTTGGTGGAGCTATATGCATAATGCTAGAGAAAGAAACATCGGTTGGAGAATAGATTATTTCTGCATATCAAAAGAATTAAAGGAAAACATAAAGAAAACAGAAATTCTCAAATTAATTTATGGAAGCGATCATTGTCCAATTTCTCTTTCACTTAATATCTAAACTATATCCACACAAATCAAAAATCACTCAACAGAACAACCAGAAATAGAAGTTAGTTCATCAAAATTTTTGATCCCATAATATGTTTGTGCTCCAATTTTCCACGCTGGAACTCCTCCAGAAGGACATTCATCAGCAGTGTTACAAGAAACAATTTTCAAAAATCTAGAAGCATCTTTTCCGAATTTTTCAAGTTGCTCTACGCATTTAGGACACGTATCGGACTGATAAAAAGTTGCTTTACTTCCCAAACATTGAGCAAGTTTCAATTTTTCATCTTCTCCGAGAACATAACCAGTAGTTTTAGAAAACCAATCCGAGAAAAAATACAAACTAAAAATAATAATAATCAAAACAGCAAAAGTAATAATTGTTTTGACTTGCTGTTCCATAAATTCAAATACCTTATTCAATATAAAAACCTTACATTTTCAACTAATAACAAAAACATCTTTACTATAAATTTATAAATAGAAATTTCCTAAATGAAATATGATATTTGGAGTATTATTGGGAGCAGTTATAGTAATTGTAATCATGTTCATTTATTATTATAATCGTTTAGTCACATTAAGTAACGAGATAGATAACTCTTTATCACAAATAGATGTCCAATTAAAAAAGCGTTCAGATTTAGTTCCGAATTTGCTTGAATCTGTAAAAGGATATATGAAACACGAAAAAGGAATAATTACTGAAGTGACAAACGCCAGAAAAGCTTTAGTTGGTGCGAAAACAATGGAAAGTAAAGTCAAAGCTGGAAACCAGCTTCAAAATGCACTTGGTTCAATATTCGCAATAGCAGAGAATTACCCTCAATTAAAAGCAAGTGACACATTCACACATTTACAGCAAGAGTTATCAGCAATTGAGGACAAAATAGCATATTCTCGTCAGTTTTACAATGACGCAACATTAAGTTATAACAACGCTTGTACAACATTCCCTGGAACATTTTTCGCAGGAATTTATAACAAGAAATCAAAAGAATTTCTTAAAATTGCAGAAGCAGAAAGAAAAAATGTTCAAGTTAAATTCTAACATTGCGTATAAAATTTCCAAATTAAATCTATATATTTAAATAAAACAAAGTTTTTATAAAAATATGAAAAAGAGTATAGTTTCAGTAATAATCTTTTTGTTATCCTTATCTTTTGTTTTAGCTGCTGGTTCTTCATCAGGAGGAAATTCAGCAAATTCAGCACAAGATAATTCACCAAATGCAACATCTTCTACACAAGTAAGCAAAGCTGAAGCATGTGAAAATATAGGTGTGATAAGAGAAAGAATTCTATGTCGTTTTAAGTTAACAGAAACAGAGAGAAAATCCTATAATCAAAGATTTAATGTAATAGAAGAAGCCTGTCGTGGAAGTGAAAAACAAGAGCAGTGTAAACAATTATACAAAAAACTTGCTCCATGTTATAAAGAAAGTAATGCATCCAATGCTAAAAAATGCATGTTAAAAGAATCTGGAATAAACCTTAATCAAGGAGGAACGTTTAAATCTGCACCAAGAGAAGTAAAAAGAAATTATGTAGTGGCTCAATTGTACAATTTGCAAGAAAGAATTGAAGCTATGCACGAAAGAGGAGAAATAACCGATGAACAGGCAACAGATTTGGTAAATTCAATCGTAGGAATAAAAAAAATGATTATAAATGGATCTCCAAGAGCAGATATTGTTCCTAAGATGCAAGAGTTTAAGCAAAAATTCAAAGAGGTAATAGCATGAATTCTACAATGAAATCATTAATATGGATAATAATAGGATTAGTAATTGTCGGAGGAATTGTTTGGACTATATATTCAAATGATTCTTCAGAATCATCAGATTCTGTTGAAAAAAATGAGCAATTGTCAGAAAACGGCAGAGTCACAGACACCAATGAAAATATCTTGGCAGAAATAGATGAGTCAATAGGATATTTAGATTAAGCATATTTATACAAGCCTACTTTGATAATTAGTCAGCATAAACTTTGTTATGCAAAGTTTATATAATAATAAAATCATTCTATTCTATGGCAGAAAGAATTTCTTTTCACGATGAAATAAGGCGAAATAAGATAAAATCTTTTTTTTTGGCTTCAATAATAGCAATTATTTTCATTACAATAGGATATGTAGTTTCACAGATTTATAATCCGGCATCTATGTTTACATTCTTGATTTTTGCAATAATCTTTTCATTAATATATACCTTAATTAGTTATTATAATGCGGATAAAATAGCTCTTGCATCAGTAAGTGCACATCCAGCAAACCCATTACATCATAAGCAGTTCATAAATTCAGTAGAGAATATGGCTCTTGCATCAGGATTGCCTGTTCCAAGAGCATATGTAATGCAAGGTTCACAAATAAATGCATTCGCTTCTGGCAGAGACCCAAAACACGCAGTGATATGTGTTACCGAGGGAACATTAACAAAATTAAGTAAGCAAGAATTAGAAGGTGTAATTGCACACGAAATGTCTCATATAGCAAATTTCGATATTAGATTCATGACATTCACAGCAGTGGCGATAGGTATGATTTCAATAATCTCGGAATTATTTCTAAGAAGTTTATGGTTTTCTAATTCCGACGACAGAGATAGAAAAAATGGGATATTTCTAATCATCGGAATAATTTTAGCAATACTTGCTCCTCTTCTAGCAAATTTAATTTCTTTAGCTATATCTAGAAAAAGAGAATTCGCAGCAGATGCGACAGGAGTCAAATTCACACGTTATCCGAAGGGATTAGCAGATGCTTTAAAGAAAATAAAACATGAGCACATTGCACCAAACGACAAACATCGTTATCCAAAAGCAGTAGCTCCTTTATTTATTTCAGACCCATTCAAGAAGAAAATCGCAGGATTATTTTCAACACATCCGAATATAGATGACAGAATATCAAAGTTGGAAAGAATGTAAAAGTTCTGTTAATCATACACTCTAAAAAACAGAAAAATTTATAAAGAAAAAGAGTCTATAAATTATATGAGTAAAGAGATGCTAGTAAATTTGAATTCTAAGCAACTTATTACTATTAAGTTCAACACAATTTAGTGTTGCTTATCTAAATCTTTTCTATAACTAAATGAGCGACACTATACAAAAACTACAGCATGAAAAATCAAGAAGTTATCTTAATAGGCAGTCCTGTGTGTTAGCTTTTAGAAAATCAAATCTTCCACTTATATTAAAATCTGAAGGAGAGCAATTCATAAACCGAAATATTCTTTCAGATTGTGGAAGAGTTCCTCCAAATTGTTTGAAAGCTTTTTTAATAAACACTACAAAAAAAATGGGTTTGATTAAATTGATACCTCACATAAAAAATCTTTTCAGATCAGAGATAGGATACCGAGGGTATTACTTAGACGCGGGAAATCTCAGACATATTGATATGTTGAATAATTTTAACAAGTCCAGATAAGTCTTCTATTAAAAAGTCAGGTTTCATTTTTTCAATATCTTTTTTTGATGACCATGCAATCTTATTTGAGACTATCACACTATAACATCCAGATTCTCGAGCAACAGAAACATCTTTATCCTTATCTCCTACATAAACAATTTCGTCCGTAGATAAATTATATTTTTTTGCCAAGTGTTTTATAGCTATAACTTTGTCTGTAAAATGATCAGCTCCATAAACTTCATCAAAAAATTTAAGTTTCCAGTGACCAAGAACTCTTTCAATAAACTCTGTAGCGTTATTGGACACAATTATTTTTACGCAGTTTATTTCTTTTAAATTTTCAATATTTTTTGCAGATTTTATGTTCTCGTATTCTAGGATAAAATCATCTTCTATAGATTTAGCAACACTTTTAACAAAATCGTTTCTTATTCCAGTTAGAGAAATATAATCTTTCAAAGGAGCATTCCCAAAAACCTTAATCAAACTGCCAGTTAGAGAAATATTAAATTTCAGAAGATGTTTTTTAACTATTGCAAGCAGTAATTTTCGCGTATCAGCAAGTGTCCCGTCAAAATCAAACACGACCATCTTAATTTGATTCTCTTTTTTCGAAAACAAACTTTTAAAAAAATAACTCATCTTAATCTTCAACATACTCACTACTTTTTAAAATATACTGGCTTGTTACTTATTCAGAGATTTAGAAAATTCTTCTATAGATTTCTCTTTCAATTTTATAAGTCCTGAGTGATATAATCGCATTTGAATATTATCTCTGATATGTTTATCTTTGCTCCATTCTCCATCATATACGAAAGGCTTCATTATGTGGTGTTCAAACCATTTACGCGTCCAGAGATGATTTGGTAAATACTTTTGGACTTGAGAATAAATTGTCTCATCTAAATTTTCAGGTTTCGCATTATCTAATGAGTTTGTAACAGCATCTTTAAATTCGGCATATTCCATATTAAGTTTTTCAGGATGTTCAGCAGTCAAATTGCGATAAATCTGTTTTAATTTTGTTTCTCTAGTTCGTTCATAGGCTTTCCATTCTTTATTAATTTTTTCTGCTATTATTTCATCTACAATCGCTGCAGTGTAAAATCTTATTCTTTCTATCTTGTTATTATTTACTATATTGGTTAGTTCTCCTTTTTGTTCAGGAAGTCTCTGTTTTGAATAATTGTGCCAAGTCTCAATTGCCTCCTCTAACTCCGAATATGCTCTGGGGTTCATATTGTCTGCACCACTTGACAATTCTACAGCATATACGTTGACTCTTTCCATAGCATCTTGTCGATAGTTTCTTGCTTTTTTATCTTTCTGAAGCAATTCATCTAAAGAAGAATATTTTTTTACCTCTTGTGATTCTTGCATCTGAGGATTATATAAATTAATAGGATTTTCATCGCGAGAGCACGAGCCAGTTAAAGTCGCTCCAATCGCGAGTGCTGCTAAATATTTTTTCGCATTCATATTTTTTGATTTTGTTTGGGGTTTTTAATAGTTTAGTTTTATGGATTTAGACACATTCACAACCTAACGAAGTTTGAGTATTTACATTGCATACCCAAGCAGGGAAGTTTGCACTAAGAGGAGTTGTATAAAATCCACTATGGGGATTATATAATAACCCATATATTGGTCTATTTTCAACATGACAATTGTTATTTGAGTTACCTTGACATGAATTTATTCCAAGAAGAGCTGTTTGAGGATTACACTGTGGAACATTTGTACAATATCTAAAACATTCTTGTACTGCTTTAGCAATTTGTTCACCTAAGTTACTCGTACACATATTTTCTGCATTAGTAAGAACTTGAGATATACTTGTAGCCATAGGAGCCATTCGATTCCATAATTCTAAACTCCAAAGACTTTGAAATTTCACATCTGTGCCAGACGCTTTAATCGGGAAACTAATAGGATCTGGACAATTTATTTGTTGACCGTCAACTAAAGTAATCGATAAAAGTACTACGATTAAAGAGAAAATTATTTTTTTCATATTCAAGAGTTACACTCGCACATTATCGATGTCGATTCGGGAGTATTGCAAACAGTTACATCAACCGTAGAGCTAAATAACTGTGATTGCGGTATCGCAATCAATTGTTGAATTAAGTGAAGAAAGCTAGCGGCTAAACTTGAACCTAAAATTGACTCTTGATGACAGGTAGCATCATCAGAATTGCAAGTATTTGGACCATTTACTGATGCTTGAGCCACACATCCAGGAATAGACATGCAATATTTAACACATTCCTTTGTTGCTCTTGCAATATCTGACGCAAGGTTTGAGGAACATTGAACTGTCGAAGATATTCTAGCCTCTTGTTCAGCAACTTCGGGAGTATTAATTATTTGAGGTATTGCTCCGGTAAGAAAATTATGGCATGATATCGGAGACACACCTTCACCAAAACCCTTCGCAGGAAAAGATTTTGAAGATGGGCATTGTTGTACTTGTTGTGCCAAGGTTTTTTCTGTAAATAGTAGAGCCAAAGTTAAAACCATTAAAAAACATACTATTATCAATACATTTACTTTGAATGTTAGTTTAACCATTTCCGTTATTCTCCTTACAGTTGCATAAAAATGAATAACTCGTTGATGCAGAACATTGAGTTCCTGCTAAATTACAATCATAACTCGTAGGTGTTAATTTAAATGTCATTTTTGGAACACACTGGATAAATTGAGCAGTATTCGTTACTCTGTCTCGACATTTCAAATCACATTGAACTACATCGTTTGCATATTGGCTTGCTACAACATTATTTAATGTTGTTGAAGATGCTTGTTGAATCTGGGCAAGAGTTTGAGGGAATTGATTGTTTGTACCTTGAGATGCTTGTCCAGTTAAAGTTATTGTTTTCACATATGACTTTAACACGCATCCAGTTTGTGCACAAACAGAAAAAGAGTTTATAGATATCAAAGCTACTACAAAAACAAATACTGATGCAATAATTATTTTTGTTTTCATTTAATTGGCTCCCTCGTTTCTTGAACAAGCACATTTCAATGTCGCACTATCGCTTATCGTACAACTTATAGCCATAGTCACGGAATTTATATTACAAGCTAAATTTGGATTTGGAACGAGACAAGTCGTTTTTGATACGGTTGGTTTTGGAAGACACAATGTTTGAGAAGTGCTTTGCGCCAAACAAAATTGTGCACATTGAGTGTTTGCAGAAACCAAACTAGCTCGTAAAGTTGTATCGCATTGAGTCATTGCTTGATTATTTAATGTCTGCATATTCGCATTGTTTGAAGAGAATGAACCTGTTCCAGAATAAACATAACTATTCATTCCTGAACAAAGAGCTTGTTGAGACAATGTTTTTTCGCTTCCAGCCAATATAAACAAAAATGCAACGAGCAAAGACGCTAAAATTATTTTCTTCATTTAATTTACTCTTGTCCTCCAGAGCACGTGCAAGTGAGAATGACTGACGCAGGAACATTACATTGATATGTTCTTGCATTTGAACCAGTATTGCTTATTGTAGGAAGAGCGTTACAAGTAACTGCTGCAGCAGTATTAGTTGTCGCACAAGATAATGTTGCCGTACTAGAACAATGTTGTGAAGGAGAATTATTTCTAGTGCATTGTTTTTGGCATTCCACAGCTTTAATTGCATAATCCGTTGAACTAACAAAAGAAGCCAAATTTTGTCTACATACAACATCTATTTGAGGCTGAAATACAGGATCTAAAGTCATACTATTTAATTGAGGGATTCCATTTGTTGGCGTCCATACAAATGGCCAACCAGTATTTGTTAAGATAGGGATATTAAATTTTAAAGGAGTAGAGCTTGATGAAAGAGCAGCACATTGATTCACGCTTTGAGCATAAACCTTTGAAGGAAATAGAAATAGTAAAGCAACAACTATTGCAAAAACCGATAAAGTGAAAAGAACAAACTTATATTTGCTTGCGTTTTTTGACGCCATATTAATCATTACTCAAAAGTCGTTCTATTTAAATATTTGTTTATTATAAAATATATTCAATATCTTAATAAAAACAAATTATTTATTTCTTTTGGTGAAATCTTTTACAAATTCAGAGGAATTACTTCTATCAACAACACGCGTAACTTCCCAAAATCCTGTTTGTCCGACTTGTCCTGTTTTTACAGTGTTAATCACTTTTCTTCTTACAGAATCAGATAAAAGAAGCTTCATATTTGCAGTCTGAGCAATTTTTTTACTCAAGCTCACAATATTTCCAGCAGAGGTGAAATGGAATTTTCCTTTTTCAATCTCACTAATGATATCTCCATCACTTATTCCAAGTCCAAAAGAGATTTTATCACCATAAATTTTATTATGTTCTACAAAAAGAGATTCTACTCTTCTGGCAGCATTTACAGCAGTTATTTCATTATCAGCAAACTTAGTAAGTCTAGGAGAAAACAAAACTACTTTGTAATCTCCATCAATATATATTTTAGCTCCAGTTTCTTGAGCTATAGACAGAGCAGAGTTTATAGTTTGAGAAGAATATACTGAATTAACTGGTCCAGATGCTCTTATTGCAAGAACAACGGCTTTTTCACGAACTCCCTCGTGAGATCCTATAAACGGATTCGCAGTATGTGTAGTATGAGGAGTTACAATAGTTGGTTTCTTAACAATCGAGTTTATGGTTTCGAAATCAGAAGGAATCTTATAATTAGAAGATTTAAACGAGGAGACAGGCATAATTTTTGAAGGAGTTTTAAATTCTTGAATTTCTTCTTTTTTAATAGATGTTTCAACAATAGGGGATTTTTTAGATTCCCATCCTGAAAGAGCCGAACCATTTGAAACAGAAGGATTCAACAATTTGTTTTTCATCGCCGATTTAACTCTAACTAATATAACTATTACCACGAATAGTACGAGAACCAATCCCCAAACAAATGGGTCTTTTAGTGTGTTTGTTAAATCTTGTTTAAAGTTAGCGACCTCGATTGCTCTCCCAGTAAGAAAAGTACTTCCCAAATTTTGTTGTTCTCCTTTTTCAAGCACAGATATAGAATAAGTTCCTTCTGGAGCTCTCAATGTGAATTTTTGAGTTTCTCCGACTTTCAAACTAAGTTGTTTAACTTCTACATGTGATCCGATAGTTATCTCCAAAGGTCCAGAATAATCTGCGTTGCCTATATTAGTGACGAAAAGCGTGTTATTTATAAGGCTCGTTTGTATTTCAGGAACTTCTACAAGATAAAACAACTTTCTTTTTATCACTTCTCCAATCGTTGCTTCAATGCTCCAATAACCAGGACTATTATTTAGAGAGAATAAAACTTTTTGATTCTCTCCTTGTTTTATAATTTTCTTAATATATGGAAGTCCATTAGGTTCAAACATAACTATACTTACTTGTCCAGGAATAGGATCTCCTGCTTGGTCACGTGCATCAATTAAGAAAGTAAATTCTTCACCCGGTTTAATGTTCTCTTTTTCGGCAACTATTTCAACTTTTTCTAGAACTTGAAGTATTTTCACAATATGTTGTTGGTCTCCAGAATTAAGTTTTTTCCCAGAGCCATCATAGTCATGAACTGAGATAGTAACATTATGTTTTCCAGATTTTACATTTTTAGGGAGTGAGACAGATAAATTAAACATTCCTTCAGACACTGTTCCAGATTTATACAGATTTAATGAAGGGATAAAGATTTCAACAAATCCATTCAGGGGAACAAGACTTTCTTTAATAGCTGTTCCTGAAACAGAAATAGAACTTCCAGGTTTCAATTCATCAAATTCCAAAGAACTTTCAACATCTACTTTGCTAGACATCTTAAAAGAAGAACTAAAAACAGAATCTCCGTTATAAACAGCTTTTAAATTACAATTTTGAGACATATTTTTTAATTGTGAATCAATTAGTTGTGTTTCAATTTGGAAATGTCTTTCAAAATTAGGTTGAGTCATAATAAATTGATTGAATACGGCTATCGTGAGATTATTTTCACAAACCAAATCCACGGAATAATGCCCACTTGCAGAACTTGTTGAAATGATATTAGTCGGCACATTAAGAAAATCTCCAAAATTATATATTTCATTTAATGGTTCAATGAAAATTCCGGCACTCGCAAACTCAATAGCAAGAATCGTCGTCAGAATTGCAAAAATCATCACCTTGAATCTCATAATTAGAATAAGTTATTATTCTATTTAAATCTTATCGCAAAACAATATTCAATTTTTTATATACATAACTTCGCGTGCATCAAGTCCACTCTTAGTTATTTCATCAAGGGATATTTTAGTTCTTGTTTTTTTACCAAACTTATCAGCAAACAATAATTTTTCTCCATCTTTACCAAGGTAAAGCATCACGTGCGTATATCCAGCTCCATCTTTTTCTGCACGAGCATTATATTTACTATTCGGATTATAAAATCCTACGACCATACCTTCTTTAAGAGAACCATCTTTAACAAGTGTTTCAAGAGTGTTTTTAGAATCAATCTTAATTTCTTCAACATTGATGCCATCTCTTATGTCCCAAGCATCGGCTGCAGGATAATCAATTTTGAATAAGTCTTTTGCAGCATAACGTACATAACGCGAACACATATTTGCAGGAACTTCAACGGCAGAATAAACAGGGCCTTCTTTTATTTTTTTATTTGAAGAATCTTCAATTTGAACGATTTCTTTTTCTGTTCCAACTTTAACTGGCTTATCAGTTTTCTTGTCCAAATTAGGTGATTGAGCATAAGCTACTAATCCAAAAATTCCAGCAAGAGCCAATGTCTTCACAGGTCCATATAGTCTATTAATCATAATTATTTGAAAAATAACTTCCTTTTAAACCTTTCTAATAGCGTCATAGATGAGTAGTAACACTAAATGTTAACTAGCCTATTATCATGTGCACATGTTAGTTTCTTAAGAGCAGTTCCCATTAAATAAAAATTGCCATTTAAAGAACCAATTAAATTGTCAATTTCAGAATCTTTTTCTCTTTTTAGAGCCTTAACATTTTCCCATCCAATCAAATTTAACAAAGTTTTCTTATTGACATCTTGATTTTTTGGTTTTCCGGAGTCTCTTGCGTCAGCAATATTGTCCAAAGCATCGTCAATTATTTGATAGGATACTCCAGCATTTACTCCAATTTTATTCAACGCTTCAACTTCATCATAAGAAGCCCCACCAATAATTCCACCTATTGATAAGGATAATCCAATAAGTGCTCCAGTTTTTCTCTCATACATTCTAATCACATCCGAATATTTATCCAGTCCTTCTTGAGTAATATCTCTTTCCTGTCCAAGGCACATTCTTGCTCCAACATCATGAGCTCTCGCGATAACTTCTACTTTCTTTTTCAAAGAAAAATCGTTGCCTTCAGCAATCTGTCCGTATGCTTTTTGTATAAGATAAGTATTCGCTAAACGCGCAATGTCTTCGCCAAAGGCGATATGACATGATGGTTTTCCTCTTCTTAAATCAGATTTATCGGCAATATCGTCATCTATCAAACTAGCAGAGTGAATAAATTCTATTGCTGCACCAAAGGGAAGAGCTCTTTTGATAGGAATAGAATATCCATCAGCAGCAGCAAACAACAAAAGAGGTCTATGCAAACCGCCACTTTCATTCAAAGCAACATAGCGAGCTGCCTCTATAGTTTGCTGACGTGGAATAGTCATATCAAATAGGACATTTCCCATATGATCATAAAGTTCTCTCTTGACTTTAGAGATATCCATAAATTTTACGCATTACATATCTTCTTAAACCTTCGCATAGAGTCGTCTGCGAATAATTTATAAAACATCACCTCATTTAGATGATATGAAAATCTTAACATTGCATTGCGATTACATTCGTTTCAAAGCAAACAAGAAAGCATTCAAAGATGCACCAGAACTTTCAGAAAAAGAGAAAGAACAGCACGAAGTAAAAGAATGTCTTGTCGTTTTAACCTCAATAGAGCAAGGTGATTCTTCAGACACAATAAAACAATTAGTTGAAGCTGTTGAAAAAACAGCAAAAGAAGTCAAGACAGAAAATATCGTCCTTTATCCTTACGCTCATTTATCTTCAAATTTAGCAAAACCAGTTATAGCTTTAGAGCTCTTACAGGAATCAGAGGCGCAATTAAAAAAGAAATTCAAACATACAATCAGAGCACCATTTGGGTATTATAAAGAATTTGAATTCAAATGTAAAGGGCACCCTCTTTCAGAGTTAAGCAAAGAATTTAAAAATTCAGAAAAGTCAGCACCGACACCTGGAAAAGTAACTGAAGAAAAATATGACCCTTCAAAACTTTTAAGAGAATTAAACAGAACAAAATTAGACACTTCAAAACTTAAAGACAATGACCACAGAATATTATCTCAAAAATTAGATTTATTTTCATTCAACGAAGTTGCTCCGGGAATGATTTTCTGGCACGATGCAGGACTTCACATTTACAACAAATTAACTGAAATGAAACGCACATTGTTAAACAAAAATAATTACTTAGAAATATCTACCCCTCAAATATTTGACTCAAAACTTTTCAAAGTTTCAGGGCATTGGGAACATTACAAAGAAAATATGTTCTTAACAAATTATGAATCTCGTCAGTTCGGTGTGAAGCCGATGAATTGTCCGGGAGCAATGTTAGTTTTCAAGACAAATAATCGTTCTTACAAAGAATTGCCTTTGAGACTCGCAGAGTTTGGAATTGTCCATCGTCAAGAGTTATCTGGCGTTCTGAACGGAGCGTTCAGAGTAATCAGATTCACTCAAGACGACTCCCATATTTTCTGTATGCCTCAACAAATAGGGCAAGAAATTTCAACGATGTTAAGCATGGTAAATCATATTTACAAAGAATTATTCGGTTTTGAATATCATCTTGAATTATCAACTCGTCCTGAAAAATTCATGGGTGATATAAAGGACTGGGATTTCGCAGAAAAAACCTTGGAAGAAGTATTGAATAAATCAAAAACAAAATACAAAATAAATAAAGGTGACGGAGCGTTCTATGGTCCAAAAATAGACATCCACATAAAAGATTCATTAGGGAGAAGTTGGCAATGCGCGACAATTCAATTAGACATGCAAATGCCAAAACGTTTTGAAGTTTCTTACATCGGAGAAGATAGCAAAGAACACACACCAATAGTAATTCATTGCGCAGTTATGGGTTCAATAGAACGATTCATCGGAGTTCTTTTAGAACACACAAACGGACATTTACCTCTTTGGCTTTCACCAAGACAAGTAAGAATAATCGCTTTCACAGATCGCAATAACAAAGCCACAGAAAAATTAGCAAAAGAACTCAAAGAATCTATTCCAGGATTAAGAATAGACACAGACATTCGTTCGGACACAGTTCAGTCAAAAATCCGAGACGCCGAGCTTCTAAAAATAAATCACATAATCGTTATTGGAGACAAAGAAGAAGAAAATAAAACATTGGCAGTCAGACCAAGAGGTGGAAAACCGAAGTTTGGAATAAAGAAGGAAAGTTTCGTAGACGATTTGAAGAAAGAATTGAATCAATAACTCAAATAAAACAAATCTTTATATATCATTCAATCAATATTTCAACATAAAAAGATGAAGATACAACCATACATCCATAAATTAGAAAGTTCTCAAGCATTCAAGAAATTCTGTCGCGATTACACTGACGCGTTTCTAGTTGCTGGTTTTTTTGTTCTTGACTACGAAGCCGGTGCGAATGTCCACCAGATAGATTATTATGTTCCTTCAAAAAAGAAAGTCGCCGCTTTCAATCTTGATGGTGAAGTTGAAGTTCGTCTACTCGACATGATGCACCCCGACAAAAAACCTGAAAAATTAGACTTGAAAACCAAAATAGATTTAGACGCATTAAAGGGGATTCTTGAAGACGAAATGAAGAACAGGAACATAACTGAAAATATCAAAAAGTGTGTCGCAGTCATTCAAACGATAGACGGCAAAAAACTTTGGGTTTTAAATTGCGTTCTTTCAGGTATGGAGATTCTCAAAGCGCACATTGAAGACGAGTCGCGCAGTGTCTTGAAAATGGAACGCGCAAACATGCTCGATTACATCAAAAAACTTCCAAAGCAAGAGTTAGCCACGCAAAAACTCTCTAAGGAAGATTTACAAAAACAATTAGAACAATTAGACAAATTAAAGGCGCAACTGAAAAAAGAAGAAGCCAAACTTGAAAACTCAAACACTTCGAAAGAAAATAAAAATAACGGCGAATAAAATTATTTATTCTTTATGTTTCAAAGCCCACATCTGTTTTGTGTATCCTCGGGGTTCGGAATCTTTCTCGGAAAAACCAAGAGCAGAACGCACACGAGCGACTTTCCGTCGCGCAGACGCAACTTCCCTCGGCTCACACAAAACCTCAATCTCAATAAACCAGCCGAGCCCCTTAACATTATTCAGCTCAATATTCGTGCCGTCGTGAGTCTTGTAAAGTTCAGTTGTCTTCTCTTTATGCAACCATTTCCTAAATCCAAAATCATCGATTAAATTAAAAAATCCGCGAGTGTCCGAAATTTCAAACTGCACTTCTGTTTTAGCATAAACTCCGTCTTTGTAACTTTTCCGCCGTTTGAAATTAACCTCGCGCACTCGCCCTTTGTCGCGCACTCGCAAACTTTTTTCTGGATATTTAAAATACTCTAAAGAATAATAATCGTCTTTCTTGTATTCTTTGCCGACGAACTTCGCAATCTTTTTTATGCGCTCGCGTATATCGCCCGCATTCTTTCCCAAAGGAATCTTCGTCTCAACTTCAACCCAACTCATTTTAGTTTACGATAACGCTCCTCTTTTTATTCATCAATTAAAAATAAAACTAATTTAAAAAACTTTGCTGTCAGGAGCAATTTGGCATCGGAACAAGCTGTGGAGGAACATTACTTGTTCCAGAATAATAAAGTTGGCATTTAATAGGTTCAGACGTCGGCGCGCAGACAGTATTTGAATTGCCGACGACAGCACTCACTGCGACCTCACACGGAACACCACTTTGTGAAAGATTATACGGCAACAAAACCGCTTCGATAGTGCTATGCTCAACTAATTTTCGGTAGTCTGTCGTTATACTAAAACCGGGAGTGGTAAAATTAACAGGTCGTTCAACTTTGCTGTTTCCTGCGCCGTCAATTATCTTAAAGCGCAAATCTCGTATCTCTCCACCGCCCGCCAAGCGCTCAACAACAAAATAAATTCCGTTGCCCTGTATCGCTGAAACCGTCGGCAAAGTGTAGCCACCTAAAAAACCGACGCACCAAACCATCTTCAAATCAATTCCGGCGCACAAAGGTAAATCTGTGCTAGCGACATCTCGGACATTGCCCAAAAAAACGCTCAAAAAAATACCGACGGCAACAACGATTAATAAAATAATCAAAACATTTCCAACAATTGTTCCAACAGCTTTTTTTTCCATTATGGTTGTTCATTCCCCAAATTTACTGGCGGTCCAGTAAGTGACGGGCAAGCGTCTCCGTAAGATCTATTTCCTTGCGCATTATTAACACTATTGCTCCAATAATTAAAAAGATTATTTCCATAATTGACGTTAAGCGGATTTGTCGAATCGCCAAAAGAATGCGGCAGAGCTCGCCCGCGAATTTCCTGCGGAGTTTCTGAACAACAAACCGAAGTATAACCTGGCGGAACTCCCATAGGATATGGCGCACCATTATTATAAACCACTCCATTTTGTATAGGATAATTAGTATCGTTCCCGGGATAACACGCACTGTAATTCATAAACGGCAGACACTGACAACAATAATTTTGTGCGGCACTCGTTCCAGGTAAATTCCCCAACGACGGCGAAGTTTGTCGCGTGTTACAAAAAACAGGTTCAGAAGCGAGCGGACAAACATCGCGATTAGGACCAATCATCGCAATCGCTCTAACGAGATGTGGTGCGTTCGAAACAACCGGAATTCTCGCAGGCCAAGGGTCAGTAAAAAGAACGTTTTGCAATTCTTCAATTTGGATTCCCGTCAGATTAAAATCATAAACACTTTTTCTGCCAATATCGTCCTCGAAAGCAAATCTTATTCCAGTCAGATTCGCGCGCCCAATGCCTCGCTTCACAAGAATATCTGCCTCGTAGCCCGTAGTGCCCGAATAAAAACTACATTGCCCATACGCCTCACATTTCGCAAGTTTCAAATCAAGCGTAAAACAATCAGGGTCAATTACTTCTTCGCCCCGTCCAATCGACTTCTGCACAAAAGTCCACAAAATCACAACTCCAACTATAACTCCCAAAGTAACGAAAGCAATCGTCAACACTGACCCAAGCCCTCGCCTCTCAAACAAGCGCATCACCATACGCCTAAACAATTCAAGAACTTATAAAACTAATTACTCCTTCTCAAAAAATACAAAAAATAA
>SXGU01557595.1_pt1 | contig 25229 bp, 15 predicted proteins | sample 3174531 | NCBI WGS metagenome assembly SXGU01 (sample SAMN11356863, study PRJNA531348) | freshwater metagenome | isolation source: freshwater sample F1-140 | place: China: Fuxian Lake, Yuxi | collected 2017-12-25
CTTAATCTGCGCACACATCGCTGGGACTCCATTCCCAAAGGGCCTTTCCAAAACACACCCAATGAGAACGTCCCAGCGATCTTTTCCTCTACTTCTGCTTTGTTCAGAACCGTTGCGTTTGAGATGAGCGAGCGCCCACGGCCATTGGTTTTTGTCAGACACTCGACAATCGACTAGAACTTGAGGATCGCGTCGATACCGAAGATGTCATTGTTCCAGGGGGCGACATCGTTGCCGGGAGCCCAGTTGTGCCGCATTTCGGGCCGCACAATGACATGTGGCGTCACCTGGTAGTTCACACCATAAGTGAAGGTGTTGTACGAGGTGCCGTCAGCCTTGTACCACTCGCAGCGAGCTCCTGCTTTCGCCTTATCCGTGAGTTGATAGAAGACATAGTTGATAAAACCGATCGAATTGTTGGCGGTTCCACCCACTGCGAAATTTACGGGGTTATTGGTATTCAGCACGTCAAATTGGTGGACCGTCATCAGCTTCTCGCCCCATTTCTGAGACAGGATAAAACTGTTGATCGCGCCATCACCACGCGTGCCGAAGTCTCCAATCGCAGCAGCGTAAACCAAAGTGGTGTTCTCACTGGCCGCGTAAGTCGTACCGATGATGGCATTGTTGCCACCCATGTTTTGGTCGAAGCCAGTGTCCCAGCCGAGCGTCCAACCACCGATCACACTCAGCTTGTCGTTGACCTTGTAGGTCGCCAACGCACCGGTATGGGTGAATGGCTCGCTGTTGTTGAAAGTGATTTGCTTGCTGAAGAAGAAGTTGTCAGGAGTCGTGACGACTTCGTATCCAATCGGCGTGTAGAAGTGACCGAGCTTGACTGACAGATTGCCCGTCGCCACTTCAGCATACAACTGCGGTATCGCCCATTCGTAAGCACCGTGGTCAAAGCCACTGTCGAGATCCCATTTGCCAGCCCGGTTGCCAAAAGACTGTGTGTCATTGCCATCAACGCCGTAAATGATGTCGGCGCGATAACCAAAGCCAACACCGTTGCTGCCGTCCGCCACCTTGGCGACATACAGGTACATCTGATTGATGTTGAACTTGTCCCATTCACCGGGTTCGGTCATTCCAGCGCCATTCCCCGTGAACGCTCCATCGGGGTTGCTTTGGTATCCCATCGCCAGCCAGCCGGCGACGGTGACGCCCTTGTCCTTGAGGCAGTTGTTGCCGCATTCGTCATCGAAAATGGACATCAGCGTCCAAGGATCTTTCTTTTCTTCCGCACTGCCGTCGCCGTGAGAGAACAGACCACCAAAGAGGCAACTGTCCTTCGCGCAACCGTCGCTGAGACATCCGGGCTGACCCACATTGCCACAGCCGGGAGCAGCGGTGCCGCAAGCTGGAGGGGCAGCGCAACTCGTCGCACAGGGAGCTGTGCAGCTTCCCATTTGCTGAAGGTGCTGCGCCAGGCGTTCGCCGGCTTTCTTGTAGACGTCGTCCGAGCATGCCGGTTGGCAGGCCGGCTGCGGAGTGGCGCAGTTGGCGTCTTGAGCAAAGGTCAATGAGTCCGTCGAAACCCCAACGCTACCGAGCAGCAGCAGGGCTCCGGCGGATCGACGAATCATTTCCGAAATCCGGCCGTGTCGCATGGTCTTCTCCTAGATCATTCAGGATCGAGAAATTCCGTTATTCGACGATCTGCCGGACCAACCGGTAGACATCGCCGTCACAATTTGAGTTGTGTCGTCGCGCTGTTCCCTCTGTGCGCGGAACTCCACTTGACTGCACGAACTCGGACTGCCCCACCAGTGAGCGCTGTGAGGCCAGGTTGTCCATTGCTTCTTATCGGAACGGTTAGAACGCGAGACCCACGCAGTCGCTCCCTCTTGTCAGAACCTTCGGAGTTCTCAGCATCCCCGTGACTCTCCAAGTTCACTCAGATGGAAAGCTCAACGCGGTCGGCACGCCGAGCGGAACGAGCAGCAGAATGTGCGACCGGCAGGCTCGACTCGGTCTCTTCAGCCAGAGCGATCAGCGAAGGTTGCCGATCAGACAAACCCACCGCGTTTGGCGGTCGCGCAACTCGATGTGGTTTTCCACGACGTGGTTCAATCCGTCGTCTCCACATCTACGGTAAGGCCCTCAAAAAACGTCACAACAACAGGCCACAGACGTTGTCGGTCGTATCGCTTGTTCCAGCTAGGCAAGCAATTCCTTCACGACGCGCGCCCCTTCGACGCCTGTCAGTCGCGAATCCAAGCCCTGGAACTTCATGCTGAACCGCGAATGATCGATGCCCAGCAAATGCAGCAGCGTCGCGTGGACGTCATGCACCGAGACGCGATTTTCGACCGCATGATAGCCGAACTCGTCCGTCGCTCCGTAATGGAAACCGGGTTTGAAGCCGCCGCCCGCGAACCACATCGTGAACCCAGCGAGGTGATGATCGCGGCCGTTGCCTTGAGCCATCGGTGTCCGGCCGAACTCGGAGCCGAACACGATGATCGTGTCCTTGAGCATGTCGCGCTGCTTGAGGTCCGTGATCAGCGCGGCGATGGCTTGATCGACTTCCTTGGCCGTCCCGGCAACGTGATCCTTCACCGAGCCGTGATGGTCCCAGTCCCGGTGATAAAGCTGAATGAACCGAGTCCCCCGCTCGGCCAGGCGGCGGGCCAACAGACAATTCGAGGCGAACGAACCGTCGCCTCCCTTTGTGCCGTACAGGTCGAAGATGTGCTGCGGCTCGTTCTTGACGTCCATCAGTTCCGGGACGCTCGACTGCATTCGAAACGCGAGTTCGTACTGGCTAACGCGCGTCGCGATTTCAGGATCGTCGAGACTTTCGTTTGCGATGCCGTTGAGCGATTGCACGGCATCGACGACGTCGCGCTGTCGCTTGGGCGTCACCCCCTTGGGATTGCCGACGTACAAAACGGGATCGCCGGTGCCGCGGAACTCGACTCCTTGAAACTGTCCCGGCAGGAATCCCGAATGCCACTGCCGCGCGGCAATCGGCTGCTTCTGCCCGAACTTGCCGGTCGAAACCATCACGACGAAGCCGGGCAAACTCTCCGACTCAGCCCCCAGTCCATACAGCAGCCACGATCCCATCGCCGGCCGGCCGGGAGTCATCGTCCCCGTGTTCATAAACGTGTGAGCCGGATCGTGATTGATGGCATCGGTTGAGAGCGACCGCACGATACACATCTCGTCCGCGCACTTCTCGCCGAGGTGCGGCCAAATCTCGGCCATCGACTGCCCCGACTGGCCCCACTGCTTGAAGGGATGCTGCGGAGCGAAGCAATTCAACTTCTGCCCCTGCAACTGAGCGATCTGCTGCCCCTTCGTGATCGACTCCGGCATCGGCTGCCCGTGCAGCTCAGCCAGCTTGGGCTTGTTGTCGAACGTGTCGATGTGCGTCATGCCTCCGGCCATGTACAGCCAGATGACCCGCTTGGCCTTCGGAGCGAAGTGCAACGGGTTCAACACGCCAGACCATTTCGGCACTTGCTTGCCGCTCACCGCATCTGCCGCGATGCCGTCGTTTGACAGCAGCGAACCGAGCGCCATCGAGCCCAAGCTGACTCCGGTGGACTGCAGAAAAGCTCGTCGAGCAATGTTCGTGGGAAGATTCATGGCAAACCTCTTGATCGCAGAGCGATGAGTCGGATGATCGGGTTCGAACGCAGACTAACCCGAAGCGCCAGCGAGGGCGAGCGCTTCACTGACACTCGATCTGAAATTCGTTGCCCGATGAAGCGGTCGCCCTCGCTGGCGCTGCGGGTTAGGGTTGGCATTCGCGCAGTGCCTCCGTGAATCGCTCGATCTGCCAATCCGAATCCTCCAGGCCAACTGAGACGCGGATCAGATGCCGCGAGATGCCGCAGCTTTCGGCGAATGGGAGCTCGTTGTAGTGAGCCAGAATCGTGAACGGGCAGCAGAGCGTGAAGCTGGTTCCCAGATTCGGACCTTTGGGGATTTGCAGCGCATCGAAGAACCGCTCTGTCTTCGCGGTCGCGTCGCGCAGCACGACCGAGAACAGTCCGCCGAATCCGCCGCCAGGTCGGAGATGCCGTTCGTAATTCGCGCGATCGACTCGTGCTGGATAGAAGACGTCGGCGACTTGCGGTTGTTCGGCGAGGAACTCGCACAGCCGCGCGGCGTTGTCGTTGATCTTCGGAATCCGCTCGGCAACGTCGCGCGAGTTGCGTTCCAGAACGATCGCATCCTCACCGTAAAAGATGTCCTCGAACTCTTCGGCCAGCAGCGTCTTCAGCCGGTCGTAGTACGGCCGCTCGCGATTGAGCACCAGCGAACCGGCCAGCACGTTGCCGGCTCCGGAAAAGTATTTCGTGAGGCTGGTGGCGACGACATCCGCGAGCGGCAGCGTGTCGAGATTCACGCACGCAGCCAGCGTGTCGTCGATCAACAACGGGAATTCGTGCCGCAACGACAGCTCGCTGAGTCGCGCAACGTTCGGACTGCCGAGCAACGGATTCCCCGGCAGCTCAACGACCAGTCCGAGCAACGGCTCCGCCGCCGCCAACCGCGCGATCTCGTCAATATCCGCTTCGGTCCCGTGAGGAAAGAACGAGCACGCCCGCTCAACCGGTCGCACGCGCGACAGCCGTTGCTGCACCTTCAAGTTGTCCACATACGGAAACCCAAACTGAACGCTGCGCGCTTCCGGCCGCAACCGCTGAAACAGCCGATACGCCGTGAAGATCGCCGCCATGCCCGACGGAAACAGGTACACGTCCTCGGCCGAGCAACCTTGCAACTGAGCCACTCGTTCGCGAAGCAACGTCTTCTCTGGAGTTCCGTCTGTTGACGTCGCAGCGCGTCCTTCGAGCAACGCGACTGCCTGTCGTGATGGGATGATCTCTCCCGCGTGTTGCCAAAACGCTTTCGCCGTGTCGCGCGCGGAGATCGGCATCAACACCGCATAAACTCGCTCGCCGAGTGGGCCAGCGATTGTTGCGCTGATTCCTGTTTCGCCGTGAATGAATTCGGCACACCGCCAAGCCACGCGCTCCGAGGGAAACGCGATCGCACACTCCCCCGGCCGAGCCAGCCGGCGCTCGTACTCGGCGAACAGCCGCGCGGTGTCAGGATGAAAGAAGAAGCGCGGATACCCGCACTGCATCGCGTCAGTGACCGTCGGATCGGCCTCTTCATAGCCGACGTTGTCTCGCCAACGCGGCAAGCAGACCGAGACGGCGTGCCGTTCTTCCGGAATCGGCAAGCCGAGGTCTGTTCCTCGCCAGCGACTGACAATCGGCGGAGACGTCATGAACGGAAACATTCCTCTCGCAACCTAATTTCTCGTGATGGTCTCGTGCAGATTCAAAATCGCGCGAGCCACGCTCGTCCAAGCGGCGAGTTCCGATTTATCGAGATCAGCCGATGCCGGCTTAGCTCCGACCGTGAGCAGTTCGTTGGCGGCGGTTGCGTCTGACTTGTATTCATTGAGATGCGATTGCAGCAGGCGTTCGAGGACATCCGCCTCGGCCGGTTTGATCGGACGCGAGACGGCTCGGCGGAAGGACCAATCGAGTTTGTCTCGCGTCGTCGAGCCACCCGATCGGAGGATGTTTTCTGCGAAGGCTCGCGAGGCTTCGACGTACGACGGGTCGTTGAGCAGCACGAGCGATTGTAGCGGTGTGTTCGAACGGGGACGGTCGGCAGTGCATTCTTCGCGGTTGGGAGCGTCGAATGCGAGAAAGCTGGGATGCAGGTATTGCCGTTGCCAGTGCGTGTAGAGGCCGCGGCGATACAGGTTCTCGCCCGTGTCGTTTTGCCATTCGCGAGCCGGGAAGTTGAGGTACGCGAAATAGCCCGGCGGCTGATACGGGTGAACGCTCTTGCCGCCGAGCTTCGTCACCAGCAAGCCGCTGACCGCCAGCGCATTGTCGCGGACCAGTTCGGCGTCGATACGGAACCGTCCCTGTCGTGCGAGCCAACGGTTGTACGAGTCGGCCTCGCGCAGCTCGCGACCGGTGAGAGACGACTGCTGATAGGTCTTCGACAGGACGATCGACTTGATGAGCTGTTTCACGTCCCAGCCGCTGTCGGCAAACGTGGCGGCGAGATGATCGAGAAGCAGTGGATGGCTCGGCCACTCCCCTTGTGCTCCGAGGTCATCGAGCTTGCGCGACAAGCCGGCTCCGAAGAGCTGTTTCCAAATACGATTCACGAACACTCGCGCCGTCAGCGGGTTGTCTTTCGAAACGATCCACTTCGCGAGGTCGTAGCGTGACAGACGCTCGGCGCGGGTCTCCTGACCCCGCCGCTCGTCTGACCGCCGGTCTTCTTCCGACGCACTCTTGTCTTTCGAGGAGACCTTCGGTCGGTCGGGGGGCTCGGTCAGGAGACCGGCCCCAGCGCTGAGACCGACCCCAGCGCTGAGACCGGCCCCAGCGCTGAAGACGGCCGGGAACGCGGGGGTCACCTCTTCGCCGCTATCGTCCATCCAGTTGCCCCGTTTCAGAATGCGAACCATGCGCGGTTGGACCGAGGCGGTGATGAGCGTGCTGGGGATGCGAGCCTCCAAATCCTTGCGAGCGCTCTCTCGTTCGGCGAGTTGCTTGCGAGCGGCGTCGAGCATCGGGGCGATCGAGCGGTAGTGCGCGGCGAGTTCGTTCTTCTGTGCATCGCTGCGTTGTTCGGCGGCGATCGCCAGCAGCGAGGCGATGTTCGACGGCGGAGCTTGATCGGCTCGGATCGGTCGCGGGGAAGTCGCCACCGAAATCCGAAAGCGGCCGATCGTGTGGTTTGGGTTGTCGAGATTTTGCAGCAGCGAGATCGTCAGCATCGAACTCTCTCCGCCAACGATGTCGCTGACGGTTTCAAACACGGCGGTCTGCGGCTGGCCGACTTTTTCCATGATCGCCCAGCCCCACGTTTTGCCTTTCGCGTCGCCGTCGATCGCGGCTGCCACCGCCCATTTTTTGTACGGATTGCTTTCGGCTCCGCCCGTTTGTTCGTAGGTCGCGGTCGCGTTCTGCAACGGGACGGCTTCGTCGATCGTCTCGCCGACGATGTGCTTCACGGTGAACTCACTGAGCACGAAGTTGCCGTTGCCGGCTCGCCCCGGACCTTTTGCCGGCAGCGAATCGTCCGGCAGAACCTCGAGACGGAAGGCCGTGATCCCTTGCGGCGGGTTCTTCACAACCAGCGTGTACGTGTCGGTCGCCGGGTTCTTGCCGCTGGCGAGAATCGAACCATCGTCCTTTGCCGTGAGAGTAACTCCTTCGGCCGAGGTGATGCTGGCTGACTTGAGCACGGTCCACACGACGTGCGATTTCTCCCACGCCGCCTGGGCGGCGGCGAGTTCTGGCGTCGTTGTCTCCAAGACCTTTTTAACGCCAGCAATTTCCTGGTCGAGCTTCGCCAGCGCGGTTTCTTGGTCGGCGTTCGGAACTTTGACGAACGGCCCCCAGTTGCCGTCGGCGTGTGCGCCGGAGTACAAGCCCCGCTCTTGGATGTCGGCGAAGAACGCCTCAAAGCGATAGAAGTCGCGCTGCGTCAACGGATCGAACTTATGGTCGTGACACTCGGCACAGCCGAGCGTGATCCCCATCCAAGTGCCGGTCGCGTTGCGGACACGTTCGGCGATGTACTTCGCGAGGTACTCCTTGTCTTGCACGCCCCCTTCGGCGCTCATCATCCCCAGGCGGTTGTAGCCGGAGGCGATCAACTGTTCGCGCGTTGCATTCGGCAGCAGGTCGCCAGCGAGCTGCTCGATCGTGAATTGATCAAACCGCTTGTTCGCGTTGAATGAGTCGATGACGTACTGCCGAAATGGCGAGACGCTCATGTCCTGATCGCCGTGATAGCCAACGGTGTCGGCGTACCGCACGAGGTCCAGCCACCACATCGCCTGCCGCTCTCCGAAATGCGGCGACTTGAGCAGCCGATCGACGAGCTTTTCGTAGGCGTCCGGCGACGAGTCGTTCACGAACGCAGCGACTTCCTCGGGCGTCGGTGGCAGACCGATCAGATCGAAGCTCAGCCGGCGGATCAACGTGATGCGGTCGGCGGCGGGTGACGGTTTGAGATTTTGTTTCGCGAGTGACTCGCGGATGAATCCGTCGATCTTTGGGGCCGATTGAAAAACGGTATCACGGCTTTCGGCTTTCGGCTCTCGGCTTTCGGCCGGGCGTTTGATGGGTAGGAAGGCCCAATGGCCTTCGTACTTTGCACCCTGCTCGATCCATTTTTTGAGCAGCGCGATGTCGCGCGGCGTGAGCGACTTCCCACTTTCTGCCGGCGGCATTTTCTGTTCGGGGTCAGTCGAGGTGATGCGGCGAAAGAGTTCGCTCTCGGCCGGCTTGCCCGGCGCGACGGTGCCCGGTTCACCCGGCTTTCCGGACAACCCTTCGGCCGTGTCGAGCCGCAGATCGGCCTTGCGTTTGTTCTTGTCCGGCCCGTGGCAGAAGAAGCAGTTGTCAGACAGGAGGGGCCGGATGTCGCGATTGAATTCGACAACGTCGGGCAACGGAGCATCCGCAGCGACCGCCAGGTTCACGGACAACGCGAGCACGAAAACAAACCAGGACGAGGCACGCATCGCAGTTCTCCTCGGTTCATCAATTTCAGGGATGCCAGATTATCAGATTGGCCGGTCGGCCTGAAATCGAGCGAGTGCTGATCGGGACGAGTAAAAATGCCATTCCATCAGCGTCGGACGGTACTCGGCGAGGATCGCTCGACGAGTGGCCAGATCCAGCCCCACGAGTTCCGGGTAATCGTAGGATTTGGCTTTTTGGATATCGTCGATGCTGAGGATGGAACGCAATTCGTGTGTCTCTCGGAATAATTCCGCCAGTCGAGTTGAGATCGTGATGTCGTAGCAATCGTGCGTTTCGATCAGCAAGTCCCATTCGGCGAATTGCCGGTGAGATTGATCGGTGAAGATTTCGTTTTCTCCTCCGTCACAGTCGCAGACGATCAACCCGCGATGTCGAATGGGAATGCTGCCCAGTTCTTCAGCCGTAAACTGCGATCGGATCTTCAGGCGTCTTGCCACTCGGTTGAGCTTCGCGCAGGCGGCGCAGAGTTGCCGTGATCCTTCGTAGGTGTCGTAGGCGTAGACCGCCGCTTTGGGGACTCGCATCGCTAGCCCGACGGCGTAGTACCCTTCCGCACAGCCCACGTCGATGATCTCGGTGTAGCCCGCTTCGCAGATCTCAGTGATCCACGGATGCAGCTCGGACTCGTACGAGCCCAGCAACTTGGGGTACAGCGAGCTGGCAATGGAAGTCATCTCGGCGTACCGCAGTCCCGCGAGCGGGCCATGACGGACGACGGCATCCGAGAACATCTGATGGATTTCCTCCGTCGACAGTGACTGCATGAGCCTTCTCGCACCGAGGTGTCAATGAAATGACCGCCGACTCAACGAGCCGGCGGTCAGAACGAACAGCCGTTCCACCGCTGCGATTATCTTGGCGGAAGAGGAGGTGGAAGTGGCGGCGGTGGCGGCGGTAGCGGTGGGGGAGGCGGAGGAAATGGCATGAAACTGCTCCATTCAAAAGGTGGTGAAAGAACTCTGACGACAGATATACGGAAGCAAAGGGAGTTGCTCAACAGAGACGCGATTTTCCCTCACGGATTCAATGAACCGCCATCACGCATCAGGCGATGCCGTAGAACTTGCGAGCATCGCGAAGTTGCCGACGGATGGTTCCGGCGATCGAACCGTCATCTTTGGGAACTTTCCAAACATATTCGTTGGCCGCTTCGGCGGTGCCGAAGTCTCGTTTGTTAAAGCTCGGCCCGCCGTAACAGTAGTGCAACACTTTTGGACCCGCGGCATCAAGCAGCGGCATCGGCTGATCTTCTTGAAAGTTGGTGAGGCAGAGCTTTGTCGAGACGGCTTTGAGTTTCAGGCGGTGCATGGACATCACGAGAGCCCACATCGCGGTCAGCCAGGTTTTGCGAGGTTGGCCGTAATCTTCCGTGCCAATTGTCGGAAACAGTTCCATCATCTCGAACCAGGAATCGCTGAGCGGTCGTTGCCAGCGTGTGGGGATGACGTGCGGCACGCCGCCGTCAATGAGTGGTTTCCGTAACCGGCGGGGATTGATACCGGCTTGGCGACAGACATCGTCCAGAGTTGGCTGATGCTCGGGTGCGTCTGGTTGAAGATAACCACAATAGTCGAAGCTGATTTGTCGGTCGGAGAGGATCAGTTCGTCGTACGGAAACGGTTGCAGAAAGAGCATGTCTGAGTCGCACAACACAATGTAGTCGGCATCGGCCTCGACGTGCCTGAGTGATCCGGCGGTGTTGCGCGGCGGATAACTGATTCCATTCAGATCACGATAATTCGGCGCGAGTTGCAAGCGTCCACCGGCTGCTCGAATCTGCTCAAAGCCGGGCAGAAGCGGTTCACCCTGCTGGTGGACCACGACGATCGGCGGACGTCCCAGATGCGTCACGCACGAATAATGAAACAGCATCGTCTGCCAGACCAGATAGTCTGTGTTTTCGGTGCAGACGACGATTTCGTGTCGTGGCATGTTTCCGATTGTCGATTGTCGATTTTTGATTGAGGATGCGGTTCAATCGAAAATCAAAAATCGGAAATCGAAAATCCTCCATCAGTTGGTTGCTCGCCGGAACGGGCGCAGTTGCAGTTTGGTTTGATGTTCCACGAAGGACGTTCCGTCGGTTTTTCGACCGAGCAGGTAATCTCGCTGCCAGCCAGGTTTGCTCTCGGATTCGAGATATCGGGTGAGCCGCTCAATTTGTGCGGTTCGCGCTGTTCGCCATTGTTCGAGAGCTTTTTCGAGCTTCGGGTTCGTGGACAAGGGTTGGCAGACCGGATCAAACGACTCGGCCAATCCGCGCGGAACGGGCACGATCATGCAGATCGGCTCCCCTTGCTCGAAGCGGACGGAGTGATTGCGGCGAGTCAGCTTCCAATTCATGGTGAACGTGGATTCGTTCCAGTCGGTCTCGACGATTCCTTCGAGCGGTTGAATTCCATCTTTGATCCAATTGGACGGACCTTTTACCCACAGGTTGACGCCCCGCGGGGTTCGAAACAGATACGGCAACAAGATCGTGAGAACTCCACCGCCGAAGTGGCTCACGATGTAGTCCGATTGGCCCTGTCCGTTTCGCGGCTTGCGGACTTTGAGATCCGCGAGTTCCGGTCCACCATTCCATCGCACGCTGAAACTGATGGGGCAGCGGATGATCCACCCCCCCTGATTCGCGATCACCAGCGGCAAACAACGATAGGCAAAACGGTCACGACTCTGGTCCATCCATTCACGGTTGGACGAAGCCGGCTCAATCGGCATGCCAGCTTGAGGATTCAAGTCGAACGCGATGAGGCGGCGTTGGCGTTTTTTCGTCATGTTGACTCGTCGGGCCGACACGGAGGGATCACATCAATCGTCTTTGGATTTCCGTGGCATCCTGAGTACCGGGTGGTCGGGGTATTGATTACGAAACTTGATCCAGCGTTCGAGCCATTCCTCGGAGGTCAGGCTGGTGGCCGCACCTCCTTCGTGAATGCGCTGCGAGGACAGAATTTCGCCAAGCAGCTTCACATCCTCACGGTTCAGTTGCGAGTCTCCCGCCACAATCCAGCGGCTCCGATCGAATCTTCGAACGGACGAGCTTCTTCCGGAGGCGATGACTTGAGCCCCCGAACCTTCCAGCGAAAGTTGGTAGATCATGTCTGGCATTCGCCACGAAGGAGCGATCAACTTTCCCAGCGTCGCGTCCCAAGCGGTGAGTCGACCATCGCGACTGGCCACCAACAACAGTTCTTCGCCGGGCAGGAACGTCGCGTCGAAGACTTGGTCGAGGTGCTCCCGAGTCGCCAATTCCGCGCGTCCCGTGGCAACGTCCCAGATGCGGGCCTGCTTGTCGGACGAAGCGGTCAGCAAGCGCCGACCGTCGTGACTGAACTTCACGCTGAAGACCCATCCGGCATGCACCAAAACCGGACCAACATTCTCGCCAGTTTTGGTGTCCCACAGACGAGCCGTATGATCAGACCCGCCAGTCGCGATCAGCCGCCCATCGGGCGAGAACTGCGCGTCATGGATGAAATTGGGCGAATGCCTTAGGACGAACAGTTGCTCACCCGTCGAGGTTTTGCGCAGTTCGATCATCTCGTTGCAGCCCCAGATCACGAATTGGTCGCCCCGTGCCGAAAACCGAATCCGATCGCGAATCACAAAGCCAAAAGTCGCGGGCTTTCCTTCAAACGCCTGGTCCTCGGCGCGGACTTTTCCTGTTGCCGCATCCAGCAATAAGACTTGGCCTTGGTAGCACAACACGACGACCGTTTGGCCATCCGGGCTGCATCGCACCGCGATCGGTTGTGACGGAGTCGTGACATCCGCAAACACCGATTCAGCCGTTTCGGAATTCACGAACCGAACAGACCCAGGATCGTCGAGCTTCTGGTCTTGCAATCCACGTCGGGCGTCCTCTCGCGAGCCGCCACACGCGAGCACCACGAGCGGTGATTTGGGAACGAAGTCGGCATCACTGATGAGTCCGGGACCGTAGAGTTTCGGGCCGACTGTCTTCCCAGATCGCGAATCCTGAATTGCAACGCTGCTCCGAGACCGTCCATTGTCAAAACTCGAAGGGAGCCAGCGGTCACCGCTTTGGTTCAACCGCACAAACGGAGTCGACTCTGTATTGGCAATGGCAGAGTCCAGCGATTGTGCCTCGCTCAGTCGCCAGATTCGGGTCAAATCGCCCGTCCAGTGAGTTGTCGCAAAGGTCGCTCCATCAGGCGACCACACGCATTTCTGAACGGCGTCACAATGCAGGATTGGGCTGCCAACCAACTTTCCGGACGGAATCTCCAACAAGCGAACGGACTTGTCCGCACTTCCCGCCAACAGAAACGAGCATTGCGGATGAAAGCTCAAGCAGAAATTCACATGCGGAAATGTGATTCGCTTCTCGACTGAGCACCCTGCATCCGCATTCAACAGCAAAATGTCGAAATCTTCCGCGAGAGCAATCCACATCCCATCGGGTGATTGAGCCGACGCAAAGACGCGACTGATCTCCCGCTCCCATTCGATGGTCTCCAGATCGAGGTTCCAGCAACGAGCGGACTTGTAGTCGTCGAGAACCAGTAGCCGATCGTTGTCGATGAAAATTGGAGCGACGTTGGACGCCGCGGGCTGGGCGGGCAGCAGAGGCTTGGAATTAAGTTGGCCGATTGAGGAAGAAAAAACTCGGATCTGTTTGTCCTCGCTGCGAACCGCGAAACATTCGCCATTTCGAGCAATGGCCGCTGAGGATACGGGACTGCCGACTTCCAGCGGACCAGTCCGAAACGACTTGTTCGGAATATCGCGGACTTGCACCGTCCGTTCGCCGCCGACAACTAGCAAGCGGCCGTCCGAACTGAACTGCAGAGAGCTTACTTTCTCAGGGTGGTTCCAGCGGTCGAATTCCTTATTCGTGGGATACTCGAAGGCAATGACTTCAGCGTTGGATGCCAAGACCAACAGTTTTCCATCGGGGCTACAGGTTGCGGCATGGACCCAATCCTCGATCGGGACGTTCGCGCGGCTGCCATCAGACACGTTGAGTAACTCGCATGTGCCATTGAGTGTGAGAGTCAGCAACTGATCATTTTCTGAAGGGTGATAGCTCAGTTCCTTGATCCACACCGATGGCTGTGCAAAGGCCTGAATGGGTGTCGTGATTTTTGGCAACCACGATTGAAACCGAATGCGATTGTGCTTCTCGCGCAGCGGATGATTCTCGGTCGCGGAGACGGCATTCGCGAACCACAAGATCGCCTCGCGCGGATCGCCATTGCGATCGGCGGTCAGCCCAGCCTCGGTGTAGGTGTCGATAGTCGACTGCTCGGCGGCCAGGCGTGCCTGCTTCTCATCGTCGCGAGCGAGCTTGGCCTCGTTGGCATCACGCTTCGCGGCCGTTGCCAATTTATTGAATTCGACGGCCAGCCAAGGTCCGACGATCCCTGCGATCAGCAGCAACAACGTGATCGCACCACCCAAACTCGCGATCATCCGATTGTGGCGGCACCAGCGAGCGAATCGTTCGACCGGACCAATCGGCCGAGCCAACAATGGCAACCCCCTCAGCCAGTGATCCAAGTCATCGGCCAGAGCTTGCAGATTCGGATAGCGTGAGTGGGGATCCTTCTCCATCGCCTTCAAGCAGCACGCTTCGAGATCGCGCGGCAGGTCAGGCCTCACCGACCGAGGCGCTGGGGGTGCCTCGCGGACGTTGGCGACTCGCGCGATGATCGTCCACGGATCGCCGGAAAACGGAGGTCGGCCACACAACATTTCGTAGAGCACCACGCCGACACTGTATTGATCACTGTGCGGACCAATCTCGGCGATCGCCCCGCGCGCCTGTTCCGGAGACATGTAATTCGGAGTGCCGACGATTTGCCCATCCATCGTCATGCCCGACTCGATGTCCCCTTCACGTTTCGCCAACCCAAAGTCCATGACCTGCGGCCGACCCGCGAGATTCAGCATGATGTTGGCCGGTTTCACGTCGCGATGAACGATCCCTTCGGCGTGGGCGTAGTGGAGTCCCTCGGCGATTTGCCTCGTCCAATCCACTGCCGTCCGCAAGTCGAGTCGTTTTTCTCTGAGCTTTTGAGACAATGGGACGCCGCTGATGAACTCGGTGACCAGATACGGACCTTCGTCGGTCTGACCATTCTCATACAGCGTGACAATATTGGGATGATGCAGACGCGCCGCCGCTTTGGCCTCACGATGAAATCGCTCCATCATGTCGCGATCGTCGGGCCCGAACCGAGGCACTTTCAAGGCGACTTCTCGATCCAGCAACGGATCGTGGGCTCGATAGACCGTGCCGAACGATCCGCGACCCAGAATGCTGATCACTTGAAATCGTCCGACCAACTTTCTCGACGCCACAAGCGCATCGGAAGCGTAGACTGTCGGCTCGGTGGGGTCCGCCGAAGGGACGAAGTCCAGCGTCATCGCCTGATTCAGATCAGTGTCATCGTCGCTGCCGATGATGACCGTCCTCTTCGAAGCGGCGAGATGTGCGGTCGGACCACTCGGATCGCCAGGAGTCTTGAGAGCAGACGACGGAGTATTTTGAGACGTCATCTGACAAGACTCACAACGCGGCGGATCAGACTTGCTCGATTCGGAAAGGATCGCGCCGCATTCCGAGCACTTTTGCCGAGCGTTTTCTGCCATACGTATTCCAAAACCTCAATTCACCGCGAGCGCAGACCTGTATTGGAGCGTAAACACCAACGACCGATGAATCCTGAGTTGCGAACGTCCGTGGAACGCGCCCACGATGATCGCGGCTCGCTCCGAAACAGACCGCGGTTCCGTCTTCGACCGACGAAACTCTTCCAAAATCGTCCACTGCCACTCCGACACCAACACCTTCGCTGCCTTCCCTGACATGACGCGCCTCTTTGACCAAGTCCGCAGAGTTCCGTCAAAAATGGCGGCTCGTGGTCGATCAACTTTCGATGGCGGCACTAGCCAGCGGACGCCGCAGTCTCCAGCAGCGGGCGTCTCACTCCTACTCCGACTCGGACGAATTCGAGTAGGAGTAGGAATAGGAATAGGAATAGGAATCACACCAAAGGCGTTGCTTGACCGTCGGCTCCGACGGACAACGGTGTCCAGACCAGCGCCACCTGGCTGATCGTGATGTCCGCCTTCTTCGGTTGCAGAGTGAGTTCTTCCAACTCAATCGAGGTGGGATCGACGTGCGCGGAGAGCTTCTCGGCTTCCGCTTTGAACTCCGCATCGAGCGCGACCAGACGAGCCTGCACGGCTTCGACATTTTCTTCGGCTTCGTTTGCGAATCGAAGAAGTGCGGCGGCGATTCTATCGACAATGTGGGGCAGGTTTTCAACCTGCTCGTCCAGACTGCCGAGCAGGTTGAAAACCTGCCCTACGGCTCTACATTTCGAGGCATGCCAAACTACACCCGCATGGAATTGATGATCTGCTCGGCCGCGCGGTGGCTGGAAGACGGAGCGATGGTTGTCGTCGGCACCGGTGCTCCGTGCGCGGCGGCGATGCTGGCTCAGAAGACGACCGCACCGAATCTGACGCTGCTGTTCGAAGCGGGCGGAGTCGGGCCACTCTTGCCGAGGATGCCGATCAGCGTGGGAGACTCGCGGACGTTCTATCGCGGGCTGATGGCCACCAGCATGGCCGACATCATGGAGACCTGTCAGCGCGGCATGGTCGATTACACGTTCCTCGGCGGAGCTCAAATTGACCAGTTCGGCAATCTGAACTCGACGCAAATCGGCGAGGACTATCAGCATCCGAAAGTGCGTCTGCCCGGCAGCGGTGGAGCGAACGATCTCGGATCACTTTGCTGGAAGATTCTGGTTCTGACACCGCACGACCGGCGGCGATTTGTTGAGCGGTGTGACTTCGTGACGACTCCCGGATACCTGACCGGCCCCGGCGCTCGCGAGTCGGCGGGCTTGCCGCCGGGAACCGGGCCGTACAAGGTGATCACCGATCTGGCGGTGCTCGGCTTTGACGACGCGACCAAGCGCATGCAGGTCGAGTCGCTACATCCGGGGATCACGCTTCAGGAAGTTCGTGACCGCACCGGATTCGAGTTGCTCGTGCGCGAGCCGCTCGAAGCGACTCCTGCTCCAGAGCCGGCCACACTGGAAATCCTGCGGAACGAAGTCGATCCCTTGCGGTACATCATCGGCCGCGGGTAATCAACGATGACCATCGACGTTGACCCATGACCTCGGGCTACGACATCGATACACCGTGCGAGCTCAAGTGTCCAAGCAGCGCCGGCACGTCGGTGAAGACCTCTGCGAGTAGGCCGTGTTGTCGGCCGGTCGCGACATATTTCGGAATATCGTCGGTGTAGAAGCACTCGTTGGGGTCGCAGCCGATTTCACGCAGCGCGGCTTCGTAGATGGCGGGTTCCGGCTTGATGGCCCCCGCGCCGCACGAGGTCACACAGGCATCGAAACGTTGCAGGACATCGTAGTGGTCGCGGACCCACTCGAAGTGCGTGATGCAGGTGTTCGACAACAGCACGAGCCGCAAGCCACGCGCTTTCAGTTGGTCGAGCACTGGGACGATTGGCTCATTCAGCCAGAAGATGTCCGAGGCGGCTCGCACCAGGTCATCGAACGAGACCTCGCGACCCGTGGTCGATCTGAACCACTCGTGAAATTGCGTGGGGCTGAGCCGGCCCCGTTCGTAGTTCCACTGCACGCCGGAGTCGATCAGCAGCCGGCGCATGTCGTCGGTCGAACGGTTACCGAGCCGGCCGAGCTGCTCGCACATGCGGTCGTGCGAGAAGAAGACCAGGACATTGCCCATGTCGAACAGACAGGTGCGGATCATCAGAAACTCGCTGATTGACGCTTGTTGACGCGACGGGATACAACTCCTCCGCACGGTGAGCGTGGCATGATTGCAGATTCGCCGCGCGACGAACATCTCATGCCGGACGCGGTCTCGCCTTCTCACTTCCAGCGGCTCGCGTTCCGACCACGATCACGGAGGCAGGACTCTCATGCCCACGGATTTTGACGATCACGGATCAAGCATCGCCGAGCAAACGGCTCACGACCACGACTGGCCTTGTCTGCGGCAGTTCTGCGTGTTCCTGGAGAACCGCATCGGTCGTCTGCGTGACCTGCTGCGGCACTTCGAGAAGCACGATCTGCGGATCATCGCGCTGAGCATCAATGATTCCCATGAATGCGCGACTGCGCGAGTGATGCTCAGTTCCTACGACCGTGGCCGGGAGATTCTCAGCCTGTCGGGGTTCGCATACTTCGAGAGCGACATCATCGGCGTCGCCCTGCCGAAAGGGAGTCAGCCGTTCGTGACGCTGTGTGCCTCGCTGCTGCAAGCCGAGGTCAACATTCAATACACCTACCCATTGATGTGTCGTCCCGATGGACGCTGTGCGGTCGCGATCTCGGTGGACGACATCGAAATGGCGATCAAAGTCTTGACCGAGCATGGGCATCGTCTGGTCAACGAAGACGACCTGCTGGCGGACGATTAGCTGACCGTGGGGCACGTTTTCAACGTGCCCGTGACGAGCACGTTGAAAACGTGCTCCACGTCCGGCGGCGTCCGTTCTACGGGATTCGGCATTGGCACGTTCTCGAAAGCGCGGCACAATTGCAGCTCGGGGTTCGCAGCATGATCGGCAGCCGTACCAGCATGACGCTGGCACCATGTCACGAGTTTTCTCTGCGAAAGGCGTCGATGATGAGTCGCGTCGCAGGTCGGCGGAGGTTGAGGTCGCTGGGATGCCTCGCGGTTGTGGCCGCGTGGTTGGTGATCGCAGCGGCGGACGGACAGTCTCAAGAACCTGCGGCACCATCGAAGTCTCCCAAGCTCAACGCGAAGCTGACTTTGGATTTGTCGTCGGAAGCCGCGTTTCATCTCAACAACGACACAACTCTGCGGCGCTGGTTCAAGGATGGTCGGTCGCGGCTCGACGGTGGACAAACCAGCGAGGGGCTCACCCTCTGGCAACGGATTTTGGATCGCGGGGACGACGGCTTCGTCAAGTTGCGAGCCGACGGGCAGTGGTTGGAAGTTCGCGGTGAGGTACTGCGTGGTCTGAGTGAAATGCCGCCAGAGGGACGGGCAACTTACGAGCGATTGTTTGGCACTGCCGCGCGGCATTTGTTCGAGCAGTCGCAACAGACCAGTCGCTCGGTCTTCGCCACCGAGACGATGCGGAGGTATTTTCACACGGCGGCCGGTTTTGACGCGGCACGGTGGCTGGCCACACGCTGGCTCGACAAAGGGGAGACTCGCATCTCTGCACGACTGTTCGAACGATTGCTGTCTGAGCCGGTACATCGCGAGCGGCTGACTCCCAATTTGCTGGTGCAAGCAGCGGCGGCGCAGCAATTGGCGGGAAACGACATCCGCGCGAGAGAACTGCTGGCGAAGCTGGGTGCGACGAGAATTCGGATCGCCGGCGAAGAGCGATCGGCGACACAGTTGGCGGAGCAGCTTGTAGCTCGCCACATGGACGAGGTGCCGAAAGTTCCGGCAAGCATGTCGCGCGAGTGGTTGACGGCAAGTGGCAACTTCGCGCGCAACGCGGCTCCGTCCGGCAGTGTGCCGTGGTTGAAGCCGCTCTGGACTCCGGTGCCATTGGCAGCGAACTCCTCGGACCGTTCGGCAATTCAGGATTGGCTGGTGAATCAGGACGAACACAACACCCAACAGCTCGCGGTGGCGGTCGAGCCGATCGTCGTGCGCGGGCAATTGGTCGTACGCGAATTGAACGGGGTCTCGGCCTTCGATCTGCGAACGGGCCGGCGGTTATGGACGTTTCCGGCCTCGCTGCCGTTTAGCGAGTGGCTGCCGCGCGCCATGGCTCAAGCCGGAGAGACCAACCGCGTCAGCGCGGTGCGCGATGGCTTCGTGACAAACTCCGCGTGCGGCATGTTGTCGAGTGATGGGCGGCGCGTGTTCGCAATCAACATGATCCCCTGGGGGAGCAAACCGGCGGGCAACAAAGTTGTCGACGAAGATTCGGGGAATCGCGATCTCGACGTGCTGACGCAGTTGGTGGCGTTGCTGATCGAAACCGGCACATCGAACACGGGCGATACGCTCGTGGCACAGGTGCGGCCAACTTGGACGTTGGATGGCTTGGCGGCCGCGAGCAAGTTGGGACATCGTGGCTGTGGTCTCCAATTCCTCGGTGCACCGGTCGTCGTGGACGAGCAACTTTTCGTGATGGGCGAGCTATTTTCGATCGACGAATTCACGGCGGAGAAGAACAACCAACTCTGCCTGATCGCGATCGACGGCTCGAACGGCGAGCCGCTGTGGTGTCAGGGGCTGGCGTTGGTCGATGAACCGTTCTTCAAAATGCGGCAGCGCAGTCGCCGCAACCCGGTCGGTTCACCGACGGTCTCGGACGGCATGTTGATCTGTCCGACCGACGTTGGGTTATTCGTCGGTGTCGATTTGGTGACGGGCCGACAGCGCTGGGTACACGGCTACCGCATCGGCGAGGCGGGAGTCCGTCGCGAGTACTTTCCGGAATCTCTCGGCTGGGATGGCACGCCAACGTGGCCGGTCATTCATCGCGACCGAGTCTTGCTGCTGTCACGATTCTCCGAGGAGTTGCATTGCGTCGAAACGATCACCGGAAAGCTGCTGTGGCAGGTGCCGCGCGGCAACGCGGTCTACATCGGTGCGGTGACCGACGATCGCATTGTGCTCGTGGGTGAGCGCGACGTCAGGGCGATCCCAATGCCCGCGGACGACACGGTCGGTTCCGGTGGGAATCCCACACCGCAGAAGGTTGGACCAGCGAACGCCGATGAACCGATGGAACCGTTGTGGACTCACTTGGTCGGGCCAGTGACAGGACGCGGTGTGCGGGTTGGTGATGACTTGCTCGTGCCGCTGAAGTCCGGCCGAGTCGCGTGCCTCGATCTCGCGACCGGTCGCGATCGAGGTTTTGCGGTGACTCGGACGTTTGATCTCGCGGCCATTCGTCGCGGACCTCGTCCGGAAGACGAGCAGGATCTCGCAGAACACGAATTCGCGCCGTGGCCGGGGAATCTGATCGCGTGCGACGATGTCGTCGTCTCGCTGGGACTGGGCCGCGTCGCCGTGTATCCGCAGGCTCGCGCGGTGTTGGCGTCGCTCCACGATCGGCCGGAGTCCGTTGAACGGCGGCTGCTCGAGTCCGAACTCACAATGCTGCTGGGATCGGAAGCCTCGCCCGTCGCCGAACTCAAGCAGGTGCTGCAATCGGAGCTGTCTCCGGAACTGCGTCAGCAAGCGGAACGACAACTTCGCGAGTCGTTGTATCTCGAACTCAGCCGCGATCCTGATCAAGCGGACGAACTGTTGCCGCAGCTCGAGCGACTGGCGGGCACGACCGGCGAGCGAGCGCGATTGCTGCAACGCATCTGCGAGGTTTCACTGCCGCGTGATCCGGTTCGCACGGTGCAAGCCGCTCGTGATTTGGCCGCGTTGTCGCTCGATCATGAATTGGAATTGGATGAGCACGGCCAGCATGTCGTGTCGCTCGACACCTGGGCCCGTGGCTTTCTGAGGCAGGTGCGCGGTCGCGTTGCCAACGCGCCCGATGATGCGGACCGCGTCAACGACCTGCTGAATCAAGAGCGCGACGTGATGTTGAAGTCGTCCGATGTCGGCGGGCTGCGGCAGTTTGCACGGCTGTGTGACGATTGGCCGCAGGCCAGCGATGTGCGCCTGCGACTGGCGGACTTGCTGCTCGATCGCGGCGATTTCCAAGAGGCGGAAATGCTGCTGGCTCGCGATCGACTCTCGACCGATTCCCAAGTCGCCGCCGCCGCGACCGCTCGAATGTTGCGGCTGTGGGAGAACGTTGGTTTTTACTCGCTGGCAGCCAATTTGTTGGGCGAATTGGAAGACCGATTCGGCGACGTCGAGTTTTCGGTCACTGATTCGTTCGGTGAGACTAACCCGAAGCGCAAGCGAGGGTCGGACGCCGATTCGCCCTCGCTTGCGCGTCGGGTTAGTATGACCGGCAAACAATTCGTGGCGGCGTTTCCACGCGATTCGATGACGTGGCAAGCGTTCGCTCGGCGACAAAAGCCAAACTGGAACGTGCGTCGTGTGGTGATCGCCGAAGATCGACCGAGAACCAGTGAGCTGCGTCTGGTCGAAGGTTTTGGCAACGGCGACATCCGCAATCGAACGATGGTTCGCGCGGGCATCGGTGTGCATCTCTTCCAAACGCAGTCATTGTTCCGGCCGCTTCAGGAGCCGGGTTGGCAAATCGTCGATCGCGATTCCGGAGTCGTCATGGGACTTCTGCCGCAGTTGGATCGTTACTACCCGACCGGCTTGCCAGCGGGAGCTCCCGCGGGAGTCAACCATTTCTTTCCGGTCGGTGGACCAGGCCGGATGTTGGGCTTCTCGTTGCTGGGACGTGGTCAGACGGAACCGGCCTGGGAAACGGCGTTCGTTCCGTTGCGAGCAACTCAGGAGTTCTTGCGAGTCGGGCCAGTCGGGCCAGGCTTCTGCGTGTTTCAATCGCGACAGCATCTGATCATCGTCGATCCAGCAACCGGTCGAGTGACATGGCGTCGCGAATTGGAACCGCATTCGGGATTGCTCGGCGAAAGCGAGACCGGCCTGTTCGGCGATCGCGAAGCGCTGTTCGTGTTCGGTTCGGATCAATCGGTGTTCACGGTCTACGAAACCGCAACCGGCCGCGAGATTCGTCAAGGACGGCTGCCCGTCGATCAGCATCAATCGCGCCGCGCGTTCGGCCGACGTCTGTTTCACATCATCGAGGTGAACGGCGTCCGGCGCATGCGAATCTGGGATCCACTAACGGATCGCAACGAACTGGACGAGGCATTGCCCCCCGGCACCTCCGCGTTTTCGCCGCAAGTCACCAAGGACGGCGAATTGCTGCTCGTGCTGCGCTCCGGCCGAGTGCGTGTGATCGACGTTCACAACGGTCTGGTCAAGCTGGACGTGACGCTGTCCGAGTCCGACGTCCGCGGTGCCAACATTCTGCGAGCCTTTTCCGACCGCGACCGCTACTACCTGAATCTGCAACGAGTCCTCGACAACTCCAACCGGATTTCGATGAGCTATTTCCTGAATGAAACGCTGGTCCCGAATGCCGAAGTGCTGGGCGAGCTGTACGCCTTCGAGCGGCCAACAATGCCGCAACCGCTGGACGGAGTGACCGGCAAGCTCGGCAAGAAACTGTGGATGCGGACAATGCCGCAACGCACGGTCTTGCGGCTCGACAATGCTCGGTTGCCGTTTTTGATCGCACTGGCTCGGCAGCAGGATCGCACCCGCTCGGACAAATCCGCGCTGCGGGTCGAGGCGATCGACGCGCTGTCGGGCGATTTGCTTGGTTCGAGCGACCATGTGCTGCCGACGCGGCTCGTACAGACCAAACATGACCCCGCCGCCGCCCGCGTGACGCTCGTCGGATTGAGCACGCGGATCACGTTGGACTACGGCCGCGAGAAACAGCGACTCGCGCGGCCGGACCTTCCGTGGTAGCAGAGTCACCTGCAAACTAACCCGAAGCGCCAGCGAGGGCGAGCGCTCCAGAAAGCCATGATCCGGCTGTCGAAACCGTGTGAAGCGTTCGCCCTCTCTGACGCTTCGGGTTAGGGTGCTGGCCATTCGGAGCTTCACATCCATGCGAGCGATCCTGCTTGGGGCCAGCAACGTCACGCTCGCGTTTCCGCGGCTGTGGCACGGGCTGCGTCGAGCGTTCGCCGCGCCGGTGGAAATGTTCGCCGCGCATGGTCACGGCCGATCGTTCGGAATGTGGAGCCGCATCGGCCCGCGCGAGCTGCCGGGCATTGTTCAATGTCGCTTGTGGGACGACTTCGCCGCGCAATCTCCCTGTGCCGAGCCTCCACGAGCACTCATTACCGACGTCGGTAACGATTTGTTGTACGGTGTCGATCCAGACCAGATTGCCGAGTGGGTCGCGACTTGCATCGAACGCCTGAACGAGATGTCCGCGCGAATCGTGCTGACTCAACTCCCGATCGCCAGCGTGCTGAGTCTTGGACCTGCACGGTTCCGGTTCTTCCGCTCGTTGTTCTTCCCAAACACCACTGTTCAATTCGGCGATCTCGTGCCAAAGGCCGTGCGGCTCAACCAACACCTCGTCGAACTCGGTCGCAAACATGACCTTCAAACGCTGGAACTTCGGGGCCAGTGGTATGGTTTCGACCCGATTCACATCCGTCGCCGACACCGCGATCACGCTTGGCAAGAGCTGTTGGCTTCGTGGTTTGACGATCCACAACTCGCGCAATTTCGTGCTGCCAGCCCTACGTCATCGCTGCGTCAATGGCGGCAACGTCCTAGTGAACGGCGTTGGTTTGGCCGCGAGCAAAAGGCAATTCAGCCGTCTTTGCAAGAGGCGGATGGTTCGACCCTTTGGCAGTATTGATCCGCCCCAAAGTGCCGCGCTCGACGCGTCACGAGAGCAGCATCTCCAAGTCCTCGGCCGACAATTGCTCCAGCACGCTGCCGTTCTCTTGGAGAATGGCGTCGGCAAGACCTTTCTTCTTGATTTGCAGCTCGGCGATCTTCTCTTCGACCGTGTTGCGGCAGATCAGGCGGTATGCAAAGACCTGCTTCGTCTGACCAACGCGGTGAGCACGGTCGATCGCTTGCGCTTCGACGGCGGGATTCCACCACGGATCAAGCAGGAAGACGTAATCCGCCGCCGTCAGGTTCAAGCCGAGGCCGCCGGCCTTCAGGCGGATCAGGAACAGCGGGCACTTTTCGTCGGATTGGAATCGTTCGACGCATGCGCGGCGGTCGCGAGTTTGGCCGTCGAGATATTCGTAGACGATACCGCGCTGGTCGAGGTGATGTCGCACGATCGACAGCATGCTTGTGAATTGCGAGAAGACCAGCGTCTTGTGCTTCTCGTCGATCAGCTCTTCGAGGTGCGGCAGCAGGACATCCAGCTTGGCCGAACCTTCGCCGACTTTCGACTTGTCGAGCAGCGCCGGATGACACGCCGCCTGACGCAGTCGCAGCAGCGCTTCGAGGACGTGCATCTTCGACTTCGCCAGTCCCTGATTCTTGATGAGGCCCAGCAACGACTGGCGATAATGGTCGCGCATCTCGGCATACAGCCGCGCTTGCTCTTCGCTCATCTGACAAAACAGCGTCTGCTCGATCTTGTCCGGCAGGTCGGCAGCGACTTGCTGCTTGGTCCGGCGGAGAATGAACGGTCGCAGTCCGCGAGCGAGGAACTCGCGCGATTCCGGCTTGTCGGCGTCGGCGGCGTGCGTACGGAAGACCGTGCTGCGGCCGAGCATGCCGGGATTCAGGAATTCAAAGATCGACCACAAGTCGCCGAGATGGTTCTCGATCGGCGTACCTGACAGAGCCAGGCGGTTCCGAGCGTTCAACAACCGCGAGGCCTTCGCGACCTGCGAGCCGGCATTCTTGATCGTCTGAGCTTCGTCGAGCACGACGTAATCGAACGGGATGTCCTTGAGCACCATGACATCGCGGCGGAGCGTACCGTAGGTCGTGAGGATCACATCGTAGTTCGTGAACTCCGGCCGCAGGTCGGCTCGATCGAGGCCGGCGTATTCCAGCACACGCAACTTCGGCGTGAACTTGGCGCACTCCTGAGCCCAGTTGAAGAGCAGCGACTTGGGGACCACGATCAATGAGGGGCGGTGCTCTCCCTTCTTCCCTTTGGATTGATTCACGCGATCTTGCAACACCGCC